>Ga0073932_1002909_pt1 | contig 24701 bp, 18 predicted proteins | sample DewCreD2012metaG_FD_76967 | JGI IMG/M metagenome (GOLD analysis project Ga0073932, IMG submission 76967) | Hot spring sediment bacterial and archeal communities from British Columbia, Canada, to study Microbial Dark Matter (Phase II) - Dewar... ...
CGGGTGATGGATTGGATCGTCGAGTCGGGTGTGGAAAAAATCCCCACCGGGGTGCCGTTCCACCATGCCTGTATGGTGGAGCCGATCAATACGTGCCTGAAGGCGGTTGTGCAAGCGGACCCCCGCCCCGGCGAGGTGGTCTTGATTCTCGGGCAGGGTCCCATAGGGCTGATGTTCACGATGTTGGTGCGCCGCACAGGCGCACGGATCTTGACTACTGATACAATTGCAGTAAGAAGAGAGCTGTCGGTTCGTTGTGGGGCCGAAGTATCTTGTGATCCGCGGGGATTCGACATCCGCCCGCTTGTGCTGGAGGCTACCGAGGGCCGGGGAGCGGATGTGGTGATCGTCGCCGCATCGGCGAGCGGCCTTCCTCAAGAGGCTCTGAGATGTTCACGGCCAGGCAGCCGGATATTATTTTTCGCGCAGACGTCGGACCGCGAACGGATTGACATATCGGGGGCGGACGTTTGCATGGGTGAAAGAGTTATATTTGGTTCTTATAGCGCCTCGATCGACTTACAGAAGGAGTCCGCGGATCTGGTGTTTAGCGGCGCGTTGCCGGTCGGTGAACTTGTTTCCCACCGGTTGCCTTTGGATCGAATTATGTCCGGATTTGATTTGGCGTTGCATCCGGACGAACAGTCGTTGAAGATCGTGGTTGAGCCACAGAGGTGGTCAGAGTGAATACCCAGATGATCGCGGCTGTGCTTTACGGGAAGGAGAACCTTCGCGTAGAGCCGGTTGCTGTTCCGGAAATTGGCAAAGGCGACATTCTCGTGCGGGTCCGCGCCGCGCTCACTTGCGGCACGGACGTGAAGGTGTTCCGCCGAGGATACCACGCCCGGATGATCGTTCCGCCGGCTTTGTTTGGACACGAACTCGCCGGCGACATCGTCCAGGTGGGCGAGAGTGTTCGCAAGTTCCGTGTCGGCCAACGAGTCGTGGCTGCCAACTCCGCTCCTTGCGGCGAGTGTTTCTTTTGCCGGAAAGACCTCGCCAACCTGTGTGAGGACCTGTTGTTCAACAACGGCGCTTACGCTGAATACATACGCGTTCCTGCCCGCATCGTCGAAAAGAACACTTACGAAATCCCTCCCCACATCGATTACAAAGAAGCCGCCCTCATCGAGCCTTTGGCTTGCGTCCTGAGAGGAATCGAAGAGACCGGCGTCCGCCCAGGCGACACCGTGGCTGTGATCGGCTTGGGACCGATCGGCGTGATGTTCGTCCGCTTGGCGAAGGTTTACGGCGCCCGCGTCATCGCCTTCGGCCGCCGCCAAGGGCAGTTGGACCGGGCGGCCGCCATGGGCGCCGACGAAGTGCTCTCCACAGCCGAAGTGGACGCGATACGAGCAGCCCGGGACTGGACCGGCGGGCGCGGCGTCGACGTGGCTATCGAAGCCGTCGGCCAGCCGGATACGTGGGAAGAAGCCGCCCGCATGGTGCGCAAGGGCGGGACGGTCAACTTCTTCGGCGGTTGCCCCGCGGACACGCGGGTGCAACTCGACACTTCTCTGCTGCACTACTCCGAAATCACGTGTAAGGCCAGCTTCCACCACACGCCGTACCATATCCGCAAGGCGCTTGAGTTGGTTAGCAGAGGAGACGTCGACGCGCGCCACTTCATTAACCGCGAGGAGCCGCTAACCAATCTGCTCGAGGTGATGCGCCATCTCATGAGCCACAACGGTCACATGAAGACCGCGATTCTGCCCTAGCCTTGCCGGACTTTTTGTTTCCGAAACAGTTTCTGGGCTCGCCGGAGGCGATGCAGCGCGTCTGGAACGCGGAAGAGTCGCTCGCTTACACACGCTGGCTCGCCACCTCCCACTACGAGAACTTTCACGTCGTCACCTTCCTCTTGCCCAAGGAATTGCATCAGGATTTCTATAATCTCTACGCCTTTTGCCGTTGGGCGGACGACCTGGGCGACGAGATCGGCGACGCCCGGCAGAGCCTGGAACTCCTGAACTGGTGGCGGGAGGAACTCGACCGGTGCTTCTCCTCTGGAGCGGCGCGCCATCCGGTCTATGTCGCTCTGGCTCAAACCATCGGGCGGCGCAGTCTGAAGGTGGGTCCCTTCCGTGACCTCATCGCCGCCTTCGTCATGGACCAAGTGGTAGACCGATACCGCGACTGGGAAGAAGTCTTCTACTATTGCCGCTATTCCGCCAACCCGGTGGGACGCTTGGTGCTGAACCTCTGCGGCTACGATGATGCGGAGCTTTACCGGCTATCCGATTGCACCTGCACCGCGCTGCAATTGGCCAATTTTTGGCAGGATGTGACCGTGGATTGGGAGAAAGGGCGGGTTTACCTCCCCCTCGAACTCCTCCGCCGGCACGGCGTAAGCGTGGAAGATATTGCCGCTCGCCGCTTCACACCCGCCTTCGCCGCGGCAATGAAGGAGGCGGTTGGCGTCGCGCGGAGCTGGTTCGAAAAGGGTCTGCCGCTCGCCCAACGGCTGGACCGCCGCCTGTCGTTGGACATTGACCTTTTCAGCCGCGGCGGCATGAAGATCTTAGATAAGATTGAGCGTGAAGGCTACAACGTTCTGGACAAACGGCCGGCGATCAGCAAAACGCAGCGCGCCATCCTGCTCCTCGGCGCCCTCGCGCGGGCGGCCGTGAGGTAATTCCGGTGGACTCGCCCACCCAACAGTCTTATGCATGGTGCCGCCGGGTGGCGCGCACTCGAGCCCGCAATTTTTACTACTCATTTGTGCTCCTGCCGCGGAGCAAGCGCGACGCCATGTGCGCCGTCTACGCGTTCATGCGGGTGTGCGACGACCTTAGCGACGAGCCCGGCGCCCGCCGTTCGGCGCTTGACGCCTGGCGCCAGGGACTCGACCGCGCCCTCCGGGGCGATTTCGACGGGCACCCGTGCTGGCCGGCGCTCCATGACACAGTCCGCCGTTTCGGCTTGCCGCCGCGATACCTACACGAAATGATCGATGGAGTTTGCTCGGACCTGGAGTGGCGGCCAATCAGGACTTTCGATGACCTCTACCGTTACTGTTATCTGGTCGCTTCCGTGGTCGGGCTGACCGTCATTCATATCTTTGAGTTCAGTTCGCCGGAAGCGCTGCCGCTGGCGGAAAAGTGCGGCGTGGCTTTCCAACTCACCAACATATTGCGGGACGTGCGCGAGGACCTGGAACGCGGCAGGATGTACTTGCCCGAAGAAGACCTGCGCCGCTTCGGCGTCGACCCGCAGGATTTGCGCTGCGACGACCGCTTCCGCGCTTTGATGCGGTTCGAAGCCGAACGGGCCAGGACGTATTACCGGGAATCGCTGCCCCTGGTCGAACTCGTTCACCGGGATAGCAGGAGCTCCCTTGCCGCGCTGATCGCCATCTATAGCCGCCTGCTCGAAAAAATCGAGCGTTCCGGCTACGACGTCCTCTCCCGGCGCATAGCTTTGTCCCCCGCCGAAAAACTGACCCTCGTGCTCCGCTGCCGCTGGCGGCCAATCCCGCTCTGACCCGCAAGAAGGCGCCGGAATGACGGGAGACCGGACTCAGGCTGCGCGGTGTCCGAACAGCACCGGCTGGAATGGGGCTGCGGATCCGAATCCCGGCAGTTCTTCGTGGTAGCGCGCCATCAGATCCGGCGGCGCGAGCTTGCCTCCGCAACCAAGTAAATCCTGCATTTGCAGAGCGTTAACCATAGCCTTGGCGGCTGCGTCGCAGGTAAAAACGACATAGGTCTCTTCGGCCAACCCCGCCACGCGGCGAATCCGCGGAACCCACTCTTCCAATTCCGCGCGCGTGTACAAGTAATCCGCTTCAAGCTGCGGCGCTTGGGGATGAAAGTCCTCGAACCAATTAGGGCGGCTGCGCCCGTGCAGGCGAAAGTAGCCTACGCCTGTGGTAAGCAACGCTGTGGGCGGCGTCGCCCGCACATGCGCCGGCTGATCCAGATTCACACACCCCACTTTGTAGTCGATCAGGGTCCCCACCGCCTCATCCAGCGTCCAACTGCTATGACGCAGTTCGGCAGACAGCGGGAAATCGTGGAACGCACGGCGTAACTCAATGAAAAAACTGCGGGTCTCGGCGTTGAACCGGAACGCCCAAGGGAACTGCATGAGCACGCAGCCGAGCCGCCCTGCGCGCCGCAGCGCCCCCAGGCTTTGGCGAGCGGCTTTCACCGCCGCCGTGTCCAGGCAGCGCTCGTGCGTGAAACGCCGTGGCAGCTTCACCGTAAACCGGAAGTTCTCGTACCCTTCCAAAGCCTTTTCCCAAACGCGAACCAATTCAGCGCGAAAGGTTTGCGGCTCGTCCCCATCCAGTTCCACGAGATCAACATAGCGGGCTAGATATCGCAACGGGTGGAACCCGCGCTCGCGGCGCAACGGGTAAACCAGCCCGTCCCAATGTTGGCGCCTCCAACCGGCGGGACCGATTCGCAAGTTCTGAAAGAGCTGCATAGCGCCTCCTTTCGCCTTATCTTCGCCTTCAGAATAACCCGCCAACATTCCGTCGTCAAGTTTTTCTGGCCGGGAAGTTTTTTTTAACCCACCTGTAACTTTTCGGACCTTTTCATCGTTAGTACAGGCAAATCCCCGTTACGACAGCGGGCGCCCTCACCCCTGTTCACCCAAGCGAGCGCCCGCTTCTCTTTTTTACCCCTGCTAAGATAGATGAAGGACGATCCTCGTTCGCAAGGAGAAAATCAAGTTGGCTGAAGAGAAGTTGTATCAGGCTGCGTATGCCGGCAGCGGCACGTTCATCATTTCGAAGCCGAAGCGCAAGAGCCGCAAGGCGCGCCAAACGAGGCTGAAGAACCCCCGTCCGGGGATGAGAAAGTAGGCTGGTCCGTGCGCATCGCCGGTTTGCGGCTTCATCCGGTGGCTGTGGCGGACGCGCCGCTGCGCAGTTCCTATGGCTTGCATGCTCCGTATGCTCTGCGCACTATCGTTGAGGTGATCTCAGACGAAGGTCTGATAGGTTTCAGCGAGACTTATGGCGGCGACGGACCGCTGGCGGCTCTGGAGGAAGCTCGCAGCCGTGTGGTGGGTATGGACCCGTTTCAGCTCACCCGGCTGTGGATGGGCTTCGCCGCGCAGGCGGCGGCGGGCGACCGTACACAGACATGGCTGGTGCCGGGCGAAAACCCGCTCGACAGGCACACGCGCACTTACGGCGCCATTGAAGTGGCGTGCCTCGACCTGATCGGCAAAGCCTTGGGCAAGCCCTTGTGCGATATCGTGGGCGGGCGCGCCCGGAACGAGGTGGCGTTTTCTGCGTACTTGTTTTACAAGCACGCCGGCGGCGGAGGCTTGGGCGGCGACGAGCGCGAGGATGAGTACGGCGAGTGCCTCGACCCGCAATCCATGGTCCGGCAGTGCCGGCAGATGATAGCCAAGTACGGGTTCCGCGAAATCAAGCTCAAGGGTGGGGTTCTGGATCCCGAGATTGAGATCGCCACCATCAAGGCGCTGAGGGAAGAGTTCGGTCCCGAGTATCCTTTGCGCATTGATCCCAACTGCGCCTGGTCGGTGGACACTTCCGTTCGTGTGGGCGAGGCTCTGAAGGAAGAGCTTGCCGCAGGCGGGTATCTCGAAGACCCTTGCGCGGGGCTGGACGGGATGGCGGAAGTGCGGCGGCGTTTGCTGGCCAAAGGCATTGGAACTCCGTTTGCTTCCAACGTGGCGGTCACCTGCTTCGCTGACGTTCCGGAGGCGTGGAAGAGAGATGCCGTGCAGATCGTGTTATCCGACCCGCACTACTGGGGCGGAATCCGGAACTTGCAGCGGCTGGCGCACCTGTGCGAGACGCTGGGCATGGGGTTGTCGATGCATTCGAACAACCATCTGGGCGTCAGCCTCATGACGATGGCGCACGCCGCCGCGGCGGCGCCGCATCTTACCTATGCCTGCGACACGCACTATCCGTGGCAAACCGAAAAGGATGAAGTGGTCGCGGGCGGGCGCATTCCGTTCCATAACGGTTGCGTCCGAATTCCCGACAAGCCGGGACTCGGCGTCGAACTGGACTACGATCGGATCGCGCGGCTGGAGGAGCTTTATCACAAGCTGCCCTACCGCAAGCGGGACGACGAGGCGGAGATGCGCAAGCGCGTTGACCCGAACTGGAAGCGCATCCTGCCGCGGTGGTGAAACGCGGCAACCCCGGCGCCGAACATCAGGCAGCCCCAAGCGAACCAATCGCCATAGCGGGCATACGGCGTCAGGCGATTTTCGTAGTTGAACTGCGTGCGCACGGAAGTGGCGATGTAAGGCTCGATGGCGTGCGTTAGCCGCCCTGAGGGATCTATCGTGGCGGTGATCCCGTCGTTGGTGGCGCGAAGGATCCAGCGGCGGTTCTCGGCGGCTCGCATGCGGGCGATCTTGAGGTGCTGCTCGCGCGCCGCAGTGCGCCCAAAGTAGCCGTCGTTGGAAATATTGACCAGCACTTCGGCGCCGCTGGCCACGAACTGCCGGACCAGGTCCGGGAAGACAGCTTCATAGCAGATGAAGACCCCCGTCTTCCGCTCCCCGGTCTGGAACACCACCACGCGGCGGCCGGGCGCGAAATCGCCCGCCTCAGCGGTGATCTTGTTGACGAATCCAAACAGCGGCGGCACAAACTCGCCGAAGGGGACCAAGCGTATCTTGTCGTAGCGGTCCAGGGGGTCTCCCGCCGGCCCGACTATGACCGCCGAATTGGCAGGCTGCCCATCCGCCGTTCGCCCCACCACACCGGCGACTACATACGACTGCGCCAGCCGGGATATCGTCGCAACGCGCGCCTTCAGGCCGGGATCTTCAAAATAGTAGAGCGGCGCGGGGGTCTCCGGCCAGATGATGAGGCGCGCCGCCGGGTCGCCGGATCGAATGCCGGCTGAGAGCGACAGGGATTCCAACCGCCGGTTGATGGCTTCTCTTTGTTCCGGCGTCCACTCGGTTTCCACCGGCACGTTAGGCTGGACGTACACCGCCTGTTGGCTTCCCCGGGCGCCCGTAGGAACCGGCGGGAGCAGGTACAGGAGGGGGAGGGCGAGAAGCCATGCCGCCTCGCGCCGCGGACGTTTCAGCAACGCCAGGGCGACGCCGGCGCCCATCATGGCGAAGCTGAACGAAAGGCCATAGACTCTGACCAGCGGGGCAAGGCGCATCGGAACGCCCATATCGATGCCCGCATTGCCGAGCAGGAACCAGGTGAAGCCGAGCGGCCCATGAGTTCGCTCCAAACCTGTCCAGAGCGCGGCGATGGCAGGCAGCGTGTACCATTTCCCCGTTAGCCACCCCACGCCCAAGGCAAAAAACGCCATGTGCAGCCCCTTGGCCGCGGCGAATAATCCCAGCGCAGCCCAGGAACCCGCCGAACCCAAACCGCCCTCCCGCTCGAGCACTCCTTGAATCCAGTAGCAGACCGCAAACCAGTACAGCGCGCCCGCAAGCCACCCTTGAAGGAAGCGCAGCCGGCCGCGCGTCTCGAGGTGAACCGCTATCAGCAACGGCGTGAGGGCCACAGGCGCGAGCCAGGAGTAATCGAACCGCGGCACGGTGAGGACGAGCAAAGCCGCTGTCGCCAGCGCCAGGACCCACTTCACTCGCGCGGCTCCCAGGCGGCAACGGCGCTAACCTCCTCGGCCATGTAAGAGCTGCGCACCAGCGGTCCGCTGAAGACGGCGCGGAAGCCGAGGCGCAATCCCACGGCTCGATAGGCGTCGAATTGCTCTGGCGGGACGTATTCGGACACTTTCAGATTCCGGCGCGTGGGCTGCAAGTACTGGCCGATGGTCACTACGTCCACGGAGGCGGCGCGCAGATCCGCAAGGAGATGCTCCACCTCGGCGGGCGTCTCGCCCAAGCCCACCATCAGACCGGATTTGGTGAGGATGTCCGGGCGATAACGTTTGGCTTCAGCCAAGACCTCGAGCGAGCGGCCGTAAACGGCTTGAGGCCGCACACGCTTGTACAGCCGCTCGACAGTCTCCATGTTGTGGTTGAACACGTCGGGCGAGGCGTCTAACACGCGGCGGACGTCTTCGAGGCATCCGCAGAAGTCCGGCGTCAGAACCTCGATGCGGGCTCGGGGCAAGGCGCGCCGCACCTGAATGATGGTTTCGGCGAAGTGGCTCGATCCGCCGTCCGGCAGGTCGTCGCGGTTGACGCTGGTGATCACCACATAGTTCAGGCGCATGGCTGCGGCCATCCGGGCGACGCTCGAGGGTTCTCCAGCATCGGGCGGCAGTGCACGGGCGCCCGGGCGCGACTTGGGCACCGCGCAAAATCCGCAGCCGCGCGTGCAGAGGTTTCCGAGAATCATGAAGGTGGCCGTGCCGCGGTGGAAGCACTCATGGATGTTGGGGCAGCGGGCGGATTCGCACACCGTATGCAGGCGGCGCCCGCGCAAGTGGCGCTTCAGCGTCTGAACGGACTCGTGATGGCTGTGGGAGTGGCGCAGCCAGGGTGGAAGCCGCGGCTGGGCAAGATTCTCTATGGGAACGAAATCCGGACCCACCTCAATACTTCCGGAGCATCGGGTTTTCGAAGCCCAGGTCCTTGAGCTTAGCCCGCGTTTCGGCCACCGCAGCCGGACCCTCCAGCGGGCCCACGACGACGCGGTAGAGCTTGTCCTGTCCGGGCGGACCGGGCGCGATGTATGCGCGCAGGTCCTTCTTCCGCAAGGCATTCACCGCGATCTCGGCATCCGCCTTCGCCACCGCAAGGACTTGAAGGAATGTCTGCCCGGGCGAAGGCTCCAAAAACAGCGGACCGGCGCCTGCGGCTGCGGGCGCCTCCCTCTTGGGCGCAGAGGCTTCCCGAGGCCGCTCAGGGGCGGCTTTGGCTTCCATGGCGGGCCGCTCCGCCGCGGGCGCAGGCTCGGCTTTTTCCGCTTTCCTGGACCCGCCGTCAGACGGTTGGCTGGGAGCGGGCTTGGAAACGGCTTCCTGGCTGGCCTCCATCTGGGCCCGGGGGTCGTAAACGGGCGCAGGGCGCGCCGCCTCCTTCTTGGTTTCAGCGGGAGCTACCGGCGCGGTGCTCCGTCCCACGATGTACCCCATCGTGGCGAAGATGCCCAACAGCACGACCACAATGAAAAATACCGTTAGAAGCTGTTTGTTTCCGAGTACTAATTCAAATTCGCCCTCGTCATTCCTAGGCATGCACACCGCCTCCCCGGGGTTGATTCATTTCCCTCAATTATAGCTTGCGGGCGCGCAGAGCCTACTTGTCCTCGCCACCCGCGGATTTCTGAAGGATGCGGTTGAGATTGGTGATGATGTCCACCGGCAGCGGGAATACGATGGTGGTGTTCTTTTCGGCGCCGACTTCGACGAGCGTTTGCAGGTAGCGCAATTGGATGGCGGCGGGCTGCTTCTGGATCAACTCGGCGGCCATGGCGAGCTTCTCGGCGGCGACGTACTCGCCTTCGGCGTGAATGATCTTGGCGCGGCGTTCGCGTTCGGCTTCCGCCTGCTTGGCGATGGCGCGGATCATCTGCTCCGGCAAGTCCACCTGCTTGACCTCCACCATGGTCACTTTGACGCCCCACGGACCGGTATGTTGATCCAGCACCGATTGCAGGCGCACGTTGAGTTTCTCGCGCTGGCTCAGCAACTCGTCCAACTCCACTTCGCCCAGCACGCTGCGCAAAGTGGTTTGGGCCAACTGGGAGGTGGCATACAGATAATTCGCGACTTCGAGCACCGCCCGGTTGGGCTCAAGGACGCGGAAGTAGACCACGGCGTTCACTTTCACGGTGACGTTGTCCTTGGTGACCACGTCCTGAGGCGGCACTTCGAGCGTCTCGATGCGGAGCGAGATCCGCACCATGCGGTCGATGGGCGCGAAGACCAGTATGATGCCCGGCCCTTTGGGCTTGGGCAACACCCGCCCTAAGCGGAAGATGACTCCCCGCTCGTACTCCGCCAGGATCTTGATGGAGCTGAGCGCATAGATGACGAGGATCAGGACTACGATGGTCGTGAAATCGATGGGGAACATGTCAGCACCTCTCCACTTTCAGTTTGAGTCCGTCCATTTCCACTACTCTGACCTTGGCCCCGGCAGGGATGGGTTCAGCCGCTTCCGCATCCCAGATTTCGCCCCGGACGAAGACCTTTCCATCGGGCGCCAGGGGCGTTTGCACAACTCCGACGAGACCTTGCATGCCGGTTTCGCCGGTCACAACTTTATTGGCGCGAGCCTTGATCACGAGCGACACAAGAAAGATAGTAATGATGGCGAAGGGAAGCGTCACGGCAACGGCAGTGGACCACCGGATGCGCATTTCGGGCGGACCTTCGACGAGCATCACGGCTCCCAGGACCATGGCCACCGCTCCGCCGGCCCCCAGAATGCCATGCGAGGCGAACTTGGCCTCGAGAATGAACAACGCCACGGCTAGAATCAGCAGAGCGACCGCCGCCAGATTGATCGGCAGCACAGACAGCGCGGAAAGTCCGAGGAGGACGAGGATGCTGCCCACCACGCCGGGGACGATCAATCCGGGGGAAGAAAACTCGACATAGATGCCCAAGCCGCCGAGAATGAGGAGCACAAACGCGATGTTCGGATCGGCGATGGCCGTGATGAGGCGCTCGCGGACGGTCTTCTGGTACTCGATGATTTCCGGAGAATCGAGATCGAGTCTCTGTTTGCGCCCGTCGAAGCGGGTGATTTCGCGGCCGTGCAGTTGGCGCAGGAGGTCGGCTTCGTCGTTGGCGATGATTTCGATGAGGCGGTTATCGAGGGCTTCTTTTTCGGTGAAGGATTTGGCTTCGAGGACCGTCTTTTCGGCGAGTTCGACGTTGCGCCCGCGTTTGGCGACCAGGCTGCGGAGAGAAGCCGCGGCGTCGCTTTCGACCTTGGCTTTCATGGTGGGATCCATCTGGCCGCCGAGCAGCACCGGCGACGCCGCTCCGGTGTTGGTGCCGGGCGCCATGGCGGCGACGTCGCCGGCTTGGAGCAGGAAGAAGCCGGCCGACGCAGCCCGTCCGCCGCTGGGAGTGACGTAGGAGACCACCGGGGCGGGCGCGGAGACCACCTTCTCGACGATCTGGCGGGTGGCGTCAACCAGGCCGCCGGGCGTGTTGATGCGGAGCAAGATGAGAGCCGCGTTTTGCTGCCGGGCTTGGTCGGAGGCGTGGCCGAGGATCTCAACGGTGATGGGGTGGACCATCCCATCTACCGGAACGGCGATGACCTTCGCGCCCCCAACGGCCGGCCTGCAACAGGAAACAGCGAGTATGAGAGTCAAAACCAGCCGCATGTCGCCCTCGCATCCCCACTATAGCGCACCGGCCGAGTGGCGCAAGGGTCTTGTGCGTCTTATGCCCGGGCGCGCGGGACATTCGCGCAGCGGGAGGGGTCACGGGGGCTATGGGCGGGATGAAGGGAGGGGGAACGGTGATTTGAGTGTAGAGTTGTGGTGACTCGAAGGTCGATGGCTGGCTGAAGTGAAGCCAGCGGCGAAATAATCGGTAACAATAACGGCATTTAGGGATTCAAATGTGGAATTCTGCGATATACTTTGGCTGATTGAGATTAAACCGATGGGCGATGCTGATGAACCGAGGCGGTCCTGTTTCGCCGAATGAGACGTTAACTGTGCTCTATGCCAACGGCGTTTGAGAAACGATTTCGGAGTCTCACCGGCTTTCAGCCGATGCGCTGGCAGTGCCGGTTATTTGAGCGGTTTCTGGCGGACGATGTCCCGGACGGTTGCGATGTGCCGACGGGGCTAGGCAAGACCTCTGTGATCGTGGTGTGGTTGCTGGCGCTGGTCGAGCAAGCCGAGAGTGGCGGGCTCCGGTTACCGAGGCGGCTGGCGTACGTGGTTAACCGGCGTACGGTGGTTGACCAAGCAACCACGATGGTGGAGAACATTCGGCGGCGTCTGATGGAACCCGGCGTTGCCGATTGGGCAGAGTGGCGAAGAACCTTAGAAGAAATCGCGGAGGTTTTGAAGAAATTGTGCGCTTGGAACGGGAACATGCTCGGCGTCAGTACGTTGCGAGGGGAACTGGCGGATAACGAGGAGTGGAAAATTGATCCGGCTCGTCCGGCGGTGGTTGTAGGCACGATTGATATGGTCGGGAGTAAGCTGCTATTCAGCGGTTACGGGGACGGCCCCTACCACAGGGCACATCACGCCGGATTGATAGGTCAAGACACGCTGATTGTGCACGATGAAGCGCACCTTTCGCCGGCTTTCAGCGAGCTTGTTCGGGCTGTCGTGGGGGCACAACAACGGGAGATGCTGCGCAGCGGACAGCCGGACGGCATGGGGCATGGGGTGCGCGTGATAGATCTGTCAGCTACGGTGCGAAGTAGCGAAACCAAGGTCTTCAGATTGCGGCCGGAGGACGAGGAGGAGGAAGTTGTCCGGGAGAGATTGTCTGCGAGAAAGAGGCTACACGTTCACGAGGCGGGGAAGGGCCAGGTGATTCAGACAATTGTAGATCTCGCTACAAAGCACGAGACGGCGCGAGCGAAGGTTTTGATATACGTACAAAAACCCAAGGATGCAGGGAAGGTAGCCGAGGCCTTAAAAAGGGCACTAAGGGGAAGCTCTGAGGGCCGTACCGCATTGTTGACCGGAACGATTCGAGGTTACGAGCGAGATGAGCTGACCAGAAGGAACGAGGTATATCGCGCGTTCATGGAACCGGGTTCCCGACCGGAACAAACGCTATATCTGGTCTGTACTTCCGCGGGAGAAGTGGGAATCGATCTGGACGCGGATCACTTGGTTTGCGACGCAACGACGCTGGATGCGTTCATTCAGCGCCTGGGGCGCGTGAACCGGAGGGGTGGGAAACAACGGAGCGCTCGAGTTGATGTAGTGGGAGAAAGAGGCGATTCAGACGGTAAGCCATCGGCCATGGACCCGGCCGTACGGAACGCGCTCCAGTTGTTGAAGGACTGGGGCGGGGGTTGTGACGGCGGGGCAGATGTGAGCCCGCAAGGTGTTCGGAAGCTGGTTGAGGGCGAGGATCGGGCGCGGATAGAAGCGGCATTCTCACCAACGCCGGAGATTGCGCCGCTCACCGACATTCTGCTGGATGCCTTTTCGGTTACGTCTATCGATGAAATGCCGGGCCGGCCAGGGGTGGAAGAATACCTGCACGGATTGACGTCCGAGCCTCCGGAGAGCTACCTCGCGTGGAGAAAAGAGATCTCCGTGCTGGATAGCGCGGGCGTGGAAGAAGCTTCGTTGCGCGAGTGGTTTCGGTCTTGCCGGATCGAAGCACGGGAAAGATTGCGGGATCGCACGGACCACATCAGAAAGGGCATGGCTGAGTTGCTGGCAGCGCACCGGAAATTGAAACCGGACGCGAATTTTCCGGTGGTGGTGCTGGACGAGCGAGGCACTGCTCGGTGGGGAAGATTGTCGGAAGTCGTTAGGGAAGGCTACCAACTGAATTATCGAACGGTTGTGCTCCCGGTAGAGGCGCGGGGGCTTTCGAGAGACGGGACTCTCGATCCGACGAAGACGGAGGAGGAGGGAATTCGGTATGACGTGGCGGAAGAGAGCGGTTCGGGTGACCGGCGGGAGCGTTGGTTACATAGCCGATCCCTGGACTCGGAAAGGTACGAGAGGCTGTTGACCGGAGAGATTTTCGATGCGGCTCCCGCGGAGTTGCGGGAGAAAGAGCGGATCGAACTGCAAAATCCTGAAAACGGGGACGGGACAGGGCGAGATTTGCTGCTGCTGGTGGCGCCAGCGCGGTCGGCGCTGGACAACCCTGAGACGGCCGCCGGCCGCCAAACGCTGGCGCGGCATACGGAAATAGTGGTCGAGAAGGTGCGCCGGGTGGGAGCGAGGCTAGAACTGCCTGAAACGCTTCAAGCGGCGTTGGTGACAGCAGCGCAGTGGCACGATCGGGGTAAATCCCGCCCAGTATGGCAACGTTACGCGCGGAATACGGCCAGCGATGAACCTGTGGCAAAAGCGGCAAGCTATTTACATTGGCGAGCCCTGGGAGGTTACCGGCACGAGTTGGGGGCACTGCTTGAAGCATCTCGGGAGAGGGCCTTGCGGAATAGTGAAGAAGGGGACTTGGTTCTTCATCTGATCGCGACGCATCACGGGTGGGCGCGCCCACACTTTGACCCGCGGTGCCACGACAACACCTTTTCGAGCATGGAGAACCGGGAGGCGGCGTGTGAGGCGGCACGGCGATTTGAGAGATTACAAAGACGCTTTGGGCGATGGCGGCTGGCGTGGCTGGAATGCCTGCTGCGGTGCGCCGACATTGCAGCATCCCGAGAGGACGGGCAGCCAATAGAGGCGAGACGGCCGGAGGGAGGCGGGGCGTGACACAGCCGACGCCGAGTCTGAGCCTGGCTGTGGATGTGAGGAATCCCGGTCAGTTTTTCGCCTGTTGTGGACTGCTGGAGCTGGCACACCGGCGGTGGCCGGGCGCCGAGGGGTGGTTCACCTCGGACGATTCGGTTTTTAACATTCACTGCCCAGAAGTTGAAGCCTGTTCGTTGAGCCGCATCGTGAAAGATCTGGAGGCGGCGGGAGTGCAGGGGGACTTGTCGCAGGAGGAACGAAGGGAGCTTGATGGGTTGGAACGCCGGAAAAGGCAACTAGGAGGGGAGGGAAAAGCACTGTCAGACGAGGAGGAGGCAAGGCGTGTTGAACTGGGGAAGCGGGTACGGGAAGGTGCTGTGATCATAGGATCTCCCTTCGAGCTGCGGTTGGCATGGTGGCAAGAAGAGAGCGACGACATTCCGAAGACATTCGCGGGGAGACAAGAGGTTCTCAGGATGGCGCGGGCGATGCTGGCGAAGGCTCCTGAAGCAGCCCGGGCAGAGGCGCCGTTGGAGTACCGGTGTTTGTTGAGGGCCGGGGGAGAGAATGGGGAGGAGAGATCGGGGGGAGGGCAGCAAAGCGGGGGTTCGAAGGTGGAGCCGTTTTATTTCGATGCCCGCAGGTTTAGCGCTGCACTGGACGCAGGTTTTTCTTTAGACCTTCAGGAGAAGAACATCCGGGCGGCGGCGGCTCCGCTGACAGAACTGCTGGCGTTGATCGGGCTTCAGCGGTTCCGGCCGGGTTCCGATGGGAGGGACAAGGGGATGTTTACGTATTCCACGTGGAGTGAACCGCTGGGCGTCATAACGGGCGCTGCGGTTGCATGCGGAGCGGCACTGGTGGGCGCCCGGCAAGGGTACCGTTTCCGTTTGCAATCGCGGGACGGTCAAAACCGATATAAGGCATTTGGATTTGCAATTCCGGTGGAGGAAATCAATGACTGAGCAGCACAGGGCAAGTACGCGATTTGACGGGTGGTTGCGAGAGGGCAGCGCGGTGGCTGCGTTAGTGATGCGCGAGCATCTGGAACCGGTGGAGGGGAAAGATGCCATTATCTTCCCGCCCACGTATGCGAAGCCGGAACGAGTCAGGGACGAGGACTGGCCCGGTTATAACATCGACCGATTCGAGAATGGCACAAACGTGTGCCTGATCGATAGCGTGGGATCGCAGGCCAATCGGATGGAGCCGATTTTCAAGCGGGAAAGGTACCGGGATCTCGTGCCACAGGTTTTGATTCGAGCGGGCGAGAAGGAAGTGAATCTTCTTGATGCAGGTCACCGGGCGGGCGACGCTATCGCCCGGTTCGCCGGAACGATGGAAGGTGAGACCGGCGCCGAGGCGAAGTCCTTGAGCGAACGGCTATGGGAGGCGTTTCAGGCGTGGCAGTTGTGGGGGGACGCCGAACCGCTGGCGCGGATCGCGCCGACGTCGCTGGTTTTCGGCGCATGGGATTCCCGCGCCACGCAGGCCAAGGTGCCACGGGTTGTGCGATCGGTGATCCGGGCGTACAACGTGCAACGTTGCACGAGGTCGGCGCAGTTCAATACGCCGCTGCATTATGTGGATGAAGGTTTGCTCGATGAGTCGTTAGATAAAGGTGAAGGGGAGAAGAATCCGCTGAGCCAGGAGGGTTTTCGGCACAGCCCGGCAGCGGGCGCACATGGTGGGGTGCAGGTGTTTGGCGAGATTCGCCGCGAGGTGGCGGTAAATCTGGTGGCATTGCGGACGTTGGGTGTGAGAACAAGAGAGGGGGAGGATGCCGCGGCGAGGGAGGAAAGAGTATTTAGACTGAGGCGCTACATTTTGGGACTGGCGCTGGTTGCAGTAATGCAACGAGATGATCAACTATTCAACTTGCGGGAGGGCTGCCTGCTTCGCGTATGTGCGCCGGCGTGTTGGAGAGCGGTGCCGTTTGAGGGGGAGGCGGAGGATATCGAGCTTGATGCGGAGGCGGTGCTGGCATTTGCGAGTAAGACGGCGCAGGAGTTTGGGGTGGAACGGCTCGCCAAGCCGTTTCTGTTCGAGAAAGACAAGGCGAATCGGTGGTTGAAATTAAGTAAGGATGCTCGCGATAAGCACCGCAGAAAGGGTCCGGTTCTGAAGCAGGAATTCTGAGATGAGGCGTCACCTGTGTATCTCCGTGACGTTTCTGGACAGGACGTTTCACGGGCGGGGCGATGTGGAGGCGGAGTGGCCGCCGTCGCCACTAAGGGTTTTTCAAGCGCTGGTGGCGGGGGCGCGGGCAGGCTGCCGGGCCAACGATTGGTTTGAGGAGACAGCGCGGGCATTCCAGTGGCTGGAGTCGCGGGAGCCGCCGGAGATCATCGCTCCCAAGGCGAGCAAGGGGGCGGCGCGGACGTTCTATGTGCCGAATAATGACGGCGACGAGAAAGCTGACCGCCAGGAGCGGCTGACGGCCAAAGTGGCTGAGCCACACTGGCTTCGCGATGGCTTAACGGTCCACTACGTTTGGGCTTTGGATGGAGCTGGCGAGGGAAGCGCCGGGGGAGCGCATGTAAGGGTGCTATGCAGAGAGGCTCGTCATCTGTTGGCGTTGGGTTGGGGCATCGACCAAGCGGTAGGGACGGGCCGGATAGTGGGGCAGCGAGAGCTAGAGGCCTTGCCGGGTAGGCGGTGGCGGCCGTGGCGAATTCATCGAGCGGGAACCCGGACATGGCGATCGCCGGTGCAAGGCACGCTGGAGGAGTTGGAAGCAGTACACCAAGAGTTCACGGGGCGGATCCAAGGGAAAGTATATGTTCCACAGCGGAAGACGGTGCGATTCGAGATGGTTCAATATTTGAGCAGCGCGAGATTGCCGCCGCGGCCATTCGCGGCATTTGAACTGTCTGAGGGAGCGGGATTTCGGCCGGAGAAGGCGGTGGTGGCAGCGGCGATGGTGAGATCCCTGGCTTGCGAACATGCCAAAGGCGACAGCCATAAGTTCCCGGGAGGGGCGGAGATATATGTGGCGGGGCATTTGGGAAATGGGAAAGAAGGAGCGGCACGGTTTTCCTACCTGCCATTGCCGACCATCGGGCACGAGCACGCAGATGGGTTGATCCGGAGGGTGGTCATAGCAGAGCCGTTCGGCGGGAGCGGGAGGCACGCGAGTTGGGCGCAGACCCGTCTGCGAAACTGTGTACTGCGTGACTGCGAGGGAAACGAGCGGGGGATGCTGCTGGATCTGTGGCGGCCGGCATCGAAGATGATGATTGAGCGGTACGCAGGCGAGCACCAACAGTGGCTGACGGTCACTCCGGTGGTGCTGCCGGGGTTTGACGATGGCAAGCACGCGAAGGCGGAGAAACTGCTCTTGAAGGCTTTGTTGCAGGGGGGTATTCCAGGGGAAGCGATTGAGACGATGGCGCTGCGCAAAGCGCCTTTCTGGCCGGGCGCCCAGTATGCAAGCCGGTACTTTGCACCGGATTATTTGCGGGGATTTTCGAGATGGCACGCGGCGATCCGGTTTCGGGAGCAGATTCCGGGGCCGATGGCGGTGGGGGCGGGGCGGCACGTTGGGTTGGGTCTGTTTGCGGGTATTGATTAGGGGGTAGAGGCTCGGCGGGGCCGAGGGGCGTTTCGGTGTGAGCTAATGGGGCCGCAGCATCGATGCTGCGGAAATATGTATTGACTGGAGCATTCTCCGACGACGAAATAACGCTTCAATGGGGCCGCAGCATCGATGCTGCGGAAATGAGGGCTTGCTTCGCACCTATGGATGCGGGGACTAGCTTCAATGGGGCCGCAGCATCGATGCTGCGGAAATCAAGCGGATCTGTCAACCCTTGGCGCAGCTTGTTTGTAGGCTTCAATGGGGCCGCAGCATCGATGCTGCGGAAATGTTGCGGATGGAGGATCTAGCACCGCAGGGGGCAGCGCTTCAATGGGGCCGCAGCATCGATGCTGCGGAAATCAAAGACCGAACGGGAGCAACAGCCGACTCCAGGACCAGCTTCAATGGGGCCGCAGCATCGATGCTGCGGAAATTTTATCGCGCAGAGACCGGTCTGGCTGCCAAGATCAGCTTCAATGGGGCCGCAGCATCGATGCTGCGGAAATGTAGGCGAAGTCTTTTTTAAGAAAGACACGTCACCTGGCTTCAATGGGGCCGCAGCATCGATGCTGCGGAAATGGTGCACTGCGCACTGGGAGGTGCATTGAGGGGGGATGCTTCAATGGGGCCGCAGCATCGATGCTGCGGAAATACCGCGCCAACGCATCCGCCAGATCCAACCGCAATCGCTTCAATGGGGCCGCAGCATCGATGCTGCGGAAATGTCTTGTTTTTCGCGTCAAAGATCGTTCCCGACAGGCTTCAATGGGGCCGCAGCATCGATGCTGCGGAAATGGTGGACCCGGAGGATACCGTCCCCAAGGCGTAACCGCTTCAATGGGGCCGCAGCATCGATGCTGCGGAAATAACATGCCATGCCTTGCACATGCACTAAAATGAAAGGCTTCAATGGGGCCGCAGCATCGATGCTGCGGAAATTGAGTCCAGGCGATGTGTTTGGAGCATATGTCCAGGCTTCAATGGGGCCGCAGCATCGATGCTGCGGAAATTGAGTCCAGGCGATGTGTTTGGAGCATATGTCCAGGCTTCAATGGGGCCGCAGCATCGATGCTGCGGAAATGGTTAGCACCACAAGCTATTAAAATAATAAGAGAAGCTTCAATGGGGCCGCAGCATCGATGCTGCGGAAATCTTGCGCCTCCACTCGGTCCACTCGGCATCCGAAGGCTTCAATGGGGCCGCAGCATCGATGCTGCGGAAATGCCAGAAGAGGGATGGGCGGCTTTACGGCGGCAAATTGCTTCAATGGGGCCGCAGCATCGATGCTGCGGAAATGATGATAGGTCGATTTGCAGCACGCGCCCACCTATTTGCTTCAATGGGGCCGCAGCATCGATGCTGCGGAAATAGCATTAGAAATCAGATCGGCGTAGTCGATAGTGCGCGCTTCAATGGGGCCGCAGCATCGATGCTGCGGAAATCTTCGAACTCCGTCTCGACGCCGCCCTCCGTCTCGATGCTTCAATGGGGCCGCAGCATCGATGCTGCGGAAATAGCCTCCCGCTATTCTATCCTGTTTTCAAAGAGCTGGACAAGCGATTGCGAGCGGACGCCGGGGGCGAGCGGCCAGGGCGGCCGGGAGCTCCAGGCGGATGCTGTGAAATGCTTGTCTGTCATACGGTTCCATAGTTTCGAGCGGCGGCAGGGGTCTGATTAGCGCCGGACCGCTCGCGATGATTATCGCGTGATGAAAACCGGGTAGTCACCAATTTCGCCTTCCAAGACGCGAGCCAGCAGCCGCGCCTGGACTTCCAACAGACGCCGGTAGCTTAACCGGTACTCAAACACCGGGTGCGTCACCAGAGTATCCATTCTCAGCTCATAAGCATGATAAAAGTTTTTGCGTCCCGCCGGGGTGAGGGCCACCGAGCCGGCGGACCTGAGGAAATCCCCCGGCGTAATCATACGGGTGTTGATGGCTTGAATGACGGCAGAATCCACAATTAGGGGACGGAAGGGTTCCATAAGGTCGAGGGCGAGGGCGGGGCGGCCGAAGCGGGGTTGGTGGTAGAAGCCCATCATGGGGTCGAAACCGACGCTGTAGCAGGCGACGGTGAAGTCCTTGGTAAGGACGCTGTAACCGAGCGAGAGGAGAGCGTTGACGGGATCGCGCGGCGGGCGGCGGTTGCGGCCATCGAAGTCGAGACGGAAGGCCTCAGGACAGGCGCCGTCGTCGTCTACTTTGAGCATTCCGTCGAACGCGCCGAAATAGAGGCGGGCGGCGTTGCCTTCCAAGCCGAGGAGTTCCTCCAGGCTGGAGGCGCGCTCGGCGCGGGCAGCCATTTCCTTCATCTCCCGGATGACGGGTTCGGGCGGTTCGAGATGGTTGCGCATGAGCATGGTGCGCTGGTTGCGGATTTTGCCGGCGATGAGCCTTCGGGCCAGTTTCAGGCAGAACCAGGGTTCAGAAGCCAAGCGGAACTGGGACTGACGGAGGAAGACGTTTTTGGTGACCAATCCGGTGGTGATGCCGTAAAACCAGCCGCCTTGGGAAAAATAGCAGATGGGGATGCCGGCTTCACAAAGTAACTGGACGGCTTGAGTGGTGATTTGGATGCTCCCCATGAGGTTCAACTGTGCAATTTCGATGGGGCGGAGCTCCTGGCGAAGGGCGTCCTTTTCCTTGACCTGGAGGACTTCGCCGGAGCGGCCGACGCGGAGACCCTGGGTGTTAAGGTAGACAGCCCGCTGTTCGGCGCGGGGAGCGATGATGCGGCGGATTTCGCTGCGAGGGGGTTTGCGGAGGGAGGAAAGTTCGTCAAAAAGGAGAAGTTGGCCGGTGTCGTCTTCCGGCGCCGCCCCGAGGAGGGCGGCCGTTTCGTCGGGCAGGCAGAGGGGAGCGAGAGAGCAACCGGGGCACTTGGGCGAATTTTCCAAAGGTGGAGGCATACAGCCGGAGCGGGCGAGCGTCCAGGCCTGACGGACGGCGGTTTCGGCTTCGGCGAGAACCTCCTCGCTGAAGGGCACGCGGATGCGCTGGCGGGTGGCGGCATAGAACACAATGCCTTCGTCTGCACGATAGCCGTTTTCGCGGAGGATAAGGGCTTGGATGGCAAGTTGAACGCGGTCGGTAGGCCATGCCTGGAGGGCGCCGGCGGATTCGGCGGGTTTGCCATGCTTGTAGTCGACCGGAGTGACAGTGCTGGCTTCCACTTCGAGCAGATCCACGGTGGCGATGACGCGCAGTCGCTCGCTGGAAAGGGTGACAGCACGGGTCTGAAGAGACTCATCCCCGAGGTTATCAGGCTCGGGAAGGGGTTTGCCGGGTCTATCGACTCGCTTGTGCTGGAATTTGCCTTCGATGGTGGCGGCGTTGTCACGGAAGAGTCCCTCGACCCATTCGTAAAAGAACAGCCGGGGGCAATAGACGAATTCGTTCGCCATGCGGGCGGGCAGGTAATCCGGCAGCTCGCGGACAGGCGGCGCCGGGGCGGAGAAGGACGATTGAGCAGCCATATCAGACGATGATGCAGGGCGCATCCACGGAGCAATAGGGCTTGCCGAGAGCCGTGATGACGCGGTCGCCGCGGCCTTCAGCGGGACCGAGGTAGACGAACAGGACTTGGTCCTCGGAGTGGTGGATGATGCCTGACAGTTCTCCTTTCAGACGCGCCAGGTCGGCGGCGGTGAGCTGGCATTCGAATACGGAGTATTGGAGGTGGTCGCCGTAGGCGCGCATGGTTTTGAAGACTTCTCGGAGGCGCTTATCGTCAGAGACGTCGTAGCAGACGAGGTAAGATGAGCGCATGTGAATTTATCGGCAGTTGGGCGAAGTTGGCGTAGGAGTTCGGTCAAAGAAAAGGAAAGGGCCGATTTATGCCGCCTGGGACGCCGGGAGCAGATTCGCTTGCTCCCATTTTGAGATCGGGGAAGAGAGGGGCATGGAAGTGGAGGCCGGAGGGACACCAAGCCGCAGGGTCAAAGTGCACTTCAGCGCAGTGGAGGGCGTGGCGGGGCAGTGGCAGCGCGCTCGCGAGGCGGGGGCTGAAACCGCTTTCGAGAAACTCGAGGAATAACGACTCGTCGGGACCGTAAATCTTGTCGCCGGCGATGGCGTGGCCGATGTGGGCGGCGTGAACGCGAATTTGATGCAGCCGGCCGGTTTCGGGTTCGACTCGCGCGAGCGTGTAACCGCCCTCGGAGTGCAAGGGGATAAAGCGGGTGACGGCGCGTTGTCCGCCTTCTATCACGCCTTGGCGAATGGCCACGCGCGTTGCGCCGAGACGTCCGATGGGGGCATCCACGGTTACCGCTTCACCCAGTTCTCCGGTGAGGATGGCCAGGTAGATCTTGCGTACCCGGCGTTGCTGGACGGCGCGCTGCATTTGTGAAGCCGTGGCGGGATCCTTGGCGATTACGACCACGCCGCTGGTCTCGCGGTCGAGGCGAAAGGGCATGTGGACCCGCTGCAATCCCAGATATTCCCGGCAGGCGCCGGCCAGGCTCGACCAAGGTCCGCGCTTGGACGGATGACACACGACGTACGGAGGCTTATTGAGCACCAGCCATTGCGGGGTATGCTCGAGAATCCACGATTCCAACTCAGCCGGGGTGATCTCCCAACCCCACGCCGCAGGCGGCATATAGAAAGTGTAGCGGGGCGGCGCGCGCAAAGGCCGGGCGGGAGTTTGGTAATGTTGGGGCGTGGGCGGTTGGACCAAGGCGCGGGTGCGGGCGGTTTCGCAGGCGTTGTTTCTCGTCCTGTTCATTGTCCTGCTGTTCCGGACGGCTTTCTTCGGCTCGCTCAAGACGATAAGCGGAGATCCCCAAGCCGGATTCGGAATCAAGATTTTCTTTCAAACTGATCCGCTCGCGGCGGCGCTAAATGCCCTGGCCAGCCGCGCGCTTTACGAAGGCATGGCGTGGAGCCTCGCGGTTTTGATCCCGACGTTCTTCCTGGGGCGGTTTTATTGCGGATGGATTTGCCCGCTCGGCACGCTGAATCAACTGGTAGGCGCGGTGAAATCACCTTGGAAGCGCGGCGCGCGGGCGCTGGAGTCCAATCGTTACCGGAACTGGCAGCGAATCAAGTATTACGTTCTGGCGGCTGTGCTGGCTGCGGCGGCGTTTGGGAGCGGCATCGGGGGCGTGCTGGATCCGATCGCCATCACGGCGCGGGCGCTGGCGCTGGCGGCTCTTCCCGCGGTTCACGATCCGCTGGCGTTCTGCGGCTGCGGCCTGGCGCCATTCCAACGTCCCTACTTCCAGCAGGGCGTGATGGTGGGTTTGCTGTTCGCCGCGATTCTCCTCGCCAATCTGGCCGTTACGCGATTCTGGTGCCGGGCGCTGTGCCCCCTGGGCGCGCTGCTCGGAGTGGCGTCGCGTTGGAGCGTCTTCGGGCTGGAAAAGAAGAGCGGCGGATGCAATGACTGCAAACACTGTCTCTTAGGGTGCCAAGGAGGCGATGATCCTCTGCCGGGGGCGCGGTGGCGCAAGGTGGAGTGCCACCTGTGCTTCAACTGCGTCCGGCAGTGCGCGGAGAGCGGGTTGAAGTTCCGTTTCTTTCCGGGGGCGGAACAGACTGCGCCGCGGCTCGACGGGGATCGCAGAGCGGTGCTGGCGAGCCTGGCGGGCGGCGCGCTCTCGGTTCCATTTTTGCGCGCCAACACGGCGGGACGCGCGCGCCGCATCCGCCCGCCGGGGGCGGTGGACGAAGGGGACTTCCTCGCCCGCTGCATACGCTGCGGCGCCTGCATGAAGGTTTGTCCGAACAACGCGCTGCACCCGGCGGCGGCGGAGGCGGGATGGGAAGGGTTCTGGACGCCCGTGCTCATCCCGCGCGTGGGCTATTGCGAAACGAATTGTACGCTGTGCGGGCAGGTGTGCCCGACGGGGGCGATTCGCAAATTCACGGGCCAGGAAAAGGGCTGGGCGCCGCCGTCGCCCTCGCCCATCCGGCTCGGCACGGCGTTTTTTGATCGCGGGCGCTGCCTGCCTTGGTCCATGGCGATGGATTGCATTGTCTGCGAAGAAGTGTGCCCGACGTCCCCGAAAGCGATCTACCTGAAGGAGGAGGAGGTCAAGGATCGCGAGGGGAGGACGTTGAAGGTGCGGCAGCCGCATCTCGATCCGGCAGCGTGCGTCGGCTGCGGCGCCTGCGAAAAGGCGTGTCCGGTGTTGGGTTCGCCGGCGGTATATGTCACCAGTGTGGGCGAGAGCCGTTCCCGAAATAATCAGATCATTCTCAAGCGGCGGCGGGCGGAAACCGATGTGCGATTTCCCGAAGAGGCGGGCGGATGGAAGCGCAGGGGCGCCATGCGCACCTTCGACGCCGGAAACCTCTGGGAGTACGTCGACGGAGATGCCGAACGCTATCTGGCGGCGGGAGTTCAGAAGACGTACACGCAACGTTATGAACACCGTAGCGGAGGCGAAGCCGTGGTGGATGCGCATCGCATGAGCGGTGCAGCAGGCGCCCGGCGGCTATTTGAGTCTGAGGCGGCGGCGGGCGCCCGTCCGTTCCAGGTGGGCGACGCCGGGCGGGACTACGGCGCGTCGATCACGTTCCACGCAGGCGTGTTTTTCGTAAGGTTGGTCGCCTTTCAGGACACCCCGGCGGCACGGCAGGATTTGAAGGACCTGGCGCGAGCGGTGGAGAGCGCGTTGGGAATGCCTACACGTTCGTCTGAGAATCCGCCACGGTGACGGAAGGGCGGCGCCCGATTCCCTTTGTTTCCAACGGAGTAAGTTTTGGCGCGGCAAGTGCACATTTACCGGGCAGGAAAAGTGTCTTGAACATGCCATTTGACATGTCGGAAATTGGGTGGCTCAATGCCGCCAACGCCGCTCTAGGCATTGTGGTAGCGGTGTTCTTTGGACTCATCGGCGTCGGCGCAG
>Ga0073932_1002910_pt1 | contig 24700 bp, 20 predicted proteins | sample DewCreD2012metaG_FD_76967 | JGI IMG/M metagenome (GOLD analysis project Ga0073932, IMG submission 76967) | Hot spring sediment bacterial and archeal communities from British Columbia, Canada, to study Microbial Dark Matter (Phase II) - Dewar... ...
AAGCGGAGGCAAGCCTCCACACTCCAAAGCGCTTCGCGCAGATACGACCGTTGATTTCTAAAATTGCTGTCAATGGCCGGGATGAGCAATAGTTTCTCTCGTCCCCAGGGCTCCCGGCCTTCGGCACAAAACGTTGTGATGAACCAGTTTTTCTAGCAAGCCAATTGCAAAATGTGGAGTATAAGGGAGCGGGGGCGTCTCGCTCCCGGAAATCAAAAAAAATAAAATCATCAAACCGGGGGCGAGACGCCCCCGCTCTCTTCGTCTTGCAACGGCTCTAAATAATTGAGATCGGGAACCGCAGGCGGATGCGCTGTTTCATATATTTAGTTTTGACCGTGTTGTTCCTCGTGACGCTCCCGTGCGTTCTGGCTCGGAGCGTGCCGGCGGCGCCCGATGCGCGCACGACGGATTCGTTCATTCAAGACTTGTATCAAGGCGGCGAGCGGCCGGACGAAAGGAGCGATGCCGCCCGGCCGAACTTCGTTGTCCTGATGTTAAAAATGCTGGGCGCCCTGTGCCTGGTGCTGGCGTTGATCGTGCTGTCGGCCTGGCTCGGCAAGCGGTATCTGCCGTCGGCGCGGCGCGCCCTCGCCGGTCCCGACGCGATCCAGATTCTCAGCGTCCGGTCGCTGGGCGCCCGGCGCAGCCTGTTGATCGTTCGCGCGCGGGGGCGATGCCTGTTGCTGGGATGCACGCCCTCTTCCATTACCCGACTGGCCGATCTGGACATGCCTCCCGGCGGCGAGCCTGAGGACCCGGATTCCCCGTCATTTGAAGCGGAGCTTGCCGCTTTTTCTCGCGAACCCCAGTGACATTTCCAGCGTTTTGAACGTCAAATTACTCTACACAGGGGCGTTGCGAAAGCCTTGCGTCCCGGGAAAGAAGATTCTGCCATGAATCCCAACCGTTTGAGCGCTTCGGCGTTCGTTTTTTCAGTGGTCGGAATTGTCGCGATTGCAGGGGTGGCAGGTGTGCGCGGACAGTCGGGCGCCCACACCAAAACGCGGCGGCTGCTGACGGATCCGGCGGTCTCGCTCTCGGCGCCGGTTGCTCCCGGCAAGCCGGCGTCAGCGTCGGCCGTCAGGGCCTGTGTGGACTGGGACGCGATGGCCGGGGCCTTTGCCGCGCAAGGCGGGCCGGTCGAAGTCATCGTCACGTTGCGTGCGCCCGAGGGGCTGCGCCGTGCGATGGACTGGAGCCGGGAGTCCGACCGCCGGGCCTGGCGCGCCGCGGTCCGCGCGGCGCAGGAAGCCACGCTTTCGGCACTGGACACGAGCGTCTTCGAGACGACCCATCGCTATGACAACATCGCCGCGATTTCCGGACGCGTCAACGCCGAAGGATTGGCCCGGCTGCTGAACGATCCCAACGTCATCCACGTCAAGCCGGTGGCGATTCTGCAGGCCCATCTGGCCCAGGGGATTCCCCTCATCCATGCCGACACCTATCGCGGGACCTACCAGGGGCAGGGCATGGCCATCGCCATCTGCGACACGGGCATCGACACCAGCCATCCGAGTCTGGGAGGAGGGGCGTTTCCCAATGCCAAGGTCATTGGCGGCACGGACACCGGCGATGGCGACGCCGATCCCCGGCCCAATCCCTCTCTGGGAGAGGCCCATGGGACGGCCTGCGCCGGGATTGCCGCCGGCGATCTGGGAACCGTGGGGGACTATATCGGTGGCGTCGCCCCCGCCGCGAAGCTGTATGCCGTGAAAATCTCGATCGGCAACACCGGCTCGGCCACCGAGTCGGCCATGATTGCCGGGTGGGACTGGTGCGTGTCGCATCAGAACGACGATCCCGCCCATCCCATCCGGGTCATCAGCACCAGTTTCGGCGGTGGGCGGTATAGCAGCGTGTGCGACAGCGAGTCGCCCGCGATGACGCAGGCCGCGGTCAATGCCGTCGCGGCCGGGATCACCGTGCTGGCGTCCTCGGGCAATGACGGCTACTGCGACTCGTTATCCTGGCCATCCTGCATTTCGCACGTCATTTCGGTGGGGGCTGTTTATGACGCCGATTTTGGAAGCAGCGGCTGGTGCGTCAATTCCGCCTCGTGCCATCCCAACAAACAACCGACGGGGGTATGTGAAACCGGCTGGTATGTGCCCGATCCCTCGGCGCCGGACAAGGTGTCGGCGTATTCGAACTCGGCTTGGTTTCTGGATGTCTTCGCCGCGTCGAACAACGCCTATACGTGTGACATCATGGGCAGTGGCGGCTATTCGTCGGGCGACTATGCCGTGTCGTTCGGCGGCACGTCGGCGGCCTGCCCCTATGCGGCCGGGGCTGTGGCGGCCTTGCAATCGGCCGCGCACGACCAGCTCGGCAACTACCTCACGCCCGGCCAGGTCCGCAGCCTGCTGGTCTCGACCGGAAACGCCCTCACCGACACCAAGGTGGCCGTCACCAAGCCGCGCGTCAATCTGGCCGCCGCCATCGAGGCGCTGGGAGGGCCGATCCCGACGCCCGTGGCGACGCCCCTGAGCGAACTGTTCGACATCCGCTACAAGGATCAGCGCGACAAGACGATCGGCTTCACCACGCAGGGCGATGAGGTCATCATCAGCGATCCTGCAGCCCAGGGCTCGTTGACGATCAAACCCAAGCGCGATGTGTTCACGCCCCGGATCGTCCAAGCCGTGCGATGCGCCGGGACGCTGACGCGCCTTTCGACGAAGATTCCCATCGGAGAAGTGGATGTGGCGGGCGATCTGCTGAACCTGACGGCCAACCAGTGCCACGTCCAGAAGGTCAAAACCGGGGGCACGGTCCGGACGGTCCGGATGCTGGGGATGGCGGACTGGTATTTCGCCAACCAGGTCTTGAACACGTCGATCTACTCCGGGGCCACCACCGTCACACAAGCGGGGGGTGCGGCGCCAGGCGGTCCGCCGCCGCTGAACGTTCGGCTGACGGGCGTCACGCTGTTGGAGTTGATCGCGCCCAGCCAGGCCGCCACAATTCGCCTGGGGGTCAAAAAGTTCCGGGCGGGCAACGGAAACTGGACGGTCAGCATCGCTGACGTCGGCTACACGGGCAGCAATGTCATCGCCGCCGGCGAGATTCGCAGTCTGACGGAGGCGGGCAGCTGGGTATGGCCACACCGGATTCAAGACGGCGCCGGCAGCAACTCGCGATTTGTGAATCGAGGCGTCCGCGTGACGCTTCAGGATTCACAGGGGCGGTTTGCAACCTATCTGGACAGCACGTTCTGGCCGGACTATCTGGCTTCGGGCGCCGACCGTCTGTTCATCAGCGCCAAGGGGGGCGACGTCAGGGCGCTGGGAATCGGGACGGCCCATGAAATCAGCAATGTTTCCGCCGTCTTCGGAAAGTTTGTCACGCCGGGCGTGGTGTATTTCTATGGCGGCCGGGTGATCGTGGCAAATCTGGCTTCGGGCGCGATGGCGGCTGCGGGCGGGACGCCGGGCGCGGCCTCGCCCCAGCCTCCGGCGCCGGATATCCGCCTGATCCGCGGGGATGGTGGCGTGAACTCCGAATACGACACGGGGGCTCAGCAGGTGATCATTTACGCTGCCAACATCCTGGACGCCGGGGGCGGGTGTAATGGCTCGATACGGCGGATCGTCACGAAGAAGCCTGTTGGGGCCGTGCCGGACTGGATGACACAGGAAGGCGGGGCCTGGGTGGCCGGTCAGGCGTATTCATTTGAAATGCCCAAGGTGGTCAATGGCTTGACCGATGGGGCGCTGACCGTTCATGGATGCCAGTGACTGTTTGGCGTGCGAGAGCCGGAAACGGCCGGCTGGCCGCGCGAGTCGAGGCTTGACAGGGCTTTGCGAGGGCGGCCATAATCGTTTCGTAACGTGAGAGTAGTCAACGGACCGCTGCTATCGCATTTTCACGGTGGTTGCGGCCGATCAGATGGCTTGCCCCGCGGGCAATCCTCGACAGGAGATTGTGCCATGTTCCTCAGCAAGACAGCCTTTGCCGGCATGACGCTGGCGTTGGGCTTAATCACTCTGGGGCCGGCGACGGCCCAGAATGGGCCCGTGCCCGAGCATATCCCCGGCGTTCTTCTTGTGGGATACAAGCAGGGCGTTTCGGTGGCCTCGCGCGATTCGGTTCACGACGCCCTGGGCGCGCGGCGTGTCCATTCCTACAAGCATATTCGCGCGGACGTGGTTCGGGTGGACAAAGACCGCGACCTCGGCCACGTTATCACGGCCTACCAGGCTCAGCCCGGTATCGCCTATGCCGAGCGTAACTATGTCGTGCGCGCGCAGGTCATGCCCAATGATCCGAGCATGGGGCAACTGTGGGGCATGCACAACCTGGGACAGATGGGGGGCCTGATCGACGCCGATATTGACGCTCCTGAAGCATGGGATCTGGCGACGGGCTCGAACAGCGTCATAGTCGCAGTCATTGACACCGGCGTGGATTATACCCATCCGGATCTGGCGGCCAACATGTGGACCAACATGGTCGAGGCGGCGGGCACGCTGGGCATGGACGACGACGGCAACGGCATCATTGACGACATTTATGGCGCCCGCTGGAACAACTTCGACGGGACGCCCACCAATGGCAATCCGATGGACGGAGACGGCCACGGCACACATTGCTCGGGGACAATCGGCGGGATTGGCAACAACGGAGTTGGCGTCGCGGGCGTGAACTGGACGGTCCAGATCATGGCGCTGAAATTCCTCACCGATCTGGGATACGGTTCATCCGCCGACGCCATTTCAGCCCTCGATTATGCCATCGACAAGGGCGCTCATCTGACGAGCAACTCATGGGGGGGAGGCCCTTACAATCAGGCGCTCAAAGACATGATCGATGCGGCGGGCGCGGCCAACCAGCTGTTCATTGCCGCCGCGGGCAACGATTCGAGCGACAATGACATCGTCCCCTTCTATCCGTCGAACTACGACAGCCCGAACATCATTTCGGTCGCGGCCAGCGAGACCTCGGACGGGGTCGCCTGGTTCAGTAACTGGGGTTTCGTCAGTGTCGATATCGCGGCGCCGGGGGAAAACATCTTCAGTTCATTGCCCGGGGGCGCCTACGGCTATGGTAGCGGCACGTCGATGGCGACGCCGCATGTTTCGGGCGTCGCCGCGTTGTTGCTGTCGCAGCATCCGGGAACCAGCCACCAGACGCTCAAGCAATGGATTCTCGACAGCGGAGACCTGAAGCTGCAATGGCTGGGGCGCACTGCGACGGGCCGCCGGCTCAACGCGCATGAGGCGCTGATTCTGGCCGGGGGCGGGCGGCCGACGCCGACGCCGACGCCGATCCCGACGCCCGAGCCGCCGTCGATCCTGCAACTGTATGACATCACCTACAAGGACCGGCACAACAAGACGATCCAGTTCAAGATCGTGGACAACGAGATTCTCATCGACAATCCCAACGCCTTCGGGTCGTTCAAGATTCGCAAGAAGTCATGGGCGGTCAACTTCACGCCGATTCCCGCCCTTCGCACCGCCGGGGGGTTGGAGCGTCTGGACACGCAGGCGGACATTCTCGAGGTCGAGACCAGCGGCGCGCTGAACAATCTGGTCGCCCAGCGCGCCTATGTCGAGTCCGTCCGGGCCAATCCGTGCCGGACGATCCGGATGCTGGGCCAAAGCGATTCGGTGTTTGGCAATGCAACGCAGTTCTTCACGTCGATCTATTCAGGCCCCGTCACCGGGGCCGAGCCGCTGGTCGTGCCCGGCGCGCCAGCGCTGAGCGTCAATCTGACGGGAGTGGGCATGCGCGAGCTGATCGCCGAGGGCCAGGTGGCGACCGTCAAACTGAACTCGAAGAAGTTCAAGACGGCTGCGGGCGACACGACGTTGAGCATTGCCGAGGTTCCCGCCGATTCGATCACGCGAATTTTGTGCGGAGAGCTGAAGACGCTGTCGTCTGTGGGCGGCGGCATCTCTCCGGGGAGCGTCCGGGGCGGCTCCGGCCTCGCCTCGACGTTGTCGGCGCGGGGCATTGCGGTCGGCCTGCGCTACCGCAACGTGCCGGTCAAGTCCTACTTCCCGGCCAGCGTCCAGCCCGGTTCGGTGCGTTCGGACGCCCAGCGGCTGACGGTCACGGTGACCGGCGGCGACCTGATCGCCGATGAGATTCTGGCGGCCTACGAGATCACGAAACTTTCGGCGGCGCTGGGGCGCGCGCGTTCGGGCGGTTCTTCGGGCTTTTACGGCGGCGCCATCCGGGCCAACCAGATTCAATCGGGCACGGCGCTGACGGCCAGCGAGCCGGCGGCGGGCGGGGCCTTCAGCGGTCCGCCGGCGCCGGATATCAAGTTGATCAACGCCGACACAGGTCTGAATACCTATTACGACGCGGCAACCACGTCGGTTATCAAGAACGCCGGGGCGCAGATACGCGCGGCCGACGGCTGCATCGCGTCGATTGGCACGATCCAGACCAAGCGGGCCGCGGCCAACGCGGTTCCGGAGTGGATGATCCGCGAGGGCGGCGCCTGGATCGCGGGCAAGGCCTATTCGGCCTTGCAGCCAAAGACATTGAACTGCCTGACGGACGATACGTTCATGTGGCAGCCGTGCCAGTGACGCGCGCGGCCATGTGAGACGGACCGCCCGGCCCCGCCGATCACTCGGCGGGGCCGGGCGGTTTAAGGGGGCGCGGGCGAGTGAAAAAAAAGTTTGGGCAATGCGAATTTTTCGCTTTACACGCGCCGCCGGGGCGCCTAGATTCACGCCCCGCTCGACGCTGAGCAGCGCGAGCGACAGCCGTTCAGGGAGGCGCCATCGAGGGACCCTTCGCCGCCGAGCAGCCAGCGGGCCAGGGGTGAAAAAAAAGTGATCTAGAACGAAGATTTTCGTTTTTTTCGCTTGACGCGCCTCCCTCCGATAAATAGACTCTTACTCCGCTTCGACAATAAGGCAGAGCGAACGGCCTGAAAATCGAAGCGGTTTTTTACGCCGGGAAGGCCTTGGGGCCGACCGGCGCCGCCGGGCAGAAGACGGTCACTCTTCAAACGCGGCGAAGTTCTTTGACAAGTGAATATCGGGAAATTTCCTGAAAGTAAGTTCCTGCATGCGGGGGACCTTCGCGAGGAGGTCCCACGCAACGAGACGCGTTCCCGCGAGGGAATCACTCTCGTAAAAGGTAATCGAACTCTTGAGTAGCCGGTGAGCGCTTTGAGGCGGTCATGTCAACGATAAGCTACTAAGAGCGTACGGTGGATGCCTTGGCGCCAGAAGCCGATGAAGGACGCGGTAAGCTGCGATAAGCCTCGGGGAAGCGCAAACAGCTTTTGATCCGGGGATTTCCGAATGGGGCAACCCGCCATGATTTCATGGCGCGGCGCGCTGAATCCATAGGCGCGCCGAGGGAACCAGGGGAAGTGAAACATCTCAGTACCCTGAGGAAGAGAAATCAACCGAGATTCCGCTAGTAGTGGCGAGCGAACGCGGAACAGCCCAAACCGATTGTCTGTAAGCCTGCTTGCGTTGGACAGTCGGGGTTGTGGGGCGGACCATGGGAGAAGGGCAGTTTTCCCGTCTGTGTGGGTCGTGAAGCCGAACAGTCCTGGAAAGGCTGGTCACAGAAGGTGACAACCCTGTAGGCGTAAGCGATTCGTGCGGATCGGTTCGTTCCCGAGTAGCGCGAGACACGAGAAACCTCGCGTGAAACCGGGGAGACCACTCTCCAAGGCTAAATACTCTCTGGCGACCGATAGTGAACCAGTACCGTGAGGGAAAGGTGAAAAGCACCCTAGTAAAGGGAGTGAAATAGTACCTGAAACCGTACGTTTACAACCAGTCGAAGCACGTGCGCCATCCGCAAGGACGGCCGTGCGACGGCGTGCCTTTTGCATAATGATCCGGCGAGTTGCGTTCCGTCGCAAGGTTAAGGACCTCAGGTCCGGAGCCGCAGCGAAAGCGAGTCCGAACAGGGCGACCAGTGGCGGTGCGCAGACCCGAAGCGGGATGATCTAACCATGGCCAGGGCGAAACTGGGGTAACACCCATTGGAGGCCCGAACTACTATACCTTAAAAAGTATTTGGATGAGCTGTGGTTAGGGGTGAAAGGCTAATCAAATTCCGTGATAGCTGGTTCTCCTCGAAATGTTTTTAGGAACAGCCTCGCGTGGTTCGTCCTGGCGGTAGAGCACTGAATGGACTAGGGGCCCAACAAGGTTACCGAACCCAATCAAACTCCGAACACCATGACGCAAAGCGCGGGAGTGAGACTGCGGATGCTAAGACCCGCGGTCGAAAGGGAAACAGCCCAGACCCACAGCTAAGGTCCCTAAGACTGGCTAAGTGTGAAAGGTTGTGGAGTTTCATAGACAACCAGGAGGTTGGCTTAGAAGCAGCCATTCCTTTAAAGAGTGCGTAACAGCTCACTGGTCAAGCGATTCCGCGCCGAAGATCCAAGGGGGCTCAAGCCAGCCACCGAAGCTTGGGAATTTTATCGCAAGATAGAGTTGGTAGAGGAGCATTCCATGGGAGACACACGGCAGACCGGCAAGGGCTGCTATCGGTCCATGGAAGAGAGTATGCCGGAATCAGTAACGACAAAACGGGTGAAAAACCCGTTCGCCGCAAGTCTAAGATTTCCTGGGCGATGCTAATCATCCCAGGGTGAGCCGGGCCCTAAGCCGAGGCCGAAAGGCGTAGGCGATGGAAAGCTGGTAAAAATTCCAGCGCCACGGCGCGCGCGTGATGGGGGGACGCTGTTGAGAAGCTCTACACACTGACGGACGTGTGTGGCGAAACCTGTAGGGTGGGCCGCAGGCAAATCCACGGCCCTTTAACCCAAGAGGAATCGGGAAGGCGGCCTTCGGGCCAACCAACTGAGTCACATCAGCAGCCAAGAAAAGCCTCTAAGCATAGCGCGTCGTGCCCGTATCGCAATCCGACACAGGTAGACGAGGCGAGTAGCCTCAGGCGCTCGAGATAACTTGGGTTAAGGAACTCGGCAAAATGGCCTCGTAACTTCGGAAGAAGAGGCGCCTCTGCGCGTGTACCGGTTCGCCCGGGAAGCGCGCGGGGGCCGCAGTGAAAAGGTCCAGGCGACTGTTTAGCAAAAACACAGCACTCTGCCAAGTCGTAAGACGACGTATAGGGTGTGACGCCTGCCCAGTGCCGGACGGTTAAAGGAAGGTGTTAGTCCGCAAGGGCGAAGCTCCTGACTGAAGCCCCGGTAAACGGCGGCCGTAACTATAACGGTCCTAAGGTAGCGAAATTCCTTGTCGGGTAAGTTCCGACCCGCACGAATGGCGTAACGATCTGGACGCTGTCACAACCCAAGGCTCGGTGAAGTTGAGTTACCGGTGAAGACGCCGGTTACCCGCAGTTGGACGGAAAGACCCTGTGAACCTTTACTATAGCCTGATATTGTCTTTCGATCACTCATGTAGAGGATAGGTGGGAGGCTACGAAGCGGGAGCGCCAGCTTCCGTGGAGCCAACCTTGGAATACCACCCTTGTGTGCTTGAAAGACTAACCAGGGCCCGTGAATCCGGGTCTGGAACAGTGTCAGGTGGGTAGTTTGACTGGGGCGGTCGCCTCCAAAAGTGTAACGGAGGCGCACGAAGGTTCCCTCAGCACGGTCGGCAATCGTGCGTAGAGCGTATTGGCAGAAGGGAGCTTGACTGCGAGACCCACACGTCGAGCAGGTGCGAAAGCAGGTCAAAGTGATCCGGCGGTTCCTTGTGGAAGGGCCGTCGCTCATCGGATAAAAGGTACTCCGGGGATAACAGGCTGATAGCGCCCAAGCGTCCACAGCGACGGCGCTGTTTGGCACCTCGATGTCGGCTCACCACATCCTGGGGCTGTATTCGGTCCCAAGGGTTCGGCTGTTCGCCGATTAAAGTGGTACGTGAGCTGGGTTCAGAACGTCGTGAGACAGTTCGGTCCCTATCCGCTGCGGGCGCAGGAAAGCTGAGGAAAGCTGTCCCTAGTACGAGAGGACCGGGACGGACGAACCTATGGTGTGCCGGTTGTCCTGCCAAGGGCATTGCCGGGTAGCTATGTTCGGACCGGATAACCGCTGAAGGCATCTAAGCGGGAAGCCGCATCCAAGATAAGCTTTCCCAGTCCGAAAGGACTCTAAAGACCCCCGGAAGACTACCGGGTTGATAGGCGGGAAATGGAAGCGCAGCAATGCGTGGAGTTGACCCGTACTAATCGGTCGTGAGGCTTTTCGTCTGTGATCGCCTTGAAGCGCTCACTGGACACTCAAGAGCACACCTCCTTGTGCGGGAACTGTTTCAGGCTTTTCCGATATTCGCTTACAAAGTTTCGCGGTGGTCATGGCGCAGGGGCCACACCCGTTCCCATTCCGAACACGGAAGTTAAGCCCTGCTGCGGCGATGGTACTGCGGTGTTGTGCCGTGGGAGAGTAGCACGCTGCCGCGAATTAAACAAAGCCCTGCGGGTCGATCCCTCGATCCGCAGGGCTTTCTGATTTAACCGCCCGACGCGGCCCGACGAAGCCGGACGCGGCCTGTCCGGTCGGACCGGGAGTCCCAGTCCATGCCTTCACCGCCTCCCTCCAAGCCCACGGGCGCCACGGTTGCGCCGCCCGCCGCGGCCATCGAAGACACTATCGTGTTTGTCAGCGACGATCCGGCCGGCCAACGCCAGACGGTCACGTTGCGGGAAGGTCCCTCGAATCCCGAGGCGGGCGTCCTTGGATTGGACACGCCCTTGGCGCGCGCGCTGCTGGGCGTTCGGGCGGGCCAGACCGTGGAGGTCCGTCTGCCGCGCAGAGTGGAGCGCATCCGCGTGATCGAGGTTCAGCCCGCAGCCCATCGGCCCCGCGGCCGTTCTCGCGCGGCCTCGGTCGAAGGCCGGCGGCGTCCAACAGTCGCCATCCGGCCGGGCTTTGTTCAGGAGGAGTTCATCCCGGCCCCCGGGCCTTTCTACGAGGCGGACGCGCCCGAAAAACCGGGGGCGGGATGTTCCACGGGCAGAAGACGTCCATAGCATTCCGTTCGATGGCTTCCCGCCATGCGCGGGGCGACGGCATGTTCACGCCGGACGGCCGGGCGCAGCGGCGTCCCCGGATGCCGATTGATTCTGCCAGGCGAAGGCTTCGGGCAGCAGCATTCGCGCCATATCCACCAAGGCGCTGACATTGCGGTCCCAGCCGTATCGCTCCAAACCCAGGCGCAGGCCCTCGGCCCCCAGCCGTTCGCGTTCTTTCCGGGGCATCTCCAACACGTCTCCCAAGGCGCGGGCCAGCGCGGCCTCGTCATTGACGGGGACCGAGCGGCCCCAGCAACGGCTTATCTCGTCCGCCTCGGCGAAGGCGTCGGTCACCACGACAGGCAGCTGGAACGCTCTGCCCAAATTGAGGACGCCGCTCTGGGCGGAACAGCGATAGGGCAGCGCCAGGACGTCGCAGGCCCGGAAAATCGGTTCGATCTTGTCGGCGGCGTTGTATTCCTTGAGCGTGAGGATGCCGTCGCGGGCGCCGCGGTCGGCCAGCTCGTCGAACAGCGCCGCGTATTGCGGCGTGTAACTGATGTCGGTCGCGATGAACAGCATTGCCGCGCTCAGACGGCTGCGGACCCGGACGAAGGCCCGCAGCAGCAGTTCGAGGTTCTTGTCGGGCCGCAAGCGGCCAAAGAACAGGATGACGGGGGCGTCCGGAGGAAGGCCGAACAGCCGGCGCGCGGCGGGCGGATCGAAGCGTTGATTGTCAAACAGCGTGTAGGGTCCATGTGGCGCGATGGCGACCGGGCGCGAGCCGATGATGAAGTTGGCGGCCAGAGCCATGCGCTGGGCCTCATTGCCTATCAGATAGCCATCGGCCAGGGAGATCAGATCGCGGACGCGCCCGGCATCCACGGGGAAGGTGGAATACGGCAGGACGTCGTGAAGCGTTTCGATGATCCGCGCCCCGCCGGCCCGCAACCGCTCGAGCAGGCTCCCATAATACCCCGCCTGACGCTTGGCGGTGGTGGCGATGTGAAGGTTGACCAGTCGGACGCCTTGCTCCGCGCACAAACGGGCGACGGATTCGACGCTCCGGGGGTCGTCGAAGTCGATCCGCCTCTCCACGCGGGGGACGTGCCCGAATACCAGATCGTCCACCGGGCGGTTGGCGTAAGTGATGAACAGGGGCTCGAAATGGCGCTCGGCCAGGGCCCACAGATGGGTGACGTAGTGCGCCAACCCTCCGTCGGCGGAGGTGATGAAGGCCAAGGGGGGCTTTGCGGAGTGGTCTTTTGCGATCGATTGCAGCACGGACTTACACGGACTCAGACGGACTTACACAGACTTTGCACGGACGGACACTTCTCATTTCTCACGAATCCGCTGAATCCGGGCGCCGAGCGCGTTGAGGCGCTCATCGAACCGTTCGTATCCGCGGTCGATGATTTCCACGTGCTCGATGCGGCTCTGGCCATTGGCGCACAATGCGGCAATCAGCAGGGCGACGCCGGCGCGGATGTCGGGCGAGGCGTGCTGGCCGCGCTTCAACGGCGTCGGCCCCATGACGATGACCCGGTGCGGATCGCAGATCGAGATGTTGGCGCCCATCGCGTTAATGCGGTCGGCGAAAAACATGCGGCTTTCAAACATTTTGTCATGCAGCAGGACGGCGCCCCGGCACTGGGTCGCGAGGACGATCATGACGCTGAGCAAGTCGGTGGGAAAGTGGGGCCAGGGCTGCGCGGCAATCCGCGCCATCGCGCCGCTGGCTTCGGGAATGATTTCGAGTTTCTGGCCGGCCGGAACGAACAGGTCCGGTCCGCGCGCGACGCATCGCACTCCCAGCGTCTCGAAGGCCGACAGGATGTTGGGCAGGTGCCCGGGGACGGCCTGGCGGATGAGGGCTTCCCCGCCGGTCACCGCAATGGCGGCGATCAGGCTGCCGACCTCCTGATGGTCGGCGATGATCTCATGTTCGGCGCCGTGAAGCCGGTCCACGCCCTCAATCTCAAGGCGGTTGCTGCCGATGCCGTGAATGCGCGCGCCCATCTTGCAGAGCAGGCCGCACAGGTCCTGGACGTGCGGCTCGCAGGCCGCGTTATACAGGCGCGTCGTCCCGCGCGCCAGCGTCGCGGCCATGACGACGTTCTCGGTGGCCGTGACGCTGGCTTCGTCGAGCCAGATGTCGGCGCCGCGCAGCCCCGAGCGCGCCGTCATCAGGTAGCCGTCGCCGGTGGAGACTTCGGCGCCCAGCCGGCACAGGCCCAGGATGTGCGTATCCACGCGGCGGCGGCCGATGACGCAGCCGCCGGGACGGCGCATGTCCACGATGCCTTCACGGGCCAGCAGCGGCCCGGCCAGAAGGATCGAGGCGCGGATACGGCGGCACAGCTCGGGGTCCAGCGCCCCGCCCTTGACGGTTTTTGCGCGCAGCCGCCAGGAACCGTTCTTGCCGCGTTGGACCGACACGCCGGCCGACCGCAGCAGGTCCATCATGGTGCGGACGTCGGCGATGTCGGGCACGCGGCGCAAAACGACCGGCTCGTCGGTCAACAGCGCGGCGGCGAGAATGGGCAGCGCGGCGTTCTTGTTGCCCAGCGTTTCGATCTCGCCGCGCAGCGGCAGACCGCCTTCGACCAGGAAGACTTGATTCAAACGATGGGATTTGACGCGGCTATTCATTTTTTCGTCCTTCGCTGGCCACAACAAAATCCGGCGGGCTGACGACGCGCAGTCCTTCGGCCCGCGCGATGTTCAGCAAGCGGATGTCCGCGGTGACGAAATCCAGCGCGTCGTTGAGGGTCTCACTCAAGAGCTGGGCGGTCACCAGTTGAATCGCATCCATCCCTCGAAGCGGATGGCGGTAACTCAGCCGACGGAGATACGGATCGAGCCGATTGGTGACGTCTATTCGTGTCAGGCGCGCCCAGTCGTTCTCCAAGTGGCCACGAGCCAGTTTGTATTGCGCCTCGGAGAGTGTGCTTTCTCGCCGACGCCGGTTCAAAGCGCCCAAGGCTTCCGCGAACGTGATGACCGAAACGGCGATGGGATCGCCTGCGTCCCAGAGACGGATCAGCGCATCGCTGTCTTGCTCTTCCACATAGCGCTTGACAAGGGCGCTTGTATCCAAGAAGAGCATCACCCACGATCCTCGATAACGATTTCCGACAGTGGCTTGCCTTTTGCCTTGACGGGGCGAAACGTGGTCTTCCCCGGAGGCTTGGATGGGAGGTGAATCCAACCTTCCTCTACAAATGGACGCAATTCCTCCTGCCACTTGGGGGCGGCGGGACATTCCCGCGTCAGCCGGGCTACCGGCTTGCCTCGTTCCGTGACAACGACGTCCCTGCCCTTCTTGGCCAAGTCGAGATACTTTGCCAGATTGGCCTTCAAATCAGTCAATGTCGCAGTTGTCATTTCAATTGCCCCCATTCACCGTTGCGATCGGCGCGCTAATGAGTGAAGTCTGGGCCGGGCATCCGGGCGGGTCAATCCGAATCCTCTGCCCGAATCGGCATGGTTTTTCCGCGCCTCTCACGCGCTCATTTGACGGCGCCGTAGCGGCGCTCGCGCTTCTGGTATTCCAGGATGGCCTCGAACAGGTGCGCTTCGCGGAAGTCGGGCCACAGCGTCGGCAGGATCACAATCTCGGCGTAGGCGATCTGCCAGAGCATGAAATTGCTGACGCGCATTTCGCCGCTGGTGCGGATCAGCAGGTCCGGATCGCCCAACTCGGGATGATACAGACGCGCGGCGACGTCGTCGGCCGACAGGCGGTTCGGATCGAGTTTCCCATGCTGGACGTCGCGCGCGATCTTGCGAACGGCGCGCACGATCTCCTGGCGTCCCCCGTAGCTGAGGGCCAGGTTGCAGATCAGTCCGTGGTTGCCCGACAGCGCCTCGACGCCCGCGCGCAGGGCCTTGCGCGTGGTCTCGGGCAGCCGTTCGGTCTCCCCGCTGACGACGAGGCGGATGTTGTTCTTCTGCAAGTCCTTGATCTCGGACTTCAGGAAGCGTTCGAGCAGATTCATGAGGGCGTTGACCTCGGCGGCGGGGCGATTCCAGTTCTCCGAGGAAAAGGCGTAGAGCGTCAGAGCGTGGACGCCGGCCTGCCCGCAGCCGCGCACGGCGGCGCGCACGGCGTCAGCGGCCGCTTCGTGCCCTTTGATGCGCTCGGCGAATCCGTGCCGCTTGGCCCAGCGCCCGTTGCCGTCCATGATGATCGCGATATGCCGCGGGACGCGCGCGCGGTCGATTTTCGCGATCAACTCCTGCGCCTGCGAGTCTTCCATCGGCGCCAGTTTCTTCATTATCGTATCCCGTGAAAGCTGATCTTCTCAGACCGCTTTATTGAGTCGGGCGTGTGATGGTCTGCCGTGACAAATTGCGCGCCTTGGGTCTTGGCTTCGGCCAAACCCACGGCGTCGGCAAGGGATAGGCGATGAGATACTTTGAGTCTTGCGGCTTCGTGAAAGACCGCGTCACTGAATTCACCACAAATCTCAAGGGAAAACGTGGCGACCAGACGTGGCGATTCATTTTTCCAGTTCCTTGTCACGCGCCATCAGGGCCAGAAAGTTGTCAACCGTAACCTTTGTGCCCTTGAAGAGTCCCATTGCCGGATCAATGGTGTCCTCGACGGGTTTCAGAAGGATCCGTTCCCGCGTCTCTTGAATCTCGATCTTCCGGCCTTGAAGTCTCTTGGATATGCGCGCAGGCAGTCTCAATTGCGTAGATCCCGCGACGACAGATAACATGCGAAGCCTCCCTAAGTAATGGGTGATGAAAGACGCCCGGTCAATTGCACTTCAAACTCATACTCCAGATCGCCTTATCCGTCGTCCCGGACTCCGCTCCGGCGATTCATGGGTCTCGCAACCTTCTCAAGCGCCGACCGGAATGACCGGAACCATAATCACGGGAACCGAATCGCGGCGGCGGGCGACGGACGCTTCCATTCGCTTGGCCACCTCAGCGGTGAAATACTGCTCCCCGCATTGCGAGCAGACCCCCGTCGGGACATCTTCCAAGACATAGAGCTGCCCGTGAACGCGATAGTCGATCCGTTCGCGCCGTTCCACAACTTCACCGCCGCAATAATAGCAATCGCCGTAGGGTTTCATGGCCGGTTCCTTTCCGTGGGCGTTTTCCATTTGGGCCAAGCTGGGACATAGACGGTGATAATGACCATCCAGTCATCCGCATTTCGTTTACAGACAATATGTATGTCTTTCCCTTCGCTTCGCCCATAGATCAGGCACGACGATCCGCGAGGATCATCAGGATAGTCTTCAAGGATGACGCCATTCACGAGCGCTTCCTCCATCTGGGCAATGGAGAGCGCGTCGTTTCTGCGCTCCGTTTCCGCATGGCGCGTAATGATGTACTGGTTCTGCCTTACGCGCGCAGTGATCCAACTCAATGACAAAGCCATCGTTATGGCTTTCCTTGCGCAAAGAATCGGATTTCGCGCTCCAGATCGTTTTCGTCGTAGTCGATCACGTCGATGTCATGGCGCGCGCATTCTTCGATGAAGGCGTAGATGTCTTTCCCGCAGAATTCGCACGCCGCGCCGATGGAAAACTCCCCGTCGCGATAGCGCATCAACGCCGTTGACAATTTCATGTCGGCGGCGATGTCGTCCGGTTTGTGGCCAATCGCGTACCGATCTGGTATTTCCAGAGACAGGACCATATTCGTCTCCTTCCTTGGCGCGCCTACACCGCCATGATCTCCTTTTCCTTGGCCGCCAGCATTTCATCGACTTTCTTGATGTGATCGTCGGTCATCTTCTGGCTGTCTTTCAGCAGTTTGTCGCGATCATCCTCGGTGATGTCATGGTTTTTCTCGGCCTTCTTGACCTCGTCATTGACGTGGCGGCGGACGTTGCGGACGGCGACGCGGGCTTCCTCGGCCATCTTGTGGGCCAGTTTGACGACTTCCTTGCGGCGCTCCTCGGTCAGCGGCGGAATGCTCAGCCGGATCAGGTTGCCGTCATTGGTCGGCGTGATGCCGAGATTGGCCGCCAACAGCGCCTTTTCGATCGCGCCCATGAGCGACTTGTCCCACGGCTGGATGGCGATGGTCTTGGCGTCGGGCGTCGAGACCGAGGCGACCTGGTTGAGCGGCATGTCGCCGCCATAGGCGGGAACGCGCACGCCATCGACCAGCCCCAGGCTGGCGCGCCCCGTGCGCAGCGTCTCGAAGTGATGCTCCAAGGCCAGCATGGCCTTGTCCATCTTGTCCTTGCAGTCCTTCATGATCGCATCTTTCATGATTGGCCACCTCCGACAATGGTTCCAAGATTCGCGCCTTGCGCCAAGGCGACGATGTTTTTCGGCGGATCGAAGGGAAAGACGATAACGGGCACGGCCTGTTCGCGGCAAATGGAAAACGCCGTGAGGTCCATGACGCGCAATTGGCGGCGGATCGCTTCATCGAACGACAGGCGCGCGAAGCGCTTCGCCCCCGCGTGTTTGCGCGGATCACGGTCATAGACGCCGTCCACCGTCGTCGCTTTGAACAGGGCGTCGGCGCCGATCTCGGCGGCCCGCAGGGCGGCGGCCGAGTCGGTCGTGAAATACGGATTGCCCGTGCCGCACGCAAAGAGGACCACGCTCCCCTCGTCCAGCAGGCGCCGGGCCAGCGGCCGCGTGAAATAGTCGGCGATCTTGTCGCACGGCAGGGCCGACAGCACGCGGGCGGAAAGACCGTTTTGTTCGAGCGCGCCGCGCAGCGCCACACAATTCATCAACGTCGAAAGCATTCCAACATCGTCAAGGACGGCGCGGTCGATGCGGACGCCACTGGCCTCGGCCTGGGCGCCGCGAACGAAGTTGCCTCCGCCGATGACGATGCCCAACTGGGCGCCGGCCCGGACCAGCGGTTTGAGCGCCTGCGTGACCAGACGGTCGATTCCGGCGAAGTCCAGCCCCGATTCCAGGCCGCCCTGCATCGCCTCGCCGCTGATTTTCAACAGAATGCGTTTGTATCGAAGTCTGGCCATGTCGGAACCTCGCAAGTGGATCGCAAATCGCCGCCTTGACAGGCGTGTGTGGCAACCCATAATCTGTCGCGCTCGCATCGTTGATGCGCCGGCCCATAACGTGCAACCTTCGACGGTCGGATGTCAACCCCGCGCAGGGCGGAAGGCTTGTCGTCCCGCCTCTCGGCCATGCGCGCGCCAGCGGATGCGGAGCCGGGCGGAGTCTGCGCCGCGAGTAGCGACGCCAGGCGATGCGAAAAGGGAGATTCCATGCTCGACCAGTTTGCCCAATACATCGAATCGACAGTGGAATTCTCCCGCATCTGGGGGCCGCTGATTATCTTCACGCTGATGGCCATCGAGAGTTCGCTCATTCCGTTTCCCAGCGAGGTGGTCATGATTCCGGCGGGAATCATTATCGCGCGCCATGGCGATTTCTGGTGGAGCAGCCCCGTGGGGTGGGGCTTCGCCGTCGCGGTCGGCGCGGGCCTGGCCGGCTCGATGGCCGGCGCCTATTTCAACTATTATCTTGCCCTGTGGCTGGGCCGCCCCTTTCTTCACAAATATGGCCGGTATTTTTTCCTGTCGCCGCGCAACCTCGATCGCGCCGAGGAAATCTTCCGCGAATACGGCGACATCACCACGTTCGTTTGCCGTCTGCTGCCCGCCATCCGGCAGCTGATTTCCCTTCCCGCCGGTCTGGCGAAAATGGACTTCGCGCGCTTCTCGTTTTTCACCGCCCTGGGCGCTGGAATCTGGACTGTCATCCTAACGTGGATCGGTTATTTTCTTGGCCGCAAGTTCGGCGACAAGTCCTATCGTGATCTGGTTTTTGAGGGCAAAGACGTGCTTCATGACAACATGATCTGGATCGTCCTGGCCCTCGTAATCATCGTCGCCGTTTACGTCTGGATTCACCAGAAGATCATGGGCGGCGCCGCAACGCGCAAACCCCAACCCGCCGAAACATCCGAATAACGGGTGAATGGAAAACCTGACATGACGCTCAAACCCGAACCGACGCCCGGCGACACCACGTGGTTCGTTCACGACCGCTTCGGCCTTTTCATCCATTGGGGGACATACGCGCTGGCGGCGCGGCATGAATGGGTCAAATCCAAGGAAAAGATCGACACCGAAACCTATATGAAATATTTCCGGCATTTCGATCCGGACCTCTACGACCCGAACCAGTGGGCGGAGGCCGCCGCCAACGCCGGCATGAAGTATTTCGTCGTCACGACCAAGCACCACGAAGGCTTCTGCCTGTGGGATACGCAGTTCACCAGCTACAAGGCGACCAATACGCCCTGTGGCCGCGACCTCATCGCCCCGATGGTCGAGGCCTTTCGCTCGCGCGGGCTGCGCGCTGGATTCTATTATTCGCTGCTGGACTGGCATCACCCCCACTACACGGTGGACCGCCACCACCCCATGCGTCAGAACCCGGAGTTCATCGCCGGCGACGCGCAGCGCGACATGAACCTATACGCCGACTACATGCGCAACCAGGTCCGTGAACTGCTCACGCGCTACGGTCCGATCGACATCTTGTGGTGTGATTTTTCGTTTGGCGCCGATTCAAAGGCGCCCGGCTTCGAGAACCGTCCCGAATGCGGCGGCAAAGGCAAGGAGCAGTGGCAGAGCGAGAAGCTGATCGAACTGGTCCGCAGCCTCCAGCCCCGGATCATCCTGAACAACCGGCTGCAAATCCCGCAGGACATCTATACGCCCGAACAGGTCCAGCCCGCGGAGTGGTTCAAGGTTGATGGCAAGCCGGTGGTCTGGGAGGCGTGTCAGACCTTCAGCGGCTCGTGGGGCTATCATCGGGACGAGGAAAGCTGGAAGAGCGTTGACCAACTCGTCCGCATGTTGATCGACACCGTCAGCAAGGGCGGCAACCTGCTGCTCAACGTCGGTCCTACGGCGCGCGGCGAATTCGACGAGCGCGCCCTGGACCGCCTGCGCGGCATCGGCGAATGGATGAAGCGCCATTCCCGATCCATCTACGGCTGCACGCAGGCGCCGGACGACTGCCCCGCGCCACAAGACTGCCGCTACACCTACAATCCCCAAACCCGCCGCCTGTATCTGCACGTCTTCGCCTGGCCCTTCAAGCATCTGCATCTGCCCGCAATGGGCGGACGGGTCGAATACGCCCAGCTGCTCAACGACGCCTCCGAGATCGCAATGCTATCGCCCAAGACCTCGGACTTCCATGCGGCGTTGCAGGACAAGGTGGCGCCGCAAACGCTGACGCTCCTGCTGCCCGTCAAGAAGCCCAACGCCACCGTGCCGGTGATCGAATTGTTCCTCAAAGGCTGAGTCGGAACGCCGTGGCCACGACGGGGATGCGGTCGTGCGCGCGCCGGCCTTTCACGGCCCGGCCGTGTGGCTGCTGCGGGAAGGTCACGCCGCCTTGAGGTTCTCCGTGGCGGTGGTGAGGGAAGCGAACAGGGGATCGGTGGCCGCAAGAGTCGGGTAGTCGCCGATGGCGCGGACCCGGCCGGCTTCGAGAAGGAGAATCGAGTCGGCGGTTTCGATCAGGCTCAGGCGATGGGCGATGACGACGACCGCAGTCGTCCGCCGGATGGTCTCGATGGCGCGCTGGATGGCCCGCTCGGACTGGGTGTCCAGCGCGCTGGTTGCCTCATCCAGTATCAACAGGTCGGGCTTGCGGATCAGGGCGCGCGCAATGCGGATGCGCTGGCGCTGTCCGCCGCTGAGACTGGCCCCGCGTTCACCGACCTGCGCCTCCAACCCGCCCGGCAGCGTCTCGATGAAGTCCCACGCCCCGGCCAGCCGCGCCGCTTCGATGACGCGCTCTTCCCCGGCGCCCGGCGAGCCCATCTCGATGTTTTCGCGGATCGTCCCGCTGAACAGATACCCCTCCTGGGCGACAAAGCCGATGCGCGCCCGCCAGGACGCCGGATCGATCGCGCGCAGGTCCGTGTCGTTGACGACAATGCGTCCCTGTTCGGGGTCATACAGCCGCAGCAACAGATCGGCCAGCGTGCTCTTGCCGCAGCCCGAGGGGCCTGCCAGGGCGGTCAGTCCGCGCCGCGGGATGGTGAATGTGACGTCCTGGACCGCAGTCTTGCGCGCGCCTTCGGGCGCCGCATAGGAAAAGCCAACGGCCTCGAACCGGATGTCGCCGTCCAAGGCGCCGATCTTCTGCGTTCCGCTCTGGCGGCGGCGGATGTTCGGGCTTTCCATTTCCGCCTGGACCGCGCGCAGCGCGGGCAGATTATACAGCACGCCGAGTTGTGTCGTCAGTATCTCGTCCACGAGCCGCACAAGCCGGATCGCCATGAAGGTGTAGGCGACAATGGCTGGAAACATCCTTGCCAGCCCGCCGCCCAGCGAACGCGACAGCAGCAATATCGCCGCCATGAAGACGACGACAATGAAAACGTCCTGGAAGTGGCGGGGAATATGGCTGAGGCGCGCATAGCGCGACTGGGCGCTCGTCGCGCGGCGCAGCCGCTCGCGCAGCCGCCGGGCCAGCCAATCCTCCAGCGAGAAGGCCTTGACCTCGCGCAATCCCTGAAGCGCCTCGCTGATCACCGAGGAGGCCTGATGGCTGGCTTTGACGCGTTCGGCGCCCAGATTGACCGCGACGCGCACGGCAAGACGGTTGACGGCGAACAGGCACGCCCCCGCCGCGATCGAGAATCCCAGCGTCACGCGCCACTCCAGCGCCAGCAGCATCGCAAAATAGATGAGCATCGAGATGACGCTGGAAAACAGGGTCATCAACTGAAACAGCGTCGTCTTGGCGTTGGACGTCTCGTGAATGATGTTGTGCGCCATCGCGCCGGTGGACTTGCCGGCGATCAGGGCAAAGTCGGCGTGGGCGTAGTTCTCAAAAATGCGGTTCATCCAGTATTCGCGGACCAGGTGGCTGAGCCGGTCGTTCTGCACATGCGTGAAATACGACATCGCCGACCGCATGACCGTCAGCAGAATGAAGAACAGGCAGACGGCCCCCAATGGCATTGAAAGGAAGGGCTGCAGAACGGCGCGGAGGGCGGCCGGGACGGCCGACGCGTCTCCCGACACGCCGAGCATCAACCCGAAAAGGGGAATCATCAGGGTCAGGTTGAACACCTCGACGGCCGGCGAGATCAAGAAAAACACTGCGAGGATCGCGTAGGCCGCGCGAAACGGGCGAATCATCCGCGCCAGGACGCGCAGGCGGATCAGGGTGGATTCAAGGAAGGACTCAGGCATGGGAGCAGAGAGCGCCGTGTGCCGCGCGCCGTGCGACGCGCATTGCGTAACGCGCGCCGAATATGGAATGGCATCTGATCCATGACGCGTCACGCGTCACTTTGTGGCAGCCCTTTCGTATTCGATCACGTCGTCAATGATCTGCTCCAAAGGCGCTAGATCGTGGAACTCGATGAGCGAACGCAGGCGCGTCAGGTCGGGCACACGCCGGCCCAAGTCCTCGAATCCTTTGCCATACACCTCTTCAAACGGAATGCGCCGTATCGGCGACGAACTGCCCGTCCGCGCAATCACCGTTTCGGCCAGCTCCAGGATCGACACCTCCCGATCATTGCCGACGTTGACGACCTGGCCGATGGCGGCCGGGCTCTGGCTCAAGGCGATCACGGCGCGCACCGTGTCGCGAACGTGGCAGAACGACCGGGTCATGGCGCCGTCGCTATAGACCGTGATCGCTTCGCCCGTCAGCGCCTGCCGCACGAAGCGCGGGATGACCATGCCGTAGTCGCCGACCTGGCGCGGGCCGACGGTGTTGAAGAACCGCAGGACGGTGACGGGCAGCTGCTTCTCATGGAAATACGCCAGCGCCAGGAATTCATCGATGGCCTTCGAGCAGGCGTAACACCAGCGGTTGGCCGTCGTCGGGCCAAAAATCATGTCGTCGCCCTCGCAAAACGGGGCCTTGGTTGATTTGCCGTAAACTTCGCTGCTGGAGGCGACAAGGACCTGGCGGCCCTTGCGCGCGGCGCACTCCAGAACGACCTCGGCGCCGCGAATGTTGGTCTCGATTGTGCGAACGGGATTGTCAACGACAAGTTTGACCCCGACGGCCGCGGCCAGATGAAACACCACGTCGGCCTTGTCCACCAGTTCGGCCATGAGCCGCGCGTTGCGCACTGTGTCGATGACGTAGGAGAAATTGCGGTTCGATTTAAGGTGCTCGATATTGCGGATGCTGCCGGTTGACAGGTCGTCAATGACTTCGACGCGGCAGCCGCGCGCCAGCAGCGCCTCGGCCAGATGGGACCCGATGAATCCACACCCGCCGGTGATCAACGCTCTTTTCATACTCGCCCCTTCACGGCTTAGAATATGACTTCAAACGCAAACGGCTTGAACTTCGGCTCATGCGACGGCGGGGCCATCCGGGTGTAGATGATGACGTCGATCCCGGCGCGGCGCGCTTCCAGGTCCGCCAGCGACAGGATTTTTCGGCCGAAGAAGCTGTTGCCGACATTGTTCGAGTCGTCACGGTCGAAGATATCGACAAATTCGACGTCGAACTCCAGCAGGGTCAGATAGGCGATTTCCGACAAGTCGCTCCAGCCCAGGAAGGCAAAACGGCGGGCGCCGCGCTGCTCGATGAGACGGCGGAACAGATTCCGGCAGCGCGTCCGGGCTTCGCCGTAGAACCTGGCGGAGTGGCGGGCGTATTCATACGTCAGGCGCGTTTTGACGGCCATGCCCTGCGGCGTCAGGTAATACAGCCAGCGCCGCCCCGGAATCTGCCGGACCTTGATCCAGCCTTTGCGGGCGAGTTGCTTGAGATACGAATTGGCCAGGCCCAGCGCAATGCGCATCTCGTTGGCAATGTGGCGCTGGGTGACCTCGGGCGATCGCTCGATGATTTCGAGCAGTTCGAGGTCGGGGGTCTTTCCGCCGGCGCTGGCGGCGGCCAAGCCGCGAGGGGCGTCGAACAGCGCGTCGCCATCGTTGGGGTTCGCGGCGTCGCCGGGGAGTTTAACCAGGGGCGTCGCGCCGGCTTTGCCCGTCGGAGCGCGCTTCGGGATGGCGCTGGGATGGAAGAGATTTCCGCTCACCCCGCCATGTTCACGAAATGAACATGCTCGCGTCAATCCCAAAACCGGCAAACCTTCCAGCCGAGGGCGCACTTCGCTGGCAAAGGGGTATCCCGCAGGCGGCAGATAGCTCCGCCCGGCAACGAAGAACATGTCCGGCCATGACGAGGACCTTCAGCGGCTTTTCGCTTGCTTGGACGGCGCAAAGGCCGGCACATCCGGGCGCCAGCAGGATTCCAATCCACACTGGTCTCATCGCCCGTTCCTTTTTGGTTCAAAGGCTGTGCTTTTCACGCTCCGACAATACTCGGATACTTCTCTATCGCAGCAAAGAATTGACGGTTCTTCAAAAATTTTTGTGCGCCGGTCCGTTGGTCAAGTCACGGAAGCGTCTTCCAACCGCTGCAAAGACCTTGGCGGAACAATGAAAAAGTTCGACCGAACGTCGCGAAGCGCTTTGGAGTGTGGAGGCTTGCGTCCGCTTTTGACCACACTGCCAAGCATTCCATAGCGGAGGCAAGCCTCCATACTCCAAAGCGCTTCGCGACTGCACGACCGCTGATCCCTCAAATTGCCGTCAAAGGCCGGAATGAGCAATGGTTTCTCTCGTCTCTTGGGCTCCTACCGGCCTTCGGCACAAAACCTTGTGATGAACCGAATCAACTGCCGCCGGTCTCGCGCGGGGCGTGCGCCCTACGGTGTCGGCGTGGGCGGCGCGTTGGGACACTCGTTGAGTTTCAAGTTGCCGAGGAACTTCTTCTTGGCCGGCGCGTTGAGTTTTTTCTCA
>Ga0073932_1002933_pt1 | contig 24567 bp, 18 predicted proteins | sample DewCreD2012metaG_FD_76967 | JGI IMG/M metagenome (GOLD analysis project Ga0073932, IMG submission 76967) | Hot spring sediment bacterial and archeal communities from British Columbia, Canada, to study Microbial Dark Matter (Phase II) - Dewar... ...
CGACGAAATATTGCTGATGAGCTAAATATCAGCAGATTATGGTATCATGGAAGATTAAACGAACCTGATTTTCTTAACCGACTTTATGATTTGAAACGCCTACCATCAAGAGATTATCGCTACACAAATGCCTACGATGACATTTATAAGCATATGGTTATGAATAATGACTGGGAAACGGACTGGGTTTTTAATGATACTAGATTTAATTTGATGCATTGCACCGATGAAGTCTATTTAAAATTTCTCGCTGAGACATTGCATCCTGCTGTAAGAATGGATGAAAGTGAGATTCTAAAAATTCAAGAGATTTATAATAAGCATTTAGAAGCAGATGGATTTGAAATTATTCAAGTAAGTGAAATTTCAGGAAAGCCAGTCTTTGAAGGCAGACAGAAAATTATTGGCAAATCACATTTAATTGCTAAAAAAGCAGAGATAAAAAAATATTTAAATACAGAGTACGTAAATAACAAAATCAACTTAATGAATGAGGCTGTTTCATTAGACACTGACTTAGCAATAGGGACAGCAAAAGAGTTAATTGAAACGGCTTGTAAATCGATATTGAAAAAGCACGGAAAGGAAAGTAGTCCTGATTGGAATTTAGGTAAACTACTCAAAGAAACCTCTGATATTTTAGACTTTAGACCTAAAAAAGCAACTAATCCAGACAAAGCTGACACTTCAATCAGACAGATTTTAAAGGGGATTACAACTTTAATTAACGGTGTTGCTGAATTAAGAAATGCATATGGTTCTGGACATGGGAAAGATGCTGATTTTATAATGCTAGAACCAAAATATGCAAAATTGATAGTGGGAACAGTATCTGAATTAGTGATTTTCTTTTTAGCGACGGTTGGGGAAAATGCGGAGATTATTGAATAAAGTACTACTAGCAGCACGCAATATAACCAATGGCGGGTGCAGTGGTAGTTTGAAAGGTGTCTGCCCCGCATCAAGTTTTGTAACGGTAGACAGGGATGTCGCACTCAAACCGCCACTGGCCATATTGCCAACCGTTAGCCATTCCCGTATCGCCTAACTCACTAAGGGGTACTGATAAAAAATCTCTGTTTTGTATTCTTTGGTTTACCGTTTACTAACATCTTTTATTTGGCTATTCACTCCCCCCCACAGCCAACTTCCAGTAATCTTCCGGTGTATTGATATTAGCTAGAATAAGCTCATCGGAAACCGGAACGTATAGCTTGCTAAATCGATTTAGATAATCTTTTAAATTCGATTCAAGGTTAGTCTCGGCCTTCACTGCGCTCACTACTCGCGGCGAGATTAGTATGGGATGTCCGCCTTTACCTTGGTATGCCGGACAAACGTAGTCGGCCTGGGTTGAGTGCTGCCATAGCTGCTTTAGAATATCAACCCTTGCAAAGGGGTTATCGGCATTGGTCATAAATACATGCTGAACATCAATGGCCTGCAAGGCCAGGTAAAGCGAGTAGAAACGGCCTAAGTCCAGATTGGGATTTAGGATAATGTCAATATCGCCAAGGTTATAGTTGCCAGCCTTAACCTTTTCTATCACATCGCTATTGGTAACCATTACCACCCTGTTGCAGCCAAAGGCAAAGAACTCATCGGCGAGCTTGCGGGCAAAGCATCGCTGTGGGTCGAAAGGCAGCAATGCCTTATGGTGCCCCATACGTCCCGATGAACCGGCAGCCAGAATAACTGCGGAAAATTTTTCCTTCATTTGGCAATATTTCAAAATTCTTTACCAAATAGCAATAAAAAGGCAAACAAAGTTAACACGCTATGGCATATTTTATAGTTTTGTGGTAAATATCCATGGTATATGAGCGATAAGTTTTCACCCATACCGGCCAGGCAATTGCTTGAAATCATTCTAAATGAACTTGAAACAAGCAAAACCGTTTTTGGCCACCCAACGGATCTCTTTTACAATCCCAACCAGGGCAGGCTTCCGGCAAGCATTTTTGGTCACCAAATTGGTACACCTATTGGTGTGGCAGCCGGTCCGCATACTCAACTTGCTCACAACATTGTAGTTGCCTGGCTCATGGGTGCCCGGTACATTGAGCTGAAAACCATTCAAACCCTCGATGAGCTTGAGATTGCCAAGCCCTGCATCGATATGCAGGATGAGGGCTATAACTGCGAGTGGTCGCAGGAGCTCAAAGTTGAGGAGAGCTTCATGGAGTACCTCAAGGCATGGGTTATTATTCATGTCCTGAACCATAAGCTGCTGCTGGGCAGTAAGCCCAACATGGTTTTCAACATGAGCGTAGGCTATAACCTTGAGGGTATTAAGAAGCCCAATGTTCAGTGGTTTTTGGATAAGATGAACAACGCCACCGATGAGCTAACCCAAATGGTTGCGGAGCTGAAAGCAGCTTACCCCTCAATAGTAAACATCGATATTCCGGCAAAGCTATCGGATAACATCACACTTTCAACCATGCATGGCTGTCCGGCCAACGAGATTGAGGATATTGCCCGTTACCTGCTTACCGAACGCAAGCTGCACACCCTTGTAAAGCTAAACCCTACCCTTTTGGGTAGATCGGAGCTCAGGGAAATCCTGCATGGTAAGCTAAAGTTCAAAACCAATGTGCCCGACATAGCCTTTGAGCACGACCTTAAATATCCCGATGCCATAAAGCTGATAAATGCCCTTAGCCACGATGCCCAAAGACTAAACCTTACCTTTGGTGTGAAACTTACCAATACGCTGGAAAGCGTTAATAACAAGCATGTGTTCCCAAGTGATGTTGATATGATGTACATGAGCGGTCGGGCTCTGCATCCCATATCAATAAATCTTGCCAAAAAGCTGCAGAATGAGTTTAAGGGTAAGCTGCTCATGTCGTTTTCGGCCGGTGTCGATGCCTTCAACGTATCAAGTGCCATGGGCTGTGGATTTAAAACCGTAACGGTTTCGTCCGATTTGCTTAAACCCGGTGGGTATGGCCGATTAAAGCAGTATATCGATAATCTAAAAGATACCTTTGGCAACGAAAGCATAGCGTGGCCAACTGGCAACGAGGCGCTTGAAAACCTGAACGCTTACGCACAGCAGGTATTGGATGATGAGCGCTACAAGAACAACCATTTCCGGGAGCCATCAATCAAAACCAAGCGTAAACTCGATTACTTCGACTGCATTGCAGCCCCCTGTGTTGATACCTGTGCTACCAATCAGGAAATCCCATCATATCTGCATTTTGCATCGGAGGGCAACTACCCCAAAGCGCTTGAGGTGATACTCCGCACCAACCCATTCCCCAATACCACAGGAATGGTCTGCGACCACCTTTGCCAGAACAAGTGTACCCGGATTAACTACGACAACCCATTGCAAATACGCGACGTGAAACGCTACGTTGCTGAGAATGCTGATATCAAGCTAAGTCCTGCTGAACCAAATGGTAAAAGGGTTGCCATAATTGGCGCCGGCCCATCGGGCTTGTCGTGTGCATTTTACCTAGCCATAAATGGCTTTAAGGTTGATGTTTATGAAAGTAAATCGAAAGCCGGTGGAATGGTGCGGTACGCCATACCCGGATTCAGGCTCACCGATGAAGCTATAGATAAGGACATTAGCCGAATAGAGCAACTTGGTGTTTCAATCACCTATAACCATAAGGTTAATCGCGATGAGTTTAGTAAGTTCAAGAACGAATACGATTACGTTTACATATCGGCAGGTGCGCAAAAATCGGCACCGTTCCAAATTGAAGGAATAGAATCGGAAGGCGTTTTCGATCCGCTCACATTCCTAATTGGAGTGAAAAGTGGCGAGATTAAAGCCATAGGTAAGCATGTGGTTATTATTGGTGGCGGGAATACCGCCATGGATGCTGCCCGAACTGCACACCGGTTGGTAGGCAGTGATGGTAAGGTAACCATAGTTTACCGCCGAACCATAAACGAAATGCCCGCCGACGAAGGTGAAATTAAAGCCGTTATGGCCGAGGGAGTTGAGATTATAGAACTTGCAGCCCCCGAAAAGATTATTACTCAGAAAGGAAAGGTTAAAGGGCTACTGTGCAGCCCGATGAAGCTGGAAGGATACGATTTCAACGGTCGGCCAAGACCTATAAAAATTGAAGGTTCAGAGTTTGAGGTCGATTGCGATGCGGTAATCCCAGCCATTGGCCAAGCCCTTGATATCGATTTTGTTCCCAACGAGTTGCTAAAAGCCGATACCCGCAACTACAAAACGCTGATGGGCAATGTTTACATTGGTGGCGATGCGCTTCGCGGAGCTTCAACAGCCATTAATGCTATTGGCGATGGCCGCAAGGCAGCTGAACAGATTATCAACCAGTGTGGTTTTACAAGAATTGCTACAACGGTACCCGAGAAGAAACACGATTACCGTGAGTTGATGCTTATGCGTTCCACTCGAAGGTATGGGTATCAACACCATGAACCATCAGCTGACCAGAGCAGAACCTTTGAGCTGGTAACCAAAACCCCCGATGAAAAGACTGTAACAGAGGAAAGCGCTCGGTGTTTGCAATGCGATGAGGCATGCAGTATCTGCACAACCGTTTGCCCAAACCTGGCAAATTATGCGTATTCTATTAAACCAGTAAGGTATCAACTGGAAAAGGTTCTGGTAGGTTCCAATGGTACAATTGAAGTTCAACCCGACTTTACCTTTGAGGTAAAGCAAACCGTTCAAATACTGAATATTGCCAATTTCTGCAACGAGTGTGGTAACTGCTCCACATTCTGCCCCACCGAGGGTGCACCGTACCAAGATAAGCCCAAGCTACACCTAACCACCAAATCGTTCAAGGACGACGACGAAGGTTACATGCTTAGCGTTCTGAAAGATAGAAATGTACTAATCTTCAAGCAAAAAGGAGGCATTAAGACCCTATCGGAAAACTGTGATGAATACATTTACGAAACCGACCATGTTTATGCCCGTTTTAGCAAAAATGGTTTCAAACTGGTTGAGGCTAAGGCCCTAACACCATGCGTAAAACAAATTCAGTTCCAACACGCAGCCGAGATGAGTGTAATAATTGAAGGTGCAAAAAAGGCGATGGGAGTTAGGGGGTAGTGCTTAGGTTAAGGATAAAGGATAAAGGATAAAGGATAAAGGATAAAGATTAAAGGATAAAGATTAAAGATTAAAGATTAAAGATTAAAGGTTAAAGGATATAGAGCCTGTCCCGCAATAGCGGGATTCTATATATAGTGTGCTGTGTACAGAGAGGTGTTTAGTGCTTGGCTGGCTTTAAATCAGCGAATATCAACTCAACCTGTGTTATCTGCGTTCTGTTGAATTTACTATCAACTATCAACTTAATGATTATAAAAGTGTTTCACAGAGTTCACACGGTGTTACACATTGTAAATCAGTCTAAGCTGCGTTATCGGCGTTCCATTCCAATTCATGAACAACGCCCCCTGTCATTCCGAGCGCCTGCGAGGAATCTCAGGATAAGGATAAAGGATAAAGGTTAAAGGTTAAAAGATAAAGGATAAAGAGCCTGTCCCGCAAAGCGGGAATAAAGGATAAAGAGCCTGCTCCGCTCTGCGGAGTTAATGAGCCTGTCTTGCGAAGCAGAAATTCAGAGCCTTTAGTTTCTAAATTCTCAATTCTTTCTATATTTACTCCCTAATACGCTTGCCCAAAATGCGCATTCTTCAACTTGTAACCCGTTTCGACTTTGGTGGTGCTGAGAACCACGTGAGAGAGCTATGCAACGAATTAGTGGCAAATAACCATCAGGTAATTTTGGTATCGCGGAATGGACGGCAAAAAGAGTTGCTTGACAACCGGGTGATATTTATACCAATACCTTCGCTTGTAAGCAATTTCATTCTGGCACAAGCAATCCTTATCGTTTACCTTAACGTTAGGCATAAGATTGATGTTATACATGCCCACCAACGGCTACCAATAATCACGGCATGTTTGGCTGGTTTTATATCGAGAGTTCCGGTAGTGGCTACCGTTCACGGACGCGTAAGGCACGATTTGCGTTCAGTAATTGCCCGTAAGTTCGCTTCAAAGATAATTTTCGTTAGCAACCAGGTTCTAACTATCTCGCGACACTTTGAGTCCATAAAACATAAATCGGTAGTAATACCCAATGGTATTCCAATTCCACAAAAATTCCCAAAAATTGAGTCGTTTACCATCGGCTACTTCAGCCGTATTGATGAAAGGCACTTTGAGGTTATTAAAAATTTGGTATTGGCTGTTGAAAAGTTTACAAATGATTACCCAAATATCAAGTTATTACTAATTGGCGATGGCAAAGAGGTTGAAAAGCTTAAGCTGATGATCCACGATAGCAACCTCAGACTAAATGATAATGTTATTCAATACAGAGGTTTTGTTGAGAATTTAGAGGATTGGAGCAGTTTCCCCGAATTGGTTTTTGGTGTTGGCAGGGTTGCCATTGAGGCACTTGCGCGAGGTGCTAATGTACTATCGGTTAACTATAAGCGCATGGGCGAAATAATCAGCCTAAGCAATTATGGGCAGTATGCCCTTAACAACTTTGTAAATATTTCAGGAATTCCCCCGACATCGGAAAAAATGTATAGTCAACTCAAACTTTACTACCAAAAAAGGAATGAATACCGTGCTGAAACGCCAGCACTTGCATTAAAAATTGAAAACGACTTTAGCATAAGCAAAACGACTCAAAGCATTGTTGAGGTTTACTCAACCGTTTCTTAAAAAGTTAAGATTTGCCTGCAAAAACAGGACTCTCCTAAAAAATCAACCTAAAAAATTGAGCTAATCAAGCCTATTATAGCTCATACTTATAGGTTTGCTTAGATTCCGACATTACAAATGAGCTGTAAAACTGAGTAATATTCTTTATCACTGAAAATTTATGGATTACAAAGTTATGGTAGTCCTCCATATCGTTACATTGAACCTTAAGTAAAAAATCCCAATTACCGGAAACGTAATAGCATTCCATAACTTCGGGAAGTTTCTTCACTTCTGCTTCAAAACCATCCACCACTTCCTTGGTATGGTTTGAAAGCGAAACCGATACGAATACTGTTAGCTTTTTGCCTAAGGCTTTTGGGTCGAGCAATGTAATGTACTGCTTTATGTAACCATTCTTTTCTAACTTTTTAATTCGCTCATGGATGGGTGTTGTTGAAAGGTGGAGTCTTTCCGAAAGCTCGCGAATGGTAACACGGCTATTATCCTGCAAAATGTTCAGAAGCTTGCGGTCTATTTCGTCAATATTTCTCATATCTGGTTAAGTTTTAGGTTAAAAATTCAGTAAATTGCAATACTATTTTTCTTATTAGAAAGTATTATTATTTGCAAATATAATTTATTTCTATATAAAACAAAATATATAATACTATTTTCTATATTTTACGAAATACCTAGAAATTTAAGACAGAGTTATTACTTTTATTGAAATTTTTAAAGGCTATGATTGAAATAATTGATAGAATTACAAACCCCAAGGCACTTGAGAATGCCGTAAAACGTTTTCGTGAGAAGGGTATTATTCTTCCCACCTTTCACCAGCAGCAGAATCCAGAACAAATTCCCGATAAAATTAAGATAAAACTAAAAGATGTTGGGTTATGGGAGATAAATCCAGTAAATCTTTTTCGAATCACATGGAAAAACGAACCCAAGGAAAAAGGGGGATTATTTGGCAAGGTTAATTACTTAGAGCTACCCAAGGAGTTAACCGGGGTTAATGCCCGAATTATACTATTGCTTGGTAAGTGGTTCCCGACTGGTGCGCATAAGGTTGGGGCTGCATACGGATGCCTTGCGCCCCGCATTATTACCGGGGGGTTTGACCCCACAACCCAAAAAGCGGTGTGGCCATCAACCGGCAACTACTGCAGGGGTGGCGCATTCGACTCTAAGCTTATGGGAACCGAGTCGGTGGCAATACTGCCCGAAGAGATGAGTCGCGAGCGCTTTACCTGGCTCCGCGATTATGTAGGTTCCGAGGTTATTGCAACCCCTGGCTGCGAGTCGAACGTTAAGGAGATATACGACAAATGCTGGGAAATCCGAAGAACCAAACCCGACTACGTTATTTTTAACCAGTTCGACGAGTTTGGCAATGCCGCATGGCACTATAATATTACCGGTAAGGCCATCGAGGAGGTGTTCAACGAGCTGGGAGGAAAGCCAAATTTAGCAGCATACGTTTCGGCAACAGGCTCTGCTGGAACCATAGCTGCTGGCGACTACCTTCGAACCGTTGCACCCCATGTTAAGGTGGTGGCTTCGGAAGCAAAGCAGTGCCCTACCATTCTGATGAATGGTTTTGGCGGCCACCGTATCGAAGGTATTGGCGATAAGCATGTACCATGGATTCACAATGTAAAAAACACCGATGTCATAACCGCAATCGACGATGAGGATTGCATGCGCATTTTCAGGCTATTCAATGAGCCTGAAGGCGTTAAATACCTTATTGAATCGGGTATTCAGGCTGAATTAGCTAACAACCTGCACCTTTTAGGGATATCGGGCATTAGCAATATGCTTTCGGCTATTAAAACGGCCAAATTCTTTGAGATGAACTCGGAGGATGTGATATTTACCATAGCAACGGATTCGGCCGAAATGTATGAATCGAGGCTGGAAGAGCTGAGGGAGGAACGCGGTAGCTATAACCAAACCCAAGCCGTAAAGGACTTTGAAAGATGTATTTTAGGCGCTACTACCGACTGGATGAGGGAATTAACCTACCACGACCGCAAGGCAATCCATAACCTGAAATACTTTACCTGGGTTGAGCAACAGGGCAAGGAAATTGACGATTTAAACAGGCTCTGGTACGACAGGCAACTTTGGCCTAAGCTTTTTAGCCAGGTTAAACGGTGGGATGAACTAATTGAAGAATTTAACGATCGCGTTGGGCTGCTAAAATAGCTTTAAATCAAACATTTATGAACGATAAGTTCATACTTACCTGCTCTGGCTGTGGCCAATCATTTTCGCCATCGTCCGAGTTTTACCTTTGCCCGGATTGCAGCAGGGATAACGATACCAAATACCCTCCAAAAGGAGTGCTAAAAGCTTTTTATGACTACGAAACCCTGAGTAAGCTAAAAGAGGAGGTCGTTAAAAAAAAGTTTTGGGATCTATACCCGCTGCTCAAAAGAGAATCATTACCCAAGCTAAGGGTTGGCGAAACGCCATTGTACAGGTTTAATAAAATTGATGGCGATCCGATCCCATTTGAACTCTACCTAAAGGACGATTCCCAAAACCCTACCTTTTCATTTAAAGATAGGGCATCATCGGTGGTATCGGCCTATGCCAAGGAAAATGGCATTAGCACAATAGTTGCAGCATCAACCGGAAACGCAGGCTCTTCCCTTGCAGGTATATGTGCTTCGCAGGAGCAAAGTGCCATTATTATGGTACCCAAGAGCGCACCCCAAGCTAAGCTCACCCAGATAGTGATGTATGGAGCCACAATTGTGCCCGTTGATGGCACCTACGACATGGCCTTTGACCTTAGCGTTGAGGCAACCAAAGAGTTTGGCTGGTATAACCGCAATACTGCCTTTAATCCACTTACCATCGAGGGAAAAAAAACCGTATCGTTGGAACTTTTCCTTCAGCTAAATAGGGCTATCCCCAACTACATCTTTGTTCCCGTAGGCGATGGTGTTATCATTTCGGGTGTATATAAGGGATACGAAGATTTACTCAAACTAGGATTAATTGACAGGATGCCCACAATTGTAGCTGTTCAGGCTGCCGGAAGTTCTAACCTAATCGACAATATTGGCAAACCCAATTTTTCTATCAAACCCAGCCAAACCCTTGCCGATTCCATTTCGGTAGATATCCCCCGAAACTTCTACATGGCACAAAGTTTCATCGTTCAATACCATGGTGAGCACATATCGGTAACCGACGAGGAAATTGTTGAAGCAACAAAAACCTTAGCCAGCAACACAGGCATTTTTGCCGAACCCGCTGCTGCAACCGCTTATGCAGGAATGCTACGCTATAAAAATCAACAGCTTTTGCAGGGCAAACAAAAGGTAGTGGTATTGCTCACGGGCAGCGGACTTAAAGATTTAAAAGCGGTTTCGTCAATTATTAATATTCCCAATGCCATTGAGCCAACCCTTGAAGCGTTGAAGAAAATTTTTTGATAGTGTTCAGTGTTCAGAAGCGTTTTTGTGTTTGATTGTTCATTCTAAATTCTATATCCAAACATCTAACTTCTGTTTCCCAAAATATTTACCTTTGTAATAGCTATGATACGATTCAATTTAAACGGTAAAGCGAAAGAATACAACGGTGATCTAAACCGATCGCTGCTCGATTATTTGCGGAACGAATTACATCTTACAGCAGCAAAGGATGGCTGTTCAGGCCAAGGCGTTTGTGGTGCCTGCTCAATTGAAATGAACGGTAGTATAAAAATGGCCTGCCGCATTAAGATGCAGGATGTTGAGGGAGCCACCATTTACACCTTGGAGGGCTTACCCGATAATTTCCGGGATATAGTTTCAAATCACTTTGCTATGCAAGGCGCAGTGCAGTGCGGTTTCTGTTCGCCTGGCATGATTATGCGTGCCCGAGGGCTTTGGCTATCGAAACCCAATGCCACCCGTTGCGATATAATCAAGGCTATCACCCCTAACCTTTGCCGGTGCACAGGATATGTCAAAATTGTTGATGCCATTCAACATGCATTTGCTGAGCAGAACGGCGGCAAAGATATGCACACGCAAACTAGAGCCAAAATTGGCGATCGATACCCGAAATACCAAGCCAAAGAAACAGCCTTAGGTATAAGACCCTTTGTGGATGATATGTTTGTTGAAGGGATGTTCTACGGAGCATTGAGGTTTTCCGATTATCCACGAGCAACAGTTCTAAAAATTGATGCCTCAAAAGCCTTGTCGGTACAGGGTGTAGTAAAGGTAATAACCGCAACGGATATTCCGGGTGAACGCTATATTGGGCTGATTTTTCAGGATTGGCCTGTAATGGTTGCCCAAGGCGAGACAACACGCTACATAGGTGATGTTATTGCGGGAGTTGTAGCAACAACCGAAAGCATTGCCCGACAAGCAGCTAAACTTATCGACATTGAATACGAGGTATTGGAACCAGTTACCAATATGCATCAAGCCGTAAAACCCGATTCGCCAAAGATTCATCCTAACCGATCCAATGTACTGGAAACCTGCACAATTCGGTTTGGTGAAGTTGATAAGGCTTTTGCTAAAGCGGCTTACGTTTCGTCCGATATTTACGAAACACAACGAATTGAGCATGCTTTTCTTGAAACCGAAACAGCTCTTGCCCTTCCAAACGGCGATGGTGTAAAGGTTTTCAGCCAAGGACAAGGCGTTTATGTTGATAGAAAACAAATAGCCAAAATCCTAAATCTACCCGAAAGCAAGGTGAATGTAATACAGGTTCAGAACGGCGGCGGTTTTGGCGGTAAAGAAGATTTAACCGTTCAGGGGCATGCTGCCCTGATGAGTTACATCACTCAAAAGCCAGTAAAGGTTCATCTTACCCGCGACGAAAGCATAAGAATGCACCCCAAAAGGCATCCGGTTTGGATGAAAATCAGTCTTGCCTGCGACTCAAAGGGGAAATTCACAGCTCTAAAGCTCGAGGCAATTGGCGATACAGGAGCATACGCATCGGTTGGGACTAAGGTGATGGAGCGCGTGGTTGGTCACGCCACAGGTGGCTACACCGTTCCTGCAGTGGATATTTCGGCCAAAACCGTTTATACCAACAACATACCCAGCGGCGCCATGCGTGGTTTTGGTGTCCCACAGGTTACCTTTGCCATCGAAAGCTGTATCGACGACCTTTGCCGTCAGGGTGGTTTTGACCGCTGGCAAATCCGTTACGATAATGCCCTTGAAAATGGTGCAAAAACCGCAACCGGTCAAGAGTTGCACGGTGTTGGGCTCAAAAAGACCCTTTTAGCAGTAAAAGAGCAATTTCAATCGGCCAAGTATGCAGGCATAGCCTGCGGTTTAAAAAACACCGGCGTAGGCAACGGAATGGTTGACGATAGTGAGGTTATTATCAAGGTGGTTAGCCCAACCAAGGTTGAAATCCACCACGGATGGACCGAGATGGGACAAGGAGTTCATACCATGGCCATCCAAACCCTTCACCATGAAACCGGCATCGAACCCAACATGATTGAGGTAATTGTTGATACCGATGCAGAAATTCCTACGGGTATGACCACATCGTCAAGGGCTACCGCCCTGGTAGCCAATGCCATTATCAATGCAGCACGACCATTAAAGGAAGATTTAAAGACTACCAAACTCGAAAACCTGGTAGGCCAAGTTTATCGTGGTAAATTTGTTTGCGATTGGACCTGCAAACCCGGTGCTAAAACCGATAAACCTATGATACACTTTGCCTATGGCTATGCAACACAGGTTGCCATTCTTAACGAACAGGGTAAGCTATCCAAAATTATTGCTGCCCACGATGCGGGCAAAATCATGAATCAGATGTTATTCGAGGGTCAAATTGAAGGCGCTGTTCACATGGGAATGGGATATGCTCTAACGGAGGATTTACCCATGGAAAAGGGTTATCCCGTTAGCTTTAAGTTCAAGGATATTCGCATAATTCGAGCTAACCAAATGCCCGAAATCGAAGTTATTGGCATCGAGGAGCCCGACCCTATTGGGCCATACGGTGCAAAAGGGATTGGCGAAATTGGCATGGTTCCAACAGCAGCAGCCATTGCTAACGCGCTTTGGACTTTTGACGGTATAAAGCGAACACGCCTACCCATGATGCGGAGCAAATCGGAATAACCTATAACCATCAAACATCCTCCCAAATGATTTTACTCAGCAATGCTATCTATATCGATTTTGAAACCTTGCAACTGAAAAGTTGCGATATTGTGGTATCAAGTGGAAAAGTTGAGTTTTACCCTGCTGGTACATATAAAGGGAATACTACTGAAACCATTAACTGCAAGGGTAAGTTTGTAACCCATTCGTTTGTTGTTGGACATCACCATGCGTATTCGGCTTTAGCCCGAGGTATGGGCGCACCAAAAAAATCACCTGAAAATTTCTACGAAATTCTCAAATATATATGGTGGACTTTGGATAAGTGTTTAACCCCGGAAATGGTTGAATATAGCGGTTTAGTTACAGCTATGGCCTGTGCTAAGGCAGGAGCCACCTTTGTAATCGACCACCATGCATCGCCGAGTGCAGTTAATGGTTCGCTTGAAATACTTGCCAAGGCATTTGAAAGGGTTGGCCTGTCGCACCTGCTCTGTTATGAGATTAGCGATAGGGATGGGGAGGCAATTGCCCGGCAAGGGCTTGAAGAGACCGATACTTACCTGAAGAACCATCAGGGATTGGTAGGCCTTCATGCATCGTTCACCCTGAGCGATAAAACCTTACAGGCAGCGGCTGAGCTGATAAAAAAGCACAATTCGGGTGTTCATATCCACGTGGCTGAAGACAAGTACGACCAGCATCATTGCCACAAGACCTATGGAAAAGCTGTAGTTGAAAGGCTTTACGACTATAACTTCCTAAACTCTAGCAAATCGATTTTGGTGCACTGCCTGCATCTTTCCGAAAAGGAGCGTAACCTTATTGGTCAATCGCCCTGCTGGGTAGTACAAAACACCGATAGCAACCTAAACAACAACGTTGGTTATTTCAGCAGTGAAAATCTGGGTGAAAATGTCATGCTGGGCACCGATGGTATGAATAGCGATATGTTACAAAGCATGAAATCGGCTTACTTTGTTGGCCAAAATTTTGACCCCATGAGCCCTTCACAAGCATACAAACGGCTAAGAAATGCTCACCGCTACATAGCCCAAAATGGTTTTACAGGCGATGGCCCCGATAACCTTCTGGTTCTCGATTACGATTCCCCTACCCCAGTTACTACTGAAAACCTTGCCGGACACTTTGTTTATGGCATAAACCAAACCCACATTGAACATCTTATTTCCAACGGAAAGCTAATCCTTAAAAACCGAAAGGTAATAACCGTTGATGAAGAGGTAATTCTGAAAGAATCTCAAAAATTGGCTCTGGCTTTGTGGGAAAGGATGAGAGGGTAAAGGGTAAAGGATAAAGGATAAAGGATAAAGGATAAAGGATAAAGGATAAAGGATAAAGAGCCTGATCCGTTCTGCGGAGCTTAAGGTTCGTTGAAAGTCGTTTAGATAACGAAATTGACACTACTTTTGTCATGCTGATTGAAACGAAGGATCTCTGTTTATCTATCGTTTTGAGATGTTTCGGCGGAGTCTATCCCGATATATCGGGACTCAACATAACAAATAACCTTAATTAAATGACATTGATTCAAGATTCAAGATTCAAGATTTCTGATTCAACTTTTGAGTTTCTGGTTTATAACTCCTGACACCAGATTCCTGGTTTGATTAAAGAACAAAAATTTATGATTATCTTTGCTTTTTTAAAAACAGAAATTGATGAATCAACAAGTATTGGAATGGATTGGGTATAGCGCATCGGTAATCATTGCGCTATCGATGACAATGAGTTCGATAGTAAAATTCCGTTGGATAAACCTAACGGGAGCATTGATGTTCTCAATTTATGGATTTCTGATTGGAGCATGGCCTGTGGGCATTTTAAACGGTTTTATTGTGCTAACCGACGCATACTACCTATTTCAAATCTATTCAAAGAAAGATGTGTTTGAAATACTGGAGGTTCGTCCCGATAACCGCTACCTAATGCGTTTCCTCGATTTCCATCAAAAAGATATCCATCGTTTTTTCCCTGATTTTGTATATAAGCCTACTGAAAACACAGTTAGCTTTCTCATCCTGCGTAACATGGCAGTTGCCGGGGTGTTCATTGCCCAACGCAACGAAACAAAAGCACTTGAGGTAGAACTTGATTACGTATTACCTGAATACCGCGACTTTAAGAACGGCAAGTTTGTTTACTACTGGCTTAGCCAGAAGTTTACTGAAAGCGGGTATACCCGGGTGTGGGCAAAGGCATGCAATAAGAACCACAAGAAATACCTACAACATTTAGGCTTTACTGAATCGGGCGGCAACCATTTTCTGAAAATTCTTGAATAAGAGAAAGAATTGAGTATATTAATAACAAACGGCAGGATTGTAACATCGGTTGGCGAGCAAATTGCCGACCTGTTGGTTGTTGATGGGAAGATTGCTGCCATTGGCAAGCAATTAGAGGCCCAAACTGAAACCATAATCGACGCTAAGGATATGCTGGTGTTGCCCGGGGGCATCGACCCACATGTTCACCTGCACTTACCAACGCCCGCCGGTTTTTCATCGGATGATTTTCATTCGGGCAGCATTGCTGCACTTATGGGCGGAACAACAACCATTATCGATTTTGTGACCCCATCACGGGGTCAATCAATGGTTGAAGCGCTAAAAGAACGAATGGATGAGGCCTCTGACTCGCTAGCTGATTACTCATTTCATGTGAGCCCTATTGAATGGAATAAAAATACTCCCAAAGAGATTGAGGAATGCATTGAAATGGGATTTCCATCGTTCAAAGTTTACATGGCCTATAAAACCTCCGTTGGAATTGACGATAATGATTTGTACCATGTAATGCATACAGTAGCCCAGAATGGTGGTATAGTTGCAGCTCATTGCGAGATGGGTGACGATATCGATATTTTAAGGGATTTTTACGCTAGCCAAGGGCTTACATCCCCAAAATACCACATGCTTTCACGTCCACCACGATTCGAGGCAATAGCGGTAAAACGTGCCATCGATCTTGCCGATCAAACCCAATGTCCCCTATACATAGTACATGTTTCAGCAGCAGAATCGGTTAAACATATTATCCAAGCGCAAAAAAGTGGGCAACCGCTTTACGCCGAAACCTGTCCCCAGTATCTTCTTCTCGATGAAGCCCTGTACGACTCCAGTTTACCAGATGCACTAAAGTTTATTATGAGCCCGCCGCTAAGGCAAAGCACTGACAGAGATACCCTTTGGAATGCTATTAGCAACGGTAGTATACAAACAGTTGGAACTGACCATTGCCCTTTCAGTCTTGAGCAAAAGAAGGTGGGCAAGGACGATTTCCGAAAGGTTCCTAACGGTGCTGGTGGCGTTGAACACAGGCTGTCGCTACTATACACCTACGGTGTATTAACCGGTAAGCTAATCCCAAGCAAGCTGGTTGATGTTTTTGCCACCCAACCTGCCAAAATATTCGGGCTTTACCCTCAAAAGGGTGAGCTAGCTATTGGTTCCGATGCCGATATTGTGATTTGGAACCCAAACGTAAAAGGCTCAATTTCTTCAAGTAAACATCACTCTAAGTCCGACATCAGCATTTATGAAGGCTTTGAAACTACTGGTGAGGTAGCTTTCGTAATCAAAAACGGAATTATTGCGGTTGATAACGGAAAATTGAGCGAAAATCTGCCCAGCGGTCAACTACTTAAACGCCGGTCAGCGAAAACAACAGGCCATTACTACAAAAGAATGGATAATTCTGGTTCCTACAATTGTGGTAGGGTTTGAAACAGATTAATTAAAGCCAAGTTATAAGATACTCATCAAACTCCGCACCTTTGCCTTCCTCCTTAACTAAGTTAACCTGAACCCCATACACCTTGCATTTTCTAACCAAAGTATCGAGCAACCCCACCTGGATATGAGTGTTGAACAGTTGGGTTTTTCGCATTTGAATGGACTTGTCAGTATGTGAAACTATATCCCAACCTCTCCGTTTAGGATCCTTTACCCCTTTTTGCGCTAGCAACACCAATGCTTTCATTACATCCAGCGGCTTACTCTCAGCATTTACCATATTGGTTTCGAGCATTAGGCTGTAGGTTGATTCACCAATTCTTCGGCCAATTTTAATTAGGTTAAACTGTCCTAACTTCTTTTCAATCCAGCTGCATAGCTCCACGTAAACCTTGAATGGAATTTTGTTGGTGGGTTTTGACAGGTCGTAACCACTTACTATCTGAAATAAATCGGGATAATCGGCTTTTTTATCCTGATAACAGCTAATTATATCATTGATAGCCCATGCATCAATGTATATCTCATCAATCAACTCTTTCATTTTTATATCTTTTTATCACAATAAAAATAATACATAGCATGATTTAAAACCAATAATCTCATCATTTTTAGAATTTATAAACAATATATAATCATTCTATAGAATTTTCATATATATGAATAGCTAAAAGTATAAGTTTAAAAGACATACATAAAGAATATGACAATTTTTGCAAAACGCTTTAATTTAGTTTAACTAATTAACCTAAGGAGCAAAAAAAAGCAGCACCTTAAGGTGCTGCTTGAAAAAAAGAAGTGCTACTATTTTATGACTCTTGGAATATTTCTTTCAATAAGTTTCATAAGAATATCAGCTGGGTTTTGGAACCGATTGGTAAGCATCATAGCTGCAATAATGTATGGCTTAAAACCAGCCTCCTGATATGTTTTTATGCGGTAACGCTCAAAGGTTTCCTTACTTACCTCACCCTGAATGCACGATTCGCCGGAAATATCGGCCGGTAGGCAGTGCATGTAAAGGGCATCGGAATTCTTAGTTACTTTACGAACCTGCTCATTGTACTCCCAATCCTTAAACTTGGCATTGTTAGCCAGGCAAACCTGCTCGAGCTCTTTTAGGCCATTCTTATCGCCATTCATAAGCAGCTGAGTGCGTTGCTGCATGATGTGGAATGGCGCCCAACTTTTGGGGTAAACAATATCGGCATCGCGCATGGCATCAGTCATGCTATGGCTAACCTTAAAGCTACCCCCGCTTTGAGCGGCATTGTTTCTGGCAATTTCAACAATTTCAGGGATAAGGTCGTAGCCCTCCGGGTAGGCAAGCTCCACATTCATACCAAAACGGGTCATCAGGGCAATAATACCCTGCGGAACCGAAAGGGGTTTACCGTAGCTTGGCGAGTATGCCCAGCTCATCACAATCTTTTTGCCGCGTAACGCTTCCAGAGAACCATACTCATTGGCAAGGTGAAGCAGGTCGGCCATCGACTGGGTTGGGTGATCCATATCGCATTGCAGGTTTACAATGCCGGGACGAACGGGCAAAACTCCCTGGGCAAAACCTTCATCGAGAGCTTCGCCAACCTGGCGCATATACTTGTTTCCTTCACCTAGGAACATGTCATCGCGAATACCAATGAAATCGGAAAGGAACGAAATCATGTTAGCGGTTTCACGAACGGTTTCGCCGTGTGATATCTGCGATTTCTCTTCATCCAACTCCTGAACTGCAAGTCCCAACAGATTTGCAGCCGAAGCAAACGAAAAACGAGTTCTTGTGGACTTATCCCTAAAATTTGAAATGGCTAGGCCTGAATCGAATATGCGGGGCGAGATGTTCTCCTTACGCATCTCCTTAAGAATGGAAGCAACCTGTAGTACAACCTTAAGGTCGTCATTGCTCTTCTCCCATGTGAGTAAAAAATCTTTACCGCGTAGGTCTGATTTGTAGTGATTTAACTCCGCTATCTTCTTGATTAAATCCATATTTCAAAGGTTTTATTCGTATTTAACTATTACTAGTTGATTAGGCGTTGATAATTGATTTAAAATTTAAAATGACGGTACAGCTTATTTTGTAAATCAACAATCGAAATACCTGAATCAATGTCGTTTCGAAATAAGTCAGATTCTCCCTTTGTCATCCTGAGTGAAACGAAGGATCTTTAATTATCTATTGTTTTGAGATGTTTCGCTCCGCTTAACATGACAATTAACCTTAACTAAACGACTTTGATACCTGATTCACAATTCAATTTATGCCATGCGTTATCTAAATCTCATATGCGAAGGCAGCGTAAAAGGCAGTAGCTGCCACCAAATCGTTAATGGGAACTTTCTCGTTAGGTGCATGAGCAAGCACCTCATTACCGGGGCCAAAGCCAATGGTTGGTATTCCGTAAGTACCACAGGTCATTATGCCATTGGTTGAGAATGTCCATTTGTCGACCTTGGGACTTTTTCCAAAAAGTTTTTGGAAAGTGGTAACGCCTTTCTGAACGATTTCGCTATCCTCAGGCATTTTCCAGGTTGGGTAGTATTTTTCCATACCGTATTCCAGTCCAGTATAGGCTTTCTCGCTATAGCTTAGCACTTCCACCTTGGCATTTATGCCCTTGATTAGGTCTTCAATCTCTGCAACAGCGCTCTCCTTGGTTTCGCCCCAAGTAAGGCGACGGTCGAGGTGAATTCGGGCATAGTCGGAAACTGCGCATAGCGAAGGGCTGCTGGAGGTGAACTCCGTAACGGTGATGCTTCCTTTCCCCAGAAACTCATCAAATTTGAGTCGTTCGTTTAGTTTTTCTACCTCCAAAGCGACCTTTGAGGCCATGTAGATTGCGTTTTTGCCCCTTTCGGGCGCTGAGCCATGGGCAGAAACACCGTAAAAATGAACCTGCATCTCCATTCTCCCGCGGTGACCCCGGTAAATATTAAGATTTGTAGGTTCAGTGCTTATGACAAAATCGGGTCGTATTTTATCTTCCTCCACAATGTACTTCCAGCAAAGCCCGTCGCAATCCTCCTCCATCACACTACCCACAAAGTAAATGGTTAGGTCGCGGTTAAAGCCAAGTTCTTTAAGTATTTTACCAGCAGTCACAAATGCAGCAGGGCCTCCTTCCTGGTCAACAGTCCCGCGACCATGCACATACCCATCGCGAATTTCACCCCCTAACGGGTCGAACTCCCAGTTATCCATATTGCCAATATCAACCGTATCCATGTGGCCATCGATGGCTAGAATACGCTTTCCATTACCAATACGACCAATGACATTCCCAAGCCCATCGATAAAAACCTCGTCAATGCCAGCCTCCTCCATTTGCCTTTTCAGCTCCAGCTGCACCTCGCGCTCCTGCGCACTTAAGGATTTAATCTGAACCAAACGGGACAGATTGCGTGCGGTATAATCGGCATATTTCTCCGATAACTCCTTTATTTTACTATATACATCACTCATTTTATAAAGATTTAGTACTCAAAATTATTTTTAATTCTACACATTAAAACAAAGAGTTTGGATTATTTTTAAAATACTAATTAAATATAGACATATATTCTATATAATGCCAAATATATATATCTTTAATCTTCATAATAGCTATATAAAAAGTTATTTTTGCCTTAAAAAATCCGTTAGGAATATCTTTATAAATTTACAAAAAAATAAGCATGGGTATGATTTGGCAATTTATTAGCTCCAAAATTGATCAGAATATTGACGTTTACCTAATTACAGTAGCTGAAACGCAGGGAAGTAGCCCAGGCAAGGTTGGTTTTAAAATGGCTGTTGCCGCCGATGGTAGCCTTTACGGTTCGATAGGTGGAGGTGTAATGGAGTTCAACCTGGTGGAAATGGCACGCAAGAACCTGGCAGAGGGAAAAAAACAACACTACTTGAAGCGGCAGGTTCACTCACACGATGCAGCTGAAGATAAATCGGGAATGATATGTTCCGGCGAGCAAACACAAATCTTCACCCTTTTCTCAAAAGCCGATTCAGAGGTTTTAGCTAAAGTTATTGAGCTTGAAAGTGAAAACCGTGTGGGAAAAATTGTTTTATCATCCAGTGGCGCGGAGGTATACGAGGGTGAATCGCATATAGGTTTTAAAGGTATTGAGTTCCAAAAGAGCGACACAAACTTCCGCTACAGCGAACCTCTAGGGGTTAAAGAAACTGTATACATTTTTGGTGCTGGTCATATAAGCGTACCGCTTTCGCAAATTCTCAACCTACTTGACTTTAGGGTTGAATTATTCGATAATAGGCAAGGCTTAAGCACTTTTAAAAGTAATGCCTGGGCTCATAAAAAGCAGGTTGTTGACTACAAGCAGGTTTCACAACTTGTGCCTGAAAACAATAGAAGTTACGTTGTGATAATGACCTTTGGGCATAAGTTTGATGAGATAGTACTAAAGCAGCTAATCGGTAAGCCGCTAAAATATATTGGAATGATTGGCAGCAAAAGCAAGGTGAAAACCATTTTTGAGAACCTTATTGCCGAAGGCTTTAGCAAAGAAAATGTAGATAGGGTTTGCTCACCCATTGGATTACCAATTGGTGGACAAACCCCTGCTGAGATTGCCGTGAGCATTGCTGCCCAAATAGTTGAATGGCGCAATAAGCGTTAGTTTTACTGCTCAATAACGGTGGCGCCAACCAGTGTTTTAATCTTTTTCTGTTCAGGACTTCCGGTATAGGTCAGGCTCCCACCGGTGCTAACATTAGCTTCAAGAACCTTTGATGCGTAAACCTTAGCGCTAGCACCAGTATTTACTTTTACGTATGATTTTGGAGCAACTAGGTCAATTGCCGTTAAAACTCCTCCGGTGTTAACTTTTGCCTCATAGCTGCTTACACTACCTCTTAGGCGAACGGTTGAGCCCTGCCCTACCGTAATATCGGCTGTTTCGGCAATTAACGCACCATCAAACTCGGAGCTGGTATTTACGTTAATGGAAACCTTATCACCCTTAAGAGTATCCTGAAGGCTAACCGATGCCGCTGCAGAAACCGATATTTCTCTTAACTCATTATAGGTGATAAAAACGCTTGCGCTTACCCTGTCGTATAGCTTACCTTTAAGTTTTACCTCAAGCGTTTTTCCGATAACATTTATTACAATGTCCGACGCAGGAATGCCTTGTGTTTCAACTTTGGCACTAAGGGAATCACCTTTTACAAGGAATACCTTAAACTCGCCCCAAACCCGAAGTTTATCGAACTCGTTAAGCGTGTAAACTGCCGTTTGCTGGGCAAAGCCACTAATTGATATCAGGGCTAAACACAATACTGATATAACTCTTTTCATTGTTTGTCACTTTAAACATTTACGTCAAAAATATCTATCAAAAGCCATTCCAAATAATAATTAACCTTTTTTATTGCTCGAACAAAAAGCCACATTATATTGTTTTTACTGAAACAAATATCAAATGATACGATACATCACAATTTTAGCAGCAATAATATCAATTAACGCTTGCGCTCAAAACACAAAGGATAGCACTATGAAAAACGATGATTTACGGAATAAGTTAACTGATATGCAGTTTTATGTAACCCAGCAAAAGGGTACCGAGCGCCCCTTTACCGGCGAGTACTGGAACCACTTTGAAGCGGGTACGTATGTTTGTGTATGCTGTGGGGCAGAGCTGTTCCAAAGCGACACCAAATTCCACTCAAGTTGCGGATGGCCAAGCTTTTTCGATAGTAAGTTTGTTGATAACATAAAGTTTCAGAAAGATTTAAGCCATGGTATGGTTCGAACCGAAGTGCTTTGTAAAAAGTGCGGCGCACACCTTGGGCATGTTTTCAACGATGGCCCTGAGCCTACTGGCATAAGATATTGCATCAACTCAGCTTCACTAAAATTCATACCAAACAAAAAGGAATAGTCAATGGGTAGTACCACAAAATACATGGCAATGTTTCCGCTACAGGTATTTCTGCTGCCGGGCGAAGAAATTCCCTTACGCATTTTTGAACCCCGTTACAAGCAGCTCATTAACGAATGCAACGAAACTGGCGACACCTTTGGTATTCCGTACGTCAGTAACGATGATATTAAACCCTATGGAAGCGAGGTTGAACTGGTTAACATTGTAGCCAAGAACAGCTTAGGCGAGATGGTTATACTTATTAAAGCGATTTCAAACTTTCACCTATTGAACTTCAAAGAAAAATTACCCAACAAGCTTTATGGTGGTGGAATAATTGAATATATCGACGATAAGTTTACCACTACTAACCCCGAACTGGTAGTACTGGTAAAAAAATTAAACCTAAATCTCGATCCCGTTATGGGTTCGCTAATCACTAGGGACTCTGTAAACCTAATGAATGTTGCCAAAGCAATACAGCTCGATTCCAACGAAAAATATAGGTTCTATGCCTTGCGTAATGAACAACAAATGGTAAATTATCTAATTAAAAGGCTTAGGTTTATTGAGCATATCCAACTGCAGGAAAAATTGCTGGAAAATAATTTTAGCTTAAACTAGTATTTGCCTTTCTCCACGCCCAACAAGTTTTGGTGTGGAACAGCCTTGATATACTTATCGAATATTCTCTGGAAAAATCTATCGACTACATAAGGGAAACGGGCGCCTTTCCAATGGCTTTGATTAGAAATAAAGGTAAGCGTATAGCCATCGTGACGGGAGATAACCAGTGCCGATGTACCGGCCATAGAACCTGAGCGCCAAAGTGTACCATCCTCTCTAACCCAACGCCAGCCTAACGGCTGAAACTTCCCATTAAATGTTTCTTTCATGACATCGACCGACTGCTTTGTGAGAATATCAGGAAAATCGTTTCTGCCATCAACCGCCATAACAAACCGGGTTAGGCTAATGGGGGAAGTCACCCAACCACCAGCTGCACCCAGCGCATGTACATCGTTTCCTCCCCTCGATTTCAGCACGCCCTGTTTTGAACCATCAAAGGCTACCACCTTTTCGGCTTCAGGCACCTCGTAATACCTAACCTCATTGTCGTACCTTAAGCTATCCCAGTTATTGGCTAAATGAGCATCGTAAATATTTAGTGGCTTAAAAATTTCTCTCTTTACATAGCTTTCATAATCCATTCCCGATGCCTTTTCAATTACCCTTTGCAGTATTACAAATCCAATATTGCTGTATGAGCTATGCGTACCGGGCTGAAAGTGAAGTCTTTTTGAAAGGGCAAACACAATATAGTCATCAACATCCAAAGGCAAATCCTTACCAAGCTCGCGGGCAATAACATCCTTAATGAAAAGGTGATCGCCCCAGCGGGGTGTCCAGCCGCCTGAATGGTTTAAAAGGTTATGAACAGTAATCAGCTCCACCCTATTATCCTTGTAGTTCAAAAACTTGGGGTCATTAAGTATGCCATTGGGCCCAAAAACCTTGTCGTCGAGCCTTAGCTTACCCTCTTCCACAAGTTTCATAACGGCTGTAGCCGTAATGAGTTTTGAAACGCTTGCCACACGCATAGTATGATAGGGCTGCAATGCTTGGCCTTCCTCTTTATTGGCCATGCCAAAACCACGCGCGTAAATAACCCTACCCTTATGAGCTATGCAAAAGGTTGCACCAACCAAATCCCACTTATTTACAAACTGCTCAAGCTGATGGTTTATTGCCGAATACTCATCGGAATTAGTTAATGAGTTGTTTACTTTCAGCACATCAACCCTTGCATACTTTGATGATTCGACAATTGGTAATGCCAGAGTCCTATTATGTTTTTTCAGGTAAATTCCCAATGCTAGAACTACCAGAACAAGCAATATTGCAGAAACGGACAGTATTAATTTGCTATTTTTTCCCATTGCGATAATCAAAAGCTAAGCGCCGCGAAGATATAAAAAACATATTAGTTGATGGTTGATGGTTGACAGTTAATGGTTGGCAGTTGTCTAGTCCTGAAATAAGTCTACAGGTTAATAAATAAATTTAGGCGACACTCGTAAAAACATCATCAGGGGTTTTAAAGCCCAAAGATACATGTAATCTTTTAGAGTTGTAAATTTTCACG
>Ga0073932_1002934_pt1 | contig 24539 bp, 14 predicted proteins | sample DewCreD2012metaG_FD_76967 | JGI IMG/M metagenome (GOLD analysis project Ga0073932, IMG submission 76967) | Hot spring sediment bacterial and archeal communities from British Columbia, Canada, to study Microbial Dark Matter (Phase II) - Dewar... ...
GCGCGGTGAATCCTAGGTCACCATCGCCACGCTGAGAGCCACGGCCTAACCGGTCGAGAGAACCACCGGTCCCTGATGCGCGCCGACGGGGGTGAGCAGTCGGCGGGAGGCCTCCCAACCCTTGATTTCGGACATACACAAAAATCGATACTAAGCCGCCACCAAGGAGAGCGTTCACAACAGCCGCAACTCGGCGCGCGACAGCCGCCCCGTTCCTCACACGTTCAGAATCACTCTGCCCTGGAATCAGGCTCCCGTTCATCAGAATCACCTCATACCGGACAATTCTGCTCACACTCCGCGCCCCGGTTGGAGATATACTGGACGCCGGCCGTCTGAACGCATTGGCCCGTTGCGAAACCGGCCGTGCCCGGCCAAGGAGGCGACTTATGGCATCTGACACCAATCGCCGCGAGTTTCTGGGCGTGGCTGCTCCCGCCGCGGCATTCACCATTGTTCCCAGACACGTTCTCGGCGGGCAGGGGTTCGTCGCGCCCAGCGACAAGATCACGCTGGCCCACATCGGCATGGGAACGCAAGGGTTCAACGAATTGGGGGGACTCCTTTCCGAGCCCGAAATCCAGATCGTCGCGGTCTGCGACCCCAACACCGACAGCAGCGACTACATCGAGTGGTCCAAGGGCAGCATCCGCACCCGGATCCGGCAGTACCTGGATGATCCCTCCTGGAGAGAATCCGACAACGGATGCCCCGGCGGCCGTGAGGTCGGCAAGTATGTCGTAGACACCTACTACGCCAAGTCTCGCGGCGAGGAAAAGTTTAGGGCCTGTACCGCCTACGAAGACTTCCGCGAGCTTCTCGACCGGGAAAAGGACCTGGATGCGGTCAAAGTGATGACCCCGGATCACCTTCACGCCACCATCTGTCTGGCGGCCATGAAAAAGGGCAAGCACGTCATGGTGCACAAACCTCTGGCCAACCGCATGTACGAGGAGCGTCTGCTCATCGACACTGCCCGCAAGACGAAGGTCGCCACCCATCTGCTGGCCTACGGGAGCGGAGCCGAGAACGGGCGCATCGCGGCCAGAATCAAGCAAGGCGTCATCGGTCCGCTGCGCGAGATCCACAACTGGAGCAATCGCCCTGTGTGGCCCCAGTACACCGAGATTCCGCAGGACCGGCCGCCCGTGCCCAAGGGCTTCAACTGGGACCTTTGGCTCGGCCCCTGCCTCGACCGCCCCTACCACCCCCACTACACGCACACGGTGTTCCGGGGCTGGTACGACTTCGGCGGCGGCTCGATGGCGGACATGGGTATCTACTCCCTGTGGCCGGTGTTCGACGAACTCGGCCTCGGTTCGCCCCTCTCCGCCGAGGCCATCGCGTCCCACACCTGCGCCATTGTCGATGGCGTGAGCCGCCCCGTCCGGAATGACTTCGCGTTTCCCGCCGCCTGCTCCATTCACTTCAAGTTCGCCGCGCGCGGCGCCATGCCCGCTCTGGACCTCTACTGGTATGACGGCGGCATGAAGCCCCGGAAGCCCCAGGAACTGGAGTCCGAGGAGAGTCCGCTGACCGCCGAGGGTATCCTCTTCGTCGGTGACCGGGGAAAAATCATTGCAGGCTTCAATGGGCAGACTCCGCGCCTGATCGCCGGCGGCAAGATCACCCCTCTGTGGGAGGAACAGCCCGAGCGGAAGACCGGCGCGCAGCAGCAGAGGGCGGGCGGCCGCAGGGCGGCTCCCTGGCTGGAGGCCTTTAAGGGCGGCGCTCAGTCGCCGGGCAGCTTCCTGAACGCAAGCTCGATCTCCGACGCGGTCTGCCTGGGAACCGTCGCCCTGAGAGCCGGGCGCAAGGTGGTCTTCGACAGCGCCGCGATGAAGATCACCAACGTCGCCGACGCCAACAAGTTCTTGTACCGGGAGTACAGACCGGGCTGGGAACTCTGAGACCGGTTTCTTTCCGGAAAAACTGGCGAGGCCGCGGATGAACCCGCCCGATGCGAATGTCTGCGGAGGGTGTCGCAGCCAGCGCCTGACGCGTGCGAGGGGCAGGACCGGCTTCGGCGCTGGATGTGCCGTCGGCAGCCCTGTTTTCACGGCTCCGGCTTGTTTACCGCCCGCCCGCCGCCGTTGACACCCCGGCCCTCGTCGGCGAGAATGGAATTGTCAGTTCGATGCGGATGTGGCGGAATTGGCAGACGCGCTAGATTCAGGTTCTAGTGGGGGCAACTCCGTGGAGGTTCAAGTCCTCTCATCCGCACCATAGAATCTGCGACTTCCAAGCCCTCAGCGCCCTCTTCAACACACCAGTCCGGCGATTGGTGTGCTCATAGCCCCCCGCCGCTCCCGGAAAGCTATGCGGCCCGCCCGGGAAGCGGCGAATGCCCTTCCAGCGGCCTGTCGGCCCGAATGAAGATCCAACACACGGACGCCATGAAGTAAAGACCCGCCATCACGTACAGCGGGATCGCCCAGTTATCGAAGATATCCACCACATAGGCCAGAACGATCGGGCTGAGAATGCCCCCAATCTGCCCCGACGTGTTCATCGCCGCGCTCAGCACCGCGGAGTGACGCCCCCCGATGTCGATGCACGCCGCCCAGCTCGCTCCCAGCGTGAACATCCCCGCCGCGGAGGCAATGGCGATCAACACGGCGGCGATACGCGCCCCCTCCACGCCAGCCGCCCCAACCATGGCGACACCCGCCACGAAGTACGCGCCCACCCCCACGGAGGCGCGGCCGAATCGCAGCCCAAACCTCTTCGTCAGCACGTCCGTCGTCCAGCCTCCGAAGATGTCCCCAAATACGCTGAGTGTCAGCGGCAGTCCCGCGAACAATCCCAGCTCCATGCTGGAGAACCCGCGGGCCTTCCCCAAATAGGTCGGCAGCCAGGTGATCAGGAAGTAAAACCCGTAGCAGTTGGCGATATACATCAGGCATAGCAGGAAAACACTCCGGCTGCGGAAGATGATCGTCCAGCGTGAGCCGGTTCCCCCGTGCCGCGCGAGCAGCGCGCGCTCGCTCAGAATCTTTTGCAGCTCATCGTGCGTGATGGAAGGGTGCTCGGAGGGCTCATCTCGAAACCACCGGTACCACCAGGCCGCCCACAAGAAACCCAACGCGCCGAAGATGACGAAAATGGTGCGCCAGTGAAAGTGCCCGGACATCACGGTCACGAGAAACGGCGCCAGCCCTCCCGAAAGGTGCGCGCCGGCGAAGAAGATCCCCTGGACTACCCCCCTCTCGCTGGCCGGAATCCAGCGCGAGAAGACCCGCGTCGCGTTGGGCCAGGCGCCCGCCTCACCGGCTCCAAACAAGAAACGGGTCGCGATCAGCGAGAAGTAACCCCAGGCCGCCCCTGTCAATACAGTGAATGCGGACCACCAGGTGACGATGCGCGTCACCACCCGCCGGCTTCCCACCCGGTCCGCCCACCAGGCCGTCGGAACTTCAAACAGCGCATAGGCCAGCGTGAACGCGCTGAACACGTAACTCATCTGAATCTGCGTCAGGCCGAAATCGCGCATCATGGCCGGCGCGAGAACCGAGATCGCAACCCGGTCCAGGTAGGTGAGTGCGGCCAGCGACACGGCCAAGGCCACAACCTTGTGGCGCAAGGCCACACGCGAAGCTGGGTGAACAGACATGCAGGGCTAACCTCGGACGAGCGTAAGCACTCAGCATACAGACCACGTCACGCCGGGCGCAAATCCGCAAAGAATGGATGCGCGTCCCCGCGCCGGCTGCCCTGGAGTAAGATGGCCTCTGGCGCGGGCGGATTCCAAGCGGGCGCATGCGGTCGCAAAGAGGGAGCATGGCTTCCAAAGGGGTTTGCCCCCCAGGGAGAACGGCCTTTATGGTTGATAAGAATCTCACCGCATCCGGAGCTCTTGCGCTGGTCATGCTGGTGACCGGTTTCATGCCGGCGCTGCCCCAGGTTCCGCCCGACCAGTTGCTGTTGAAGGACTACCGCCCGGAACCGATTCACAAGATCCCCGTCACCGTCGTGCCGAGGGCGAAGTTTCCGGCCATCGACGTCCACGCGCACGTCAACGCAAAGAGCCCCGAGGAAATCCTGCAATGGATTAAGACTATGGACGAGGCCGGCATCGAGAAGACGGTCGTCCTCACCGGCGCGACGGGAGCAAGGTTTGACGATCTCCAGACGATGTACTCAAAACACGCCGGCCGCTTCGAATTGTGGTGTGGCATCGACTACACCGGGTTCGACCAGCCCGGCTTCGGCCCGGCAGCCGCCAAAGAGTTGGAACGCTGTTTCCGCGCGGGCGCCCGCGGCGTGGGGGAGATCAGCGACAAGGGCGCGGGCATCGTGCGCAACGCCCGGCGCGAGTCCTGGATGCACCCCGACGATCCCCGCATGGATCCCGTCTGGGCCAGGTGCGCCGAGCTTGGAATGCCGGTCAACCTGCACATCGCCGATCCGGTCTGGGCCTATCAGCCCATGGATCACAAGAACGACGGCCTGATGAATGCGCTGACTTGGCGCCTGGACGACAAGCCGGACATCGTCAAGTTCGACGGAATGATCGAGATTTTGGAACGAACCTTGAAGCGGCATCCCCAAACCATCTTCATCGCCTGCCACTACGCCAACCTGGATTTCGATCTGGACCGGCTGGGCCGGCTCATGGATCGCTACCCCAACCTCTACGTGGACATGTCCGCGCGGTTTGGGGAGACCGCGTCCGCGCCGCGAGCTACAACCCGCTTCCTCATCAAGTACGCCGGCCGTGTGATGTACGGGACGGATCAAGGCCGGAACATTGACATGTACCGCTCCTCCTTCCGTATTCTCGAAACCCTGGATGAACACTTCTACGTCCAGCGCCTTTACAACTACCACTGGAACCTGTCCGGCTTCGGCTTGCCGGACGATACATTGCGGAAACTGTATCGGGAGACGGCTCTTCGCGTGCTCCAGCGGCCCGCCAGACGGTGATCTCTCCTGTCGCCGGCCGCGGCCGTTCTGTATTCCGCGGGTTGGTGTACGCTGGAGGAGAACTTGGGATCGTTATTCTAAGGCGCGGAGAATCTCCCGGCCGCTGGCCCGTCCGCGCAGGCGAAACGCGTAGAAGAAAGGATCACTGCAATGCAAGACAATTCTTTGCTGCCCGGCAGAAGGGACTTCGCCAAGGCGGCGCTCGCTGGAGCGGCTGCCCTGGCCACGGCGGCCCCGGCCGCATCCACGCTCCGTCCCATTCCGCCCGGCATCAAGATCGGAACCGGCGGCGGTCAGCCTTCGCCGGACCACATGCGTTACCTCAAGCAGCTCGGCGTGACCTGGGTGAGCCTCGGCGCAACCCCGCAGACAGCCACCGCGGAAGGCTTCATCAAGATGCGCGAAGAGTGGGAAGCCGGAGGCTTCAAGGTTTACAACATCGGAAGCGGCGTCGGCCCCAGCGGCAGCTTGCACAACATGCCTGAAGTCACGCTCAACCTCCCCGGGCGCGACAAGAAGATCGAAGAGTACCTGAACTACATCCGTTACCTGGGCAAAGCCGGCATCCCCTATTCAACCTATGCCCACATGGGAAACGGCATCTGGTCCAGCGGCCGCATCGTGACCCCGCGCGGCTATGATGCCCGCGACGGCGACTCCAACAGCCCGAACTGGCAGGGCAGTTGGGCCGGCATCACCTATCGCGAGCCCCTCAGCCACGGCCGCGTTTACTCCGAACAGGAAATCTGGGACAACTACATCTACTTCATCAAGAAAGTCGTCCCCGTCGCGGAAGAAGCCGGCGTCCGCATCGGCATCCACCCCGACGACCCGCCCAAGCCCATGATCGCAGGCGTTCCGCGCTGCATCTTCAGCAGTTTCGACGGCTACCGCAAGGCCCTCGAGATCGCCAACAGCCCCAACATCGGCATGTGCCTCTGCGTCGGCTGCTGGCTCGAGGGCGGACCGCTGATGGGCCGCGACGTCGTTGAAACCATCAAATACTTCGGCAGCCGGAAAAAGCTGTTCAAAGTCCATTTCCGCAACGTCAGCGCGCCGCTCCCGCACTTCCACGAAACGCTGCTCGACGACGGCTATTACGATATGACGAAAGTGATGCGCGCTCTCGTCGACGTCAACTTCGACGGCATCGCCATCCCCGACCATATCCCCAACCTCGGCGGTCCGGCCCCCGGCACGCCTCGGGGCGAGGCCGGAAGAGGCGGCGCAACAGGGTACCGGCCCAACCCCGGCCTGGCTTACCTGCTCGGCTCTATGAACGCCATGCTCAAAGCCGCGCAGAGCGCGGCCGGCAAGGCCTGACACTCGCGCCGCCGCAAAGACCGGGCATTGACATCCCGGCCCCCGCGCAGGCATCGCCCGCGGCGCTGGCGTGCTTTGTGTGTGCCCGCTGAATCTACCGCGCCGCCACCGTCTCAACCACCGCGTCGCCGTTCTTGAAAGCTTCTTCCCGAAGCTCCAGCCCCAAGCCCGGGCCTTCGGGCGCGGTCACGTATCCGCCGGCAGGCGCAGGCACGTTCGTGAGGAAGTGCGGGTAGAGATCGTTGTACAGATGGTGCACGCTCTCCATGATGTAGAAGTTCGTCAAGGCTGTCGCGATATGGATGGAGGCGTACCACAGGACCGGCCCTCCCCCCGTGTGCGGCGAGGTGGGGATCTTGTACGTGTCCGCCAGGTCCGAGATCTTCTTCGCCTCGGAAATTCCGCCGCACCATGTCACGTCGTACATCGCCACATCGACGGCATGCAGCTCGAACATCTCCCGGAACCGGAAGCGCGTGGCCAGCCGCTCGCTGACGCAGAGCGGGATGCTGGTCTCCCGGGCCAGCGTCGCGTAGGATTGCAGATTGTCCGGCAGCATGGGGTCTTCCAGAAACATGATTCCGTAAGGCTCCAGCGAATGCGCGATCTGGAGCGAACACGGCAGGTTCCATTTGCTGCTGAGGTCAATGGCGATTTCCATTTCATCGCCCGCGGCTTTGCGGATGCGCTGGACGGGATCCAGGCACTGCTTCAGTTCCGCCTGGCTGATGAACGTCCCGCCGTGGCGCGCGAACGGGTTCACCGGCCCGCGGTCATAAGGGTAGATCTTGATGCCGCGGATCCCGCGCTTGAGAAGGAACTCGGTGACTCGTTCGGGATCGTGGTCCCGCATCCCGTACACCGGCCAGCCGTTCATCGTGTTGTAGACGAGCAGTTTCTGCTGAGCCTTGCCGCCGAGAAGTTTATAGACCGGCAGCCCGGAGGCCTTGCCGAGGATGTCCCACTGGGCGATGTTGATGGCCGTGAGCATCCGCGTCTCTGCCCCGCCCCACGGCTGGTAGGAGACGCGATAAAACATGTCCTGCCAGAGACGTTCGATCTGGGTGGCGTCCTTCCCCAGAACTGTGGCGGAAAGCTCCTTCAAAGCGCCGATATGCGCTTCGTCTCCGGGGTAGGATTCTCCGACGCCCGTGATCCCCGCATCGGTGTGCAGGCGCACCCAGATCCAGTTCGGCGCGATGCCCTGAATTTGCAGGCTGCGCCGGAACCGCACCACATCGATCCCGGTAATCTTCATCGGCCCCGCGCGTTGGGCGGCGGCCTGCGCTTCCCCCGTCCAGGTCCCGGAGCAGAACATGCCCAGCGGCGCCGCGGCCGTTTGCTTCAGAAATAATCTGCGGTCTATGCGTCCCATTTCGATTACTCCTTCTGGCGCCTTCCGTCGAGGCACGGCAACCCGGCTTCTGATCAAAGCGCAACTGCGTTCTTCTCAATGTACTCATCCACGGCCGGCCTCGCGGGCGGGCGCTGATCCACGTAGTAGAAGCGCTCGGCGTAGCCGATGCTGTGCTCTCTGGCGTACTCGCGGTAGTCCGCGATCAGGAACTGCCGCGCGTACTCCCTGTCGGCTGTACGGTCATCGTCGCCGAGCAGCGGAAGTCGCTTGCCCTGCTTGGCGAGCCGTGCCCGAAGCTGGGAGCCGAGATTTCCGCCGCCCTGGGATCTGCACTCCACAATCGCGTCGATCTTCTTCTCAATGTGGGAACTGATGTCCACAACGCGGTTGAACGGTTGCCCGGGCCGGGCATAGAAGTAGTACCGCTCCCGCACCGTATGCGGCCCGTGCCCCGCTTCCAGGTGTTCGGGGAAGTCGTTCGGCATGCCCGCCATCCAGCACGCCTCTTCCGCGGCGCGCCCTGTCACCCAATGATCGGGGTTCTCTTCTCCGTGGCCCCAGGGATTGAAGGTAAGGACGGTATCCACTTTGAGCATGCGGAATATCAGGATCAGGCGGCCCCGAATCTCGATGGAGGAGATTCCGTCCATGCGGTGGTTCCTGTAGTAAAGGTCGAAGACATCTTTGAAACCCAGGACCTTGGCCATGCGCAAGTGTTCCTGCTCGTTGCTGAGGATATTCTCGGCTGTCGTTCGGCCGCCGCACTTTTCGTCATTGCTGGTGCGGACGAGGTAGCCCGTGTACCCTTCGCTCATGAGTTTGGCGCACAGGCCCGCGGCATAGTAGGGGACGTCATCCAGGTGAGCGTGGATCGCCGCGAATGTCTTGCCCTGGTGCGGTTTTCCCGGTTGGTCTCTCTCAACCACAATGTTGGATTCCATCGTCGGCCTCCAATTTAGCTTTCCCTCACAGCGGAACGGCGTGCCGGTTGGCGTATTCCCGGATATTCCTGGCGTAGGGCGGTTCGGGACCGATGTAGCGGAATGCTTCCGCGTACTCGAGGCCGAACGGTTCGCCCAGCAGGCGAAAGTCCTCCATCAGGAACTGCTTCACGTAGGCGAAATTGGCCGCGTCGTCGTCTTCCCCAAGCAGGGGCAACTTCTTCCCCTCTTTCGCCAGTTCGCGCCGCAGGTTAGCGCCGGCCGTTCCAGCGGGCCCTTTCCCTTTGTTGGCCACATTCGCGCGCACCTTGGCGTCGATGTGCGAACCGATATCCACAATCCGGTTGATCAGGTTATGCCCCTGAGGCGATCGCGCGTGGTAGTACTTCTCGCGCACCGAGGTAGTCTTAAGCCCCGCCTTCAGATGTTCCGGATAGTCCCTGCTGCCCCCGGCCATCCAGCAGGCCGCTTCGACAACTCTGCCGGCCACCAGATGGTCGGGATTCTCGTCGTAGTGGTTGTAAGGGTCCATCGTGAGAATCGTGTTCACCTGAAGCAGCCGGAACAGGAAGATCAGGCGGGCGCGGATCTCGATCTCCGAGTCGTCATCCATGCGGTGATTCCGGTAGTAGAAGCTGTAGGCCTTCTTGCACCCCAGCGCTTTGGCCACTTCCTGGTTATCGGTCTCGTTCTGCACCACCCCGGACCCGAGCGTTCGTCCGCCCGCCTCATCGTTGGAGATGCGAATGAGGTATCCGGTATAGCCCTCATCGATGAGTTTGGCGACTGTGCCGCCGCAGTAAAGCGGCACGTCGTCGGAGTGAGGCTGGATGGCCGCCAGGACCTTGCCCTGGTGCGGCTTGCCTGGCTCCCTGCGTTCGATGGTCAAATCGTCCGCGTACGTGTAATAATCCGGCGTCGTAAATGGACTGTATGCCGACCTGCGGACCGAGTAGGCGGAAGCCGTCACCCGCGGAGGCAGGTTGGAACTTTGGACCTGGGCTGACCAGGCGGCCCGGGCGGCCTCCGGGGCGGAGGCCCCGCCCAGCGCCATGCCCGCGGCCACGGATCTGCTGATGAACTTCCTCCTTCTCACGCGATCTTCTCCTTTCTCACCAGGAAACGTTCCCGTGCTCCTCGGCAAGCTTCGCCCGGCGCGGGAACCGGGCCGGCGGCAGGCGCGCGCCCCTCCCGGAGGCGCAATCCGCTGTAGCTGGCGCGTTTGGCGGGTTGAATCGCCTCTTCGTTCCTGGCTCTGCGCCCGAGCCAGGGACACAACAAGCTGCGCGCTTGCGTTCCCCTCATCGCATCCTGGCTCATGCGATTCTACACCCGCAGGACGGCTATGGTGGGGAGTTGCTCAGGGAGCCTTCATGCAACTTCGGACTCTGAGAAGCGCATGTCGGACAACCGGGCAGGCTGAATGCGCGAGCGTGTCCGCCCTCCGCCTGCTCCAAGGCAGCCGAAACCGGCCTCGAATGGCGGGGGATGGCGCCAGGATGCAGCATCGGGGAGCCGTCGAAGTGATTCTATCCCACGGACGGAGCTTTGCCCCCGCCCCCTCCGGGCCCTTCGGTTGTGTGTGGTGAGCGCGGAAGGAATCGAACCTTCAACCTACTGATTAAGAGTCAGTTGCTCTGCCAATTGAGCTACGCGCCCGTGACTGCGGCTCCCAAAAGTTTACCACAAACGGCCCCCTTGCTTGCGGACCAAACCGCCTTCGCGCTCACGCCGAATCGCGCTCACACGCCGCTGTTCCCGACTCCGTCGCCCGCCTCGCATCCCCCGTGTTAGACTGTGCCTTGCCGCCGTGAGACCCAGCCATCTGATCCGGCTTCGCAGGCTCTCGCAGGTACTCTTCCTGGCGCTCTTCCTGTACTCCGCGGAAGTCTTCCTCCGCGCCAATCCCTTCACCGCCCTCCTCAATGCGCTGTCGACGCGCTCCCTCTACGCCGGCCTCCTTTGGAGCCTGGCCGTCATCCTCCCCACCGTGTTCCTCGGCCGTGTCTTTTGCGGATGGGCCTGCCCGCTCGGAACGCTGAATGAATGGGCCGGCTCCTGGAGATCCGCTTGGAACCGCGGATCGCAACGTATCGAGTCCAACCGCTACCGGCGATGGCATCTCGCCAAAGATTATGTCCTCCTGGCCTCGATCGCCCTGGCCGTTCTGGGCTCCGCCCTCGCCGGTTTGCTCGACCCTATCTCGCTCCTTCTTCGCGGCGTCGCCCTGTCGCTGTCGCCCGCGCTCAATCATGCCAGCAACGCCGTGCTGGCCGCGCTCTACGCCAGCGACTGGCAGGCCATTCGCACCGCGGGGGACGTGCTCAATTTCACCCTGCATCGCACCGCCGTCAGCGATCTCCCGTCCCGCTTCGATCAGGGGCCGCTCCTCGGGTTCCTCTTGCTCGCGGTCCTGACCTTGAACCTGCGCGTCACGCGGCTTTGGTGCCGCGCTCTCTGCCCCTTGGGCGCCCTTCTCGGCTGGCTTTCGCGGTGGTCCCTGCTCGGCCTGGAAAAGACCTCCGCTTCGTGCGACGACTGCCGCCGCTGCCTGCTCAACTGCCAGGGCGGCGACGATCCGATCCCCGGCGCCGTGTGGCGGAAATCAGAATGCCACTTCTGTCTGAATTGCATCGCCGGCTGCCCCGGCGGCGACCTCAAGTTCAGGCTCCTCCCTTCCCAGGCGGGCACAGCGGCGGCGCCGGATCTCACTCGCCGCCGCGTCTTCGCGGGGCTGGCGGCGGGAGCCGTCCTGCTGCCTCTGGTGCGCAGTTCGCCGGCCGCTGGTAAGCCCGGCGACCGCCTCATCCGCCCTCCCGGCGCTCTCGATGAGCCGCATTTCCTCGAGCGCTGCATTCGCTGCGCCAATTGCATGCGGGTTTGCCCCAATGACGCCTTGCACCCCGCTCTCGCCCAGGCCGGCATCGAAGGCCTTTGGACCCCCGTCTTGATCGCCCGCATCGGCTACTGTGAGCCGGGCTGCGTCGATTGCGGGCGCGCCTGTCCGACCGGAGCAATCTGGGAATTCACCAGCCGGCAGAAGGGCTGGAGCACGCCGGCGGCTCAGCCCATCCGTCTCGGCACGGCCTTCTACGACCGCGGCCGCTGTCTCCCCTGGTCCATGGCGACCGAGTGCATCGTCTGCGAGGAATGGTGCCCCACTTCGCCCAAAGCCATCTACCTGGTCCCCGCCGATGTGGCGGACTCAGAAGGCCGCACCAAGACGATCCGGCAACCCTACGTCGATCCCAGCCGCTGCGTAGGCTGTGGCGCCTGCGAATACGCGTGTCCCGTTCAGGACCGTCCCGCCATCTACGTGACCAGCATCGGCGAGAGCCGCTCCCGCGCCAACCAGTTTCTGCTGGAGACCGCCGGGACTCCGGAAGCGGGCGAATCCCTGTTTCCGGCTTCGGGAGAAGCCCAGGACTGGGAGCGCGGCCCGCGCATCCGGGTCTTTGCCGCCGAGGATCTTTGGAAGCAAATCGACGGCGCGGCGGAACGGTATGTCCACGCGGGGCTGTCCCGCGCCTTCTTCGCCGATTTCCGCTATCGGAATGCGTTCGACGTTGCAGCCGAAGTGTACCGCATGAACGCCCCCGCCGGCGCGGTTCAGGTGCTCGAATCCGAGCCGGCTACAGCCAGCCGTCCGCTCGATGCCGGTGAGCGCGGGCGGATCTACCGGGGAAGTGTTGTCTTCCAGCGCGGACCGTTCTTCGTCCGGATCGTGGCATTCAGCGGCTGCCCGGAGCAAGCGCTGACGGGTCTGGCGCAGGCCATCGACCGCCGTCTTCCGTGACCCTCTTGGACCCGGTAAGTTTCCGGGAGTTATACTTTGGTTCTGCCCGGTCCACTTCAGCTCGTAGTCAGGGAGTGTGCAAGTATGAAACGAATTTATTCGCCGGTTTTGATCGCAGGCCTTCTGCTGGCGGGAATTCTCCTCCTCACGTCTCATGACTCGCCCGCCGCGGCGGGGCCTAAGCGGCTCTCCTCGTTCGATCCCCAGGTCAAGCAACTTCTCGCCCAAATGACCTTGGACGAGAAAATCGGCCAGATGACCCAGCCCGATCAGGAATTCCTGCTGAAAGCCCCCGAGGACATCCAGAAGTATTTCGTCGGCTCCGTCCTCAGCGGCGGAAATTCGGACCCCAAGGAGGGCAACAGTCTCGAAGCCTGGACCAATCTTTACGACCGGCTCCAGACCGAAGCCATGAAGACCCGTCTCGGCATCCCGATCCTGTATGGAGTGGACGCCGTGCACGGCCACAATAATGTTCTGGGCGCGGTCATATTCCCGCACAACATCAACCTGGGCTGCACGCGCGACCCGGCGCTGGTGGAAAAGATCGCCCGCATCACCGCCCGCGAGGTGCGGGCCACCGGCGTTCAATGGACCTTTGCTCCCTGTGTCACCGTGCCCCAGGATATTCGCTGGGGGCGCACCTACGAGGGCTTCTCCGAAGATCCGCGGATTGTCGCCACGCTGGGGGAAGCGGCCGTTCGCGGTTTGCAGGGGTTGGACCTCTCCAGCCCGCTGTCCATTCTGGCCTGCGCCAAGCACTATGTGGGCGACGGCGGAACCTCGCCGCGCGCCGCCGGTCCGGAGGGGGTTGCTCCGGCCGGTCCCGGGGCCAGCGCCCGCCTCCGCCTCGACCAGGGCGACACCAGGCTCGATGAGGCGACCCTGCGACGCATCCACCTGCCCGGCTACATTGCCGCCATCCGCGCCGGCGTCGGCTCCATCATGCCGTCTTACAGCAGTTGGAACGGCGTCAAGTGCTCCGCCAGCAAGCGCCTCCTCACCGAGATCCTCAAGCAGGAACTGGGCTTCGAAGGCTTCCTGATTTCGGACTATAACGCCATCGACCAGATCAAGCCCGGCGACTACAAAGGCTCCATCGAGATCTCCATCAACGCCGGTATGGACATGGCCATGGTCCCCAGCAACTACCGCAACTACGTCCGCTACCTCAAGGAACTGGTCGAGGAAGGCAAAGTCCCCATGTCGCGCATCGACGACGCCGTCACCCGCATCCTGCGCGTCAAGTTCGCCATGGGGTTGATGGACAAGAACCGTTCTCAGCTCGCCGACCGCAAATTGCACCAGAGCTTCGGCTCGGCCGAGCACCGCGCCGTGGCCCGGGAAGCGGTGCGCAAGAGCCTGGTCCTGCTCAAGAACGATCGCCAGACGCTGCCGCTTTCCAAACAGGCCGCGCGCATCCACGTGGCCGGCGCGAGCGCCGACGATCTCGGCAACCAGTGTGGCGGTTGGACCATTCAGTGGCAAGGGCAGAGCGGCAACGTCACGCCGGGAGGCACGACGATCCTGGCCGCCATCAAAGCCGCCGCCGCCCCCGCAACGAAGGTCTCCTATTCCCGGGACGGAACCGGGGCGGAGGGCGCTTCGGTGGGGATCGTGGTGATCGGCGAACGGCCTTACGCTGAAGGCGTGGGCGACCGCGCTGACCTTTCTCTCGCCAAAGAGGACGTCGAGGCGGTCAACAACGTCAAGAAGGCGGGCATCCCCGTGGTCGTCATCCTCGTCAGCGGCCGCCCCATGATCCTCAGCGGCGTGTTGCCGCAAGCCGATGCGTTCCTGGCGGCGTTCCTGCCCGGCACCGAGGGCGCCGGCGTCGCCGACGTGCTCTTTGGAAGCGATAAGCCCTCGGGCAAACTCTCCTTCTCCTGGCCGCGATCCAACGACCAGTTGCCCCTGAACCTGAATGGGCCCAAGGACAACTACAACCCCCTCTTCCCCGCCGGCTACGGGCTGAGTTACTAGCGGCCTGTCCGCGAAAGGGGGACAATGCACGCCGGCTGTGGAGGAGAATGGCGAGCGTGGAGGCGCCACTCGGCAGGTTGGCGAGGACACGGTCACTTATCATCGACAAATACATCTATTACATCTTCACACAAGGCGAAGAAGCATCATCTTTCCCACGAAGCGAACGCGGGACCCTAATCGCTGTCCAACGGGTCGCGGCGGCAGGGAGACCGTTCGGGAGATGCCGCGTCCTCTGCCCGGAGTAAAAGAATTCAGCGGCGGCGTGGTTGGTTGGCTGCAATGACGTAGTTGACCGGCCGACGGCCCTACCTGAACCGGTCCTTCATCGCCCGATGACCGCCCTCATCCAGCACTTCGATCGCGTTGAGAGAAGCGTAGTTGATGATCGGGACGAAGGAAAACACGAGCTTGCCCTGCGCGTTTGGCTCCAGGTTCTGGAATGTCCTGACCAACGCTCGTCCACTCCCCCCGGCTTCGCTGAATATGTCGAATGATCTAAGGAGCTTGACGCCGTTGTAGTAAACATCAAACACACGGCTTCTCGCTCCGCCTCCGCCTGGTTTTGTGGGCCCAAACCACTGTTCCGAGAATCGGAGGGTCACGCTGTAGCGCCCGGCAGGAACCGGAATCTCGTAATTAAAATTGCCGTACCTCTCACCCCTGTAAATTCCGGCATCCTGGGCGCCTGAAACGGGATCCGGGCGGGTAACCAACTGCCCGCCTGTCACATACCGGTCTGCGCCCCATAGAATTCCTCCAGCGTCGGTGTATCCTCTGTCCCGACAAAGGATCCGGACAGGCAACGCTGACCCACAGACACTGGGCAGGATCTCAATGCCGCTGAGGATCGCCTTTTCCCTGAATAGTGGCGAGAAGCGAATGTGCAAGGACCCATCCTTATCCGGGGTGATGTCTTTGAAGACTCTTTCCAGGACGATGTTCCCCCCACCGGCCTCTGCGAGGACGTCAAATTCTGAGAGCACGGGGATGCCGTTCACAGATACCTGAAATACGCGGGTACCCTCCCCGCCGCCGGCGATGTTCCCCGGCCCAAAGATAGTCTCCGCAAAGTGTAGATGTAGCTCATAACATCCTGGCTTGAGGGGGATGTCATAGCTGAAATCGCCTTCACGCCTTGTCTGGTAAATCAGCGGGTCGCTGGTCCTGTGGATCAGCGGCGTGGGAGTCATAAACGCATCACCACCATGGAAGAACCTGTCCCCCATCCAGACGTGTCCACTTCTATCGGCATAACTCGACTGAGTCGCCCCAGCGATAATGCGGATTGCCTCGCCTGTCGGCGCGGCGGGACCCTGGATCCCAGCGCTCGCCGCCAGGCGACCGGCAGTCTCATTCGACCGTGCGGTCCAAAACGGCCCGAGTCCGCTTGCCGATGCTCCAATGAACAGTGCTCCAATCACCAACGCTCCGACCAGAGCAGATGCGACAACGGCATACACGGTGATCGATCGTCGATCAAGCTTCGACGTCGCCTCTGGCGAGGGTCGATCTGGGGTTTCTTCGCCAACAGAGGCCACCGTTGGCTGCTCCGGCAAGTCACAAGGCGCAACAATTGATGGCTCAGCCCGGTAGATGAACTGCGGCGAGTACTGCCCAGGCGGAATGACGATTCGAACGGCGTGATCGCGCGCCACCGTGTCGTAATACCGATCGAGCAGCTTGCGAAGCCGATGTGCCTCTACACGAACGATGGAGTTTTGTTCGGGGTCGAATTCGGGCGGCCGCCCAAGCGCCTCCACGGCGACCGTGTATTCCTTCAGCTCATCCGCCCTTCCCTCAAAGTGCTTTTGGCAGACGTACTTCAGAAGCCGCTCCAACGTCGGCGCCCGCCGGAAGACGCCAGATGAAAGCAGAGAATCCAGCGCTTCCTTTTCAACTTCAATGGATTGAACCCCTTGGTTCACTCCTGCCCCCTGTTGCGCTGCCTGAAGGCGTAGTGCCAAGACCTTGGCCCCACCATGGACCGTTACGCCTACGTTACCGGAGCACACGATCCGTTAACGATTTGCGCCTAGCAAGCACCCATATTCTAGCACTGACACGACTTCGTGTCGAGGACGTTGCCGTGGCCGAATTTCTCGTCCAGGCACAGGGCGACCCAACCCGGCTGCGGGTGTTTGGGCCAGGTGCGGATGAAGCTTGGGGGCCGGCAGGACGTGGGTGTCACCGTGGCGGAGGCGCAGTCAACACCCCGGCTCGGTGCCAGCGCCGGTGAGTTCTCTGACGAGGGAGGCGTCAAGCAAACTGTTGCAGCGCCGCCAGCGGCGGGTTCGACCAGTCGGAGGGTCGGTGCCGAATGCCTGTCTCATTCTCATGACCGATAAACCCGCCAGCGACCTGCCGGCGGGCTAAAACGACCACGGGTCTGCGCAGGATGAACCGGGGCAGCGGCACATAAACGCCGTCCTCTTCATCGGCGAGCCGTCCGACCCGCAGCCGGGGCACTTGACTTTGCTCGTTGAACGCAGCCGCTCCACCTCTCGCGACGCATCGGCAGGCCTGTTTGGACTGTGCAGAACACAGCGCTCTCTCCCCTCGTTCCAGTGCGGCTGCACTCGGAGGACTCAAAGCCCTGAACCCCGCCTGAAGCATCCCACAATACATGACTTCTTCGCCCTTTCGCCTCCTCCCCGGATTACCGCCGGATTCCATGAGGGTTGCCACGTGGCCTACGAAGGCGCGCAGGTCGGCCTCGTGTAACTCCAGGGTAACCTGGGGTTAACGGGAGTTCTGATTGCACGCGTGTTATGTTCATGTAGAGGTAGAGGAGGGACCATGAGGAAGAAGGATACTCGACGCAATTCTCCCTCGGGAGAAGGTATAGCAAAGTTCGCCGCCCCGGCGCCTCGCACCAGGGGCCAGGAATTCTATGAGACAGCACGCAAGCTGCCCGCGCCCGGGTGCGGATGGCCGAGGCTTGCCACGATTGGGCTTTGGCTCGTTGTTGCGCTGCTTGCAGGCAACCAAATCCTGCTTGCCCAGGCGGATCGCGGCGCCATTCAAGGGACCGTGACCGACCCGAGCGCTGGCGCGATTCCTAATGCCGCGATCCAAGCGGTCAATATTGCGACAAACAGCACCCTCGAGTTCCACACGAACGAGGTGGGCAATTATCTGGCCCCCAATCTTCCACCTGGAGCGTACCGTTTGACCGTTGTGAAGGAGGGGTTTCGTTCCGTCTCCCAGGAGCCCATCCTCGTGCGCGCGCAGAGCACGGTCCGTGTGGATTTTACTTTGCAATTGGGCTCAGTGACTGAGACAGTCAATGTTAGCGCTGAGGCGCCGTTATTGGATGTATCCGCGACGAGTGTCCCTATCACCTTGACGAACAAGTTCGTGGATGACATGCCGCTGATTAATTTCGCGCAAAAACGCAATATCACAGATTTGTTGCGGTTCCTCCCCGGAAACACGTCCAGCAGCGGAGCCATGAGCAGTGGTGAGCCGGCCGAGTCCTGGTCTGCGCGTGTCAACTCGGCAAGGCAGGGACAGACTGAAATCTTTATCGACGGGGCGCCGTCGAGCGAGTGGGGCACCCGCCGCGGCGCTATCTTGGAAAACGGGCCCGTCGTGGAACACGTTGCCGAGTACGCGGTTGTGGCGAACGCGTTCAACGCGGAGTACGGTGGCTTCGGGAGCTGGTTCACAACCGTCACCCTGAAGTCCGGAACCAATCAAGTGCACGGTCAGGTGTTTGACTACTTTGGAAATGACAAACTGAACGCACGCAACTTCTTTCAAGGCTCCGTGATCCCGAAGCTTCAGCAAAACGAAGGCGGCTTCCAGCTCAGCGGTCCGGTCTACATCCCAAAAATCTACAACGGGCGCAACAAGACTTTTCTCTTCTTCGGACAGGGCCTCTACTATTCCCGCCGCGGCGGCACCGGCGGCCTGCAAACCATTCCACGAGCAGACTTTAGGGCTGGCGATTTCAGCAGCTTCGTCAATGCATCCAACGTGCAAATCCCGATCTTCGATCCCTCCACCACCCGCGATGATGGCAAGGGAGGCTTTGTTCGTGACCCGTTCCCGGCCAACAAAATATCAACCTCGAGGTTCGCGCCGGCCTCAGCAAGGATTGTCGCATTGCTCCCCGACCCGGATCTGCCGCTGGCGCAGACCAACAACTGGTACAATAAGACCGGAACTTGGCCGACGTTTGACACCTTCACGTCCACGGCAAAACTGGACCATAGCTTTTCCACATCGAATAAACTATCTGTTACCTACAGCAACGCTTCGCGCCCAAGACTGATCAACAGTCGAGGCTGGGGTTTCACTGCCAAGAAGGTGGCCGGTTTGCCGGAAGATCCATCCGTGCTGGAAGGCTTCCAGAACCAGACCATTACGAGTCAGACATGGCGGATGAACCACGATTACATATTCAGTGCGAGCGTTCTCAACCATATCACAATCGGCGCAGACCGCTATGTCAACCCCTACTCGAACACCACCGTTGGGGCGGGCTGGAACAAAGCCCTCGGCATTCAAGGCTTGCCGGAGGACCTGGGAGCCTTTCCTCAGATCACTTTTAGCGGGGGCACCGCTTCCCCCTTGGCGATGGGGCTTACAAGTAATGGCTTGAGCGCGCAGACTCGATTCTCTGTAAACGAGAGTTTCACCTGGATTCGCGGGCGCCACAATATGAAGTTCGGTTTTTACCACTGGCGGTACAACACGAACAACCGTAACCAGAGCTCGACGGCTGGCGCGTTTTCCTACAGCAACTTGATGACCAGTCAGCCGAATTCATCCAGCCTGTCAAGCTGGGGAAACTCCTTTGCCAGCTTCCTCCTGGGTGAATTGTCAAGCGCAAACACCGCTCTTCAATCCACGCAGGGGCTTCGCTTCCGTTCCTACGCTCTCTTTGCTCAGGACGACTGGCGTGTCACCTCCAACATCACACTCTCGTACGGCCTGCGCTGGGACGTCGCACAAGCGCCTTATGAGGTCCACGACCAGGTCAGTTCCTTCAGCCCCGTGGTGACCAATCCAGTCGGAATTCCCGGCGCGCTCGTATTTGCGGGCACGGGACCCGGGCGGATCGGCAGGCGAACCTTCTACGACACGTGGATGCGAGGCTTCGCTCCCCGGCTGGGGCTCGCGTACTCCATCAATCGCCGCACGATCATTCGCAGTTCTGCTGGCATCTACTACGCGGATGTGCCCGCGTCAGGCGTGTATTCCGCCGGCTTCACGTCCTCACCTTCCTTCTCCTCAGCCGATACGTTTACACCCGTGTACAATTGGGGCACCGCCGGCTTTCCCCAAAACTTCGGGCGTCCACCTTTTCTGGATCCAGGTTTTCAAAACAACCAAAGCATCAGTTGGCTCTTGTCCACCGGTACCCGGCTGCCCCAGATTCTGTCATGGACTTTCGGCGTGCAGCGTGAGCTGACCGCCTCCCTCGCCCTTGACGTCGCCTATATCGGCAGCCATTCAACACACCTGCCATCCGGAACGACATTTAACTTTGTCGACAAGCAATATCTCTCTTTGGGGAATCTTCTCACACAACGAATGGGCACCGCCGGAGCGGCTCCCGCGAACCTGCCTATGCCCTTTCCGCAATTCCCTACCTACACCCGAAACACCGTTGCACAGGCCCTCATGCCATACCCGCAATACACCTCCGTGGGAACTGGAGCAACCAACGATCCCGTCGGCCGCGCAACATTTCACTCGCTGCAAGTCAAGGCGACGAAGCGATACTCGAGCGGTCTGACGTTGCTTACATTCTGGACCTGGATGAAGAACATGACGGACCTGTTGACTCAGCAGTATCCTGCTGATCGGAGGGTCATGTATAGCGGCGATTCACCCCCGCACGTCTTCGTCCTGAACGCAAGCTATGACCTGCCGTTCGGACCACAGAAGCGATTCTTGAGCACCACACATCCCTTTGTATCTAGGCTTGCCGGAGGCTGGAACGTGGCAGGGTACCTTAGATACAGCTCAGGGAGCGCTATGGGCTTCAGTGCGTCTAACAATTTATCCATCCTTGGTTATGATGGGAAGAACGCCAATTATGTCGCCGGCGCGCAGATTTATGACAAGACAAATCCGCGCGAATTCGAGCCTCTGCTGGATCGATACCTGAAGGCGGGCGCCTTTGTCACGCCACCCTCGTACGAATTCGGCAACACTGCGCCCAACCTTGATTGGGTCCGGGGCTGGCGCCAAAAGGCTGAATCCCTGTCGGTGGGAAAGGCAATCCCTGTGAACGAGAAAGTTCGGGCGCAGTTGCGGCTGGACGTGAACAATCCGTTTAATTTCGTCCGCTGGAGCAACCCCAATACGAGTATTACCAGCGCGGATTACGGAAGAGTGACGGGATCCGCGGAGGGGAGACGTATCCAGATTTATGCCTCTATTGAGTTCTGATGATTACGTTTGGCTCCAGTTGGCGCCACGCGGGCAAGCAGGGTCTGATCGGCGACGCCGCACTTCGGTGCGGCGTCATTCTCAAGGAGGGACGATGAGACGTGCAATTCTGGCAGCCGCGGCACTGTTCCTGATTGTCGCTACGCATGCCCTTCCACAAGAAGTTTCGGCAAGGACGGCCCGGTCTGCGCCGCAGTTTTTGAGTCGGTCGGTGATCTACCAGGTCTGGATGCGTTCTTTCACGCCGGAGGGAACGCTGAAGGCCGTGACAGCGCGTTTGCCGTATATCGCTGGGCTGGGGACCGACATCGTGTTGCTGAGTCCGCTCAATGTGCATGGCTATCCGTCCGCGGTGCAGGGCGGGTATACAACTCCCTACGAGATTAAGGACTACGAACGCATTGATCCCGAGTACGGCACGGAAGATGACCTGAAACGGTTAGTGGCGGAGGCGCACAAGCTGGGCCTCAAGGTGATGATGGACATTGTCTATGCCCACAGCGCCAACGATTGTGTTCTTATCAACAGGCCGGGCTTCTACCAGCGCACGCCGGACGGCGCGCTCGTAATCTCCCGTTGGAGAACGCCAATGCCTGATTTCACGAACCCGCAGGTGCAGGAGTATTTTCGCGACAACATGCTGCACTATGTTCGGGACGTGGGCATTGACGGCTTCCGCGCTGACTGGCCGAGTCACATCCCACTCAGCTTTTGGGAGCAGGCGCGGGATGCGCTCGACAAGGTCAACCGGAATGTGATCATGCTGTCCGAGGCGGACGTCCCGGAGCACCAGCTAAAGGCGTTCGACATCAGCTACAACTTTCCGTATTATGCCGCCCTCCAGGCAGTACTGTTGAACGGGGAGTCCGCGGAGCGCATACGGCAGCAGTGGGAGAAGGCTAGGGACGCCTTTCCGCGCGGCGCCCGCTTTCTGCACTTGAACGACAACCACGACCGGAATCGGGTGGATGTTGTGTTCGGCGAAAAGGCGGCTCTGGCCACCTCGGTGCTGAACTTCACGCTGGACGGAATCCCGTTCCTGTACAACGGTCAGGAGATCGGTGATACAACGCCTCCTCAGCAGCAGTCTCATGTGGCCATCCGGTGGGAGGTGAGGCCCGGTTCTGGCCGCCCGTTTGGGGTGCGCAGGATGGAGTTCTACAAGAGTCTGATTGAGATGCGGAAGCAGCAGCCGGCCCTGACTTCGGGCGAGCTGGTGTGGGTCAAGAACAGCAATTCCGACGCCGTGGTGAGCTTTGTGCGGCGGATGGGCAACGACGAGATCTTGGTGTTGATCAATACCACGAACCGCCCGTCCACCGTTGCGGTGGATGTGCAAGCGGCAGGATATGGCGACAATCGTGACCTGGTGAAGAAAGAACCCGTTCGATGCTCACCTTCCTCCGGACGATTGAGTTGCGTGCTGGGGGCGTGGGACTACGTGGTAGCTAAGCGTAATTCATCGCCAGCGGCCAGGTAGACCTTGTGCGCTGAAGTGGGGTGGCGTAGCCGGCCGGCCGAATGCAGCGGGCATCGATTGCGAATCGCAGGGATGGTGGGGCAGTTCTATGCACGCGGTTGCGATGATCGTCTGTAGGAGCACAGCCTCACGCCCCGGCTTCTGCCTTCCTCACGACCGATTGGAAACGTTGGGAATCGTGGCAATGGCCGGGTGAAGCTTGCCAGCCCGGGCGGACCCGAATGACAACATCTTCCCGGTTGGTCACAGCGGCGTCGCGAGCATGTAGCGGAGTCGTCTGCTGGCGACTGGTCTGCCCGTTGACGTGCTCTTTGGACGCGATCAGCCCTCGGGCAAACTCTCCTTCTCCTGGCCGCGCTCCAACGGCCAGTTGCCCCTGAACCTGAATGGGCCCAAGGACAAATACAACCCCCTCTTCCCCGCCGGCTACGGGCTGAGTTACTAACTTGCCTCCGGGCGGGTCCGTATGAACAAGGCCGCCCCCCTCCCGCCGCATGCAAGTTGCCGTATGGGCACAGATCTCCTGCTTCGCCGGGAAGGTTCGGCTCGCCTCCGCGTCTCAGCGCGGCTTGGCGTATTCGGCCATGCCGGACACGTCGACCAGCACCACGGGCTCCGCGCCCACCACCCAGGCATCGTGCCCGGGAGGCAACAGGGAAACCTCGCCCGGCCCGAACTCGGCCTCGCTTCCATCGTCCATCACTACGTGGAGGCGCCCTGTAATGTGGTATTGAAGGTGCGGAGCCTCACAACTCTTGGTCTTGGCAATGGGCTTGACACAGGTGGACCATTTCCATCCCGGCTGCAATGTCGCCCGTCCGAATGTCACGCCGCCCAGCGTGACCAACTCCACAGCGCCCTTCTCGAATGTCCTGGTTTCGTCCGGCGCATACAACGCCTTCTTCTGCATCGTGGCCATGTAAACTGCCTCCTCTGAGCGGCCCCTCAGGGCCCGTCTGACTCAGAGAATACCACTCTCCCGAAAGACCCGCAGACCGCGCTGATACAAGTCGCGGACCTTCCGGGAAGCGGCGGCCGGCGTGGCCCATCGAAGGCTGAGTTTCCGGACCCGGGAAATGCGCGGGCGCGCCGGATCCGGACAAAGAGGGGACGCCGGCCTGCCGGAGAATCGCCCCGCCAGGCCGGCCGTTCAACAACGCGGAAAACTTCTACTTCTTGCGGATCTCCTCGAGCCGCTTCTTCAAATACTCGTTGTACTCTTTCTTCAATTCGGGATCTCGCGGGCTTCCGTAGATCTCGCTCGACTTGTACTTGCCCTCATCGAACTTCTTCCGCGTCCACTCGTCATGCACGTGGGTCGTGTCCGCGCGGTCGAGCATCTGCTCGACTCTGGTCGGCGCCACAAAATTCAAACCCTCGCGGTCGCCAACCACCAGGTCTCCCGGCAGCACTGTGACCGTGCCGATGCGTACCGGTATGTTCCAGCCCGCAACGGTCACGCCGCTGATCGCCGTGGGGTCGGCATGTTTGAAGTAGAGAGGCATTTCCATGGTTGCAATGCCCTCCAGATCCCGAATGGACCCGTCGACGACCATTCCAGCCGACTTCGTGGCCCGCATGATGTAGTAGAACAAATTGTCTCCGACAAGGGTTCCACCCTCTTTCTTCCCAAACAGATCGACGCAGATCACGTCGCCTGGCCCGAGCATGTCGATCACCGTCTGATTATTGAGTCCGGTGATGCCCTTGCTCTTGGCCCGGGAACGGGCGTAGCCGTCGAGTTCCGGGCGCGCAGGAAGGAACGCCATGGTAAAAGCGCGCCCCACCATCTTCATGCCCGGATGCAGCACCCTGAATCCGTCGGTGTAGTTATTGCCCATCATCTCTTCCGATGACAGTCCCTTGGCGCGCTCCAGTAAGGCCTCTGGAATCTTGGGACGCCCGTCCGGGAACCGTTCCCAGCCGTCCGGCACTGGCGTCAGTTCAATCAACTCCTCTTTGCTGAGCGAAAAAACCTGCGCGCTGAGAGGCGCCGGCGCCAGCCAGAGAGCCACAGCGGCGGCCAGCGCGATAGCAGCCGCCCACCGATAAACTCTGATCTCATTCAGTCGCTTCACAATTTCCTCCCTATCGTCTGCAACAGGCACGCGTGGAATCCGCCGCCGTCATTGCTGATACTTCCGTGATTGTACTCCATGCCGCCCCATGCCATGAAGAGGGCCGCGTCTGCCCGCCCGCCCTGTCTCCCCAACCGGCCGTCCGGCGGTCGCATGCGCAGCCTCGCGGCCGGGAGTTCCTGCAAGCGCGGCCGTTGGCTCCGTCACCGCAAGCCGGACTACTCCCGGGATCGATCGCCCGAGAGCC
>Ga0073932_1002935_pt1 | contig 24539 bp, 22 predicted proteins | sample DewCreD2012metaG_FD_76967 | JGI IMG/M metagenome (GOLD analysis project Ga0073932, IMG submission 76967) | Hot spring sediment bacterial and archeal communities from British Columbia, Canada, to study Microbial Dark Matter (Phase II) - Dewar... ...
ACAGCGGACCAACCGGCCCGCCCGCCGAGTCTTCCGGAACATGCCGGCCTGGCGATCCGACCCCCCCGTCACCCCCGCGCCCCCGCGCGCCGACAGCTTGTCGGAAAAGCCTGGGATGGGTTCGGTTCGCCAGTCCCACCCACACGGCACAGCGGACCAACCGGCCCGCCCGCCGAGTCTTCCGGAACATGCCGGCCTGGCGATCCGACCCCCCCGTCACCCCCGCGCCCCCGCGCGCCGACAGCTTGTGGAAAAAGCCTGGGATGGGTTCAACAGCTCGTCAGGAAGGTCTTCCGCACCCACGCCAGCTCCCGTTCTGCGATCGCGTCCCAGGTGAATCGCCGTGCCCACGGGCGTGCGTTCGCCTCCAGCGTCCGCCGCAACTCCGGCTCGTCGAGCAGACGTGCCAGCGCTCCGCGCAATGCCGGGACATCGCCCGGCGGCACGAGCAGCGCCGTCTTTCCGGGATCGAGGCTCTCGCGGAAACCGTCCGTATCCGTCGCCAGGACCGCCTTCCCCGCGGCGTTCGCCTCCAACGCCGCAATCCCGAACCCCTCGAAACGCGACGGCGAGCAGAAGAACAGGCAGCTCGCCAGCAGTCGCCGCTTCTCCGCCTCCTCGACGTTCGGCCGCACCTCTACCCGCGCCGCCGCGCCCGCCGCTCGCGCCCGCCGCTCGAGCTCCGCGACCGCGTGCGGTGCGCCGCGCCCGGCCAACACCAGTCGCACATCCGGATGCCCCGCGACGGCCCCCGCAAACGCCTCGACGAGCACGTCGAGTCCCTTCATGAACGGGTCGAGCCGTCCCAGGAACAACACGAACGGCGGCTCGGCCACGCTCGGCGTCAACTCCAGCAGCGCGGGATCGAAACCGTTGGCCGAATCGAACAGGCGTGCGCGTGGGTTGACCTGGCGGATCGCTTCCCGCACCGCCCCGTTCACCGTCACCACGTTCCGCAACCCCGCGTGCAGCAGCCGCTCCACCGCCCACGGCAACCACCCCCACCACCCGAACCGCTCGAGGTACCGCTTTCCGATCCGGTGATGCACGATTCCGAAGAAGCGCCCCGGCCGCAGCAACCCGGCGAGCAGCGGGGCGTAGACCGAGACGTCGTTCCCCACCACGTCCGCCCGCTCGAACAACACCCGCAGGTTCGCGTGCAGGGCATACGACACCCGCGACACCGGCTCGCTCCGACCCCCGCCGAGCGACTCGTAGCACACTCCGTCCCGCTCGTGCGCGACGAACCCGGGATAGTCCCCGACGTAGACCGTGATCCGGTCCCATGCGGGCCGGAAACGCCGCAGGATCTCCACGTCCCGTAGCGCGCCGCCGCCGCCGCACCACGGGTTGCCGACGTGGTCGTAGCTGTAGAACGACAGTGTGGCCACCACGCCACCTCGGCGGACATCCCCGCCCGCCTTCCTGCGCGCCGACCCATTGAGATCACGGCGCTCCGGGACTGTCAACCGTCGCGCTCGGCTCGGCCCGGAATCCGCAGACATCCACCCTGCGGCCGCCCTTGCCCGGATCCTCGGCGGCACGCAGAAGGAGTTCGGCCCGTGCGACGACTCCGACGACTCAACGTGGGCTGCGGGCGGGACGTGCGCCGGGGCTGGATCAACCTCGACCGCGCTCCCCTCCCCGGCGTCGACGTGGTCCACGACCTCGACGCCGGCCCTCTGCCGTTCGAGAGCGACTGTTTCGACGAGGTGCTGTGCCGGGACGTGCTGGAACACGTCGATCTGCTGGCCGCGATGCGCGAGTTGCACCGCGTCCTGCGCCCCGGCGGCCGGCTCCGCCTCCGCGTCCCCCATTTCACCTCGCGCAACGTCTGGGACGACCCGACCCACCGCCGCGCCTTCGCGCTCTCCACCTTCGACGCCTTCGTCGCCGGACACCGCCGCGGATGGGAAGTCGCGGTCCAGTTCTCCCGCGTCGCCGCCCGCCGCCTGGAGTTCGAGAAGGCCTGGGTGCTGTCCTTCAACCGCCTCGTCGAGCCGCTCGTCAACCGGCTGCCGCTGCCGCGCTACCTCTACGAGGGCACCTTCCTGGCGCGCCTGCTGCCCGCCGAGAACGTCGTCGTGGAGCTGGTGAAGTGAACGCCGCCGCCTCCGCCTCGGACCTCGAGCGCGACGCGCGAGACCTACGGCGCGGCACCCGCATCAATCTCCTCGGCTACGGCCTGCGCCTGCTCTATCCGCTGCTGACGGGGGTCGCGGTCGTGCTCTACGGCCGCCGCGAGTTCGGCCTGTTCGTGACGGCGCAGGCCGCGCTGCTCGTGACGCTGCGGATCTGCCTGGCCGGCCTCGACAAGGCGGTGCTGTGGTGGGTCCCGCGCCAGCCGGCGGGCGAGGAGCGCCGCGGCCTGGCCGGCGCGCTCCTGTGGGTGCTCTGCGCCGGCACGGTCGCCGCCGCCGCCGTGGCCGGTTTCGGTGCGCCGTGGCTCGCCGCCTGGAGCGGCGATGCCGCGGCAGCCGCCCCGCTGCGCTGGATGGCGTTGGGGCTGGTGCCGATGGCGTCGATGGAGCTGCTGGTCCACGCCTGTCTCGGCCGCCGGCGGCTCGAGGCGCAGGTGTTCGTCAAGGAGGGGCTGGGGGCCGTGGCGCTCCCGGCCGCGGCGACGCTGCTGTGGCTGGCCGGGGTGCGCGAGGGTGGTCTGGCCTGGAGCTTCGTGATCGCGAACGTCGCCGCGCTGGCCGGCGCCGGGTGGCTGTTCCGCCGCTCGTTCCCCGCCGTTGCTCCGGCCGGTGTCGGCTGGAGCGTCCCGCGTCCGCTGGTGCGCTACGGACTGCCGATGGGCCTGATGGAGCTGCTCAACTCCGCCCTGCTGCGACTCGACGTGCTGGTGCTCGCCGCGCTGACCGACCCCGCCACCGTGGGCGTCTGGGGCGTCGTCGTGCAGGTCGGCAACGCCGTCCGCTCCGTCCGCTCCGGGTTCGACCCGCTCGTCCTCGCCATCGTCTCCCAGATTCACGTCCGGCCCGATCCCGCCCGCCTCCGCGCCGTCTTCTCCCGCGCCACCGTCCTGGTTCTCGCGACCCAGGCCCCGATCTACGCCTTTCTCGTCGCCTTCGTCCCCTGGCTCCTCCCTCTCCTCGGCGAAGGTTACGTCGCCGCCGCCACGCCGGTCCTCGTCCTCTGCGCCTTCTGGGTTCTCCACGGCGCCTTCGGTCTCCACGGCCTGATCGTGCTGAGCCACGGCAGGAGCGGCCTGGCCGCCGCGAACGTCGGCGCGACCCTGGTCATGGAAGCGTTGCTGCTGCTGCTGCTCGTTCCACCCCTCGGCCTGGTCGGCGCCGCCCTGGCGGTCGGCCTCGCCTTCACGGCGCAAACCGCGCTGTGGACCTGGCAGTCCCGCCGGCTGATCGGTGCGTGGCCCTACGACCCGGCGCTCCGCCCCGTCCTCCTGGTCCTTGCCGCCGCCGCCGCCGCCATGCTCGCCGCCTGGGTCGTCGCCTGGCCCGCCGGCGAAGCGGTCGCCCGCGTCGGCGCCTTCGGTGCCTTCCTGCTCACCGGAGCCGTCGGCTGGCTCCGCCTGCACGAGGGGTCCCTGCGCCATGCGGTTCTGTGACCTGTCGAGCTTCTACTCCGATCACGGCGGCGGCGTCCGCACCTACCACCGCCACAAGCTGGAGTGGTTCGCGCGGCACCCCGAACACCGGTACGTCCTGGTCGTGCCGGGCGAGCGGCCGTCGCGCCAACGCCTCGCCGGCGGCACGATCGTCCGCGTCCGCGGCGTGCCCGTGACGCCCGCCGGGACGTACCGCCAGATCGTCGACCTCGGCGCGGTGCGCCGCGTCCTCCGCGAGGGTTTCGACGTCGTCGAGTCCGGTTCTCCGTACCTCGACGGCTGGCTGGCCCTCGCCGCCGCCCGCGGCACGAGCGCCCGGGTCACGGCGTTCTGCCACGCCGACGTCCCCGACGCCTACGTCGCCCCCGCCGTCGCCCGCCTCCCGCGACCTCTCGCTGCCGGGATGATCGAAGGGGCGCGCCGCTACCTCCACGCGCTCTACGGACGCCTCGACGCCGTCTGCGTCGCCTCGCGCTACATGGAACGCAAGCTGCGTTCCTACGGCGTGACGAACCTGCTCCGTACCCCTCTCGGCGTCGACCCGCACCGTTTCCACCCCGACCGCCGCCATCGACTCGTCCGCCGCGACCTCGGCGCGGCCGACGGCGACCGGCTGGTCCTGTTCGTCGGCCGTTTCCACCCCGAGAAGGAGTTGGGCCCGGTGCTCGACGCCGTCCGGCGCCTCGACGGGCGGCCCCATCTCCGCTTCGCCCTCGTCGGCGGCGGGCCGCAGGCGGCCGAGGTGCGCGCGGTGCTGTCGTCGTGCCGGTCGGCGAAGCTGCTGGACTACGTGTCCGACCCGGAACGGGTCGCCGATTTCTACGCCGCGGCCGATCTCTACCTCGCCCCCGGTCCCCACGAAACGTTCGGCCTCGCCGTCCTCGAAGCGCTCGCCTCCGGTCTCCCGGTGGTCGCCGTGGACCACGGCGCCGCCGGGGAGATCGTGACCGAGGCCGGCGCCGGGACGCTCTTCCGCCGCGGCGACGGCGCCGACCTCGCCGCGCGCATCGTCGAACTGCTCGACGCCGACCTCGGCCTCCTCTCCCGCCGTGCGCGCCGCATCGCCGAACGTTCCTACACCTGGGACCACGCCTTCTCCCGCCAGGTGGCGGCCTGCGCCGGCCTGTGCGGCCTCGCGGCGCCCGAACCCCGCCCCGCACCTCGACGCGCCGGCGTCTTCGAAGACCGCCGCTCGGCGTAGGTCCTTCCTTCCGCGCGGTCCCGCTTCCCGGGCGCGGCCGATCGCCCTTGCCGGTCCGGCGCGGAAGCCCCACACTCCGACCCGCGCAAGCGACCCGCTGCGCGCGGCAATCCCGACCGCGGCGGACGGGGAGCGACGGAGCGTGCGGTCCTGAGCGAGACGGCCGGCATCCTGTGGGTCGGGGCCTCCGCGGTCCTCTTCGGCAGCCAGTTCGTCCTGAACCGGCTCTGCCCGGACTTCCCGTCGGTCGCCTACAACGTGACCATGTCGCTCGGCATCCTCGCCGGCTCCCTCGCCGCCTTCGCCGTGCTCGGGGGTTCTGTCGCCGCGCCCGGCATGGCGGCCCTGGCGTTTCTTGCCGGCGCCGTGTGGGCCGTGGGCAACTGTTTCCTGATCGTCGCCGTGGCGCGAGCCGGCATCGCGCGCTCCTACGTCGTGATCAACTTCTCGGCCGTCCTCTCCTTCGCCGGCGGGGTCGCCTTCCTGGGCGAGTTGACCGATCTCGCCGCATCGCGATGGCTGCGGCTCGCCGCCGCCGTGGCCCTCGTCCTGGCCGGCTCGTACCTGGTCGTCACGACGACCGGCCGCAGCGGGGCCGGTGCCCGGGACGGAGCGATGTCCTCCACGGTGCGCGGAGGACTGCTCGCCGCCTTCGCCTCGACCGTCTTCTTCGCCGCCTACAACACGATCACCGCGTACGTGATGAACAACGCCGGCACGCCCGCGGGCGTCACCTTCGCGGCGGTCGCACCGGGCATCACCTGCGGCGCCCTCGCCATCGCTCTGCTCGCTCCGGGACGTCCCCTGCGCGCCTGGCGGCGTGCCCCTTCCCGGTCGCATGGGTTGGCGCTGGCCCAGGGCCTGGTCTGGGCGACCGCCATGGTCTTCATCCTCTTCGGCTGGAGGGGCGTCGGCATCGCCGTCGGAACCTCGATCCAGGTCGGCGTGCAGACCCTGGTCGGCGCCCTGTGGGGCATTCTGCTGTTCCGCGAGCTGGCCGGACGGCCGAACCGCCGCGCCGCCGCCCTCCGCTTCGCCGGCGGCGCCGTCCTCACCGTCGCCGGCATCTGGATCCTCGCCGGCGCCTTTGGCGGTTGACCGGAACGGTCGCCGCGGCCATGCTTCCCGCATGCGTCGGACGGCCGCCGTCGTGAGTGCCCTGATGTTCGCCGGGATGGTGGCGGTGAACGGCCTGGCCAACGGGTTGCCGCTCAACGGTGTCAACACGGGGCAGCTTTCCGACGAACTGCCCAACCTGTTCGTGCCGGCGGGGCTGACCTTCTCCATCTGGGGCCTGATCTATGCGCTGCTGCTGGGCCACGTGGTCGTGGTGGTCCGCGAAGCGTTCTTCGGACGCGGAGACGCGACCTGGGAGCCGGCGGACGGCTGGCTGTTCTCGGCGAACGCCGCGTTGAACGGCGCGTGGATCTTCGCCTGGCACTGGCGGCTCCGACCGCTCTCGCTGGTGATCATGCTCGGCATCCTCGGGACGCTGATCGCGCTGCTGGAGCGGATGCACCGGGCGGGCCCGCCGGCCGGGACGGTCGGTCCGGTGCGGCGGTTCTTCCTCCGGACGCCGATCCGCGTCTACCTGGGCTGGATCGCCATCGCGACGATCGCCAACGTGACGGCAGTGCTGGTCGACGCCGGCTGGAACGGCGGGGGACTCGACCCGCGCTGGTGGACCGGGGCGGTCATCCTGGCCGGGGCCGGCATCGGAGCCGCCCTCGTGCTCCGCCGCGGCGCCGTCGCCTCGGGCCTGGTCGTCTTGTGGGCCCTGGCGGGCATCATCCTCAAGCGGGTGCAGGTGGGCGGAGACGCCGCCGGGCCAGTGATCGCCGCGTCGGCGGTCGGTGCGGCGGCCGTGGCGTTCGCGATCGTGTGGCGGCGGCTGCGCGAAGCCGCGCCACGCGCGGCCGGCGACAGGGGCACGGTCTGAACCCGGGTTCCGCATCCCCGGCGACCCGCGCCGGGACGGAGGTCGGGGTTCGCGGCGCGGGGACCCGTTCCGCGGTTTCCGGTCGGCCCTACGAGGCGAACGGCAGGGCGAGCGCGCTGAAGAGCTGGCGTTCGGCGTGCGCCCGGACGTAGGCGGGATCGATTCGCGGCACGATCCGCGCCGTGCGGACCGATGCGTACCAGTGCACCGTCACCGTCTCCGGCGGCAGCACCTCGTCGAGCGCCCGTCGCCGCCCCATGCGGAACCAGTGTTCCGAGATCTCCGGCGGCAGCGGGTAGAACCGCGGCGGCGGATGGACCACGACTTCCGCCCGCTCCGCCCCGGCCACCGTCTCGCCGAGCAGGTGGGTGCCGAGCGCGTAGCGCACGCGGCGCCGCTCCCGGGGGCACTCGATCATCCGGCACAACAGCTCGACGACGAACGGGTGGCCCCGCTCCGCCCCCAGCACCGCGTTGTTCGGCGCCGCCGGGTACCAGCGGGCGACCCGGCGGAAGGCGCGGTAGCCGCCCGGCAGGCGGCGCAGGAGATCCCGGACCAGCAGCTTCAGGCCCGCCGCCGCCCACACCAGCGGGTTGCGCGAGCGCCGCACGCCGAACGGCAGCGCCAGCCGTTCCACGCCGCAGAACGCCCCGGCGCGCCGCAGGTCGTGGAACGGGCGCACCGTCACCGTGTCCGCGTCGAGGTACACGCCGCCCTCGGCCGCCAGGATCGCGGCCCGCAGCACGTTCGCCTTCGCCGCCGGGGCGGCCAGCTCCGCATACACCTCGCCCAGCGGGGCCGCCAGCGGCCCCAGGTCGGCGAACACCGCGAGCGGGTCGAGCCGTCGCAGCTCGATCCGCGGCTCGGCGCGCAACGCCTCCGGCCCCGGACCGGGTTCCAGCGCGTCGGCATGGTGCAGGACGACGCGCGAGAACCCGCCCCGCCGCGCCGCCGACACCGCCGCCAGCGCGTGCGCCCACGGCAGCCGGCGGCCGAACCAGATCAGGTGCGCCCGCGCCGGGATCATGCGGCCCTCCCCTGTCGGCCGGCCGCCTCGTCCTCCGCCAGTCGCCGCGCGATCGGCTCGACGGTGGCCTCCCATCCGGAGCGCGCCGCGCGCGCCAGCGCTCCGCACGACAACCGGCGCCGCAAGGCGTCGTCGGACAGGACGCGCGCCAGCGCGGCGGCGAGGGCGGGCGGATCGTCGGGCGGCACGAGCAGCCCCGACACGCCGTCGTCGACCGCGTCGGGAACGCCGCCCGAGCGGCTGGCGACGGACGGCGTGCCGCACGCCGCCGCTTCCAGCAGGACCAGGCCGAATCCCTCGACGTCGCCGTTCGGCTCCTCCCGCGCCGCCAGCACGAACAGGTCCGCGGCCGAGTAGAGCGCCGGCAGGTCGCGGTCCGGGACGCGCCCGAGGAACCGAGCCGGCGCACCCAGTCCCCGTGCCAGCGCTTCGAGCCGCGGGCGGTCCGGACCGTCCCCCGCCACGACGAGCGCCGGGGGCGGCAGCGACCGCGGCAGCGCGGCGCAGGCCCGCAGCAGCGTGTCGACCCCCTTGCGGCGGATCAGCCGTCCCGCGGACAGCACGACGGACCGTCCTTCCGGTTCCGGCCGCCGCCACGGCCCGGGGTCGACCGGCCGGAACCGGTCGAGGTCCACGCCGTTCGGCGCCGGCACCACCCGTCCGTCCGGCACGCCCAACCCCCGCACCAGGCCCGCGGTGAACCGGCTCACCGCAAACACCGCCGCCGCGCCGCCCAGGATCGCCCGGCGCCAGCGGCGCTGCGCCGGGCCCAGCGGCGTCCAGCGCAGCTCGCGACCGTGCGCGGCGACGTAGTACCGGTCGAGCAACCCCGCCCGCCGTGCCAGCAGCGCCGCGCCCGCGGTCGCCGTCTGGGCGCACAGCGCGACCCGCGCCCCGCTGCGCCCGAGGGCCCACGGAAGCGCGAGCGGCAGGAGCGCCCCGAACGCCGAGGTGTGCGGCGTGCGCCAGCGCAACACCGGACACGGCATCGTCGCGTCGTGCGCCTCGTCGCCCGCGGCGGCCGGCGCCAGCACCGTCACCTCGCCGGAGCGCGCCAGCGCCCGCGCCACGCGATCGGTCCAGGTCTGCACCCCGCCGACCGCCGGCGGGAAGTCCTGCGACACCACCAGCAGCCGCATCGCCCGCCTCCTCAGGACGCGCGCGACTCGTCGGACGCCTCGCGCCCGGCGTCCCAGAACGTCCGGAACGCGTTCTCCCACGTGCGCTGCTCGGCGTGCAGCCGCCCTTGGTACCCCATCTCCTGGCGCAGCTCCCGGTCCGCCACCAATCGCCGCAAGGCCGCCGCGAAGTCCTCCACGTCCCCCGCCCGGGCCACCAGCCCCGTCCGGCCCTCGACGATCACCTCGCGCGGCCCTCCCTGGTCCGTCACCACCGCCGGGAGGCCCGCCGCCTGCGCTTCCAGCACCACCGAGCCGTAGGTGTCGGTCGCCGACGGGAAGGCGAACACGTCCGACGACGCGTACAGCCCCGCCAACTCCTCCCCCTCGACGAAACCCGTGAACGCCACGCCCGGCACGTCGACCCACCTGCGCCGCAGCTCGTCGAGATACGGGCCGTCACCCACCACGACCAGCTCGACGTCGTCCCGTTCCCGCCGCAGCCGCCGGTACGCCTCGCCCAGCAGGTCCAGCCCCTTCTCCCGCGAGACGCGCCCGACGTAGAGCAGCTTCGTCGCCCCGTTGAGCCCGTAGCGCTTCCAGATCGCGACGTCCCGCCGGTCGGGATGGAACAGCGTCACGTCGGTCCCCTTCGGGAAGATCCGGATGTCCCGGTCGGCGAGTCCGTTCTCCTGCAACCGCCGCCGATAGGCCTCGGTCAACACGTAGATCCGATCGACCTTGCCGTACAGGAACCGCACCAAGTGCCAGGCGAGCTGTTCCATCGCGGGGTCATCGGTCAGGATCCGGGCGTAGTTCGGCAGGTCGGTGTGATAGACGGCGACCGTCGGCAGGTCGAGGATCTTCGCGATCCACAGCGCCACCAGTCCCACCGGCCCGGGCGTCGAGATCACGATCCGCGTGAACTGCTCCTTCTCGCACCAGCGCAGCATCTCGAGCAGCGGGGGAATCGACAGCACCATCGATTCGTACTCGGGCAGCGCCGCGTGGTGGATCGGCGTGAAGTTCCGCAGGCGGCCCTCGAACGGCGGCGGCGTCGGATGGCACGTCACCGTCGTGATCGGCGTGTCGTGCCGCTCCGCCAGTTTCGCCACCGTCTGGATCGTCCGCGCCACGCCGTTGACATCGACCACCGTGTCGGTGAACCACGCCCATTTCTCCGGCCGTCCCGCCCCCGGCTCGGGCAACCCGTACTCCCGCGCCACCCGGCGCTGGTAGCGCTTGTCCGCGTGCAGATGCCGGAAGCCCATCAGGTACGGGATGGCCACGATTCCCGTGGGGAAGATCAACGACAGCTTCGTGAACGCGTCCATCAGCCGGCCCTTGCGCGCGTGCTCCCACCAGGCGGTCAACGCCCGCCGGACCAGCGTGTTGAAGAGCTGGTTCACGATCGCGAACGTCTCCTCCTGCAGGTCGCGGCCCACCACCCGGTCGAACAGCAGGTTCGGGTCGTGCCAGTCCCGCATCACGATCCGCACCAGCCCCTCGATCAGCATCTCCTCCGGCGTCGGCTCGTCCGGCGGCTCGGGAACGCCGTCGGCGTGCGCCTTGAGCCGCGACGCCAGCTCCACCTCCTCGATCTGGTCCCCGTACACCAGCCGCGCCAGCTGCGTCGCCCGCTCGTGCAGCGGACCGGGGTCGCAGAAGTGGTTCAACATCGTCTCCGCCGTGCTGGTCAGCGCGCAGTGCGCGAACGTCAACGCGCTCGCCCCCCGCCCCCGCCCGCGGCTCTCCCGCCCCCGCACCGCCCGCAGGAACTCCGCGACGTCTTCCGCCGCCGGCACCTCCGTCCACGCCCGGGCGAGGAAGAACCCCGAGTGGTCGTCGCTGCCGCCGAGCCGCCCCTTGCGCCACGGCTCGGGAAACGCCGGCTCGATCCCGTGTCTGCGCGACCAGTCCTCGATCCGTTCCGGCGTCAGCCGCGCCAGGAACTCCCGGTTGAGCTGGTTCCCCTCCGGCAGCTGCAGCCCGTTCACCTCCTCGAAGTGCTCGAACAACAGCACCAGCTGCTCCAGGTGTCGCGGCTCCAGCCGCCCTCCCACGTCGTGCATCGGGTGCGCCACCGACGTCACCACCCCCTGCTCCCGGAAGTACGCCGCGAACTCGCGCACGTCCCGCGCGAAGTACCGCCCGCGCCGGAACTGCTCCTCCGTCACGTCGTAGGCGCACACGTGCACCTCGGTCTCCTCGCCCGCAAACCGCACCGTGAACTCGCACGACACGAACGCGTCCTCGTGCCGTTCCGCGATCTCGACCGCCCCGGCGATCGTGTCGTGATCGGTGATCGTCACGAACGCCATTCCCCGCCGCTTGAGCCGCCGGTACAGCTCCTCCGGCGTCGTGTAGCTCTCCCGCGCCCCCAGCTTCCGCAACGGCCAGTAGATCGGCCGATCCGAATACCGGCTGTGACAGTGCATGTCGACCTTGACCATCGCGACCTCCCGCGGGCCATCCCCCCTGCGACCCGCGGATCCGGGAAGAGCGAGATCCGTGCCGCCCGTTTCGCGTGGAAGGATGCGGGCCCGACTGTGCGCGGGAAATCACACTGTGCCGCGGCCGGACCACGCGCCCCGCCCCTCGCACAACACGACCAGCACCGGCAGCACGGCCAGTGTGGCCGCCAGCACTGCTCCCAGGCCGACCACCGCGGTCCACCCCAGCGTCGCCAGCCCGCGATGTCCCGTGCAGGTCAGCGCGCCGAATCCGGCGGCCGTCGTCAGCGTCGACAACGCCACCGCCGGCCCCGTCCGCCGCAGCGCCTCGCCGATCGAGCCGCGCCCCCGCTCCCGATAGCGGTGCATCAGGTGGATCGCGCCGTCGATCCCCGTCCCCGCCACGACCGGAAACACCACCGCCGAGTAGAGCGTCACTGGCAGGTCGAACACCGCCAGCAGCCCCAGGAACCAGACGAATCCGACGAGCAGCGGGACATAGGCCAGGACCGCGGGGGCGACGCGCCGGAAGTGCGCCAGCAACAGGCCCAGCACCGCCAGCAGCGCGAGCCCCGTGACCGCGGCCCCCTCCTCCCGGAGGAAGCGGATGATGTCGGCGAATACGAACGCCGACGACGCGACCGGTACCGTCGTGCCGTCCGGCAAGCGCAGCGACGGCCACCGCTCCTGCAGCCGGATCGCCTCCCGGCCGTCGTTGAGGTTCCCGTCCGTCAGCAGGTAGGCGAACCGTCCCTCCGTTCGTCCGTCCCGCTCCCGGAACAGGGCCCGCGCCCAGTCCGGGAACCCCGCCGCGTCGGGCGCCACCGGTGCCATCCGCAGTCGCTCGCGCCACCGCTCCAGCCGCGCGAACTGCCGGTCGTCCAGCCGGTCCTCGTAGAAACCGAACGCCGGGTCGCTCATCCACTCGTCGATCTCGCGCAGCAGTGCCGCCTTGCGTTCCTGGTCGGGCGGCACGAACGAATCGAGCGCGGCGACCTCGCGCACCCCGGGCGCGCCGGCCGCCACGCGCCGCCGCGCCTGCTCCGCCGCCGCCCGCGCCTGCTCCGGCGTCTCCGCCAGCAGCAGCGCCGGCGAACTGGTGTATCCGCGGACCGCCGACCGGGTCGGCAAGCCGCCCCGCACGGTCCGCGCGCTCCCCAGCTTCCCGTAGTCGTAGTCGAACTCCAGTTCCGCCGCGAGCGCCCCGCAGAGCGCCGTGACCAGCCCCAACGCCGCCAGCGCCCCGATCGCGAAGCGGCGCCGCGGCGGCGCCGCCGCCCCGCAACGGCTCCCCGTCCCGCGCCGGATCCGCTGCGGCCGCCAGCGCTCCGCCAGCGTCGCCACCGCCGGAAACGCGGCGAACGCCGTCACCATCGAAGCCGGCAGGCCGAACAGGCACAGCAACCCGAACTCCGAGAACGCCCGGAACGAAGACGGGATCAGCACCGCGAACGCCGCCGCCGTCGTCGACAACGCCGCCCCCGCCGCCCGACCCGTCCCGCGGAACGTCCGCTCCAGCGCCTCGACGTGCGACACCCCCGCCTCGCGCTCCTCGCGATAGCGCCGCCCGAGATGGATGCCGAAATCAATTCCCAGGCCCATCAGCACCGCGAAGATGAACGCGGTCAGCACGTTGAGCGACCCCAGCAGCAGCGCGGCCACGCCCAGGCACACCACCATCCCCGCCCCGAGCGGCAGCAGCACGTAGGCCAGCGCCCGGAGCTGCCGGAAGGCGAGCAGGATCAGCAGCGTCATCGCCGCCGCCGCCGCCAGCGTCGCCGTCCGCACGTCCTGCGCGATCGCCGCCGCTTCCACCACGCGCGACCGGAACGCCCCGCCCGTTTCCGCCCGCATCCGCGGATGATAGTCGGCCGGCCGCAGCGGCTCCGCCCGTCGCGTCACGACCCCCCCGCACTCTTCCGCCGGACGAAAGCCGATCAGGCAGTCCGCGCGCTCCACCGCCGCGCGGGCCAGATCGAGATCCACCGCCGAGCCGCGGAACCGCACCAGCAGCACCGTCGCCGTCTCGGCCGGCGCCCCCGGTGTTGCCCCCGCCGCCTCCGTCTCGAGGTACACGAAGCCGTCGTCGTCCGTCCCGCCGTCCGCCTCCGCCGCATCCTCGTCCTCCGCGGCGTCTCCTCCGTCCGCGGCGCCGCGCGCCCCCCCGGTACCCCCCCCCTCCCCCACGGCGCCACTCCCGGCCGCGGCCCCACGCCCCTTGTCCGCCCCGTCCTCCTCCCACCCCGCGAACCACTCCCCGGGGTCGCCGAAATCGTCGCCCAGCTTCGCCCGATACTTGTCGACCAGCCCCGGCGGCACGATCGCGGGGGGCGGTTCGCCTTCGAGATCGATGTAGGCCGGGTTTGAGTGCACCTTTTCCCAGCGCACGCGGCGCGCCAGTCCGTCGCGCACCGCTTCGAGGTCCGCGACGTCGGCGTAGTACAGGGCGCGGTCGCGGAAGTACCGCACGTCGAGCCGGAAGAACACCTCGGGCCGCTCGGGCCATCGTCCGATCGCCGCCGCGACCTCGGCGAGGAACCGCCGGTTCGCCCGCCGGTCGGGCGACTGCGCCGTGATGTAGAGCGCCTCCGTCGATCCGACCCGTTGCGCGGCCAGCCGCAGGTTGCGCACGCTCGGCGCATCCTCCGGCAGCACCGCGCCCAGGTCCGCCACGATGCACAGGTCGCGTGCGGCGAGCAGCGACGCGCCGCAGACCAGCCCCAGCGCGACCAGCACCGTCCACGGGTGCCGGGCGCTCCAGGCGGGATAGCGGCGCCAGCGATCGCGGAGACGGGACAACATGCCCGCGGACGATGCAAGCCGCGGGCCGCGGCCTGCCAGGCTTCCCGCGACGCGGCATTGTTCGGGAAAGCGGCCGTCGGCGCCGCACGCCGGCGTGTGGCGCAGCGAAGACAATGGGGGAGCGGCGCCGCAGCACGATGTTCCGCAAGTCGGGAACCGGCACGCGGAACCGTCCCGCGACGGGCCGCCGCGCGGCCCGGTCTCCGGCGCGCGCCGTCGGCAGCGCACCGGAGACGAAGCGCACCGAACTGTTGTACAGTGCTGCGGCATGGCGGGACGGACCATCGCGATCGGTGATCTCCACGGCGACCTCCAGGCCCTGCTCCGGCTGTTCGAGCGTCTCCCGGCCCTCGACACCGCCGACACGCTCGTCTTCCTCGGCGACTACGTCGACCGCGGCCCCGACTCCCGGGGCTGCGTCGATTTCGTGTCGCGCGAGCTGCCGCGGCGCACGCCGGCGGCGATCGTGCCGTTGTGCGGCAACCACGAGGACGCGTGGCTCCGCGTCATCGATGCCGGCTGGCCCGAGTTCCTCGGTCCGCCCGGCAACGGCGTGCTCCAGTGCTACCGCTGCTACACCGGACAGCCGCAGCCCGAACTGGGACAGATCCCGACGGAGGAGGAGTACGCGGCGATGTCCCGCGGCGCCTTCTTTCCCCCCGAACACGTCGCCTGGTTCCGCTCGCTCCGGCCGTGGCACGAGGACCAGCACGCGATCTACGTGCACGCGGGCCTGCCGTGGTTCGAGGGCCGCTTCCTCCACCCGTCGGAGGTCGAGCCGGTGATGGCGCTGTACTGGGTGCGCGACGAGAGGTTCTACCGCGAATACCAGGGCAAGCACGTCGTGGTCGGGCACACCACGACCAACGAGCTGCCGCAGGAGCTGAGCAAGTTCACACCGGCCGACCCGGACGACCTGTGGGCCGGTGACTACGTCACCGCGCTCGACACCGGCTGCGGCAAGCCGGGCGGCTTCCTCACCGCCTTCGAACTCCCGTCGCGCTACGTCTACGAATCCCGCTGATCTCCCGCGCCGCTCGACATTCGCGCCGGGCACGGCTATGCTTCCCGCCGATGGACGACGTCGCACGCATTCGATGCCGCGGCCTCGGCGCCGCGCTGCTCGCCCTGCTGGCCGCCGCCGCCTGCGGGGACTCCGCCAACCCCGCCGCCGACGACGCCGGTTCGGCCGACGACGCCGCGTCGACCGCCGACGACACCGAGGCCGGCGTGGACGACGGCGCGGACGCCGACGACGCCCCCGACGCCGGGGCCGACACCACGACCGACGCGGTCCCCGACGCCCCGCCCGACGCCGCGGACGGCGCCGAGACGTCGCCCGACGCTCCCGCTGACGGCCTCGTCGACGAGGGCGGCGGTCCCGACGTCCCGGCCGGGCACTTCGTCGTCGCCACGATCAATACCGGCACCACCGAGGGGACGACGCACGACCTGCCCGGCGACGTCTACGGCGAGGAACAGTCCGGGTACTCCGACACCTACTACGGCGACGGACTGGCGTGGGTCCCCGCCGTCGAGGCGCTCCGCGTCTGGCTCGACGCCGTCCGCCCCGACCTCGTCGCGTTCCAGGAGATCTTCTACAGCGGCCACTGCCCCGAGATCCCCCCGGAAGCGCGGGTCGGCTTCGTTTGCGAGACATGGACCGCCGGGGATCCCACCGTCGCCCAGGTGCTCCTCGGCGCCGGCTACCAGATCGCCTGCAACCCCGGCAAGGACGACAAGTGCCTCGGCGTCCGCCGCGACTTCGGCCGTATCCGCCAGTGCCCCGACGACCATTTCTGCCTGGAGGGGCTCGACGGCGCCCGCGTCGAGGGTTGCGGCGGCGGCTCCCGCATCGGCCGCGCCACGATCGACCTCGTCGCCGGCGGCGAACTGACCGTCGTCACCGTCCACGGCACCTCGGGCGTCCTGCCCGAGGACATGGAGTGCCGGCGACGGCAGGTCGAGCAGGTCTTCGAGGACCTCGACGGCGAACCGGCCGCCAACGGCGCCCGCAACGTGATCCTCGGCGACTTTAACGTCGACCCCTGCCGCGTTCCCCAATGGCTCGACGAGAGCAGCAACGAATGGAACCGCCGCGTCGGGGACGGCGAGGACTTCCATTGGGTCTCGCCCTGCGGCGCGCTGGTGCCGCCGACCTACGCCGGGATGTTCAATATCGATCACGTGGTGAGCGACGCCTTCGACGGCGACTGCTGGGTGCCCGGCGTCACGGCGGGCCGCGACGCGGTCTACCCGCCCGCCTACTTCGACCACAAGCCGCTCGTCTGCGAGCTGTGGACGCTGTAGCGACGCCCGATTCCGACGGGCCGTCCCTGCTGGTTGCGGAACACGGTTCGGCCGGCGAGTCCGGATCGTCCCGGCTGCGACCGTGCCACCCGCGTCCTCCGGCCAGCCGGCCCGCCTTCCGTGGTCGGGCCGATGGATTCCGTCGATTCTGCGGGCCGGTTGCCGCAGCGGGTCGCGGCGATTCGCGGGAAGTCGGGCTAGCGCCCGCCGCCCGCGGACCGCCGGCGGACCGGGAGCGACCGGATCGCGACCCGCAGAGCCTCTGCCGCGGCCGCAACCGCCTCCGCCGCGCCGGGCTCCAGCTTCCCGTAGCTCCGCAGGCGTTCCGGCGCGAGTTCGTCGATCGCCAGTTCCGCGAACGTGGCCGCCGTCTCGACGACCCACGAGGCCGTCGTCTCGGCGGACGGCGGCCGGATTCCCAGCCGCTCGAGCGCCTCGGCCATCTGCCGCCGCACCCCCGCCACCCGCCCGGCCAGCAACCGACGCTCGGCCGGCTCCAGGTCCCTCGTCACGCCGGCGAAACGCGACGGCGTGCGCACGGCGCTGTCCTCGATCTCCTGCAACAACTCGTCGATGCGCCGGAACGCCGCGCGAAACGCCCGCTGCTGGCTGTCGTTCAACAGGCCCACGGGTCGTTCCCCTCCGGCACGTCCCGCCGGCGAGCCGCCGGCGGCGGTTCCGGCAGGAGTGCTTCCAGCGTCGCCGACGTCAGCGTCGAGCAGAGCAACCGTCCGTCCGACCAGAAGCGCGGCCGCCCGATCTGCGAGAGCAACCCCACGATCCGGCCCGGACAACCGTTCGCCCCCTCCACCAGCCGCCGCCGGTCCGCCTCGGAAACCGTTCCCGGCAGAACCAGCCCCGTCAGGCCGCGCTCCAGCAGCCGCGCCAGCGTGCGCGTGCCGAACGGCGGAAGCTCCAGCTCGTCGTGTCCGAGGTGCAGTTCGCGGACGCGCACCCGCTCGCGCGGTCCTTCCACATCGGCCGCGATCGCCACACCCAGCCCGGTTCCGCGCAGCGAGCGAAGAAATCCCCGGGTCGCCGTCCCCGCGGCCACCAGGTGGTCGAGCAACAGCACCCCGGGCCGCGCCTCGACCGCGAGCCGCAGGCTCCCCCGCAACGACCGTGCCGTCGGGGCCGCACCGCGCACGTCCGGGTACGCCTCGGCGAGCGCGGCGGTGACGTCCCCGAGCGTTCCGGTGCGCGGCGACATCCCGCACGGCACGCCCCGCGCTCGCAACCCCTCCGCAAGGTCGCGCAGCATCGTCGTCTTGCCGATTCCGACCGGGCCGAGCAGGAGGACGGTCCGGCCGGACAGCAGCTTCGCCAGCAACTCCGACCTGCACCGTTTTCGATCGAAACCGAGCGACATCCGTTCGTTCCCCACCCGCCCGGATCGGGACTCCGGCCCGCGCGACCTCCGCCTCCACGCCGCTGGTTCCTCCGCCTTGCGCCGCTTCGCCCGATCCAACGCCGGCCCCGCCGACTCGACGACGGCGCCGAGCGGATGGCGAACGGGAACCGGCGGCGGCGCTCCGCGACCCGTTCCGTCAGGTCGTTCTCGCTCCGCGTCGCGCTCATCTCCACCAGCGACATCCTGTACGCCGCGGTCCTGCGCTCGATCGAACGGTGCAGGCGGCGCCGCGGACGGAACACCTCCTTCCACTCGGCGAACGCACGTTCCGCGTCCGGTGCCCTGTCCGACCTGTCGCGCACGAACCCCAGGCCGGGGCGCTCCGGCCGGAGTTCCCGGACCGGGGCCATCTCCTCCGCGGCGGTCGGCGGGTCCGCGCCGAGGGTCCCGATCTCCGGCGCGGATTCCGGCCGCACCGTTCCGCCCGGCTCCCCAGGGTGTTCTTCGAAATTCGGCTCCGGCACGGCAACTCCCACGGCCACGCGCATCCGCAGGAGTCATCGGCCGCGGCGAACTCGCGGCGGTTGTCGGCGGACTCCACCGCCCTTTCCGGCCGCGATGTTCGTAGCCGAACCGGTGCGGGCTGTCAACGGAGCGGACCGCCGGAGCGGACCGCCGCCGCTGGACGAACCGGTCCGAGCGACATCGGTTTCTTCTTCTGGTTCTGCGCAAGCTCGAACGCGGCGGGAGACCGCTTGTTCCGGAACACTGCCGCCCACCGGCGGCCGCGCGCGGCGACGCTGCGTTCGCCGTCGTGCGCTGCGTTCGCCGTCGTGCGAGGTGAACGGAGCGATGTTCGTGAGGAGCATCAACGGCCGGCAAGCGGGTGTTATTTCATCCACCAGCCCTGTTCGGCGGAAGGGCGGCCATGCAAACTCCCGGCAGGCCCCGCGTCCCATCGAACCTTCCGGCGGTCCCCGGCTTGGAGCCCGCCACCCGGAGCACGACCTGGATCGCCTTCCATGCCTCGGCCCGGGTCGGAGCCCTCTCGATCTGCCAGCCAAGCTCCTCAACCCTGGGACGATGTCCCGGCGCGTCCACCCAGGTCCTCGGGCGTTCGGCTTGACACATCCGGCGCGGTTCGCCTAGCTTTCGAGCGGCCCGACGGGGCAGGGGATGGGCCTCGGCGCGCCTGGGCGGCCCGCAGGCACACGGGCCGGGGAGCAGCGGGACCATGAAGGTCGAAAACGGCAAGATTGTGAAGCTCGAGTACAAGCTGACGAAGAAGAACGGGGAACTGATCGAGTCCTCCTCGGTGAAGGGTCCGATCGAATTCGTGGTGGGTCGGGGGCATTTCCTGCCGGGGTTGGAGGCGAAGCTGGTGGGGATGGAGGCGGGGGAGTCGAAGACGTTCTATCTCTCTCCGGAGGAGGGGTTCGGAGCGAAGGATTCGGGGCCGACGCGCGAGATGCCGAAGAGCGATTTTCCGGAGAACACGGAGTTCAAGGTCGGCGCGCGGTTCTCGGCGAAGTTGCCGGGGGGGATCGAGGTGTACTTCGAGGTGATCGAGAACAGGATCGACACGGTGGTGGTGCGCCTGCATCATCCGCTGGAGGGCGAGACGATTGCCGCCGAAGTGACCGTGCTCGAGGTCCAGGAAGCCAACTAGCCGGATGGAAGGGGAACGACCCGGGACGGGGCCGGGCGGGGCCGCGGGGGCGGGCGCGCGCCGGGTACCGCCGCCCGTTGCGTCGCCGGAGGATGCCGGGGTGACGTTGCGGCATCACCGGGTGTACGTGCTCGTCTGCGTGGCGCTGGTGTTCGCGGCCGTGTTCGCGGTGCCGGTGACGTTCCTGCAGGTGCGGCCGGCGCCGGCGGCTCCGGTCGCCGCGGGGGCGTCGCTGCCGACGTTGGTGGCGGCAGCGGCCACGCCGGCGGGGGCCGCGACCCCGGCGGGGCCGCAGGCCTGGACGGAGGCGGATCTCGACGCGGTGGGGGAGGACGAAGGACCGGAGGCCCCGGCCCCGGCGGCGCCGGCGATGACGCTGGCCGACGCCTGTCGGCGGCTGCCGGGATACGGGACGATCTTCGTCGAGCCGCAGCCGGGGGACGAGGGGATCCAGGTGTTCGAGGGGACGTTCGGGCGACGGACGTTCTTCGAGGTGGTGCGGTCGCACACGCGCGACCTGGACGCGGTGGCGGCGATCGCGGAGGCGGTGCGCCGGACGCAGCTTTTCGACTTCCGGCGCATCCGGCCGGACGATCGCTACCGCCTGTTCTGCGCCGCGGACGGCACGGTGCGCATGTTCGAGTACTCGCGGAGCGAGACCGAGATGTACCACGTGGTGCGGGCGGGCGAGGCGTCGTTCGTGGCGCACCAGGTCGAGGTGCCGGTGGAGGACCGCGTGACGCGGGTGGCGGGACGCGTCGAGGGCGCGTTGGCGCGTTCGTTCGTCGCCGCCGGCCTGGACGCCTCGATCATGCCGCTGGTCACCGACATTTTCTCCTATTCGATCAACTTCTCGCGGGACGTGCGGCGCGGCGACCGATTCCGGGTGGCGGTCGAGGAGCGCTGGGTCGGGGGGCGGTTCCACCACTACACGCGGATCCTGGCCTTCGAGTACGTCGGGCAGTTGATCGGGTCGGTGCAGGCGTACGCCTTCGAGATCGAGGGGAAGACGCGGTTCTTCGCCGCCGACGGCAGCTCGGTGCAGCGGGTGTTCCTGGCGGCGCCCTGTCGCTACGAGGCGATCAGCTCGCGGTTCGACCCGAACCGGATGCATCCCGTGCTGCACGTGCGCAAGCCGCACGAGGGGATCGACCTCGTGGCGCCGACCGGCACGCCGGTCTACGCGATTGCGGACGGGGTACTGGCGTTCCACGGGGAGAAGGGGCCGAACGGCGAGCTGGTGGTGGTGCAGCATCCCGGGGACATGATGAGCTACTATGCGCACCTGTCGGCGTACGCGCCGAACCTGCGCGACGGGATGCCGATCCGCCGCGGGCAACTCCTCGGCTACGTCGGGAATACCGGCCGTTCGACGGGACCGCACCTGCACTTCGGCATCAAGTTGAGGGGCGAGTTCGTCGACCCCGAGACCTACCTCCGGTCGCAACGCGCGCGGCCGGTGCCGCCAGCGCAGATGGAGGCGTTCCGGGCGCGGGTGGCGGAGTTGAAGGCGGAGTTGGCGCGCGTGCCGTTGCCGGATGGTCCCGCGGCGGCGGCGCCGCCGCCGGCGCCCGAGGTCGGGTATGCGCCGCCGGCGGACGGTGGGAACTGAACCTGCGATGCCGATGGTAACGGGCCGGCCGGCGGCAGCGGGCGCCGCGCGGGCGAGGCGTGGGGGTGCCTTCGGCCGGTCCGTGCTGCTCGCCGCCTGCCTCGCCCCGTCGCTCGGGGCCACCTGCGAACGCGGCGGCGACTCGTGGCCCGGCGGCATCGGCGCGGTGCTCGGGCATTCCTCCGCCGAACATCGGCTGGTGGTTCGCGAAGTGCCGCCGGACAGTCCGTCGGCGGAGGCGGGGTTGGAACCGGGAGACGAGATCCTGGCGATCGACGGGCGGGCAGTGGCGGGGCTGTCGGTGCGCGAGGTGGTGGCGGCGCTGCGCGGCGAGGTCGGCTCGCGGGTCCGCCTGCGGGTGCGACGCGGCGACACGGAGCGCGAACTCGAAGTGCTGCGGGCGCCGTACCGGGACTGAGAGCGCGAGCACGAATCGGTCGTGGCCGGAGACGCGCCGGACCTCCGGAACCGAACGGCGGACTTCCATCCGCGGCACCCGTGTCGGACCGGGCGGAGGCGGTGCCGGGACGGCGACGGCAGACGCGGCAGGATCAGGACATCTCGGCGGCGAGTCGGCGGAAGCCGCGGGCCATGCCCAGCGCGACGGCGGGCGAAGGCGGCAGGGCGTTGCGGTGGCGGCGCAGGTGGGCCTCCAACTCGGCGCGCGCCGTCCGGCTGCCGAGGGCGTACGCGGCGTACAGATACGCCAGGGCCTCGAAGACGAGTCGGGGCGGGAAGCCGTCCGGGTGGCGCAGCACCTCGGCCTGACGCCGGATGGTTTCGCGCACGCGAGCGCCTCCGCGGATCGCGGTCGGGTCGTCGGACGGGGCGGCGCATCCGCCCGGGACGGGGGCCGGGTCGTCGAGCGGGGTGGTGTGTCCGGTCGTCGAATCGTGCATCGGCGTTCCTCCTGTCGTGGCGGCCCGGCCATCGCGGGAGGCGGCCGGGGTGTTGCGTGGGGAGCCCGCAGGAGCCGCGGCGACGTGGGCGGCAGGGCCCGATCGACGGGCGCGGTCGAGAGCGACCGCGTTCACGATTGTGTTCTCGTTCGCGTCCGCGTCCGCGATTCACCATCCTTCCGGTTGGGGAGGCGGGAATCGACCGGCGGGGGGCCCGACGCGCGGGGGCGCCTTTCTCGTTGCCAGGACCGGAACCGTCCGCGGCGACACCCGCTGCCTTTGGCCCGGCACGCGGCTTCGTCCATCACCCGGGGTCCGAGCCCCTTGCCGTCGGGGCGGGGGGTGGCTAAGGTCTGGATGGTTTGCGGGGGCGGCGCCAAGGAAGCGCGCTCGCGACAGGTGACCCGATGGCGATACGCAAGGTGCTGGTCTATCCGGACAAGCGGTTGCGGGAAAAGGCGCGGCCGGTGGAGCGGGTCGATGATTCGATCCGACAACTGCTCGACGATCTGGCGGAGACCATGTACGCCGAGCCCGGGGTGGGGTTGGCGGCGCCGCAGGTCGGGGTTTCGCTGCGGGTGTTCGTGATCGATCTCAAGTCGCCGGAAGGGGGTGAGTTGCACGAGTTCGTGAACCCGCGGTTCGTCTCGCTCGAAGGGGAAGTGTCCTGGAAGGAGGGGTGCCTGTCGTTCCCCGGCATCTCGGAGGAGGTGACGCGCGCGAGGCGGGTCGCGCTGGAGGCGCTCGACCGGAACGGCAAGCGGTTCGTGCTGGAGGGGGAGGAACTGCTGGCCGTGGCGATGCAGCATGAATACGACCATCTGGAGGGGAAGCTGCTGATCGACCACGTGTCGTTCCTCAAGAAACGGATGATCCGGCGGGAGATGGCGAAGCTCGCCGCGGAGCGCGGGTCGGCGGCCGGGGCCGAGGTGCGGTGAGTCCGCGGATCGTGTTCCTGGGGAGCCCGGAGGCGGCGGTGCCGTCGCTGCGGGCCGCGGTACGGATCGGCGAGGTGGCGGCGGTGTTATCGCAGCCGGACCGGCCGGCGGGACGGGGGCGGCAGTGTTGTCCGCCGCCGGTGGCGGTCGCGGCGCGGGAACTGGGGTTGGCCGTGCACCAGCCGCCCGGGGTGCGCAAGCCGGAAGTCCGCGCGCTGCTCGACGCATTGCGTCCGGACGTGCTGCTCGTCGTGGCCTACGGCCGGATCCTGCCGCCGGCGATCCTGGAGGCGGCGCCGCGCGGCTGCGTCAACGTGCATTTCTCGCTGCTGCCGCGGCACCGCGGAGCGGCGCCCGTGGCGCACGCGATCCTGGCAGGCGACGAGCGGACGGGGGTGACGTTGATGCGACTGGACGAGGGGCTCGATACGGGCCCGGTGTTCGCGCAGCGCGAGACGGCGATCGGGCCGGAGGAGACGGCGGGCGAGTTGACCGCGCGGCTGGCGGTGCTGGGGGCGGAGATGGTGGAGGCCGAACTGCCGCGCTGGGTGGCAGGGGAGATCGAAGCGCGGCCGCAGCCGGCCGAGGGTGCGACGCTCGCCCCGCCGCTCGACAAGTGCGACGGAGCGATCTCCTGGGACCGGCCGGCGCTGGAAGTGCACCGGCGAATCCGGGCGGTGACGCCGTGGCCCGGCGCGTTCGGATACCTCGAGGGGAGACGGATCATCGTCCATCGGGCGCGGCTGCTGCCGCATGTGGCCTCCCCGGGCCCCGGCGCCGTGCTGGTTCAGGGCCGGCGGTTCGTCGTCGGGGCGGCGGACACCTGTCTCGAACTGCTCGAGGTGCAGCGCGAGGGCGGCAAGCGGGTCGACGCTGGTTGCTTCCTCGCGGGGTGCTGTCCGGAACCGGGGGCGCGGGTGTGTCCCGAACCACCGGCTCGGGGAGGATGAAGGGATGGCGACCTACAGCAAGCGCGGCGACGACGGCACCACGGCACTGATCGGGGGCGAACGGCGGCCGAAGGACGATCTGCGGGTCGAAACGTACGGGACACTCGACGAGTTGAGTTCGATGCTGGGGCTGGTGGTGGCGCGGTGTCCCGACGAGGTGACGGGCGCGACGGTGCGGGCGATTCAGGGCGACCTGTTCGCGTTGGCGGCGCGGCTGGCCGCTCCCGGCGCGGCACCCGCCGGCGTAGCGTTCGATGAGACGCGGGTCACGGCCCTCGAGGCGATCCTCGATGACGTCGACCGGCGGTGCGGGCCGCTGCAACATTTCGTCCGACCCGGCGGACACGAGTCGGCAGCATGGTTGCATCTGGCGCGGACGGTGTGCCGTCGGGCCGAGCGGCGGCTGGTTGCGTTGCACCGGACGGACCCGGTCGAGCCGTTGTACCTTCGCTACGTGAACCGGTTGGCGGACGCGCTGTTCGCGTTGGCGCGGCAGGTCAACCACGCGACGGGTTTCGGCGACGAGCCGGTGCGGCGGTAAGTAAGAACCCATCCCAGGCTTTTCCGACATAAGAACCCATCCCAGGCTTTTCCGACAAGCTGTCGGCGCGCGGGGGCGCGGGGGTGACGGGGGGGTCGGATCGCCAGGCCGGCATGTTCCGGAAGACTCGGCGGGCGGGCCGGTTGGTCCGCTGT
>Ga0073932_1002941_pt1 | contig 24494 bp, 16 predicted proteins | sample DewCreD2012metaG_FD_76967 | JGI IMG/M metagenome (GOLD analysis project Ga0073932, IMG submission 76967) | Hot spring sediment bacterial and archeal communities from British Columbia, Canada, to study Microbial Dark Matter (Phase II) - Dewar... ...
CAACTGCCAATCAGACTGTACAACCACCTTTGGGCCTCCTTCGAGCGGATAAGTTGTCCATGTTCAACAACTTAGAGGTTCCAGGAGGCTCAAAGATTCCCGAATTCTTGAATAATCCGGGCTGGGGCCCGGCGCGCCAGAAAAGCGACTCGTGAGGCGATTCGCGCCTCTGGCCCAATAGAAACGGGAGAAGGTTCACTCCGTCGAGCGATTGGCCTTGCAGGGACGATATTCCCGCGGCTGCCAGGGCCGTGGCGTGGATATCGAAGGCCATCACCGGCTTTGGGTACACCATGCCGGCCGGGATCACCCCTTTCCATTGCGCCAAGAACGGCACGCGGATGCCGCCCTCGAACAGTTGCCCCTTGGTGCCGCGCAAGGGGTCGTTGCGCGAGGTGGTTTGGGGCGTCGGGCCGCCATTGTCGCTGTAGAAGAAGACCAGGGTTCGTTCTTCCAGTCCGAGCTGGCGAAGTTTTTCCAACACGCGGCCCACCGCGTCGTCCATTGCGGAGAGCATCCCAGCGTAGGTCCGGCGTTTCGGGTCGGTGATGTTGGGGAAACGGTCCTCGTATGCGTTGGTTGCTTCCAGCGGACTATGAACGGCATTGAACGCCACGTAGAGGAAGAACGGCTGATTCTTGCTGCGATCGATGAATCCGACCGCCTCGCGGGCAAAGGCGTCGGTCAGATACTCCTTTTCGCCGGTCACCGGAGCGTCATTGCGGAGAATGGGGTCGTTCTCGCGCGGACTGTTGGGATAGTAGCTCCGCGCGCCGCCGAGGAACCCGTAGAAGTGATCGAAGCCGCGCTCCCACGGCCGCAATCCTTCCTTGAACCCGATGTGCCACTTGCCGACCATGCACGTGGCGTAGCCGGCAGTCTTGAGTTTCTCGGCCAAGGTCGGCACCGTGCGCGGTTGGCCGAAGTTTGGCGCGGCGAACCGTTCGGGGCCGGAGTTGTGCTCGAAGCCGAATCGCTGCTGATATTTGCCGCTCATCAAGCCGGCGCGCGACGGCGAACAGACCGGATGCGTCGCGTAGCCGTCGGTGAATCGCACGCCGTTGCGGGCGATGCTGTCAATGTGCGGCGTCCGGATGTCCTTGCAGCCCTGGCAGCCAAGATCCGCATAGCCAAGGTCGTCGGCAAGGATCACCACGATGTTGGGCTTGGCGTTCGCCGCGCCGCGGGCAATTCCCAGATGGGCTCCCCAGGCAAGGGCGCCCGCTGCAACGAGCGATGCGAACTGTCGGATCGTCTTGCTTCTCATCCTGCTCTCCGGTTTGGTTTTTTAGGGCATCGCAGTTGTCCGGGAACTCCCTCTCACTCAACGCGCATCTTCTTCAAGTGGTCGGTTTGATAGAGCCTGGCGGAAAAATCCGCCAAGAGGGCGCGATCTTGCGGCGTGCAGGTGCCATCGCCGCCGAGGGTCTTCATGTTGGCGTCGATCTGGCCCTTCAGGTGCATGCCGATGGCCAGGACGTGAACACGCCGGTCTTGCAGGACATGGCGAATCGCCGCGCCGGGCAGTTGCGCGAGCCGCTGTTTGTCGAATCCCGGCACGAGGTATCCCGACCACCTGCCCAGCCAGCCGCCGCCGATGACTTTCATCGCCACGATGCCCATGCCAGCCTCGTGAGCCTTGGCCAGGCAGTCGTCGCGCAGTCTGGTCATCCGGGGCGTCCACACCGAATTGTGGCCTCGGGGCATGTAGCCGTAGGACAGCATGCAGATCTCGAATCCGCCGGAGTCGATCAGGGCCAGCGCCTTGTCGAAGTAGCCGTGCGCGGAGAACCCGATGAATCGCGTGATCTTCTCGTCGCGGAGCCGGACCAACTGCCCGTGAATTTTCATCGCCTGGCCGACGTTCATCTGTTCCAATCCCGGCGTGCCGTGAATCAGAACGATGTCCAAGTAGTCAGTCTGCAATTCCTTGAGGGATTTTTCCACCGCCTTGCGCACTTCTTCGGGCCTAGTGGTCTCGACCTTGGTCGCCAGACACACGTCGCGACGCCGGTCCTTGAGGGCCTCGCCGAGGATCGCCTGGCTTTCCATGTAGTTGCCGGCCGTATCGAAGTAACGCACGCCCCGGTCGAAGGCGTAGCGGACCAGGGCCACGCGTTCGTCGTGGGACAGCGGACTCAGCCAGGCCTTGGGCAGCGCCGCGCCGCCGTAGCCGAGGATCGGGAGTTGGAGGCCGGTCTTGCCGAGCGTGCGGGTGGGGATGGCGACGGCCGACTCGCGCCCGGCTGCCGCGCGCGAGTCGGCGGGCATAAGGCGTTCGCAAACGGCGGCCGCGGTCATCGCCTTGGCCGTGGTCTTCAGGAATTCGCGGCGTCCGGGAGTCGGGGTGGCGTTCATGGATCGCTGCCTTTGTTCAGCAGGGCGCCGCTTCTCCGTGCGGGTAACGGTAATCGGCTTGGGGGTTGGTGGACACGCGCTGCGTCGAGCCGTCGTCCAAGCGGTACACGTAGAGTTGGTTCTTGCCGGTCTCGCCGGAGTGGTACACCACCGCCGATTCGCCATCGATCCAGCGTGGATAGGCAAACCAGAACGGCTTGCCTGCCTCGTTGGCGAACGGCTTCGCGCCGGTGATCGCGCGCCGCCGCAGATCGAAATCGGCGATGTAGAGCGTGCGGCCCCCCAGCCCCTTGCTCTTGAATCCCCTCTGGAACTCGAAGCAGATCCTTCTCTCGCTGGGCGAGACGCTGACGCGGTCCAACAACCCCTTCGTCGCCAGCTCGCACTCGACCCGCTCGAACTTCGGCTCGCCGCCCGGATTCGGCGTCATCAGGAAATAGCCGAAACCGAGCTTCGGGGGCGCGGCCCCGACAAACAGCCGACCGTCGCCGAGGGCCGAGTGGACCCAGCAAGTGTACCGCTTGTCCGTCAACGCCACTTCCTCGCCCGGTTTGCCGCCCACCTTGCCCGCCATGACGCAAAAACCGCCTCGTTCCGAGGTCTTGCGGTTCCACACGGGTGTGTTCTTTCCGTCCCGCGTCCACGTGGGATTGAAGTCGGTGTGCGTGCCGTCGCTCAGGAAGTGAAACCCGGTGCCGTCCACCTTGACGATGAAGATGGCGGTTTTCCAATTGGTTACGACGGGATCATCCTTGAGCCGCCGGAAGCAAACCAGCATGTTGCCGGTCTTCGACCACGACGGTTTGAAGTCCCAATGGCCCGTGGTCAGCGGCTTTCCCTCCGGCTGGCCGGGCACGTTCACGTGAATCTCGCCGTTGCAGTAATATGAAATCCGCGAGCGGCGTGGCTGCGCCGTTTCGCCGGCGCCACTGATGCGTGGCGCCAACGCACCGCCGATACCCAACGTCGCGACGGCGCGCGTGGCTTGTTTGAGGAACTCGCGACGCGCGCGTGGGTTGCTGTCCGGTTTCATGGTCTTGCGCCCTTTCTGACTTGGGTCGGCTGGAGGACAAAGGGGTCAGGAGCATATACTGGGGGCTCTGGGTCGGTTCGGAAAGATCGCGGCGTTGCCGTCGCCCTTCAGGCGACCGCAAGGTCGAATCGCCGATATCAGGCATCTGTTCGATGGCTTCCTGGAAGGCGGCGTAATGCTCGTCCTTCGAAAAAATCATCATACCCCCCGATGCGGTTCAGTGCGCAAAAAACTATTCCAATGGGGGGCAATGTTGTGTCCGCGGGATGGTAACTATCTTACCCCAAACCACCAGACACCCCACTATATGCTCCTGACCCCATTATCTTCCCACTATATGCTCCTGACCCCATTATCTTTCTTCGAAAAAACCATCATACCCCCCGATGCGGTTCAGTGCGCAAAAAATTTTTCCAATGGGGGGTCACGGGGGATCAATGTTGTGTCCAGGCGATGGCGAGTATCTTGCTCTACAACCCCCAGACGCCCCAATATATGCTCCTGACCCCTTTATTTTGGCTTGTCGCCTTGCGTGTGCTGGATATAATTTTGACAAGATTATTTGTGATAAATATCCTGCCAGGTGCCGTGAAGCTACCTGCCAACTTCTTGGTGGGGAACCAATGCAGCTTACGGTGTGGTTGTTAAGGGTGTCGGGGCATTGCAGGCGAACGTTGGTCAGGAATCCGAAGCCGAATTCATTCCAACATACCCCTTGTGTCCTTTGGATCCAATTCTTGGCGTCGTGAGGACACCATTTCGGTTTTTCGCTCGATGGCTTAAGGAAATCGGACTGTTCGCAAGAAGGAAATTCGATGTCGATCGAGCAAGACGAACTCCTCGAGGAATTGGAGGATCGGATCGACGATCACGTCAACGATCCGTATCATCGCGGCCACTGCTCCGACTGCACCCACGCGCACGAAGGCGAGAATCCCTTGTGCGGGGACCGGATTCGGATGGAGTTGAAGGTGGACGATCAGGGCACGATGAAGGAAGTTTACTTCGATGGCCGGGGGTGTCGCATCAGCCAGGCGGCGGCCTCGATGTTGGTCGAGCGGTTTGACGGCCGCTCGGTGGAGGAAGTCAAGCAATTCACGGCCAACGACATGCTCAAGCTTTTCGGGGCCCGGCTGACCCCTAACCGGCAGAAATGCTGTTTGTTGTCGTGGCGCGTGCTTCAGGCGGCGGTGTATTCCCCGGTCGATTCGCCGGGCAATGGGAGCCGCGTCAACGACAGTCGTGCTCGCGCGGAGCCCGGGCCGACGTCGATTCCAGGCGGTGTCGGGGGCGCAAGCCGCGCGGCCCTGCCGGCGGCCGATTTCCTGCTGGAAACGGCGAAGTGGCGGGCCGATTTTCCGATCCTTTCCCAAAAGGTCCACGGCGGCACGCCGCTGGTCTATTTGGACAACGCGGCCAGTTCGCAGAGACCTCGCCAGGTGATTCAGGCCATGGTCGAGGCCTATGAAAAAGACTATGCGAACATCCATCGGGGGATCCACACGCTGGCTGAGCGGGCGACGGAACTCTTCGAGCAGGCGCGGTGCAAGGTGTGCCAGTTTCTCGGGGCTTCCAGTCCTCGGGAAATCGTTTTCACCAGCGGGGCCACGGCGTCGATCAACCTCGTTGCTCGCAGTTGGGGCGACGCCAACCTCCGTCCCGGCGACGAAATCCTCGTGACCGAAATGGAGCATCACTCGAATCTGGTGCCCTGGCACCAGGCGGCCCAGCGCACCGGGGCGGTGATACGGTGGATTCCCCTGACGGACGACGGGCGACTGGACATGGATGCGATGGACCGCGTGCTGGGGCCCCGCACACGCCTAGTCGCCGTGACCGCCGTTTCGAACGTGCTGGGCACGATCAATCCGGTGGAGGAGATCATTCGACGGGCGCACGAGGTCGGGGCCGTAGTTCTGGTCGACGGCGCCCAGAGCGTGCCCCATCAGAAAACGAACGTCGCGGCCCTGGATTGCGACTTCTTGGCCCTGAGCGGCCACAAGATGCTGGGACCGACGGGAATTGGCGTGTTGTATGGGAAGGGGGACTTGCTGGACCGGATGCCGCCCTTCCTCGGCGGCGGAGGGATGATCCGCAGCGTTTGGGTCGATCGGTTCGAACCGGCCGGGGTGGGCGATCCCGAGGACCCTCGCCCCTCGCGATTCGAAGCCGGCACCCCGCCGATCGTCCCGGCCCTCGGCCTGGCGGCGGCGATCGATTATCTTCAGTCCGTCGGCCTCGATGCGATCCACGCGCACGAACGGACGCTGACCGTTCGCGCCCATCGGCTCCTCGAGGCGATTCCCGGGCTTCGCATTCTCGGGCCCGAGCCAACGGCGAAGGCGGGAATCGTGAGTTTTGTGCTTGCCGACCCCCAAGGGCGGCCCATCCACGGCCACGACGTGGCCGAGCACCTCGACCGCCGCGGGATCGCGGTCCGGGCGTCGCACCACTGCGCGGAGCCGCTCCACCGGCGTTACGGGCTTGACGCCACGGTGCGGGCGAGTTTCTATTTCTACAATACGCCCGAGGAAATCGACCTGCTGGCCGAGAGCCTGGTTCGCATCCAGCACGCTTCTCAAAAGCGGAAATAGCTCGCCGAGGCGTCCAGACGAGGGGAAAGGGAAGATGAACGGTCCGCTCTCTCCGCGCCTCGGCGTTTCCGCGTGGGTCGTGCTCCTTGTGCTCTGCTTTGCCTGCCCGCTGGCGCGCGGCAACGACGCCCGGTTCACCCAGGCCGATTACGACCGCCGCGCGGCGGAGCTGCTCCCCAGGCTTCCCGGCCCGGGGTTCACGGTGGTCGTCGAGCCCCCCTTCGTGGTCGCCGGCGACGAACCGCCGGAGGTCGTTCGCCGTCATTGCCGGCAAACGATCCGTTGGGCCGTCGATCGCTTGAGGCGGGCCTATTTCTCCCAGGATCCCGCCGAAATCATCGAGATCTGGCTTTTTCGCGACAAAGCCAGCTACGAGAAGCATTGCGGGGCGTTGTTTGGGCAGGCGCCGGCGAGCCCCTATGGGTTTTACAGCGCGTCGGACCGCGCTCTGGCGATGAACATCGCCACCGGCGGCGGGACACTCGTTCACGAGATCGTCCACGCGTTCATGGCAACCAATTTCCCGGACTGTCCCGCATGGTTCAACGAGGGCTTGGGCTCGCTCTACGAGCAGTCCGCGGACCGCGAGGGAGCGATCGTCGGGTTGACCAATTGGCGGTTGGCCGGGCTGCAACGGGCGATCCGAGACAACAGGCTCTGTTCGTTCGAACGCTTGTGTACGATGGGCGACCGCGAGTTCTATCGCGACGCGCAAGGGACCAACTACGCCCAGGCCCGATATCTCTGCTATTATCTTCAGGAGCGGGGACTCTTGCAGACGTTCTATCGTCGATTCCTTGCCAACCGCGACAAGGATCCCGGCGGATGCCGCACGCTGCAAGAGGTCCTTCAAGACAGCGATCTGGATCGCTTTCAGCGCGTCTGGGAAGCCTGGGTGCTGGAGCTGACGTTCCCCGAAGGAGTGCGACCATGATTGTCGGGGTGCCCAAGGAGATCAAGCGGGACGAGTACCGGGTGGGGTTGTTGCCCGTCGGGGTCGAGGAGTTGGTTCGGGCGGGGCATCGGGTTCTCGTCGAGGCGGGGGCTGGGCTGGGCTCCGGCCTGGCCGACCACGATTACCTCCGCCACGGGGCGGAACTGGTTCCCGGACCCGATCCAATCTACGGCGAGGCGGACCTCGTCGTCAAAGTCAAGGAACCCCAGCCCGAGGAAATCCCGCGATTGCGCCGCGGCCAGGTGGTTTTCGCCTATTTCCACTTCGCGGCGGACCGCGTGTTGACCGAGTCCGTGCTCCACTCCGGCTGCGTGGCCGTGGCCTACGAAACCCTTCGCGACGACCGCGGCCGGCTGCCGCTGTTGACCCCGATGAGCGAAGTGGCCGGGCGGATGAGCATTCAGGAGGGGGCGAAGTATCTCGAACGGCCGCAGATGGGCCGTGGCATCCTGCTGGGCGGAGTCCCCGGCGTGGCCCCCGCCCACATCGCCATCCTCGGCGGCGGCGTGGTCGGCTCCAACGCCGCCAAGGTGGCGGCCGGTTTCGGAGCGAGCGTGGCCTTGATGGACGTCGATATGGACCGGCTCCGCTATCTGGACGACATCATGCCGGCCAACGTCACCGTGCTGTTCAGCGATCGGCACACGATTCGCGAGCAGCTTCGCCTGGCCGACCTGGTGATCGGCGCGGTCCTCGTGCCCGGGGCCCGCGCCCCCGTCCTCATCGAGAGGGAGGACCTCCGATGGATGAAACCGGGAAGCGTGATCATCGACGTGGCGATCGACCAGGGCGGGTCGGTGGCCACCAGCCGTCCGACCACCCACAGCGATCCGACATTCGTCGTCGACGACGTCGTGCATTACTGCGTCACGAACATGCCGGGCGCCGTTGGCCGGACCAGCACCTACGCGTTGTGCAACGTGACCCTGCCTTGGGCCCTGCGCATCGCCTCGCGGGGCATCCTCCAGGCCGCGCGGGACTTCCCCCCCATCGCCCGAGCGATTAATCTGTTCGAAGGCTCCGTGACCAACCAGGCCGTCGCGGCGACGTTCGGTTTGCCGTACGATCCGAGGTTTGAGCGGTAGCGGCCGGTTGGCGACGCGAGGCTTGGATCGAAGGCCACGCAACCGGGGGCCGTGGCGCATGATCCACGTGATTTCCAGGAGACTGTCCCGGTGCGGAAATACCCGCTCAAACTTTTGCGCGAGGGGAGGAGGCGATGAGTGAACAGCCTTCGCCCGTGGTGGGCATTGTGATGGGAAGCGACAGCGATTGGCCGCACGTCAGCGGGGCGGCCAGCGCCCTGGAGGAATTCGCCGTGGCGTACGAAGCCCGCGTGATGAGCGCCCATCGCACGCCCGACGTCGTTCAGCAATATGCCGCGTCGGCGGCCGACCGGGGCCTCCGCGTGCTGATCGCGGCGGCCGGGGGCGCCGCCCACCTGGCCGGCGTGGTCGCCGCCCATACGGTGCTGCCGGTGATCGGCATTCCCGTGCCGACCGACCTGGCCGGCGGGCTGGATTCCCTGTTGTCGATGGTTCAGATGCCGGGCGACGTGCCGGTCGCCACCGTGGGCGCCAACGCCGGCGGCCCGAGGAACGCCGGGCTCCTCGCCGTTGAAATCCTCGCCGTGTCCGACGAACGGCTGCGTGCGAGACTGGCGGCCTTCAAGCAGCGGCTCCGCGAGAAGGTCGCCGCCCGCGACGCCGCCTTCCAGCAAACCCTCCGCGGCGAGAGAAAGCGGACGTAGCGTCTGTGGTTCCGCCCTCGCCGAGGGCGCGAGGAGACTTCCGGATGACTTTAAGTTCCGAGGAGCTGGCCACGCTCCGCTGGATCGGCGGCGTGGACGGCTATCTGGACCTGATCGACCAGACCCGCCTTCCCACCGAATTCGTCCGCGTCCCCTGCCGCGACGTGGAGACGGTGTGGGAAGCCATCAAGACGCTTCGCGTCCGGGGCGCGCCGGCCATCGGCGTGGCGGCGGCGTACGGGGTTTGCTTGGGGTTGCAGCAAGTCGCCGCGGCCACGCAGAAGGCGTTCTTCAACCGGCTGGACGAGGTGATCGACTACCTCGCCTCCAGCCGGCCCACCGCGGTGAACCTCTTCTGGGCAATGGAGCGCCTGCGCCGCCTCGCCCACCAGCGGCGCGGACGCCGGGCCCCCGGGGCCCTGCTGGCCGACCTGCTGGCCGAGGCGCGGGTGATCCACGAGGAAGACCGGCAAATGTGCCGCAGCATTGGCGAGCATGGGTCCGCGCTGCTGGCCGACGGGCAGGGCGTGTTGACCCACTGCAACGCCGGGGCCTTGGCCACCTCGGACTACGGCACGGCGCTCGCGGTCATTTATACGGCAGTCGCGTCGGGCAAGCGGATCCACGTCTTTGCCGACGAGACGCGGCCGCTGTTGCAAGGGGCCCGGCTCACCGCCTGGGAACTCCAGCAGCGCGGCATTCCCGTCACCCTGATCTGCGACAACATGGCGGCCCAAGTGATGCGCGAGGGCCGGGTCCAGGCCGTGGTGGTGGGGGCGGACCGGATCGCGGCCAACGGCGACGTGGCCAACAAGATCGGCACCTACGGACTGGCCCTGTTGGCCGCCGCCCACGCCATCCCCTTCTACGTGGCCGCGCCGACCAGCACCTTCGACCTGGCCATTGCCTCGGGCGAGGCGATCCCCATCGAGCAGCGCGATCCGCGGGAGATCACCCATGGATTCGGCCGCCAGACCGCCCCGGACGGCGTCCAAGTCTACAACCCGGCCTTCGACGTCACGCCGGCCCGGCTCATCAAGGCCCTCATTTGCGAGCGCGGGGTGATCGAGCCGGTGACCGCCGAGCGGATTGCCGCCGTGGCCTCGCGATAACGGCCGAAAACAGCGCGGCGGCCTCCGGTTTCGCCCATGCCTCTGGCAGGCAGGGGGCGGAAATCCTACAATCGGGCGCGGAGTGGGGTTCGATCCACGGTCACTTTCAGCAGGAGACCCAGCCGTGATGACGTTCATCATGTTCGGCAAGTACACCATGGAGGGCCTCAAGGGAATGAGCGCCGAGCGGACCGACAACGCCGTCAAGGTCATCGAGCAGTGCGGCGGCCAGGTCGAGGGGATGTTTGCGACCCTCGGGGAGCACGACCTGGTGCTCATCCTTTCCTTCCCCTCGCTTGAAGACGCCATGAAGTGCTCGGTCGTCCTCACCCGGATGACCGGCATCGCCTTCACCACGGCTCCGGCCGTGTCGGTCGAAAAGTTCGATCAGATGATGGCGGGAACGTAACCGAGGGCCGTCGTTCACGGAGAGCGTCTCGCTTTTCGCGGCGCAGTCCGCGAAAACCGGACTTTCCGCTTGCCCCGGAAGGAAACAGTCCCCGTGAACGTCCTCGCTTTCGGGCCGGCGTGGTGGCGCGAGCTGTTTCTCCCCTCGCCTTTGGAGGGTCCATGAGTGATCTTGCCTACAAGCCTGGAACCCGCGAAGTCATCCGGCGCCTCGAACAACTCCAGTCGCGTCAGGGGATGGATCGGATTTTCGCCTCCGTCAGCATCCCCTCGGCCGCGCTCGAGGAGTTCGGCCGCCGATACGGCGAGGGATTCTGCGACTATCCCGACCCGCGCGAACGCATCGCCTTTTGGGACCGATTCCTTGCCGAGCGGGCGGCGGTCGAGGACGATTCGCTTCCCTGCGCGTATTTGAGCGAAATGGACCAGGGGCTTTACGGCGGCCTGTTGGGCGGCAGCGTGCAGTTCATGGCCCATCCCGAGAACGGCTGGATCTCCTCGATGGTCGCGCCGCTGTTGAAGGACTGGTCGGAGTTCGACCGCCTCCGCTTTGACCCCAACCATGAGTGGTTCAAACGCTATCGGGAGCAGCTTCGGGTGTTCGTCGAGGGAGCGCGCGGCAAGTTCGCCGTGAGCCATTTCATCCTCATCGACGGGTTGAACTTCGTTTTCGAACTCGTCGGAGCGACGGAGACCTACGTGAGCCTGATCGAACGACCCGAGATGGTCCGCCGGGCAATCGACCTGGCCTTCGAGCTGAACGTGGCCGTGCAAGAGGCCTTTTTCGATTGCGTGCCGTTGCTCGAAGGCGGCACGGCAAGCAACATGGCCCAATGGATCCCCGGACGCATCGTTTCGGAAAGCGTGGACCCGTTCCACATGACCTCCGTCGAATACTTCGAGACCTGGGGCCGCGAGCCGGCCCAGCGGATCTTCGACCGCTTCGACGGCGGGGTAGTGCACATCCACGGCAACGGGCGCCACTTGCTGGAGGCGGTCTGCACGCTCCGGCGGCTGCGGGCCATCTACCTTGGCGACGACAAGGGATTTCCCGAGGCGTTCGACGTCCTGCCGGAGCTTCGGGCCCGCACGGGCGACATCCCCTTGGTGCTGGCCGTCGACTATCCCCGCTTCGTCGACAAGCTGGCCCGCCGCGAACTGGTGGGCGGGGTCTTCTACAAAGTCAGCGGCGCCCCCGACGCCGCGGCGGCGAACCGGCTGATGGAAAAGGTCCGGGCCTATCGCGCGGGCTGACGAGCCTCGCCGATGTCCGCGTGGTGCGCCCTGCGTCTGGGAAGCGTTTCCCGAAGCGTAGTGCGTCCCGGCAGCCTCCGGCAGCCTCGTCCGCAAGCGCGCTTGATCGACGGACGGTCTACCAAGCGGCGTCGACGGTGAGGGACTGGCGGGCCGAGCCGTCGGCGGCCAGGCGGTGAACGACAATCGCCTGGGGGCCCTGGATTCCCGCCGCCACGCGCCCCGCGCCGGCGACCGGAAGCAGCAGGGTGACTCGGCCGTCGGCCAAGGCCGCGCGGAGCGTGTATCCCGCCGCGGTTCGCTGGAGCAGGGCCCCGAGGGGGACTTTTTCGCCTCGCCGATGGGGACGGAACAGGGCGACGAATTCGGCGGACCGCGTCTTGGCGGCCGTCGCCGCGGTGAGATGCCATTCGCGGAGCTGGACGCGGGGCCGGGGATCGGGGTCGCATCGATCGGTCTGCGTGATGTTCAACCCCTCGGGCGCCAACAGCGCGATCGCGCACGCCGCGCCGCCGCGGCCGATCGCGATGTCGCGCTGGTCCGTCACCTTGAACTCGCTCGGCGCATGGAGCCGGTATTCGAAAGTCACGTCGCGCCGGGCCACGAGTTGGTCGAAGACGACCAGCAATTCGGGCTTGACGAAGATGATCGCCCGCGTGAACCGCTCCAAGAGCCTGCCCGCGGCGGGATTCGCCTCGTCGAGCCACGGGTAGGAATCGGCGGCCTCGCCGACGACGACGTCGATTTCCGGCGTGGTCTGGAAGGCCACGATCCGCCCCTTCGAGGACGCCGAATGCGGCGTCTGGCCGCGGCCGTCGACCGTGATGCTGTTGACCGACCGCGTGTTCCACATCCACAGCCGGTGGTGCTCGCTGCCGTGCACGTCGCGCCGCCCGCTCGACACCAGAAGCGGCTCTCCGTAAGCCGCGAGCTGGAAGGCGTTGTTCGCGTCGTAGCCGTGGGACTGGGTGCCCATGGGGCTGGACTTGAAGGCCACCTGGACGCCTTGGCGGGCATCGAGCAGGGTGCTGTTCAGGCAGGTCACGCCGGTGCCGCGGAACACGCGCGAGGTAGGCAGGTCGTCAGGCGGCTGGGCCTTGACGCGGGGCTGCGCGCCGCGCACGAAGCCGACATAGCCCTCGCTTTCCACCGGCCCGCCCATCTGCTCCACGTACCACTGCCAATGGCCGTTGCCGGATTGCGCGGCCAGAACCGACATGAGCGGGACGTTCTGCTGGGCCCGGCGGTCGGCGGCCAGGTCGCCGAACCCTCCGCCCCGCTTGTGCGGCGGCATCATGTACATGGCGAAGTAACCCGCCTTCGAAAAATACGGCTTGTCGTAGGCGCGGACGCCCATCGCCGATTGCATGATGTCGGCCCACCAGGTGAACCGTTCCAGGTAGCTGTTCCAGTAGCTTGCGCCTTCGTGCCAGCCGCCATCCGGATCGGCCCAGACCGGATAGACGGTGGCAAAGTAGTTCATGGCGAACCAGACCCACTCGTCGGCGCCCTCGATTTCGCCGAGAAAGGCCACGCCGACTTCGCCCAGGAAATGCCATGCCCGATTGGCGTGGCTGTCGAAGGGCCGCCAGAGAATCCGCGGGCAAAGGTGGGCAAACATCTCCTCGCCGCGGACCTTCATCACGCCGCGGCAGACGGCCCGTTCCTCCTCGCTCAACAGGTCGTGGAGGAAGGTGTAGGTTCGAGAAAACCGCGAGGCGTAGGGCATGCCCGCCTCGTCGTTGTAGCGATAGCCCGTGGCGCCGCGGGGGTCCCATCGGGCGCACTCCATGAGGATCCGCCTGGCCAACGTTCCGTAACGTTCGTCGCCCGTCAGCAGCCGGGTGAACGCCAGCGTCGCTGCCCCGTCCAGCGCCTCGATCGTATACAGCCGGTTGCCCCACCAGATCTCGCGCCACTCTTCGCTCAACGGTTTGGTTCCTTGGGGATACTTCGGCGGCTCGGCCGTGGGGGGAGGACGGTCGAGCAACTTGCGACACTCGGCTTCGAGCTTCTTGAGCCGGGGGGCCAAGGGGCCTTGGGCGAGTTCCCTGAGCCGCGGCAGATCCTCGGGCCGCAGGAACAAGCGGGGATGGGCCTTGGGGATCCGCGCCAGCAGCTCCCCGCGCGGCGCAAGGGGCATCGGGACCGCGCCCTCGACGATTTGGAACGTGCGGCCCCGGCTCCAAGCGGTTTTCTCGCCGGAAGGGGCAACGCCCCGGTACCGCCACGTATAGCGTCCGGGCGGCAAGACCTTCGCCGGACAGTGGACGTTCCAGGCGATCCCGTCGGCGCGGTAGGCGATCGTCCCATCCGAGCATTGATCGCCCCGGCAGCACTCGACCTCCCAGGCCGCGATGCCCTTCTGCGGCCGCCAGGTGAACGCCGGCGGAGTGACCGCGCAGTCGCTGCCCGCCGCCGGACGGAAACCCCACTCGCCTTCTTTTTCGCCCCTCTCATCCAAAGCGGGTGCTGCGCCCATGGCTCCCCCCGTCAGCAACAAAGCGAGAATCAATGCGACCGGAACCATCGCTCCCCCTCAAGATGTCTCAAGAAAATGGCTCCCCTCTCCCGCTCGATGGGAGAGGGGACCGCGTTTCCCAAAAAGAGACGGAATCGCTAGGCGGGCCCAATCGCCGGGTACACCTTGCGAATCGCCTTGATGATGTCGTTGACATCGTCTTCCGTGAAATTCGGGTCCATCATCACGCCGGCGGCCCGCTCGAGGATGTCGATGGTGCGCGGGCAGGTCTCGCGGCCATAGCGGATCGCCTTGCCCTCGGGGCTTTGGAACGACGGCCAGGCCGGATGGACCGTGGCTTTCTTTTCGATCCGGCTGTCGGCCGGGAGGATCACCGAGCCGCCGGGGCCGTGGACCGGGACGCCCTCGGCGGCCATCGCTCGCTGGAACTTCACGCGTCGGGAACGGGTCCCCAGGTCGAGGAAAATCACCGACCCCAGGTCGCCGTCGGGATCGTACGACTTGCGGAGCTTCAGGCCGGGAATGTCGGCGATGGCCTCGCGGACCTTTCGGGCATTGGCGCGGAGCCGCGAGCAGATGGTCTCCAGCTTTTGCAATTGCCCCTTGAGGACCGCGCCGGTGAACTCGTTCATGCGAAAGTTGCAGGCGGCGAAGCCCGCCAACATGCCGCCCTTGAACTCCTCGGTGTACGGCGAGCGGAGCGATCCCACGTCGTGGAAACGGACGGCCCGCTCGAACAGCTTCGGATCGCTGGTGACCACGGCCCCGCCCTCGCCCGAGGTGATCGTCTTGCTGAGCTGGAAGCTGTTGATGCCCATATCCCCGAGGGTGCCGACGTACTTGCCCTTGTACTTCCCGCCCGCACATTGGGCGCAATCCTCCAGCACCCGAATCTTGTGCTTCCGCGCGATTTCGAGGATCGCGTCCATGTTGGCCACGCCGCCCTGGAGATGGGAGGGAACGATGACCTTGGTTCGGGGTGTGATTTTCGCCTCCAGTTCGTTGGGATCCATGGAGAACGACTCGTCGATTTCGACGAAGACCGGCAGGGCGCCGGAGAGCACGACGGCGTCGTAGTCGGCGTACCAGGTCCAGGCGGGAAGGATCACCTCGTCGCCCGGCCCGACCTCCAGCGCCGCCATGGCCGTGTACAGGGCGGTGGTGCCCGAGGTCACCGCGATCGCGTGCTTGGCGCCGATGTGGGCCGCGTAGGCCTTCTCGAACTGAAGGACCTTGGATTTCCCGCCCCACCAGCGGAAAGGATAACGCGACTCCAGCACGTCGAGCAGCTCCTGCTTCTCGACATCGTCGTAGAACTGGGGCCCGAACGGACGCGAATGCAACGGCGAAGTCCGGACCGGTTTGCCTCCGTCGATGGCCAGTTTTTCCTGGCCCTCGCCGCCGGGGGACGTCGCGGCATGGGGGCCAGCAAGGACGGACGCGGCGCCCAAGGCGCCGACGGCTTGAAGGAATTCACGACGGTTTGCCACGCTCGGAATCATGAGAGGTTCCTCCCTACAAACGATGGAAAGGTTTCGCGGCCGCCGCGCTCCGGCAGCCATCGCCCTCCGTGGCGTTTTCCTGGAAGTTGTCGCAGTTGCATGTCAGCGGTCGGGCTGCGGGGCGACGGCCTCGCCGGCTCCCCGCGGCGGCCGCCGAGCCCTCGTCCCGTAACCGTTCCCAGACAGCGGACAGCCCCATTTCCGCGGACTTCGCCGCGAAAATCGGGATAGTCGCCGTGAACACCCGCTCACGGCGGAATCCCCAGGGCACGGATCGCCCCCGATCATCCTACCCCGCCCGCGTTGCGGTCCGCAAGCGGCCCGGTCGGCCCCTGGATGGGGCGGAAACCGAGCGGCGTGCGGCGATCGAGTCGGCTTGTTGACACGGCCTGCCCGAACTTCACAATAGGGGCGGTCGATTCGCAAATCATGGCTGCGGATCGGTATTCCACGGCAAGAAAGCACGAGAGGAGCACCAACATGCGACTGACGCGACGCGATTTTCTGTCGGCTTCGGCGGCGGCGGGCCTCTCCCTGGCCGCCCCGGCGGTCCACGCGGCCCAGCAGGGCAAGGTCTACAAGACGGCGATCCTCGGCAGCGGGTGGTGGGGGATGAACATCCTTCGGGAGGCGATTCGGGCGGGGCAATCGAAGGTGGTCGCCATGTGCGACGTGGATCGGCGGCAACTGGATCCCGCCGCCGCCGAAGTCGAGAAAATGACGGGCGCAATGCCCAAAAAATATGTCGATTACCGCGACCTGTTGGACAAGGAGAAGCCCGAAATCGTCATCGTCGCCACGCCCGACCATTGGCACGCTTTGCAAACCATCGCGGCGGTGCGGGCCGGGGCCCACGTCTACGTCGAGAAGCCGATCAGCCACACGATTAAGGAGGGCCGGGCGATGGTCAACGCCGCGCGGGCGGCCGGACGCGTGGTTCAGGTCGGCACGCACCGCCGCGTTTCGCCCCACAACGTGGCCGGACGCGAGTTTATTCGATCGGGCAAGCTCGGGAAGATAGGGATGGTGCGGGCGTTTGTTCACTATGGTGGCGGACCGGAAAAGCCCCGCAAGAACGTTGAGCCGCCCAAGGAACTCGACTGGGATCTGTGGTGCGGCCCCGCCCCGATGCGCCCCTTCAACGGCGATCCCGCCAACCCTTGGTCCGGCGGCATCCATCCCCGAGGCTTCCGCATGTATCTGGACTACGCCAACGGCACGCTGGGCGACTGGGGCATCCACTGGATGGACCAAATCCTCTGGATCACCGGCGTTAAGTGGCCAAAGAAAGTCTTCTCCACCGGCGGCCGGCCGATCAAGGGCCCGCCCATCCTGACCAAGGAAGAACAGACCAGCGACGCCCCGGACCATCAAGTGGCCGTGCTCGAGTTCGATGAATTCACCGTGTCCTGGGAACACCGGCAGTTTGCGGGCAACAACGCCGAGAAGGGCGAATCGGTCGGCTGCTACTTCTACGGCACGGAAGGCACGTTCCACATGGGCTGGCAGCAGGGCGCGGTGTTTTATCCCGTCGACGCCCGCAAGGCCCCGGTCCGTTTCGAGCCCCGATTGAGCAAGCCGGACGATCAGAACATCAAGGAACTGTGGGCCGATTTTCTCCAGGCCATCGAAACGAACCGCCGCCCGGTGAGCGACATCGAGGAAGCCCACTACTCGACCAATTGCAGCCTGTTGGGCATGCTTTCGCTCAAACTTGGCCGCAGCGTCCTTTGGGACGGGGAGAAGGAGGAAGTCATCGGCGATCCGGAGGCCAACAAGCTCCTCCGCCGCGAGTACCGCGGGCAGTGGAAATACCCGGAGGCCAGTTGACCGAATAAATAGCTGGCGTCAGACGTTCAAATTTCATTTTTCGCGGACGCGGGGCACCCTCTGCCACCCCCTTTGCCTTGCGAAAAATGAAATTTGAACGTCTGACGCCAGCCCGCGACGCAGCCCGGAGCAAAGACCATGAGTTCCCGCCTACGTTTGCAGGTGGCGGATGGCGTTTACCACGTGACCAATCGGGGCGTCGATCGCAGGGAAATCGCATTCGACGACGAGGAACGGCAAAAATGGGTTTACTGCTTGGGAGACGCGGCCCTTCGTTACGGCTGGCGTGTTTACGCCTATGCGTTGCTGACGAACCATTTTCACCTCTTCCTCCGCACCCCTGAACCAAACCTCTCGGTTGGCATGCAGGAGTTCGAAGGACGTTACGCCACGTTCTTCAACCGGCGACACGAACGCACGGGCCACCTGTTCCAGGCCAGGTTTCACGCCATCTTGGTTGAAGTGGAGAGTTACGCCTGGGAAATCTCACGCTATGTTCATCTGAACGCCGTTCGCGCCGGAATCGTGCCTCATCCCGACGCCTACCCCTGGAGCAGCTTCCCCGACTACATGAACGCAAGGGCGGCGCCCGCCTGGCTGGACTGGCGGACGGTGTTCGCCGATTTTGGAGCTTCGGAATCCGCGGCGCGGGCAGCCTACCGTCAATTCGTGGAGGCCGGCCTGGTTGCGCTCCCGCCCTCTCCCTTCGCTCGCGTGGTGGCCGATTCTTTCTTGGGCAGCGATCGTTTTGTCCAAGAGATGGCCGATCGTTTTCGCGACCCAAGTGATTCGCTGCCGTTCGGCGATCGCCGCGCGTCTGGGACGCTCGCGCCAGAGACGATCATCGCGCGAATCGCCGCGCTTATGGAAACCACCCGCGAGGCGATTTGCCGGCCCGGCCGCCACCGCCATCATGCCCGCGAGGTGGCCGTGTGGTGCTGTCGCGAGATGACGGATGCGTCACTGGACCATTTGGCCGATTTGTTTGGATGCGCCGGGCGGAGCACAATCACCGAGACAGCGCGCCGTTGTGCCGAGCGACTCGAACGGGACCCGCCCTTTCGCCAACTCGTCGATTCCGTCCGGAAGCGACTCCTCGAAGGGGCGGACTAGCGACAGCGATTTTCATTGCACGGGTCGCGGCCCGGGGTCACCCCTCGGATTCCGCAGCAACGAATTTTGAATTTTGAACGACAGACGCCCGTCACTCCTTCTGCGCCTCGCCGGTCATGGGAACGAACATGACCGGGGCGACGCTGGTGCGCTCGACTTTGCCGTCCTTCTTTTTCTCGACGACTACGAGGTCCTGGGGGTATTTGCCTACCGGCAAGACGAGTCGCCCGCCAGGGGCCAACTGGTCCACCAACGGCTGCGGCACATGGTCGGGTGCGGCGGCCACAATGATGAGGTCGAAGGGAGCGTGCTCGGGCCAGCCGCGGTATCCATCCCCCGCCCGGACCGTGACGTTCTTGTAACCGAGCTTGGCCAGGCGACGGCGGGCGTCATTGGCCAACGGTTCCACGATCTCGATGCTATACACCTCCTTGCACAGCTCGGCCAGGATCGCCGCCTGATAGCCGGACCCGGTGCCAATGTCCAGCGCCCTCGCGTCGGGCCTGGGCCGGGCCAGTTGCGTCATCAAGGCCACGATGTACGGCTGCGAGATGGTCTGCCCGTGGCCGATCGGCAGGGGATGATCATCGTAGGCCTGATGATCGAGTTCGTCCGGAACGAACTCGTGGCGCGGCACGCGGCCCATCACTTCGAGGACCTTGGGGTCGGTGATGTCGCGAGCCCGAAGCTGGCGATCCACCATCCGCCGCCGGGCCTCTTTGAATTGCTGCGGCTCGGTTGTTTCCGGCTTCAATTCCGCAGCAGGGACGGACTCCGCCGCCGAAGCGACGTCCGCCGATGGTCCCGATTCAGATCCCCCCGAATGCCACACGCCCCACTCCTCGCCCAGCCACCCCAGGATGAGGGCCGCCACCCCCAAGACCGCCGAGACCAGCGCAAAGGTCCGCGTCGAACGCAAAGCTCGCATGGATCTGCCCCCCACTCAAAGCGAAACCCTGCCGGTCATTGTAGCGTTTCGCCGCGCCGCCCGACAAGACAGGGGCGATGCGTGCCCGTCGCGCCATTGCTCAGGCCCGGGCAGATACCGTCCGCGCCTTGCAGCGCCGCCACCGGAAGCTAGGATGGACATCGCTGGTCGCTTGGCCATACGACACCCGTCTCGTCAAGGTCCCACCATGCATCACGGCAATGAAAACACGGCGCCCTTGGCGCCAGGAATCGGGATTCCCTGGCTTGGCCTCGGCACTTGGAAGATCCCGGAATCGCTCGCGCCGGACCTGATCCGCGAGGCGGTTCGCGTCGGCTGGCGGCATTTCGACTGCGCGTGCGACTACGGCAACGAGTCGGCCGTGGGCCAGGGCCTGGCATTGGCCTTGGCGGACGGTCATTGCCGGCGCGAGGAACTCTGGATCACGTCGAAGCTCTGGAACACCTACCACCAGCCCCAGCACGTCCGGCCAGCGTGCGAGCGATCGCTGCGCGATCTCAGGCTGGACTGGCTCGACCTGTACTTGCTGCACTTCCCGATCAGCCTCGCGTTTGTGCCATTTGAGGTGCGGTACCCTCCTGGTTGGCTCTCGGATCCCCAGGCGCCTTCAGTCGGCATGAAGCCGATCCGCGTGCCGCTGGCCGAGACGTGGGGCGCGATGGAAGAGTTGGTCCGGGCGGGGCTCGTCCGACGAATCGGGGTGTGCAACATGGGGACCGCGCTGCTGCGGGATTTGCTTTCGTACGCGGCGATCCGTCCAGCCGTGCTCCAGGTGGAAATGCACCCCTATCTTACCCAAGAGCGGCTGCTCCGCTTCTGCCGCGAGGAAGGCATCGCCGTCACGGCGTTTTCGCCGTTCGGGGCGGATTCCTACGTTCCGTTGGGCATGGCGGGCCGGGGTGAATCCCTGCTGCAAGACCCGGTCGTCGCCACACTGGCCGAACGGCTTGGGCGCACGCCAGCCCAAATCCTCCTCCGCTGGGCCGTTCAACGGGGCACGATCGCCATACCCAAGACCCAGCGACCGGCCCGGTTGAGGGAGAACCTGGCCATTTTCGATTTTTCGCTCGACGACGAGCAGATGCACAGCCTTTCGGCGCTGAACCGCAATCGTCGCTTCAATGACCCTGGCGAATTCTGCGAAAAGGCCTTCCACACCTTCTTCCCGATCTTCGATTGAAGCGGTTTTCCGGCCAATTGTGGGGATCGTTCCGGTTGGGCCAGGGGCGGGGCGGAGGAAATCGGAGCGTTCCACCAGATAGAAGGGTACCGCTTTTTTTCAGAATCTGGGTAAGATGAAAGGTACGAGGCCCCCAACGGAACAGGGAGAGGCGCTCTCGCACGATTTCGGTTTGCCGCCTTTCGGCCGGCCAACCGCGAGTCGCTCTGCCTAGGGTCATGGCCTCGGAAGGGCAATTTCGATCCTCTTTTCTTTGGGCAGGGATCATGATTCGCAAAAGCTTCTGGAAACGCCTTCGCAAGGCCGCTCGGGCTCGCCGCGTCTCGGGATCGGTTCGCAAACCCCGTTTTTGCCGACTGGAATCACTCGAATCCCGGCAACTCCTGTCGGTCACGCTCCCGGCCATCGCCGACCAGACGGTTCTGGCCGGCGCACCGCTGCACCTGGCGTTGAACGGCAGTTCGAGCGCAGGCAATCCGGTAGCTTACACGGTCTCGACGAGCAATAGTTCCCTGCTGACCGCCACCGTGCCGACCGGCAATCCGAGCTTGAGGATCTCGGTCAGCAGTCCGGCCAACGCGATCCAGGGGGACATGGTGTTCCAGTTGTTCGAGGACATCGTCCCGGAGACCGTGACCCAAATCACAACCCTCGCCGACCAGGGGTTCTACAACGGACTGATCTTCCATCGCGTGATCAAGAACTTCATGGTCCAGGGCGGCGACCCCTTGGGAAACGGCACCGGAGGGCCGGGCTTCACCTTCGACGACGAATTCGATCCCGATCTTCAGTTCACCAGCGCCGGCATCCTGGCGATGGCCAACAGCGGGGCGGACACGAACGGGTCGCAATTCTTCGTCACCACCGTGCCCACCCGCTGGCTCGATTTCAACCACACGATCTTCGGTTTCCTCACTCAGGGAAGCAGCGTTCTCACCCAGATCGAGAACGTGCCCACCAACGTCAACGACCGGCCGCTCAACGACGTGGTGATGACCTCGGTCTCGACCATCACCGACACCCAGAACGGCGTGCTGCGTTTGGCGGCCCCGCACGGGACGACCGGTTCGGCCACCGTGACCGTGACGGCCAGGGACACCGTGACCAATGAAACCGCCGTCCGGACCTTCCAGGTCACCGTTCAGGCGGACTCGACCAACAACAATCCGTTCATTTGGGGAACGATCGATCCGCAGTTCACCAAGGTCAACACGCCCGTCACGTTCGAAATCCCCGGCCACGACGTGGAAGGCGATCCGATTTATTATTCGGGGAGCATCCAGTCGGGCGGCGGCACGCTGAACGTGAACAGCTCGACCGGCGAGGTGACCTTCACGCCGCCCACCGGGGCCACCGGACTGTTCCAGGTGCTGGTCAACGTCGGGGCTTCCAGCACGTCGTCCGGCGCCGCCTTGGACAGCCAGACCGTCTCGATCTACGTGGCCAACGCCACCGGCAACACACGGCCGGTCCTCACGGCGGCCAATCCCTCGCTCGGCCGCACCCCGGCCAACACCCCCAAGACCTTCGATCTGGGCGATTCGTTCATCAACAAGGGGCCGGGAACCACGATCCTCGTGGATCCGGATGAAGAGGCGCTCGATCTGGGGATCGCCTTGGTGGGGACGACGGGGACGGGCGTTTGGGAATACTCGATCGACGACGGCGCCACATTCCAGGCGGTGGGGACGGTTTCGGCGACTTCGGCGCTGTTGTTGTCCGACACCGCCCAATTGCGATTCACCCCCAGCGGCGTGTCCGGCGGCACGGCCACGATCACCTACCGTGGTTGGGACATGACCAGCGGCGCCGAGGGAACCAAGGTCGATTCAACCGCCGGCGGCGCCGATTCGGCGTTCAGCACGGCCACCGACACCGCCACGCTGACGATCACTTCGACCAATGCCGCCCCCGTGTTGACCCCGGCCAATCCCTCGCTGGGCAGCACCGACGAGGATACCGCCAAGACCCTCGACTTGATCGGCTCGTTCCTCAACAACGGGGCGGGCACCACCACGATCACCGACGCCGACTCGGGCGCGGCGGTCGGCGGGATTGCCGTGGTGGCCACGGCGGGCCGCGGCACGTGGGCCTATTCGACGGATGGAACCACGTTCACGTCCATGGGGACGGTCTCGGCAAGTTCCGCGCTCCTTTTGCCCAGGACCGCCAAGATCCGCTACACCCCCGACGGCGCCAACGGCGAAACGGCGACCATCACCTATCGCGCTTGGGATACGACGAGCGGCACGGCGGGCGGCCGGGCCAACCTGAGCGGCACGGGCGCGGTGGGCGGCGCCACGGCGTTCAGCTCCGCGACCGACACCGCCAGCCTCAGCGTCTCGTCCCTCAACGATGCGCCGGTCTTGACCCCGGCCAATCCCTCGCTCGGCGGCGCGGTCCAGGGGACGGCCAAGACGATCAATCTGACCGGCTCGTTCATCAACAACGGGTCGGGGACCACGACCATCACCGACGTCGACACGGGCGCGACGATTGGCGGCATCGCCCTGGTCGGCGTGGTCGGCGCCGGCACGTGGGAGTATTCGCTCGACGGAACAACCTTCAGCCCGGTGGGCACGGTCGCCGCCACATCGGCCCTGCTTTTGCCGAAGACGGCGCAACTGCGATACACCCCCAGCTCGTCCGCTAGCGAGAACGCGGCGATTACCTATCGGGCATGGGACACGACCTCGGGAACCGCCGGCAGCAAGGTCGACACCAGCGTCAACGGCGGCGTCACGGCCTTCAGCACCGCCACGGACACGGCGTCGTTGTCCATCGGCACGGCGAGCATCTCGGGTTACGTTTACGTGGACAACAACAACGATGGGCTGCGGACGATCAACGGCGGCACGCATCCCGGACTGCCCGGGGTCGTGATCAAGCTCCTCCGCAAGAACGGCAGCGGCAATTGGAACGAAGTCGCCGGGAAATCGCCGACGATGACCGGGGCCGACGGCTCGTATCGTTTCGACGGGCTGGAACCGGGGACCTACCGCGTGGAACAAGTCCAGCCGGCCGACTTCCTGGACGGCAAGGAGACGCTCGGTCAGGTCGGCGGCGTCGCCTACGGAACGGCGGGCGACGATTCCTTCGAGCTGGAGTGCAGGGCCGACCAGAACTACACCGAATACAACTTCGGCGAACGCGGCCTGCTGCCCGGCAAAATCTCCCTCAGACTCTTCCTGGCTTCCACGCCCCCGGCGTCCCAGGCCATCGCGAAATTGAATTCCCCGCCAAGCGTGGACCTCTCGAAGGCGCTTGCCGGCACCGGCCGCACCACGACCTACCAGGCCGGCGGCTCGCCCGTGGCGATCGCCGCCGCAGACGCCGAAGTCCTCGACGCCAACAGCCCGATGCTGGCCTGGATGCGCGTCACGATCGACAACCGGCCCAACGGCGACTCGGAACGGCTTGAAGTCAACACCTCGGGCACGCCGCTTGCCTCGAACTTCGCCAACGGCGTGCTCACGGTTCAGGGCGTGGCCTCCCCGGCCGTCTACCGCCAGGTGCTCACGACCGTCAAGTACAGCAACACGGCCACCCTGCCCCAACCCGGAGAACGCTCCATCTCGGTCATCGTCAACGACGGCATTGCGGACAGCAAGGCGGCCGTGGCGAAGGTAACCGTCTTGGCCAATCCGGACACCACTCCCCCGAGCGGCTACACGATCACCGTCGGCGACACCCTGATCAACGCCAGCGAGGCGGCGTCGACGAGCTTCACCTTCGCCGGGGCCGAAGTCGGCGCGACCTACAACTACACCGTCGCCTCCAGCGGCGGCGGCACGCCCGTCACCGGCTCCGGCACGGTGACCTCGGCCACCCAGCAGGTGACCGGGATCAACGTCTCCACGCTGCCCGACGGGACGCTGACCTACAGCGTGACGCTACGCGACGCGGCGGGCAACACGGGCACGGCGGCCACGGCCACGGCCACCTTGGACAAGACCGCGCCTGGCGCCTACACG
>Ga0073932_1002948_pt1 | contig 24475 bp, 31 predicted proteins | sample DewCreD2012metaG_FD_76967 | JGI IMG/M metagenome (GOLD analysis project Ga0073932, IMG submission 76967) | Hot spring sediment bacterial and archeal communities from British Columbia, Canada, to study Microbial Dark Matter (Phase II) - Dewar... ...
CGCGCCGCAGGCGCGACCGGACGCCCAAACGGAGCCGCGAGGGAGCAGCCCGAAGGGCTGCGACTGAGCGGTCAAAAACACAACATCCCCAACCTTTCCGACACCCCCCCTCGCGCCGCAGGCGCGGCCAGTCCGCCGCCCTGCCCCCCGGGTTTCCCCTCGGCCTTGGCCGAGGGCTGCATCCCAACCGTGCCCCCTCCCACCCCGCAAACCCTTGCCCCTCAACACCCGCCAAAACACGAAAAAGCGATTTTGCGAAACGAACCGAAACCCGTCCCATCGAAGCCGCGACGGCATCGATGCCGGCCGGAGCGCCGCTTAGGGCGCGACGGGCGGATTCATGACGAACGCCGCGGGCTGCACGCTGCGACCGACGGCGGCAGCCGCACAAAGCGTGCCGTCACGCGCCCCTGCAAGGGGGCGGTGCCCGCAGGCGACCGGGTTTCGCTCGGTCTGTGATACTCCCTGAGGGTTGGAAATGCCCCCGCGGCTCCGTTTTGTCGCCCCCGCGATGGAGTGCATCGGCGGCCGCGGATTTGCCGCCGCCTGCCTCCGCCGCTTACAATGAAGATTGGCTCGGGGCGTGGCTCAGCCTGGTTAGAGCGCCTGGTTCGGGACCAGGAGGTCGGTGGTTCAAATCCACTCGCCCCGACCATTCCCTCCATCCGTCTCACGCAGTCCCCCAACAATCCACGCCGCCGCTCTCTATCGGTGCGCCGCCTCACAGGGGGGTGCCGCCCCGTGCATTCATCCAGAGAGAGCGGCTTTCGAGATCATGAGGCGTAGGTCGATCCCGTCGAAGTCCGGGCTCGAAATCCGCGCCTCGTCTCCGCGATCGGCGGCTTGCGGTTGCATAGGTCCTATGCCAGCAAGTCCGGCTGCCGGGGGCAGCGGGCGGACAACTGAAACCGCAGAGCCGCGTGCTAGATTAGTGATTGAGCGGTCCTCCCGCTCTGAAGCAGTACTCCCCGGTCGTCTAATGGTAGGACAGCGGCCTTTGGAGCCGTGAATCGTGGTTCGAATCCATGCCGGGGAGCCACACCCAAAAACCGTAACTTCCCGCCGCCCCATTTTGCTTGACGCCATCGCCGTTTGCGCCGGCGCGTTAACCCAAACATGCGCCAGTATTTGCGTTTCGGCGCGGTTCTCCAGTTGGAAACTCCTCCAACCGGGCCACGCGCTGAACCATCATGGTTCAGCCCGTTGGCCTCTTTCAACCCTCCGAACTCTCCGTTTTCTCTGTTGACAGCTCCGCGTTTGTTGACAGGCCGGTTGAGAGCGTAGCCCGGTCTGGCGGTTTTCGAACTGTCGCCCAGAGTCATTGAGACACCGAGTGGTTATACCATTGTGCTACCATTGGACTGACGGAGGCCGCCATGGTGAAGAAGCTGACCAAGCATGGGAACAGCCTGGCATTGGTGATTGACCGGCCCATTCTTGACCTGCTGAAGATCGACGTGGAGACACCCCTTGAGATCAGCACGGACGGGCAGCGGCTGATCGTGGCGCCGGCCGCTCCCTCCGCGCGCCGCGAGAAGTTCGACGCCGCCCAGCAGTGGGCGCACAAGCGTTACGGCAAAGCCTTCAAGCGGCTGGCGGAATAGCGCCCGACCGGTTTCACCGTGCTACCTCTATTCCTGTCGCTTGAGGAAGTGCTGGAGATCCACCAGCAACAGATCGACTACTACGGCGGAGCTTCGGGCGTCCGGGATCTCTCCTTGCTCGAATCCGCGATCGCTCAGCCTCAGGCGACGTTTTCAGCCGAGTTTCTGCACACCTCCATTCCCGCCATGGCCGCCGCCTACCTGTTTCACATCTGCCGCAACCACCCCTTCGTCGATGGCAACAAGCGCGTGGCGGCGAACGCGGCCATTACCTTCTTGTTGATGAACGAGTGGGAACCGGCGTTCAGCGAAGACGCGCTGGTGGACGCGGTGCTCGCCGTGGCGTCCGGCTCGATGACGAAGGAGAGCCTTGTTCAATTCTTCGAGACTCATTGTGTTCCTCGTGCGGACACCCAAGGTTGAGAGCGTAGCCCGGCGGGACAATTTCGAACTCCCGTGAGTATCTATTGACAGAGCCAGACAGCGCGCCAGGCCGCGAAGCGGAAGCCGTTGTGGGCCGGAAGGACCGGCACCCATGGATTTCCGAGATCGCACCACCTGCGATGCTGTCGCCGAGATTGCCCGGCTGCTGGCCATCGCCTACCAGCGTTCCCGACACGCCCGGAGGATCGAATCGGCCTCCGAAGACACGCCCGAATCCGTCAACAGAGAACTTGATAAACCGCGCCCGGAGAGCCTTCATGTGAGTGAGGTTGACGCATGAAGAAGACGCTCCAGGACCGGATCGCAACCCTCGCCGCGATGAACGTGCCGGCGTTGCGCGAAGAGCATCGCAAGGTCTTCGGCAAGGAGCCGGCGAGCTCGCACCGGCAGTTCCTGTTCCGCAAGATCGCCTGGCGATTGCAGGCGGACGCGGAAGGCTGGCAGCCTGATGGGCTTCTTGAGCTGGCGCGCGGCATCGCGCGGAACTCGCCGCTGCGGAACCGCGTGGTCACCAACGCCAGCAAGCGCCACGCCGGCCTTCCGCCCGAGCAGACCGCCGTGGCCACGATCGAGCCGGATCGAGATCCGCGGCTGCCCATGCCTGGCGGCTGGATCATGAAGCAGTACAAGGGACGGAGCCACGTCGTCCAGGTCCTCGACGACGGCCGATTCGCTTACAACGACCGGCGCTACACGTCGCTGAGCGCGATCGCCCAAGAGATCACGGGAACCAAATGGAATGGCCTGCTGTTCTTTGGCCTGACGGAGAAGGAGAATGGCCGCCGGTAACGGATCTCTCGCCATGCCGCGCCGCTCGGCGATTCGCTGCGCGATCTACACGCGCAAGTCGACCGAGGAAGGCCTGGAACAGGAGTTCAACACGCTCGACGCCCAGCGCGACGCCGCCGAAGCCTTCATTCGCAGCCAGCGCGGCGAAGGCTGGGTGGCGCTGCCGGAACACTACGACGATGGCGGCTATACGGGGGCCAACATGGACCGGCCCGCATTGCAGCGGCTGCTTCAGGACGTGCGCGACGGGCTGGTGGATTGCGTGATGGTCTACAAGGTGGACCGGCTGACGCGGTCGCTGCTCGACTTCGCTCGGATCATGGAGGTGCTCGACAAGCACGGAGCGAGTTTCGTCTCGGTGACGCAGCAGTTCAATACGACCAGTTCCCTGGGGCGGCTGACGCTGAATATCCTGCTGAGCTTCGCGCAGTTCGAGCGCGAGATGATCGCTGAGCGCACCAAGGACAAGATGTCGGCGGCGCGGCGCAAAGGCCGGTGGGTGGGCGGCATTCCGATGCTGGGCTATGACATCCGCGAGCGGGGCGGCGCGCTGGTGGTGAACGAGGACGAGGCCGCGCGCGTGCGGGCCATCTTCGATCTGTACCTGGAGCACGGATCGCTGATCCCGGTCGTCGAGGAACTGAACCGCCGCGGCTGGCGGATGAAGGAATGGACGACGCGCAAAGGCCGCCTGGCTGGCGGTGGTCCCTTCGCCAAGAACCGTCTCTACAACCTGCTGACGAACATCGTCTACATCGGCAAGGTCGAACATGGCGGCCAGATCTACGAAGGCGAGCACGAGGGCATCGTCGATCCCGGCGTCTGGCAGCGGGTGCAGGACCGGCTGCGCCACAACGGCAGAACGGGCGGCCGCCAGGTGCGCAATAAGTACGGCGCGCTGCTCAAGGGCATCCTGCGCTGCGCGAGTTGCGATGCGGGCATGGTCCACACCTACACGCAGAAGACGCCGCACAAGCTCTACCGCTACTACGTCTGCGTGAACGCGCACCAGAAGGGCTACCACCAGTGTCCGACGCGGAGCGTGTCGGCGCCCGCGATCGAGCAGGCGGTCGTCGAGCAGATCCGCGGCATCGCCTCGAGCCCTGCTGTCGTGGACAACGTCCTGGAGTCGCTCGGCGAGCAGCGCGTAGCCGATATCGAGAGCCTGGAGCGGGAGAAGCGGCTGATCGAGCGCGAACTGGAACGCCTGAGCCAGGAACTCGCCGGGCTCGTGCGGGCGGGCGGCAAGCTCGCCGTGGACCGGATGGCCGAAGTGCAGGAGCGGGCGTCGGCGCTCGAACGGCAACTTCGCGAGGTTCGCGAGCAACTGGCCGCATGGGAGGGCCAGACCGTGAACGTGGCCGACGTGCGGAGGACGCTGCGCGAGTTTGACCGGCTGTGGGCCGAAATGACGCCGCGCGAGCAGGAGAAGTTCGTCAAGACCCTGGTCGACCGGGTGACCTACGACGGCTGGAGCGGCGAGGTCACGGTGGGCTTCCGCACGGCGGCGATCAAACAACTTTGCGCGGAGACGCGAAACCAGTGAATGCGACCATGACACGGTTCGAGGTGAAGACGACGTTGCCGCATCGGGTGCGGCAGATCAGCCGCCCCGAAAGGCAGCCACCGGCGGGAGTCGAGGCGGCGCCCCGGCCTGGCCGACCGATCCGGGCGGCGCAGGTGCTGGCGCTGGCGCTTCAGTTTCAGGAGATGATCGACCGCGGCGAAGTGCGCGATTACGCCGACTTGGCGCGCCTGGGATGCGTGAGCCGGGAGCGGATCAGCCAGATCATGATGCTCGTCTGGCTCGCGCCGGATATCCAGGAAGCCGTGCTGCGCTTGCCGCCTCACTGCGGGCGCGCGCCCTTCAGCGAAACGGCGTTGCGGCGAATTGCCAAGATCGTGCACTGGGACAAGCAAAGACAGGAGTGGCAGCGACTTACGGTCTATCCGAAACCGTTGGCCGATTTCCACAACGATCCACAAGGCGAAACCTGTCAAGCCTGAGATTTGCAGGCCGATCAAGCCGTTATCCTGTGACTGGATTCGCTAAATCTTCGCCATGATAAAATGGCACAGTCAGCAGCGTTTTTGTAGAGCGTTTTTCAGGCTCCGGCACCGTGGGGCCTCGCCTCGTCTTGCCGTTGTCCCCGGCTGCTGACCGCCGTACTGATCGCGCGGAGCCCTGATCAACTGTGAGGGATTCGTGTGATGCAGTACAACGCCAAGGCCGTCCTCCGGCTCATCCCCAACGAAACACTGGCCCGGTTGTTCGCTCCCTACCCTGGCTTCGCGGACTTTGACTGGAATGCCGGCTCCAAAGGAACCGCCGATCGCATTTTCGAGCGCTGGCAAACAATGGGCGACGGCGACGTCCGCGCCGTGGGGCGCATCCTGCGCCAGGTCCATTGCCTGGCCACGCCGCGCGGCACGCGGGCGCTGATCGAAGCCGGGCGGGATCAGGGGCTGGACCTGGCCGAAGAACTCGCCGCGCTCGGCAATGCCCACGAACGCGCGCTTGCCTGCTATCTCGATCACCCCAAAGTCTTCAACGCCGCGCGGATTCTCGATCACATCGAAGGTCTGAGGCGCACCTCGTGGGAGAAGCGCAACGGCTTCCCAAAGCAGGATCTCGCCTCGCCCGACGCCACCAGGGAGCAGCTTGGCCCACGCATCGGAGATTACTACCGCGCCCGTGATGGCCGTGGCTCGCCGTGCAAGGTCGAGCACCAGAAGCGCAGCAACGGCAGCCACTGGTTCTTCGCCTACCCGGCCGATTACGAAGACGAGGTTCTTGGCTACGACGAATCGGGAGAGCTGGGCCGGCGGCCCTGGAGCAAGGCCTTCGAAGTGGTCTTCATCTACGACGGCGGGGCGGGGACCATTGATCTCTATGCGCAGGGCGGACGCGCGGTGCGCGACGAGTTGACGGGCATCTTCACGGAGGCCGCATTCGGCCAAGCCCAGGAATCCGAGCCGTGGAAGCCGGCGCCATACAATCTCGATCTCTTCAAGAACTCCTATGTCAAGTTGCCAACGAAGCCCGAACATCACATCACCTCTGTCCGCGTGAAGGCGCTCCGCTTCGATGTGCATGGGGCTGATAGCGGAACGATTACGGTCGATATCGGGCGATCCCACAAGCCCGTGTACGAGTTGATCCGGGCGCACCTGGCCGAGCAGACGGCAACGCTGGCGAACGTGACCATTCGCGAGGTGAGTCTGCAGGCGATCTTCGAGCCGCCCGGCAAGCGCAAGCGCACTTTGACTTTCGAGATCACGCCGACGCACTGCAATCTGGACGACTCGGACGAGGCGGATATTCTTCGGGGATATCTCAAGGAGTGGACGATTGAGGCCTCCGGCTGAACTCTGGCGTGCGGTCGTGCGCCGGTGCGCCTCAGGAGAGCGGGTGTTCTGCTTCGACGAAGTGCGAGAGTGGCCGCGGGAGCGCTTCGAGCAACTGGTGGAGATGGGCATCCTGCGGGAAGGGCCGCTCGCCGCCTCCGTGGTGTGTGATGCCTGCGGGGGGATGCACCGTGAAGACGTGCTGTGGGAGCCAAGCGTGCGAGACCTTCTGGGCAAGCGAGCCTACATCCGCTGCCCGGACGAGGGTCCGGTGCATGTCCCGGAAATCCGTCTGCGGCAGTGGGTCGTCGATGGCGGCGTGATTGCCAAGGGACTCGCTGCGGCGATGGCCCTTTCGGGAACGATTGAAGAGGTCTTGTCCGGGAAGGTGTGGAAACTCGGGCGGCGGCGCCTGGCAGGCCGGTTCCGCGACGTGTTCCTGTCGATGAACGTGGCCGGCGAGTACGCGAGGATCACGGACGCCGCCACGCGACATCTGGCCGCCAAGGACGGAATTCTGCTCGCCGGACAGCCCTCCCTTCATGACGGCAGTCTGGACCGGTTCACCGTCCTCGACTTGGCTGAAGTCGTGGAACTCGGCGAGGACGGACTCACGGTGGATCTCGACTACATCGAAGACGCCCTCCCCAGGGACCGGGCCATCAAAGAGGATAAGATCCGCAGCTTGCCCATCCCGGAAGGGACTGCTTGGCCGGAGATAACGCTGGAGCCCGGCGAGTCGTCGCTGCGGGTTCTCGCGCGAGGCCAGTCATGGGAGATCGATCCGGAAGAGGCAGGCTTCGCCGATTCCCGGCGGAAAACGGGAGAAAGTGACAGACCATATCAGATCCTGCACCTCTTCGCCCTACGCAGGGGCCGCCTGACTATGGAAGAGGTCAAGGGCTGGGATCCCATGACCAGAGAGGACCGTTTTCGCAAGCAGATCAGCAATCTCAGAAAGAGGCTCGGGAGCCTGCTCGCCGCCGAAGGCGAGTCGATTCGCTGGGATGCGGACGAAGAAGCCTACACGTGCTGTTTCAAGATCCGGCGCGCGGGGGACACGGACCTCCCGCTGCCTTCCGACGGTTCGTGGATGAGCTACCAGATCATCGAGCGCCGCGATGGCCGCATTGCTGTGGGCGTCAAAGCGAATCTGATTCGACGCTCCCGGGATGTCCGTACGGGCGAGACCGGCACGGCCGAACATCACGAAACACTCTGGCAGGAGCATTCGCTGGTGGATCTGGGGCTCGCTCGGGACGTAGACCGGCTGTTACCAGAAGGCCAAACCCTGGTTGAACTGCTGCGTTCGGGCGGGCGGCTCGTGCGGGCCGGTGACGACATGGCCATCCTGAAACTCAACCGGTGGCTCCGTGAGCAGACCGGCCTGGACGGCAATCCTCTCCAGTTCAGCGAAGCGACCGGGGCCTGGATCGCCGCTTTCGACTGCTCCTCGGAGCGCCGCCGGTAGCCGAGCGGGTCGCCGTGGAATTTTCCACGGCTCCGTTCGCGCCCGCCGAAAAATCTTCGCAACTCAATTTCCCCTGTTTCCAACGACATAGCATTTCGGGCCGGCGGGAAACCGCCTTCCCGTGGAATTTTCCACGGATCGGGGCAGAGGCAATCGATGAGCACCTTACCCTCTGCCACCAACCCAACGGTCCCGCCGGCGGCCGCTGCTGCTAACGCCGGTCCTCCGGCCAACGTGGAATCCCTCGTGCGCGAGGCGCTGGCCGACGTGGCGCTTGTCATCGGCAGCGCCGCCGCCCTGCACCAGCTTGATGACGATCTGGTGTGGACGGTGATGAAGCGGCTGGACCGCATCCGTGTCCGGCTGCTCCGCGAACTGAAAGGTCTCGCCCCGCGCGAGGAGTATGAACCGGGCGGAGCGCGCCCGCCGCGCATTCACGCCGCCGTGGACGAATTCCTCGTGCGCAACCGCGCCGGGATGGGGGAGTAGGCCATGCAGTTCGCCGACCTCTCTCCCTCCTGGCAGCGCCTGCTGCGCCTGTTCCAGACGATCCACTTCGGACGCGTCGAAGAACTCGAAATCCGCAACGGCGAGCCCGTGTTCAGCCCGGAGCCGCGAGTCTTCCTCGAGTTGAAACTCGATGCCGCCGACGGCCCGCGGCCGGAAGTCCGGCTCGGCAACTTCGAACTGCGCAGCCAGGTCGAGCGGTTCATCCAGCAGATCCGGCGGTTCAACAACGGCACGGTGGAGCGCATCGAGGTGCGCCACGGCCTTCCCTTCCGGATGGTGATCGAGGCGATGCCCGCGGAGGTGGAGCCATGAGCGCCGCCGCCATCGACGCCCTTGTCCTCAGGCAGGCCGGGATCCGGGCCAGCCGCATCGTGGGCGCCACCGGCTACACGCGCGACGACTGGGAAGACCTACGGCAGGAACTGCTTCTCGATTTTGTCCGCCGGCAACCCCGGTTTGATCCGGCGCGCGGAGATCAGCGCGGTTTCGTCTTCGGAGTTCTTCGCAACCATGCGGCGAAACTTGCGAGGGCAGGATTCCGCGCCGAAATCGCCAGCGAACTTCCCGACGAGGCGTGCGAACTCTGTGGCAGCGCAACCACAGACGTGGAGGCAAAACTTCATCTCCGTATCGACGTCCAAACGGTTCTTTCGCGCCTGCCGGAGCATCTTCGCATCCTCGCCATTCAGTTGACGGAGATGAGCCCGGGCGAGGTGTGCCGGGAGTCGGGCCGGTCACGGTCCTGCATTTACCGGTGGATTGCCGAACTGCGCTGCGCCTTCATGGCGGCCGGCCTCACGCCGGCTGTCCTGGCCAGCCGGGGAGGCGCGCGGTGAACCGGGCGCTGGCTTTTGCCGAGATGCCATGCGATCAGATCCGCCTTGGCGAAAGGCACCGCAAAGACCTGGGAGATCTGGAGGTGGTGGCGGCGAGTATCTCCACGGTCGGTCTGCTCCATCCGCCCGTGGTGAGCAAGGACGGCGAGCTCGTCTGTGGGGAACGCCGGTTCCGGGCCATGCGCGACATCCTCGGCTGGAAAACGATCCCGGTGATCGTGCTCGAAGTGCCGAGCATGGTCGAGGGCGAGTATGCCGAGAACGAGATTCGGAAGGACTTCACACCGAGCGAGCGTGTGGCCATCGGGAAGGCGATTGAAGCGGAGATCGGCAAGAGGCAGGGGCAGCGGACGGACAGGGGACTTCCGCCACATGTGGCGGAAGTCCCGCCAAGCGTTGAGACCCGCGACATCGCCGCCAAGAAGGCGGGGTTCGGAGGCCACACCACCTACGAGCTGGCCAAGAAGGTGGTCGAGAAGGCGGTAGCTGAAGTGGTCGCCCAGATGGATACGGGCGATCTGTCCATCAGCGCCGCGGCCGTGATCGCCGAGCAGCCGCCGGAGGCGCAGCGCGAGATCGCCCGGCTGCCGGAGGACGAGAAGAAGGCGGCTGTGCGCAAGCTGCGCCGCAAGGATCTGCCTACGCCGGCCGAAGCCCGGCGTCAAGCGCTCGAGAGCGGTATGGCCGTTCTCGACCGCAATCTGAACTATCAGTTGCCCACGCCGGAGTCGCAGCGGCCCATCGTCGAGCGGAACTATGCGGCCATGGCGGTGCTGGACGGGGTCCGGGATATCGCAGCGTGCAGCTACCAGGCAGCCGATATCGCCGCCGCCATCCTGAGCCTGGACACGCCGGACATGAACCTTGTGGGCATGTGTCGCAAAGCGGCTGCATTCCTTGAAGCCATCAACCAGGAGATCAAACGCTATGAGAGCCAGTAAGCGGTCCGAACTGAACGAAGCGATCCGTGAGACGGTTGCCGGTTTTTGCGCGGCGGGACGGCGCTTTCTGAACCGGGACATCGTCGACGCAGTGATCGAGCAGTACGGGGACCTGTTCAACGAATTGGGTCGCGAACTTGCGCGGGAGAAGCTGTTCGATCTCGCGCGCCGGGTGATGAAGACCGCGGCCGAGGTCACTGAGGGCGATGCCCGGGTGCAACTCGGTCTGGATCTGCCCGAGTTCGACATGCCGAACATGATCGCCGTGCCGGTGGATTCGTCCAATCCGCTCAACGGCGACTGTGAGTGGGTGCCAGTGCTCAGTGCGACAGTCGCCGACCTCGATGCCAACTTGCGGATGCTCGACCTCCAGATCGCCGCCGACCAGCGCAAGCGTCGCAGTGTCTTTGCGCTGCGCCAGCGCGTCGTCGCCGTGATCGGCGAAGCCTCCGACCTGACGGTCGCCGAGGCGGTCGCCCTGGCGCGGGAGGTGCAGCCGGTATGAAGCGCGACACCCTGCCCATGGTGACCACCTACTCGATGTGGAACCTGTTCCGGAACTGCCGCAAAGCGGCCGAGCTGCGGTATCTCGATCATCTGGTTCCGATCGAGCGCGACCGCAACCTGCACTTCGGCTCCCTGATCCACGAGTGCCTGGAGTTGTGGCATCGGGAGCGTGACCTGGCGCGGGTGCTCGATCTCATCGACCGGCGCTGCGCGGCCCGCGCGCAGGACGAGGATCAGAAGCGCGACTGGCACCTGGCCACGGCCATGATGCGCGGCTACGCCGCCCGGTATCCGGCCGAGGAGTTCGAGGTCATCGCGCTCGAGCACGTCTTCGAGGGGCCCATCGTGAACCCGGCCACCGGCGCCGCCTCGCGCAGCTTCCGCCTGGCGGGCAAGGTCGATGGGATCATTCGGGCCGGCCAAGAGTATTTCATTCTGGAGCACAAGACCGCCTCGCAGATCGATTCCGACTATCTCGAACGGCTCTGGACCGACTTCCAGATCACGCTCTACGCCCACTACGTCGAGCAGACGATGGGCCTTCCCATCACCGGCATCCTCTACAACGTGCTCGTCAAGGCGCGGCTGCAGCAGTCCAAGGGCGAGACTGAGGAGGAGTTCGAAGCGCGCCGTGCGGAGCTGCTCGCCAAGTCGAAGACCGGCAGGACGGCGGCTCGGCGGCGCGAGCCGGAATCGGACGAGGAGTTCCAGCGGCGCCTCAACGAGAAGTACGCCGATCCGGCGATGTTTCACCGCGAGCGGCTCATTCTCTCGCGCGACCGCTTCGACGTGTTGCGCAGCGAACTCTGGGAGTTGACGCAGGCCTTCCTCGACGCCCGCCGCCGCGGCGTCTTCTACCAGAACACATCCTTCTGCTTCAACTACCAGAGGCCGTGCCCGTACTTCGCGTTGTGCCGCTCCAACGGCAATCCCAACGTGATCGAGAACTTTTATCAGCGCGCCGAGCCGAACGAGGAACTCCGCGTCATCGCGGCCGGCGCGCCCGAGCCCGCTTTCTGAACCCAAGGAGACCCGCGATGCCCATTCTTCCCACGACGAAAACCCCGCCCAAGCCGAGCCTGTCGGATCTGACCGTGCTGTGGTACGGGCAAACCAAGATCGGCAAGAGCCAGACGTGCGCGCAGGCCGACGGCGCCGTCTTCTTCGCCACCGAGCCGGGTCTGAACGCCCTCGAGGTCTTCCAGGTGCCGATCCTCTCCTGGGAGGATCTGCTGGCCGCCTGCGCCGAGATCGGCGAGGGCAAGCACCCGTTCAAGACGGTCATCATCGACACCATCGACAACGCCTACAAGTTCTGCACCGACTACATCCTGCGCAAGCACAAGGTGGAGCATGAATCCGACCTCGCCTACGGCAAGGGCTACGCGATCATCAACAACGAGTTCCAGCGCGTGCTGACGAAGCTTGCGTTCCTGCCCTACGGGCTCTACCTCATCTCGCACGCCAGGGAGATCGAGGTCGACACGCGCACTGGCAAGTACACGCGCATCGTGCCGACGCTGCCGGAGAAGGCGCGCAAGATCGTGCTCGGCATGGTGGACATGGTGCTGTACTGCGACCTGGATGTGTCGGTCGGCGCGGACGGCGAGCAGACGATCCGCCGGGTGATCCGCACCAAGCCGAGCCTCTATTACGAAGCCGGCGACCGGACCGGGCGGCTGCCCGAGACGATCGAACTCGACTACCGCAAGTTTCTGGAAGCCTTCCAGGCGGCGGCCGGCGCGCCGCCCAAACCGCAGCCGGGCCCCAAGCAGGCCAAGTAACCCCCGACAGGAGACGACACCATGAGCAGACATTCGATCGATCTATCGCAGTTCGATGACGGCTTCCGGGCCGAGCAGCCCGAGGAGCGCGGCGATTTCGAGAGCGTGCCCGACGGCAAGTACCAGGTCACGGTCGAAAGGGCTGAGCTGACCGAGGCGCAGTCGTCGGGAAACCCGATGATCAAGTGGACGCTGCGGATTCTCGGGCCGAAGTTCGCCAACCGCCTGATGTGGCGCAACAGCGTCATCACACAGAACACGCTCAAGTACGTCAAGACCGACCTGCACCTGTGCGGGCTCGATCTGGAGCGGCTCTCGGACTTGCCGAAGCATCTGGACCGGCTGCTCGACGTGAAGCTCGAGGTGACCAAGCGCACCAAGGGCGACAGCGAGAACATCTACTTCAACCGCCGCATCGAGACCAGCCCGGGCGCGGGCAAGTTCCGGCGGGAGGCCGACGACGCCCTTGTGCCGTTCTAACGCGGCGCGGGCCACCATCGTCATCGACTCGCGCGAGCAGGAACCGTATTCGTTCGATCCCCGGCTGGCGGGCGCCGTGCGGCGGGCGCTCAAGGCCGGGGACTACTCCATCGGCGGGCTCGAAGACCAGGTGGCCGTGGAGCGCAAGACGCTCGATGATTTCGTCTCGACGGTGATCCATCAAAGGCGGCGCTTCCGGGAGGAGTTGCGCAAGCTCGGCCGGTACTGCGCCGCCTGCGTGGTGGTCGAAGCCGGACTCCCGGACGTGCTCGGCAAACGCTATCGCGGCGAGGCGCGGCCGGCGGCGGTCGTGGGCTCGACGCTCTCGATCCTGCTCGACTATGGCGTGCCGGTCGTGTTCTGCGGCAACCGCCAGGCGGCCTGCCACTTCACGCAGGCCTTCCTGCTGGCGGCGTGGAAGAGGTGGGGGCAATGACGGATCAGCGCGAATCGGTCCGCGGCATCGTAGACGCGGTTTTCTACTCCGGCCCCACGTTCAGCGCCGGCCGCCTGGTCACGGCGGATGGGGGCGAGGTGAAATTCGCCGGCAAGGTGCAAGTCCGCGAGCATGACGCCGTCCGGCTCGAGGGCCGCTGGGTGAGGCATCCCAAGTACGGCCGCCAGTTCGAGGCCGAGTTCCTGGGCCACGACCTGGAACTCGACCCCGACGGTCTTGCCCGCTTCCTCGCCAACCATCCCGATGTCAAGGGCATCGGCCCGGCCAAGGCGCGGCTGATCGCCGAGGGCTTCGGCAGCGGCTTCGATGCGGCCATCCGGGACAACCCCCAGGCCATTGCGGCCGTGGCGAAGGTTCCGGTGGAGACCATTGTCGAACTGCGCCGGATCTGGATCGCCAATCGTGATTTCAACCAGGCGATGGCGCACCTTGCCGCCTACGGTTTGACCCACCATCAGGTCACGGCGCTGGTCGGTAAGTTCGGCAGCCAGGTCGTGCCGGTCCTGGAGCGCGATCCCTACGTGCTGGTGAGGGAGATTCCGGGCTTCGGCTTCAAGCGCGTGGACAAGATCGCGCGGAAGATGGGCGCGCCGAAGGACCTGCCCTCGCGCATCCGCGCCGGGATTCAGTACTGCGTGCTCGATGCGCTCGATGACGGCCACTGCTGGCTCGAGTACGAGGACCTCGTCGACCGCGCCAACACGCTGCTGGTGATGGACACGCTCGACAGCCGGGAGGTGATCGAGCGGCATCTGGAGGAGCTGATTGCCCAGGGCGTGCTGGTCTCGCACGCCTTCGAGCGGCTCGTGGTGGCCAATCCCGGCATCCACCGCATGGAGTCCGAACTGGCGGCCATCTTCCGGCGATCGCGCCGGCGCAGCCCGCACGCCGTGACCGATCTCGAGGCGCTGCTCGACGTCGAGGGCGGCGAGCTGACGCCCGAGCAGCGGGAAGCCGTCAGGAACGCGCTGACCTATTCGATTTCGCTCATCACCGGCGGCGCGGGCAGCGGAAAGACCTACACCGTGTCCACTATCGTGAGCACCGGCGAACGGCTCGAACGGAAGGTCGTGCTCGCCGCGCCCACCGGAAAGGCTGCGAAGCGCCTCGAAGAAGTCGTCGGCCACGAGGCCAGCACCATTCACCGGCTGCTCGGCTTCAACGGCCACAGCTACGCCAAGCACGAGGAGAACCCGATCGAGGCCGACATCCTGGTCCTGGATGAGGTTTCGATGGTCGATGTCGCCCTCGCCTGGAGGCTGTTTCAGGCCATCGACCTGGCCAGGACTTCGGTTGTGCTGGTCGGGGACCACAACCAGTTGCCGCCCGTGGGCCCGGGCAACCTGATGCGGGATCTGGTGAAATCGCGGGCCGTGCCCACGGCCGTCCTTTCGCGGATCATCCGCCAGGCGGGCGTGCTCAAGGAGAACTCAGCCGCGATCCTGTCCGGCGAAGTGCGGCCGACCGCGGACGCGCGCGGCGGCGCACGCCGGCCCTGGTATGTCATCGACCGCTTCAGCGACCGCGAGGACGTTCGCCGCATGCTCATTCTGCTGTTCGAGGAAGTGCTGGCCGAGCGGCTCGGCTACGACCTCGTCCGCGACGTGCAGGTGCTGACGCCCACGCATAAGGGCCCGCTCGGCACGGCCGAGCTGAACCTCGCGCTGCAGCGGGTGCTGCAACGGAAACTCCGCGGCGTGGAAGTGGCGCCCGTGGATGCTGGCCGGCGTCCAGGTCTTTATCCCGGCGACAAGGTCATCCAGACGCGCAACGACTACGAGCTGGGCGTCATGAACGGCGCGATCGGCTGCGTCGTCGAGACTTCGGCCCAGGGCGCGCTGCGGGTCGAATTCGACGGCGCCCTGGTCGAAATCGAGGCCGGCTCGGAGGCGGCCAGCCGCCTGCAACTGGCCTACGCCTGCTCGGTGCACAAGGTGCAGGGCTCGGAATTCCCGTGCGCCATCGTCATCGCCCACAAGTCGCACGCCTTCATGCATCACCGCAACCTGCTCTACACGGCGGTGACGCGCGCCAAGGAGTCGGTGATCATTCTCGGCGACCGGTGGGGCATCGACAATTGCGCCGCCAAGCGCCAGGCGGACCGGCGCAACACCTTTCTTTCTTTCCTTCTGGAGCCGGAGGCACGCTCATGAGCGGTTCCGTGGATGTGCACGCCTACTATCGCCAGATCACCGAGGCCGACATCGGCGCAATCGCGCGCGAACTGCTGGGCGGCCGCATTGTTCAGGAGTCCCCGCAGACGCTGTTCTGCGATTGCCCGAACCACAAGAGCCAGTCGCGCCGCTCGCTCCACGTGATGCTCGACAAGCAGGGCTGGTACTGCTTCGGCTGCGGCGTGGGCGGCGACGTGCTGCAACTGGTCGAGTTCGTCCGCTTCGGCCGTGTGACGCGCGGGCAGTCGGGTCCGATGCCGGAATCGCACCGCCAGGCGCGCGACTTCCTCGCCGCCCGCGCGGGCCTGCCGCCGCTCGCGCAGCTTGCCTCCGGTTCGCCGGAAGAGGCCGAGGCCGAGCACCGCCTCGCCCTGCGCGTGCGCGAGGCATTGACCGCGCTCGCCGGGATCTATCATGAGCGGCTCATGGGCAACGCCGAAGCGCTCGCCTGGTTCCGGGGCAAATACGGCATCCGCGAGGAGACGATCACGCGCCTGAAGATCGGCTACGCCGAGGACGGCACGCCGAGCGCGGCGCGCCTGCTCATGGATTCGCCCTCTGCCTTCACGCCGCGCGAACTGGCGGCGACGTCGGCCTTCCGGCCCACTGCGCAGGACGGCCTCGCTCCTTTCTTCGACCGCCGCATCGTGTTCCCGTACTGGAGCCGCGGCCATGTCGTCTTCCTGATCGGCCGGCGCACGCCGTGGACGCCCGAGGCCGATTGGGAGAAGCCGAAGTACAAGAAGTTGGCCGTCCGCAACGGCCGCAACCACAGCCACGTCGCTGGGTGCATCCGCAACGACGTGCTCTACAACGAGGACATCCTGCTCGCCCGGCCTGAGCGCGTCATCATCACCGAGGGCGTCACCGACTGCATTTCGCTCATGGAGCATGGCTTCGCAGCCGTCTCGCCCGTCACGGTGCAGATCCGCGAGGCCGACTGGGAGCGGCTTGCCGGCAAGCTGGCGGGCGTCGGGACCGTCTTCCTCTGCCAGGACAACGAGGTCTCCGAGGCGGGCCTTCAAGGCGCGATGAAGACGGCGCGCCGGCTGGCTGGGCGCGGGATCGCCACGCGCGTGGCCGTGCTGCCGCTCGGCGAGAAACAGACGGCCGCCCGCGCCCGGCTCGCCGAACTTCCGAGCAATTGCCCGGAAGTGGAAGCGCTCCGGGCCGACGCCAAGATCGACGTCAACGAGTTCTTCGCTTCGGGCAAGACGGCCCAGGACTTCGAGGCCATTCTCGCCGCCGCGCAGACGCCGCTCGAGATGGCGATCGCCAAGCTGCAGCCCGGCGCACAAGACCTGGCGCGATCTCTCGACCCGATCCTCGCCGAGGTGCATCAACTCGACCCAATCGAGCAGCCGCGCTACCTGAAGCTCATTCAAGAGAAGTGCGGCAAGGAGCGTCTGCCCATCTCGGCCTTGCGGCAACAGATGAAGGTCGTGCGGATCGACTCGAGGGCGGGAAGCAAGGGCAGGCGTGCTGGCGCGCAGCCACTGCGGGACGACAATTGCGGCGCGGCGTCGTGGCGCAACGATCTTCTGCTGAACCTCAACGGCACAATCAAACCCGTGCTCGCCAACGCGATCACCGCGCTGCGCGGCGCGCCCGAATGGAACGGCGCTCTGGCCTACAACGAGTTCGCCAACTGCACCGTGCTGCGCAAGCCCGCGCCCTGGATGAAACCCGGCGCGGGCGTCCACGAGGAATGGACCCCGAACCACGACGTGCTCGCCACCGAGTGGCTCCACCACCAGGGCATCTTCGTGCCGGTCGACGTCACCGGCCAGGCGATCGAAGCCGTGGCCCGGGAGTGCGGCATCCATCCAGTCCGGGAGTATCTCAAGAGCATCACTTGGGATGGCGCCCCGCGCCTGGAGTCGTGGCTGTCCGACTACCTCGGCGTCGATCCTTCGCCTTATGCAGCGGCGGTCGGCTCTCGTTGGCTGATCTCGGCCGTGGCGCGCATGTTCGAGCCCGGCTCGAAGGCCGACTGCTGCCTGATCCTGGAAGGTGAACAGGGCATCCGCAAGTCGACCGCCCTGCGCATCCTGGCCGAGCCGTGGTTCACCGACGAGATCGCCGACCTCGGTTCGAAAGACGCCGCACTCCAGACGCGCGGCGTGTGGGTGATCGAGATCGCCGAACTGGATTCGATGTCCCGCTCCGAGATCGGCCGGATCAAGGCCTTCATGAGCCGGGCCGTCGACCGCTTCCGGCCGCCCTACGGCAAGCGCCTGATCACCTCTCCCCGCCAGTGCGTCTTCGCCGGCAGCGTGAATCACGGCACGTATCTGAGGGATGAAACCGGCGGGCGGCGTTTCTGGCCGGTCGAGTGCCGGGCGGCGGTGATCGACACCGACGGCCTCGCCCTCGTCCGCGACCAACTGTGGGCCGAGGCCGTCTACCTCTACTTCGAGGGCAAGCCGTGGTGGCTCGATTCGGTCGAGCTCAACCGTGAGGCGGCCGAAGAACAGGCCGAGCGCTACGAGGGCGATCCGTGGGACGAGCTGATCCTCAATTGGGTCGAGGGGCGGGATTCGGTGTCGATCCCGGAGATCCTCACGCACTGCATCGAGAAGAAGACCGAGATGTGGACGCAGATGGATCGCAACCGCGTGGCGCGGTGTTTGAGGGCGAACGGGTGGAGGATGTACAAGGCCAGATACGGCGAGCGTCGTGAATGGCGGTATCGCCGCCTGCAATGAGCAGGTCCACGTCCTGAGCCCGGTCCACGTCCGGGTCCATGAGTCTCCATGGCTGCAACTCATTGAAGTGTAGCGGTTTGTCCACGAGGTCCACGAGGTCCACGTCTTTGTCTTTCTTTTGAGGACGAATTGATCACACACATGAGAAGAGAGAGAAAAGAGAATTTTTATGGAAAGAGTGAGAACACCCATGGTCCCCGTGGACCCGGTGGACCTAAACGAGCAAGCTATTTCGTATCAACAGTTTCCAGGGACGACATCTCCGTCGCGGCCATGGACCTGGTCCACGTCTCGCCGTGGACCGCCCTGTTTGTCTCGACCAGCCTCGACACTTGGACCACCGGCCAGCCCGAGATCTTCGCCCGCGATGTCCAGATCGATGACGCGGCCTACCGGCGGCTGGACCCGGAATACTACGCCTGGCTGCGCTCGCGAATGAACCTGGCGAAACTCGCCGCGCAGGCGGGTCGGCTCGGCGAGGAGGAGTTCGAGGAACTGCGCGGGAAGTTCAACGCCGTGCATGAGTGGGCGATGGCTCACTTCGGGGAGGACGCGCTACGCGAGGCCGTCCGCAATTTCGACGCGCGCAACTATGCGCCGCCCGTCGCGGAACCCGGTCGGCCGGTTCGTGTGGCGCGCGCCGCTGAGAGTTCCACAGCGGAAATCGTAGCCATGGTGGATGCGATCCGCGATCAGGCGCGATCACTGGGCTGGACCCACGAGAGTCTCTACGGAGCGGGCGGCCCCGCACGTGCGCTGTTTGGGAAAGCCTGTGGCCTGGCGGGCCTGCTCCGTGCCACCGACCGGATCGGAGAGGTCACACGTCAATCCATCGAGATCATCCTGTCGAGCGGCGTGCGCCAGCGGTTCTACAACCCGGATGTCGAACAGCCCTGGATCCGGCGGCAGAAATAAGTTTTCTCATTTGTGAGACAGATCCGCGCCCGCGCGAGTATATAGTACACGGAAGCCCGGCTCGCCCGGCCGGCCGCACAGCGGACGCCGCCTGAGGGAATCCATCCGGCAAATGACGACGAGCGCCGGGACGCTCGTGAATCTCCTTCCCGCAGGCTCCGTGCTCGTTGTGTGCCTTCCCGCATGAATGCCAGCATCCCTGTCTACCGCGCCGATGGGCGCCTGTACGACCACGTCACCGAACGTGGCCTGGCCCGGCTTCAAGCCGCGGGGCTCGTCGCGCGCATCGTGCGGCACCGAAAGGGGCACATCAACCGGGCGATCCTTTTCGCCCGTCCCGGCGAGGCGCCGCTGCCGCGGACGGCTTACCTGGGCACGCGGTACAGCTTCCAGGACCACCTCGAGCACGGGCTTTGCTGGGACTTGAAGCGGCTGGGTGGCGACCGTTGGGGCACGAACTACGCGCCCGAGGAGGTGCGGCCCCTCTTCTTGCAGGTGGTGACCGGCTGCCTGGTCGAGCGGTGAGCCATCTTCGGAAATTCCGAAGATGCGAGGCAATCCTGGGTCCTTCATGGGCGGCGCGGCGGCGGGTAGGACGATGGCACGTTGCGGCTAGCCCCAAGATCAAAAACTCGGCTGACACGGGTTGACACGGCGTGATGCAAGTGGATGGTACGGAACGCGTTGCGCTGTCACCCGACCCGCTCGCCGTGGTTGACAGGCCCTGAGATCTCGCCCCGCTCACACATGGCGGGCAAAACCCTTGTGATTCGAAACCAACCTTCGAAGGGAGAACAAACAACCATGCCTGAAGTTGCCACGCCGAACCAGGCCGAACGCGAGTTCGAGACCGGGACGGACGAATCGTTCAAGAACACGAGCGCCACGGCCGGGGCCGCCCACAGCGAGAACCAGCGCGTGACGTTCGCCAACATCAAGCGGACCTACGACGTCTACCAGGACCTGGACATCCAGGCCGCGCGCCAGGCGCTCGTCGAGCAGACGCGGCTGAACCAGATTGCCTCGCAGGCGCTCCAGAACGCGGTCGAGACGGCCAATCTGGTGTCGAAGCAGGCCGTGCGCCATGGCGACATCGCCATCGACGGCCAGTGGAATCCCGTGCAGCAGGGCGCGGGCGACACGCTGACCGCGCGGGCGGTGGCGATCGACGATGTCTCGCTCAAGGCCATCGGCGCGGTGGTCGCCGCCGCGGTGGCCGACGCGCTCGGCAAGAGCAAGTAGTCTTTCTCCTCCGGGCAAGTGAAGGGGCGGCTCCGCACTCCTCCGCGGCGCCGCCCCGCTTTGTGAAATCCGATGATTCGCGAACTGCGGATCTGGTGGCGGCTGCGGCCGCTCGTCAAGCAATTCCAGGAGCTATCGAAGATGAAGTTCTCCGTCAACGTTGCGATTCAGATGCTGGCGCTGGCCGCGCAGGGCTTGAACGCCACCATCGACCTGCTGCCTGGGCGCGGCAAGTTCTGGGCCATGGTGGGGCTGTCGGCGGTGCAGGGTATAACCGCCGTGCTCGCCCACTTCGCCAATCCCGACGGCACACCCGCGCAAGCACCCTACATCAAAAAGTGAAGACGGATATCCAGATCGAGCGCTGGCCCGTCGACCGGCTGGTTCCCTTCGCCCGCAATCCACGCACGCATACCGAGGAGCAGGTTGCCCAGATTGCGGCCTCGATCGTGGAGTTCGGCTGGACAAATCCGATCCTTGCCGGCAGCGACGGGGTGGTTATCGCGGGCCATGCGCGCCTGCAAGCGGCGCGGAAACTGGGCCTGAGCGAAGTTCCGGTGATCGTAATTGATCACTTGACCGACGCGCAGCGGCGGGCCCTGGTGATCGCCGACAACCAGCTTGCCCTGGCAGGCACGGGATGGGATGAAGAGCTGCTGCGCGGCTTGCTCGTCGATCTGCGGCAGGACGAGTTTAACCTGGACCTGCTTGGGTTCTCCGATGAGGAGATCAACGCCTGGTTGACCCAGGAGCCCGACGCGCCGCTGGAAGGTCTCACGGAGGAAGATGCTGTCCCTGAGCCGCTCGAGGAGCCTGTCACTCGCCGCGGGGATTTATGGATCCTGGGCAACCACCGGTTACTATGCGGTGACTCGGCGAACAGCGAAGATGTGAAGCGCCTTGTGGAAGGCGCGCCGGTCGACCTGGTCAACACCGACCCTCCCTATAATGTGCGCGTCGAGCCGCGCTCGAACAACGCCATCGCCGCCGGGCTTTCCTCCTTTGCGGGCTTGCAACACCATCAGAGCTTCGACGTTCACCGGGGCGCATCCAAGGCCAAGGCCACCACGAAGAAGATGCGGCCGAAGGACCGCGCGCTCGCCAACGATTTCATGAAGGATGGCGATTACGATGTCCTTCTCCGTAAGTGGTTTTCCAACCTGGCTGAGGTGCTCAAGCCGGGTGGCAGCTTCTATCTGTGGGGCGGCTACGCCAACTGCGCGAACTACCCGCCGGCGCTGGCCGAATGCGGGCTCTACTTTTCGCAGGCCATCATCTGGGTTAAGGAACATCCGGTGCTCACCCGCAAGGACTTCATGGGCAATCACGAGTGGTGTTTCTATGGCTGGCGTGAAGGCGCCGCTCACTGGTTCAACCCGGAGATCACGAACGCGACGGATGTGTGGAGCGTGAAAAAGGTCAGTCCGAACGCCATGGTCCATCTGACCGAGAAGCCGGTGGAACTGGCCGTGCGCGCCCTGACGTATTCCTCGAAAGCGGGCGAGACGGTGCTGGATCTATTCGGTGGTTCGGGCTCGACGCTGATCGCCTGTGAGAAGCTCGGGCGCCGGGCGCGCCTGATGGAGATCGACCCGCCCTACTGTGATGTGATCATCCGCCGCTGGCAGGAATACGCCGGAAAGGCAGCGACGCTGGAAGGCGATGGGCGCAGCTTCAATGAAATCCGTGGCGAGCGAATCCAGGATCGAGCGTGAGATCGAACGATGCCGCCAGGAGATTGCGGAGATCGAACGGCAGATCCTTGCCGGACATCCGGACGTCGCCGGCTTGTGCCTGGCGCTGCAAGACTGGGCGCAGGAGTTGCGGATCTTGCAGCGGGAGCGTGAGGAATGGATGAGCGGATCTTGACGGCCATCGTGCCCGCCATCGGGCTGGTCTCTGGGCTCATCGCGACCTACGTCAGTCTCCAGAATCGGGCGTTGCTGGCCGAGGTGCGGAAGGAGTTGGCTGAACTCGAGAGCCGCATCATTTTGCGCCTCAATGGTCTGTACGTCAGGCGGGCCGAATGCGAGCTGCACAACGCGCTGCTGGAGGAACGAATCGAGGGGATGATGCGGCAGAAGAGAGAAGCCGCCAGCGACTGAGGCTGGCGGCGGAGGGATGGTGATGGCGCTATTGCGGTGTGATGCGATACGCCCTGGCGCCTTCGGGCGTCTTGAACGATTCGACCGCAAGACCCATCTTCTTGCCGAGCGCGCCGGAGAGGAAGCCGCGCACCGAATGTGCCATCCAGCCGGTGGCGGACTGGATGTCGGCGAGCGTGGCGCCTTCGGGCCGGCGCAGCAGTTCGAGCACGATGGCCTTCTTGCTGCCCTCGCGCGCCTCCTTGGGCCCGGCGGCGTTGCCTTCGGGCTGGGCCTCCTTGGTCGTCTTGGCCTTTTTCGGCGCGTCGTTGCTGGATGGACGGGCGGCCGCCTGGGGCGCAGGGGCGGGCATCAGGGCCTGGATGGCGCGCCAGATCCGCGCAACGGCGGTCTTGCGGTCGGTGAACTTCTTCACCGGCTTCAGGTCGCCGAAGGGCGGCACACCGGCGAAGCTGTTCCAGATCTCGACCAGCCGCTCGGCGGGCCAGTGGGTGGCGAGCTTGGCCAGTTCCTTCTCGCTCGCGAAGTGCGCCTGGCCTTCGGGGACCGCCTCCCCGGCGAGGTAGGCGGTGATGGTGTTGTCGTTGTCGATGGCAAACGTCGTCATGGTGGTTGTCCTTTCTATCGGGTCATGCCGGCGAGTTGATCGTCGGCGGTGATGCGCAGATTCTTGTAGTAGCCGCTGGCTACCCTCGCCCACCCGAACGGAGTTGCGAGCTCATGCCGGGCGGCGATGCGGCTGAGTTTCAGGCGGTGCGTGCCGTTCGAGAATTCCTTTTTGAGGTGGCCCCAGCGGTCGAGCTTCCAGCCGTTGCGGGTGGCCCAAATGATCAGTTCTTCGCGGGTCATGGCGTCAGTCCTCCTGGCGGCGGTCGATGAGACCGCTTGCGTCCTCGACCGACTGCCGGATGTCGTTCCAGCAGTCGCGGCAGAAGCGGGCTTGGTCGAGCAGCAGCCCGTCGCGGTTGGTCAACACAAGCTCGCGGTGGATCGGCTTCGCCTCATCGCAAAGCGAGCACTCGATGTAGGGTTGTGCGTTCATGGTTCGTCTCCTGGTGGTTCAGTACTCGAGGCCCTTGGCACGGACCGCGCTCGTGTCGCCCAGGTCGGCGAGCACGTAAGCGAGGTGCTCGGTGATGCGGCCGAGGTCGCCGGCGTAGCCCCAGTCGGCGCTTCGCGCGGCCTGTCGCTCCTTGTGCTCGGCCAGGCGCGCGGCGATGCGCTTCAGCAAGTCCTGAGCTTCCGCGTACCGCTCGGCGTACAGGTGAGCGGCGGTTTGTGTCGTGGTCTGCGCTTTGGTGTTCCTCATGGCGACTCCATTCATCGCTCGGGGGCGCGGTCGAAGCAAGCAGAATCGAACAACTGAATCTCGCGACGTTTCAAACAGATAGGGCCATCAATGTCGGACAGGCTCATGACCCAGGCCGAATACGCGCGGCACCGCGCCAAGAGCCGCCAGTACATCAGCCGCCTGGCCAAGGCCGGCGTGCTGGTGATGCGCGGCGGCAAGGTGGACGTTGCCGCATCGGACGCCGTGCTCGATGACCGGCCCGAGCCGGTTTCCGAGCGCGTGGCCGCCTCGCCGGCCGACAGTACGCCCACGGGCACGACGTTTGCCCAGGCCAGGACCGCCGACATGGTCTTCAAGGCCCGGCTCCGCAAGATGGAGTACGACCAGCGCATGGGCAAGCTGATGGAGACGGACCTGTTCCGCCAGCGAATCGAAGCGATCTTCGTGGCGGTCAAGGAGACCGCAATGGCGTGGCCGAACCGCGTTGCACCGGAGATCGCGCCGCTCACCGATGAACGCCAAGTGTGGGAAGTGCTGATGCGGGAGGTGCGCGTCCTGCTCAACGATACGCGGAGCGCCGTCCAGCATGCGCGTTGACGAGATCCAGATCCTGGCGGCCGATGTGCTGTTGCCGCCGCCGGACCTGACGGTTTCCCAGTGGGCCGATCAGAACCGGCGGTTGTCGTCGGAGTCCGCCGCGGAGAAGGGTGAGTGGCGGACAGATCGCGCCCCGTATCAGCGCGCCGTGATGGACGCCATGGGGCCCGCGAGTCCTTACGAAACGGTCGTGATGATGTGGGCGGCGCAGTCGGGCAAGAGTTCGATGCTCGAAAACTTCCTCGGCTACATCATTGAGCTTGATCCTGGCC
>Ga0073932_1002959_pt1 | contig 24372 bp, 22 predicted proteins | sample DewCreD2012metaG_FD_76967 | JGI IMG/M metagenome (GOLD analysis project Ga0073932, IMG submission 76967) | Hot spring sediment bacterial and archeal communities from British Columbia, Canada, to study Microbial Dark Matter (Phase II) - Dewar... ...
CACCATTTTCTCCTTCCCAAATGAGTGCAAGTTTATTTCTTCGAGCAGTTTTTGTATGAACATCCAGACAGTTATAAGCTATATTTGTTTCTGCACCAATGAACCATTTATAGAAAGGCTTATTTGAATCATCAAGAACCTTATTCCAGGGCTTATTCCAAAAAAGATTTTTAGCTTCATTTTCCCAAAATCCAATCGGATCTTTTGAAGCAAATTCATATAATTGCTCGCATTTTGCATTTGCATAATCCTGAACTTCTTTTGTTGGGTAGTAAACTTCGCCCGATAAGTTTTTTTCTGCCATAACAAGCTCCTTAAATTTTAATTGATTTGTAAAAATTTAATACAATTATTTTAATTAAATATACATATCCAAATTTTAATATTTGATAAGGAACTCAATCTTTTCATTCAACCAATTATTTGCTAAAAAATGTTTTTCAAGTTGATGATTGAATGGGACAGGTGTATCTAAACTTCCACACCTAATTACAGGTGCATCAAGGTGATTAAAAAGATTTTCATTTATCCAAGCAGATATTTCCGCTCCGATTCCGCCTGTGATGGTATCTTCGTGTAAAATTAAAACTTTATTCGTTTTCATTACAGATTCCGAAACAAGTTCTTTATCCCAAGGTAATAAACTTCTTAAATCAATTATATCAAAAGAATAATTTGGAAATTGATGAGATGCCTTAATTGCCCAATGAACTCCCATTCCGTAAGTTATAATAGTAATATCTTTTCCTTCAGATACTATTTTTCCTTTGCCAATTGGAATAGTATAATAATCATCAGGACTAATTTCTCCAACTGAACGATAAAGAGCTTTATGTTCAAAAAACATTACTGGATTAGGATCTTCAATAGAAGAAAGTAATAATCCTTTAGCATCATAAGAATTTGAAGGATAGACAATTTTTAATCCAGGCGTATGAAAAAACCAAGCTTCATTAGATTGTGAATGAAAAGGTCCTGCACTAACGCCAGCACCAGTAGGCATACGAATAACTACATCAGCATTTTGACCCCAGCGGTAATAAATCTTTGCAAGATTATTTATTACTTGTGTAAATCCTGCTGTGATGAAATCTGCGAATTGCATTTCGACAACTGATTTTCCTCCGGCAATTGAATAACCCAAAGAAGCACCAAGAGTCGCAGCTTCAGAAATTGGTGTATTTCTAATGCGTTCTTTTCCAAATTCATCAATAAATCCTTGTGTAACTTTGAATACTCCGCCATATTCTGCTATATCCTGTCCCATTATTATAAGTTCAGGAAATTTTCGCAATGCTAATCTTAAAGCATCTGAAATCGCATCTACAAATCTTTTATCAGATTTTGATTCTGATTTAGGTTTTGTCGGTATAAAGTTAAATGGAGCATAAACATCTCTCAATTCTTCCTCAACGGAATTTAACTTATGCTCATTATTTAATGATTTACTCCAGTTTTCATTTAGAGTATGATTTATTTCTTTTCTTATTTGCTTGATTAATTCTTCGTTTAGAATATTCTGTGAGATAAGATATTTCTCGTAATTCTCAATTGGATCTTTTTTTGACCAATCCAAAATCAAATGCTTCGGAATATACTTGGTCCCTGAAGCTTCTTCGTGACCGTGCATTCTGAATGATACGGCTTCAACTAAAACAGGTTTAGGTTTTTTACGCATAAGTTCTGCGAAATCTCTTATTGTATGATACACTTCGAGAACATTGTTCCCGTCAATAGTCTTAGATTTAATTCCATAACCTATTCCTTTGTCTGAAATCCTTTTGCATCTGAATTGTTCGTTAGAGGGTGTTGAAAGACCATATCCATTATTTTCAATTAGGAAAATTACTGGCAGATTCCAAACAGCAGCGAGATTAACTGCTTCGTGAAATTCTCCTTCACTTGTTGCTCCATCGCCGGTGAAAACTAAAGTTACTTTTTGGTTCTTGTTTAATAGGTCGTATAATGCAATTCCATCTGCTACACCGTTTTGAGTGCCTAAATGAGATATCATTCCGACTATGTGATGTTCTTTTGTACCGAAATGAAAAGATCTGTCTCTTCCTTTTGTAAATCCACTATATTTACCTTGAATTTGATCAAATAATTTTTCAAGTGATACTTTGCGAGAGATGAATACTCCAAGGTTACGATGCATTGTAAGAATATAATCATCTGAATTAAGAGCAAGCGTTGAACCAACAGATATGGCTTCCTGACCGATTCCTGAGAACCATTTTGATATTCTTCCTAAACGAATTTGGTTAATCATTAGTTCTTCAAATAATCTTGAAGTAAGAAGATCTTTGTAAATATTTATTAGTTTTTCATCGGATAAATTTCTTTTATCAAATTTCATATTTAATGCTTGATAGTGAATGTAAGTTTAACTCGATTATAATTTAAAATCGGTTGCGAATATAAGGAAAGTTAAAGTTTATTTTCTCTGTGTCTCTGTGCCTCTGTGGTAAAAAAAATTTCACGCAGAGACGCAAAGACGCAAAGAAAATGTTTTTAATAATCGAGATGAGAAATGTTAATAAAAAAAGATGACAAATTTCCTTAGAGAACTTGTCATCTTTTAAATTCAAACAAAACTAATTAAAAATCAGAATTTATTTGGGCCTGCATTTATTATGTTCTCATCCGCTGAATGCTCGTATTCTTTAAAATTATCAATAAACATATTGGCAAGCCTTTTAGCTCCTTCGTCATAAGCGTTTTTATCAGACCAAGTATTCTTTGGATTTAAAATTTCAGAAGGAACTTCCGGACATTCTTTGGGAATCAACAAATTGAAATATGGTTCTTTTTCATATTCGACATTATCAAGTTTTCCCTCTAAAGCAGCGGTGAGCATTGCACGGGTATATTTAATCGAGATGCGTTTACCAACTCCATAAGCGCCGCCTGTCCATCCCGTATTAACTAACCAACATTTAACATTATGCTGATGAATTTTTTCTCCTAAAAGTCTAGCATAAACACTCGGATGATGAACCATAAAAGGAGCACCAAAACAAGTTGAAAATGTTGCTTTTGGTTCTGTAACTCCTTTTTCAGTGCCAGCGACTTTTGCTGTATAGCCCGATATAAAATGATACATTGCCTGATCAATTGACAATTTTGAAATAGGAGGGAGAATTCCATAAGCATCTGCTGTAAGCATAATAATATTTTTGGGATGATCGCCAAGACCGGATTCTACAATGTTATCCAAGTGAGTAATTGGATATGCTGCACGGGTGTTTTCGGTGAAAGTATCATCATCAAGATTTACAACTCTTGAATCTGAATTTATTTGAACATTTTCTAAAATTGTTCCAAATTTTCTGGTGCATTCATAAATTTCTGGCTCTGCTTCTTTAGAAAGTCTAATTACCTTTGCATAGCAGCCTCCTTCATAATTAAATATTCCGTTATCACTCCAACCGTGTTCATCATCACCGATAAGTTTTCTGTTAGGGTCAGCCGAAAGAGTAGTTTTTCCAGTTCCGCTTAATCCAAAAAATAAAGCAACATCGCCATTTTTACCCATATTTGCCGAGCAGTGCATTGACATTACTTTTTTAATAGGCATTAGATAATTCATTACGGTAAAAATAGATTTCTTAATTTCACCAGCGTAGCTTGTTCCTCCAATCAAAACTAATCTTCTTCCAAAATGAATAACTATAAATACTTCTGAATTAGTGCAATCAACTTCTTTATCTGCGTGAAAGTTAGGCATTTGAAGAATAGTGAAATCTGTTTTATGAGATTCAAATTCTTCAGGTGAATGATATCGCCTGAACATATTTCGTGCAAATAGTGCATGCCAAGCATTTTCAGTAATTACCCTTACACCAATTTTATATTCAGGGTCAGCACTTACATAACAATCTTCTACATATAAATCTTTTCCTTGAATATATGCTTTCATTTTCAGGAATAATCTATCAAAACATTCTTCTTGCATTCCTTTATTGACTTTACCCCACCAAACAAATTGCTCACTGCTTGGTTCTTTAACAACAAATTTGTCATTTGGACTTCTTCCAGTATGATATCCGGTTCTAACCACTAAAGGACCTAAATGAGCCAATAATCCTTCTCTTCTTCTTATCGCTTGTTCATATAAAGCGGGAGTAGAGTAGTTATAAAAAACTTCTCTAATGTTTTTAATGCCAAGTTCCTGAAGTTCGATTAAAACTTTATCTTTAAGTATCATATTAAACCCTTTTAAATTGTTAATCAAAAATACTAAAAATTGTAAAATAAAATTATTTGATTTCTCTGTGTCTCTGTGCCGCTGTGGTTAATATTTTCTTGCCACGAATTAACTCAAATTAAATCGAATAAACCGTTTAAATCTGTTGTATCCGATCTATTCTTGTTCTATTTACATTTTGATTTTGTTGGAACACGGATGACACAGATATAACGGATTTTCACTGATTAAAATCTTTTTGGATAATTATTATATTTAATAAAATTAAAATAAAATTTTCGATAATAAGAATTTAATAATTGATGAGAGAACAAATAAATTTTATAACCTCATTATCAAACGAAATTGAAATAGATTATTATTCACCACAAACAAACCAAAATAGTCCTTTTATAATTATCTCTCACGGATTCAAAGGCTTTAAAGATTGGGGATTTTTTCCTTACACCGCAGAATTTTTAGTTTCAAAAGGTTTTAATGTTTTAACTTTCAACTTTTCTCATAATGGTGTTGGTAAAAATTCAATTGATTTTAATGAATTAGAAAAATTTGAGAAAAACACTATTTCGTTAGAAGTTTCAGAACTGAATGAAATCATAATGGCTTGCAAGAATGGATTATTCTCAGGATGGAAACCTCAATCAATAGGAATTCTCGGTCATAGCAGAGGAGCTGGAGTTAGCATTATTGCAGCCTCAATAAATGAAAATGTAAATTCACTTTGTTGTTGGGCTCCTATTGCAAAATTTGACAGATACACAGAACGACAAAAATCAGAATGGAGAAAACAAGGTTATTTTGAAGTTTTAAATACAAGAACTAACCAAATAATGAAAATGTCCGTTAATTTATTGAATGATATCGAAGAAAATAAAAATGACAAACTCAATATTGAAAAAGCTGTAAAAAACCTAAATATTCCATTTCTTATTATTCACGGAGAACAGGATTTGACTGTCCCGATTAAAGAATCTGAGTTAATTTTTGAATGGGCTGATAAAAAAACTGCAAAATTTGAGAAAATCGAAGCTACTGGTCATACTTTTGACATAGTTCATCCATTTTCCGGCTCAAATAAAAAATTTGATAAAATTTTAAATTTCACTGCGGATTTTTTCACAAATTCATTAAATTTAACATAAATAAATAAAATTATAGTATGGAATTTAGAATTTACGTATTCCCGATAGTTTTTCTCTTCAGCATAATTTTTTTCGCTTTAAGTGTACGAAAACTTTTTTCTTATATGAAATTAGCGAAAAAACCAGACAACAGATTTAATAATTATTCTGAAAGATTCAAAAGAGTTTTAACTATTGCATTTGCTCAAACAAAATTATTAAGAGACTCTGTAGCCGGAGTGTTGCATTTAATGATTTTTTGGGGGTTTTTAATATTTGGTTTTGCAGTGATTGAATCTATTATTCAAGGCTTTTTCCCTGCATTTAGTTTATCATTCCTTGGCTGGTTTTATACAATAATTACTTTTTCTAAAGATTTATTCGGAATATTTGTAATATCCGCAGTTTTAGTTTCTCTTTACAGAAGGTTTATCCAAAGAATACCAAGACTTGATGTTGATAAAGCTGGTAAAATTGATGCAGCGTTTATTCTTTTTATGATATTATTTGTTGCTGTTTCTATGTACGGATATAACTCTGCTTCATTTGCGGGGAATAATTTTGCTTTTCACGAATATGAATATAGACCCATCAGTGCGGCAATCTCAAATTTCTTCTTTTCAAATTCTAATTTTGATTATGTATTGATTTATGAAATTTTCTGGTGGATGCATATTCTGATAATTTTTATCTTTCTAAATTTTCTACCTTATTCAAAACATCTGCACGTAATCACTTCAATTCCGAATGTATTTTTTGCAAATCTTGAACCCGAAAGAAATACACTCAAACCTCTAAATCTTGAAGATGAAAATGCAGAATCATTTGGAACATCAGATTTTGATGAACTATCCTGGAAACAAATTTTAGATGGATACTCCTGCACTGAATGCGGAAGATGTAGTTATGCTTGTCCGGCTCATACGGTTGGTAAATCTCTATCTCCGAGAGAAATAATTGTTAATATAAGAAAAAGAACAGAAGAAAAGGCACCACTCGTTTTATCTGAAGTCAAAGAAAATGAGTTATTGAATAAGAAATTAGTTCACGATTATGTTAAAGATATAGAACTATGGGAATGCACGACTTGTATGGCTTGTGTTCAGGAATGTCCTGTAATGATTGAGCATTTGGATGCTATTGTTGATATGAGAAGATATCTCGTCCTTTCTGAATCTGAATTTCCATCAAACCTAAATAATGTGTTTAAGAGTCTGGAAACAAACTTTACTCCTTGGGCTTTCAACCAATCTGATCGAGCTGCTTGGACAGAAGGAATGAATATTAAAACTATGGCTGAAGACAGTAATGGCGAAGTTTTATTTTGGGTTGGTTGTGCAGGCTCTTTTGATGACAGATATAAAAAAGTTACTGTTGCTTTCGCAAAAATTATGCAGGAAGCCGGTATAGATTTTAGAATTTTAGGCACAGAAGAAAAATGTAACGGCGATACAGCCAGACGACTTGGAAATGAGTATCTTGCTCAAATGCTTATGCAAGAAAATATTCAAACATTAAATTCTTATAATGTAAAAAAAATAGTTACTGCTTGTCCGCACTGTTTCCATTCATTGAAGAATGAATATCCTCAATTTGGTGGTAATTTTGAAGTAAAACATCATTCCGAGTTTATATCTGAATTAATAAACGAAGGGAAAATCAAAACCAAAGAAAATTCTGAAACTAAAAAAGTAACTTATCACGATTCTTGTTATTTGGGAAGATATAATAACATTTATTCTCAGCCAAGAAATGTTTTAGAAAAGGCAAAAGGATTAGAACTAATTGAAATGGGAAGAAATAAAAGTAAAGGATTTTGTTGTGGAGCAGGTGGCGGCAGAATGTTTTTAGAAGATGAAGAAGGTGGAAGAATTAACGAAGAAAGAACACGAGAAGCCTTAGAGACAGGCGCAAAAACAATTGCCTCTGCTTGTCCTTTCTGTATGACGATGATGACTGACGGTGTTAAACATTTCGAAAAACAGGAAGAAATTGAAGTTAAAGATATTGCAGAAATAGTTCTGGATAACTTATTAACCAATAATCATTAAAAAACCATTTAGGAGGTCCTATGGAACAATTCCAAAAATTAGTTGATTTCATAAAAAGTCTTGAACCCGATTTTCATAAGTTTTATGAAAAAGGTCAAGCAGCCGCAGGAACAAGAGTTCGAAAAGGATTAAGTGATTTAAGAAAGCTTGCTCAAGAAGTCAGAAATGATGTTCAAGCACTAAAGCTTAAAAGAAAAGAAGAAAAAAATAAATAATTATTTTTCTTTAATTTGAAACCTCCGGAAATTTTTTCGGAGGTTTTTTTATTTATCGGAATTTATGATGAAAAATATTTTAATTCTTATTCTTTTGATTACTCATTTTATTCTTCCTCAAGAAAATAAACTGAAAAACTTTGAAGATTTATTGCTATCACTAAAAAATGGAAATGAAGTTCGTGTTGTTGTTGAATATAATAAATGCAAGTTATTTATTGATAGTTTGGAAGTTAATTCAGTCAATGCAATTGGTGGAATGCCAGTTAAAACCTTTGAATATTTTGCAAAAGGAAGTATCAGAAATAAAAAAGCATATTTTGTGTTTTCAGAAAATGTATTGATTTCCCATAATAAATATGGCTATGTTTATAATTATGTTCGTTTCAGGGTATTTGAGGATAATGAAGTTGAAATTACAGCTCGATACTTAAAACCTCAAAACTTTGAAGTTGTTATGGATGAGACTTTCTATTGTAAAATAAACGATGATAAAAATGGCGGGGGAGTAACATTCTATGAAGATTGAATTTTAGAGTGGTATGTAGAAAAATTTTAGAAGCGATAGCCCTGAAATCTTTCCTAATCATAAAATCGCAAAAATTTATTATCAGAATTTATTTTTATTTCAGGGCTAACGCCTATTTGATTTTGTTGTTTATTGACAAAAATTATCTGCAAAAACCTCTCCAATGTCTGAACATTCCTTTGCCTCTGAAATTGTTATCCATATATCCAAAGCCATAAGGACTGTTGTCGTGCCACATTTTTCTTTGAGTATCGTTTAGTATTTCATAAATATCCATCTGATGGTTAGCTCTTGCTAAAGCCATTTTGTTCCTAACTTCGTTTATTTCTTTAGTTAAATCAATGAATTTACTTCTCTTTAAATCACCCTCAGATTTGTATTTCTTTAATTCAAGAATTTTTCCTTGGAGTTCAGCTCTTAATTCAATCATTCGTTTTTGATGATTAAAAAATAATTCGTCGAATTTATCTTTCTGAGAATCTGAAAGCTGAAGTTTTTCAATTAAATGTTTCGGGGGCGGGGGAAAATCATCTCCATAGAATTTCCCTTGCGCAAGTGATTTTGAATGGAAACCTATTACTACTAAACCAATAAAAACTATTAAAAAGATATTCTTTTTCATTTTATCACCTTTCTTATTATTGTTATTTGTTTTTGATTTGCTCCTTTGACAAAGTTAAATTCATTATGGTTTAAATTATTTTTGATTAAACTATTTAGTAATTTTTTTTGTCAAAGCTATAAAAAAGGGTATGTCTGAACAGCAAATTGACTTTGAACTAATTGAGAAATTTTTAAAGGGTGACGAGTCAGCTTTTAATTTACTTGTAAAAAGACATCAGGAAAAAATTTATATGCTTGCCAGACGAATGCTTGGTAACCATTTAGATGCAGATGAAGTTGTTCAGGAAGTGTTAATGGTAATTTATAATAAGTTAAATACTTTTAAGTTTGAATCATCTTTTTCAACCTGGCTTTATAGAATTACAATGACAAGAAGCTTAAATTTTTTAAAAAGAAGGTCTCTGAAAAATACATTTTCAATTTTTGAATTAAGAAAAAATAAGTCTGATGAATCTGACCCTTTGGAATTAGTTGAGGGTAAAGAACAATTTGATTTGATTGAAAAATTACTTAAAAAATTGCCGCCTAAGCAAAGGGAGATTTTTATATTAAAGAATTTTGAAGAAATGAAATATGAGGAAATTAGTGAAATTACAGGTAAGTCAGTTGGCGCTCTTAAAGCAAATTATTTTCATTCAGTGAACAAATTAAAAGAATTATTGGTGAAATATGAAAAAAAACAATAAAATCATTGATTTCTTTGAAGGGAATATGAATGAAACCGAAAAAGAAGAATTTTTCAGGCAAATGCAGGATAATTCCGAATTAAAAAACGAATTTGAAGATTATAAAAAATTATATTATTTGTTGAATCATTCAAAATCCTTTAAACCAAATGAGAATTATCTTGATTCAATTGTCCCTAAATTCAGGTCAAAATCAAAGAGAACTTTCTTAAATTTCAAACCTGTTTTTGCTTCTGGGATATTTTTATTATTTATATCTCTATCAGTACTTCTTTATTATACTTTAAATTTCGATAATGAGAACGGATTAAATGAATTAGATGTACTATATGAAATAAGTTCACTCGAAACCGAAAATTCTGATTATTTTAGTCTTTATTTTGAAAGCGGGTATTTAGATGAATTATTGTTATCAAAACTTGATGAAAAAGAAAACAATTATAATCCTCTAAAGAATTATTTACATTTTGAAAATGATTATTCTTTTATATCAGAGAGTCTTGCTAAAGATATCTATGATGAATTACTGACAAAAAAAATACTATGAGGTAAGTATGAAATATATTTTTTGCTTTTTAATTACAATTCTTTTCTTTTCTAATATTAATGCTCAGGAATTTAGAAGACAAGATAGACAAGGAATGCATAGAGTTGAGCAGTTAGAAAGATTAAAACTTATTGAGACGGTTAATATATCTGAAGAGCAGGCAATAAGATTTTTTGCAAGAAGAAATGAACACCGAAAAGAAATAGAAAGTATTGAAAAGAAAATTGATGAATCTATGGAAGAGATTGATAAAATTCTTAAAAGTGGTGAGATTAAAGAATCAACCTTAAAAAAATTAAACGAAGAAATTTTAGTTAATAGAGAAAAAATTGAAGCAAAAAGAAAACAATTTATTCTGTCATTGAATGATATACTTACTACGGAGCAAATCAGCAAACTTTTGCTTTTTGAGAGAAGATTTCGAGAAGAGATTAGAGATTTAATCCTTAAAAGAAGAAGTTCTTTCCGATAAACTTTACATTTAATAGTATTGTTTTTAATTTCCTTCAAAACTATTTTTCGCACACTTTTTTGCGGAAGTGGTGGAACTGGTAGACACACCATCTTGAGGGGGTGGCGCCGCGTAGGCGTGCGGGTTCAAGTCCCGCCTTCCGCACATCAACCTTTAAACTAAAACAGGATACATCGTATGAAAAAAATCTTTGCATTATTATTTGTTCTTTTCTCTTTTTCATTTTTTCCAATTTACTCTCAGGATATGAATCCGGACGCAGGAAAGCTTTATAATGAGGGTAATTCTTTACTTAAGGCTGGTAATTATAACGGTGCTATTCAGAAATATGATGAAGCACTCAAAATCGCAAAAGACTATCGAATTCTTTATCAAAAAGGATTAGCATTGAGGAAAGCAGATAAACTTTCCGACGCTAAATTAGCGTTAGAAGAATCTCTCCAGCTTAGTCCAAATAATGAAGCTGCATTGAACGCTTTAGGCGGTGTTTTCTTTGCAATGAAAGATTATCTGAAATCTATCGAAACTTTTGAAAAGGTTCTTAATGTTTCAAAAAATAATTCATTTAAGGATAAAGTTAAAAAGAATATGTCTTTAGCTTATACACAACTTGGCAATGAAGCGATGAAAAGTGGTAATGGAGCTAAAGCAGTTGAATATCTCAATAAAGCAGTTGAGCTTGATAAATATGATTCTGCATTTCTTTTGCTCGCTCAGCTTAATGTTGAATTAGGGAACTATGATGCTGCAATTAAAGCTGCTGAAGATGCTCTCAAATACCGAAATAAAATCACTAAAGGCGGACCTAATTATTATATAGCTTTAGCTTATAAAAACAAGGGTGATATGGTAAAAGCGAAAGAATATTTGAATCTCGCAAAGACAGACCCGGCTTATAAAAGTTCAGCAGAGTATCAACTGAATTTATTGAAATAATTTAGTTTTACGTTTACTAATTAAAGTCTGTCCGACAATTTTTATTGAAGGTCAGACTTTTTTTTATTTCAAACGTCTTATGAATGAAGTAAAAAATTGTTTTATAAAATAATTCCTGATTTAATTTTGATTATTTTAAACCATAAGATTACTATAACACACAATATGTGTCTACTCATTGTTTCTTACAGAACTCTATTAGGATAGAAAATGAAAAAAATATTATTGTCGCTTATTCTATTTAACAGCCTGTATTTTACTCAAAGTATATCAGATAAATATTCAAAAGCTATAGAGGCCTATAATGGAGAACAATATGCTGAAGCTTCAGTTTTGTTCTCAGATTTCTTTAAAGGATACAATTTGATTGATGAAAAATATGCCTCAGCAAAATATTATCAGGCAAAATCTCTCTTAAACTTAAACCGAATTAATGAAGCTGCTGTGAATTTTGTTTTCTTAACAGACAACTATCGCTGGACAAATTTCCGAAGCCATTCATTATTTGAGTTAGGCTTAATTTATTATCAAATGGCTAAGTATGAAGAATCAAGAATAAGATTTACTCAACTTTTAGATGATTATCCTGAAAGTGAATATGTTGGAAGTGCTCTTTATTGGATTGGGGAAACTTATGCGGCTGAAGGTAATATTGAAGAAGCAATAATTTTTCTTGAAAATTCAATAAATGATAAAAGAAGAAACAGATATCTTGATTATTCTATCTATTCTTTAGCTAATTTGTATGAAAAAATAGGTGATTATGAAAATGCTGTTAACTATTATGACAGACTGCTTTCTTTTCATCCTAATTCTAAATTAACTTTAAACTCTCAAATAAGAATTGGCGTTTGCTATTTCAAATTAAAAGACTATCAGACTGCAATTATCGAATTAAATCATCCTTCACTTGATAATATTGATGAAAAATCAAAAGCTGAAGTATTGTATTTATTGGCTAATTCTTATTTCAGGACAGAGGATTATAAAAATGCAGAAAGAAAATTCCTTGAGTTGATGGAATATTTCCCATCATCTGAATTTTTCAGGGAAGCACAATATGGCTTGGCGTGGTCTTATTTTCAGCAAAAAAAATATAATGATGCTTTCAGAATTTTTGATTTTGCATCGAATGGAAATGATTCAATTGCGGTCAAATCGTTTTACTGGAAAGGTGAATCAAAAAGATATGCCGGCAAAGAAGATGAAGCATTATCAATTTTCAAATCGTTTTTAGACAAATATCCCGAAGAAAAACTTTCACAGGATGCTCAATTTTCTATTGGATTGATATATATTTCAAAAGGAAACCCTGAGTTAGCAAGCAGATTTCTTATCTCTGCAAATAATGATAAAAACAATGAAACAAGAGCGAAGGCACTGAATTCATTGGGCGAAATTGAATTAAATAAAGGTTCATACAAATCAGCAATAAATTATTTCAATGAAGCGAAGAATATTAAATCAATTTCATCTGAAACTAAATTAAGAGCTTTATTAGGTTTGGCAATTTCAAAATTTTGGCTTAAAGAATATAATAGTTCACTAAATGATTTAATAGAAATTGAAAAACTCAATAGAAATTTCGAGACTCAAAAAGTTAATTATTATTATGCTGAGAATTATTTTTCATTAAAAAATTATCGCGAGGCATTAAATCGTTTTCAAAATGCTTTGGGGACAGATGATCAGATTAATGAATTAAGCTTATATGGAAAAGCTTACTGCTATTTCAATCTTGGAGATTATGATAATTCTGCCTCTTCATTTTCTGAATTCGTAAAGAAATTCAGAAATAGTAAATATTATAATGACGCATACTTAAGAATAGCTGATAGTTATTTCGGTAGCAGAAATTTTCAGTCTGCAAGTAAAATTTATGAGGACATATTCAGAATTGGTGGTAATAAATTAGACAATCCGTACACGCGATACCAATATGCTGAAGCACTTTATAAATCAGGTAAAGCATCTCAGGCAATTCTGGAGTACAATAGAATTTTAGAACAATCGCCAAACTCAGAATATGCTCAGGCATCTTTGTTTACAATTGCCTGGATATTTTTTCAAAATGCTCAGTATTATGATGCAATTTCCAAATACAAAGAAATGTTCGTCCGATATCCAAAATCTGAACTTATTCCGAATGTTTATAATTCTATTGGTGATTCATACTTCAATATGGCTCTGTATGACTCTTCTATTTATTATTACAATAAAGTTATTGCTGAATATCCCGGCTCACCTTATGTTTTTGACGCTGTAAATGGAATTCAATTAAGTTATATTGCAAAAGGTAGAGTTACTGAAGCAATAAGTTTTATAGATGATTTTGTTTTAAAATATCCTGCATTAAATTTTTCAGATAAAATATTCTTTAAGAAAGGTGAAATCTATTATAGCGAAGGAATGTATTCTGAAGCTAAAGAATCTTTTAGAAATTTTATAGTTCGTTATCCTAAAAGTCGTTTTGTTGCAGATGCATATTATTGGATAGGCAAAAGCGCACAGAATTTAAACCTGAATGAAGAAGCAGTTATCAGTTTTACCAATGTATTTAACTTATACAGAACATCAGAATTTGCTGCTTCTGCTATTCTTGAAATTGGTTCTATTTATAGAACAACAGGTCAATTTCAAAAAGCATTGGATAATTATAACACAGGCATAAACGAGTTACCAAATTCATTAAAACTGCCGGAGATAATGTTCAACAAAGGATTGGTTCTTGCTGAGATGAAAAACATTCAGGAAGCCTATGACACATTCACAGATGTTATATCTTATTTCCCTAAAAATATTTTTGCTGAAAAATCCAAATTAGAGTTGGGAATAATCGAATTATCATTAAAAAGATATCAAAAAGCTGAAGAAATATTGTCGGGTATTTCCAAAAGCAGAACTGATGATATTGGTGCAAAAGCACAATACTTTATCGGAGTTTCCCTATTTGAACAAAAAAAATATTCACAAGCTATTGAAGAATTAAACAGAGTAAGAAATTTCTTTTCAAGATATGAAGAATGGAATATAAATTCTATTATTCTTATTGGAGATTGTTACGCTGCCTTAAAAGACAAAAGAAAAGCCGAAGAGATGTACAGAATAATTATTACTAAATATAAAGGAACTCAATTCGCAAAGCAGGCTCAAGATAAATTAAGGAAATTAAAATGAAATTATTAAAGCTGTTATTGTTTTTAGTTGTTTTAATAGTTCCTTCTTATTCTCAGGAAGAAGGAAGGAGCAGCACAGGAGTAGAATTACCAGATTTTGTTATAACAGGGAAAGATGTAGTTAAAATTAAAAAATCCGAAAAATTAAATCCATTTTTAATAAGCACTTTTTCAGAAAAATTCGTGCTGCCAACTTATTCTCCTGAAGAAATTCCTGTTAAAGATATTTTATTGCCAATTAGAGATGACTTAAATCTATTAGGTTCGGGCAATTTCTTTAAAGGTTATGTTTCCGGTGCTGTAGGTTTATACTCATTACCCGATTTAGATTTGCTTTACGCTTCACCTATTGAGAATGGAATATTTAGAGCTAAATTTAATGGTCTTTATAACAGACCTTTCGTTGATAATAGTGATTTTTATAAACTCTCGGGGAATGCAGATCTTATCTATTGGACTGATATAAATTCTTCTTTTCTGCCAGGGACACAAATCAGACTTAATACAGATTTATCAACAAAAGGATATAAATTTTATGGTTCGGATAATCCGACAAATAAAAGAAGTTTAAACAATCTATTTTTTAATCTCAACTTAAAAAATGAATATAATTCTGCGTTTTTATTTAAGATAAATGCTTTTGATAATTTTACTTTGTTGAGTGATGAAAACTTCAAAGAAAATCTTATTGATTTAAGTCTAAATACTTTGTTGAGATTATCATTCATAAATGTTGGTTTCTCAGGTAATTATAAAAATGTTTCTATAAAAAATGATACGACAGATCATAAAGAATTAAATTATTTCTTAATCAGACCAACTGCTGGTTTTCAGTTTACAAACCTTGTAAAAGGTTCTTTCGGATTTACAATATCACAATCCTCAGAAGACCGATTTATAATGCCTTATGCGGAGCTTGCAGTTAAACTTGCACCAAGTTTTACATTTATGGGTGAATTCAATCCATCTACAGAATTTCTTACACCAGCTAATTTTCTTAAAATAAATCCATATTTTAACGCTGTAAAATCAACCAATTTGTTTGTCAAAAAGTCAATGCAATATCTTCTTTCAGTTAAATATGAGTATCAGAAATTTTTCGAAATCAATGGAGGCTTTAAATATTTCAGTTCTGATTCTCTTCCTTATTTTTATGAAAAAGAAAAAGGGAAGTATTCAATCAGATTTTCTGATATAAAGCAAATGACACCTTTTATTAACTTCAACTTTTTTCCGGGTCCTTTTGGTTTCTTCTTTGGTTCTATTGAAGTTAATGCTGCTCAGAATGATACAGGACAAACTTTTCCCTATGTCCCGACATTTAAAGTAACAGCAAATTATGGTTATACATTCAGTGAGGTATTGACAACAGCATTAAATCTTACATATTCAGGTAAAACATTTACAGATTTAGATAATTTTAATAAAATTGATAATTACATAAACTTAGGATTATTATTAAGTTATAATTTTGACCAAAGATTTGATTTTTTTGTTAGATTGGAAAATCTATTAGACAATTCAAATTCTATTTGGAATAATTATCCAGAAAAACCATTTGATTTAATTCTTGGTGTTAAATATAAACTTTGATGATTATTTTAATACTAAAGATTTAGGTTTTTAATGAATCGAAAAGAACTTCAGGAAAAATTTGTTAAACTTATTGGTGGTTTAGAAACAGATAAATCATATCTGTTGGATAATTTTATTTCAAAGTTATTTGAATCTCTGAAATTAGGTCAGAAAATTAGAATTAACGGACTTGGGTTTTTTCATAAAATAAAATTTAAGCTATCTTCCGAAAATGATTCCATAAATGATCAGAATAATGAATTCTCAAACATTATTGTTTTCACTGAAACTGAACAGCTTGATGAATACATTAGTGAAGATCAGATTTTTTGGAATCCTACTAAGTTTGATTTAAAGTATAATTCATTCGAAAATTTATTCTCAATTAGTGCTGGAAAAGAATTCCTTAATAATGACTTTATTAAATCGGGTAGGATAATAATTCCTGTTTCACAAAATGAATATCTGGACTTAATTGATTCAAAACTTGATAGTCTTTTGAGTAATTCGAATATTTCAGAAAATGATCGAATTGAGATACCTTGTCTTAACTTTCATATTCAAAATGAAGAAAAAGATTTTTCTGTCGAAATAGTTCAAAAAGAAATTGAGAAAAGCGAATTAAATGTTGGTGTAGAACATTCCGATACAAAAAATATAAGTGAAGTTCAGCAAATAGATTTCTCAGAATTACTTTCAAATGAAATTTCTGTTCCTACATTCACAGAAGAAGAAATGTTTGATAGTAAAACAGAAGATTTAATTAAAGATGAGAAAAAATTCTCAGAGGTTCCTGAAAACTTAAATTTAATTGATAATGTTTCGGAACAGAAAGATGAGGAATCCATTTTTAATGATTTATTAAATCTTAAAGATGTTGATGAACAAAATGAAGTTATATCCGATATTGATGAAATTGTAGATTTTGCTAAAAAGGATTTTGATAGTGCTGAAGAAAAATTTACTCCAAAAATTGATAATGAAGAAGAAGAAATTATTCCAAATGAAGAAATATCTTGGGATAAAATTATTTCCGAAATAAGTTCTGATGAAGATGAGATATCATTTGAAAGTATAATTAAAAGTGATGATGAGATTCAACAAATACCTGAAACTATTGTCGAAGAAAATGCTGCTGAAGAAATTTTTCCTGAAATAAAAATCAAAGAGGAAACTATTCCCGAAGAAACAGTACTTGATGATATTGAAGAAATTAAAGAAGATACAACTAACGAGGTGCTGGATAATGTTATAAATCAAATTGAAACTGAAGAAGAAATCTTACCTGAAAGTTTTATTGATGAACTTAGTGAAAACACAACAGCTGAACAGATTCAAGAAAATATTCTATCGGATGAAAGTTTTGAAAGAGAAGATACTGATTATGATGATGTTGTTGAAGAAGAAGATTATGTTACTACAGATGAGCAAGAAATATTTACTGAAGAGGAATTAGAAGCTGCCGAAGAAGAATTAGTAAGTCAGGACACTCAAAAAGATATCTCTCCTAAAAGTGAAACTGATTATGAAGCACCCCAGAAAACTAATAAGATTTGGATTTTAGCAATCCTACTAATTATAGCTTTGAGCACTGCGGCTGTCTATTATCTTTTCCCTGAATATTTTAATTTATTTATTCAGAAAGAAGTAGTTTCAGATTTAAGCATCTATGATAAAAAAGTATCGAGAATTGAAAGGAATTTTGATTTACCTGTAACCTATCCTTATCCACCGATTGAAGAAAATATCTCTAATAAGCAAAAACAATTAGACATAAAAGTTGAAACAAATTTAATAGAAAATTCGTCTGAAAGTAAAGAAATCAAAACTGAGAATAATATTAATAAAGTAGAACCTGTTGAGTTAGAAAAGACTAATAAACCGATTAGTAATTCAGAGAAAATTTCAGAAACTATCTCAAAAACTTCTGATACATATATTGTTCAGGTCGCATCTTTCAAGAGTGAATCTATTGCACAAAGAGAAGTAAATAAAATTAAATCGAAAGGTTACTCGGCTTTTGTAGAAAGAACTGAAATACCAAACAGAGGAATTTGGTACAGGGTTAAAGTAAGCGGTTTTAATTCATTGAATGAAGCCCAAAATTTTCAAATTAAGTATTCTAAAGGAGATATATGAATTTATTAGAAATATTCCTAAAAGGCGGAATAATAATGTGGCTTATCTTAGTTAGTTCTATAATCGGATTAGCAGTAGTCATTGATAGATTTATAGTTTTAAGAAAAGCAAAAATAAATATCCCGGCTTTTTTAGTCAGGATAAGAGGACTAATAAAAAAGAAAGATATTTCAGGAGCTATTAGTCATTGTATGGAAGAGAAATCACCAATTGCTAATGTTGTAAGAAAGGGATTAAAAAAATATAGATATGGTCACGACAGAGTTAAAGAAGCAATAGAAAATGCGGGTAATCAGGAAATTTCCAAGTTAGAAAAAGGTTTGACGATTTTAGCAACAGTTGCTGGAATAGCTCCTCTTTTAGGATTTCTTGGAACTGTTACAGGAATGATACAAGCATTTATGACTATTGAAGATTTGGCAGGTGCTGCTAATCCAAGTGATTTAGCTGGTGGTATATGGGAAGCTTTAATTACTACTGCATTTGGTTTAATCGTCGGAATTCCGGCTTTAGCTTTTTATAATTATTTCCTTAGTGCAATAAAAAGATTAGTAGGTGATATTGAAGTTGTGGCTAATGATGTTGTAGAATTTATACAGGATGAAGAATTCACTGAACAAGAAATTGACGATGAAATAGAATTATAGCAGAGAATAATATGAAATTTAAAACTTCCAAAGAGCCATTAAGTATTTTTGCATACTCCTCTTTAACTGATATAGTTATGCTTTTGGTTATCTTTTTTCTTTTAACGTCTCAATTTGTTATACAGACAGGTGTTAAAGTTAAACTTCCCGGTTCAAAAACTAATGAGCAATCTGAACCATCAAGACTTATCGTTACTCTTACTCAAGGTGGAGCAGTTTATGCAGGTAAAGATGAGGTTAGTATTGACTTGTTACCATCAAAGCTTACTGAAATGAAAACAGTCATAAATGATGACAATCTTATAATCAGGGCAGATAAATCTGTGCCAATTGATTTAGTCATTAAAGTAATTGATGCCGCAAAATTAGTTGAGATTTCAAAGTTCACAATTGAAACTGAAAAAGAAAAACTTTAAATGTATCTGAATAATAAAAAAATAAATAACCTCTCCTACTTGATTTCTCTATCAACTCATTTGTTGATAATTGTACTTCTTTGGTTTATAAATATTTCTATGGATTATAAGCAGCAGGATTTTGTTGAAATCTCTTTTGGAACTTCAGGTCAGGCAGGCTCATCGGGAGCAATAGGTGATCAATTGAATCAAACAGAAGAAAATGCTAAACCTGTAGAAGAAATAGTAGAAGAAACTAAAAATAAAGAGGTTAAAGAAGTAGAACTTGCAAAAGCTAAGTCTGTAGATGAAGCGAATACTATTAGTCCCGCTGAAAAAAGTAAGGAAACAAAAAAAGAAAACCGTACTGAAACAATAAAAAAAGAAAATTCCAATGTTAATACCAAAGGGCAGGGAAATCTGACTGATGGAAAAGGTAGTTTAGGATTTGACATAGATTGGGGAGGAATGGGAACAAGAAAGATTTATTCTTACATCCTTCCCGAATATCCTGAAGGAGTTCAAAAGGAAATTGATATTCGATTAAGATTTTCCATTAAACCGGATGGAACGGTTGGTTCGGTTACATTATTGACTAAAGCAGATACAAGATTGGAACAAGCTGCTATAAATTCATTGTGGCAATGGCGATTTGAACCTCTTCCTCAAAGTGTAAAACAAATTAATCAGTCTGCTCAGATTGTTTTTCCTTATCGCTTGCGCTAAAGTCATCTTTATAATAAAATCTGTAAAAGAAATATTCAACTATTGTTAAAAGAATTAACGATAGAGTATCACGATTTAATTCTATACTGAATCCTTCTGGCTCAATAAAAACTTTTAATATCATTCCAGATATTGACCATCCGACAGTAAAAAGAATAATTATTAAACTTAGATTAAGAAAAGCATTAACAAGACTTTCATCCTGCCATTTTTTTGTGAATATGAAAATCATAAAAACGATGTGAAGAGCAAATATTAAACCTGATATCATTCCGAAAAATTCTCTCGTTTTTTATTTAATATCCCCATTCCAACTAATCCACCTATAATTCCAAAAATAGAATTAGTAATAAAATTTGAAAAGAAAATCATAATCGTATAAAGTAAAGAAAATCCGCTTGTTTTTATTTCTACTGCTATTGATTTCATTAATTTCATTGCTTCTTCAGTTAATTCTCCAAGATTCATTTGATTTAATAATATTTCCGATTGAGGTATGGATTCTATTAAATCGTTTGTCCTAAAAATGAAAGTTAAGAAAGTGTCAAATAATACGATAAAAATAGTGGCAAAAAATCCAGTGAGAAAACCGAACCAGATAGATTTCTTTAAAGTAATTTTATCCAGAGTTTTATTTGCTTTGGAGTCAAGGAAAAGTGCTAATACTGATGCAAATGGTATTAAAAGACAACAACTGAATCCTTTCAATATTGGAACAATTGAAAGCACCGCTGCACTAAAACCTGCTATTAGCATTGGAAATATTTTCTTCATCTATTCACTTTCAAAATTGATTCTCTTATTATTTCAAAAATAAACAGAAATAAAATTGTTCCGAATAAGATTCCGGTTATCAGTGCAATAATTTTATTGTATGAGTAAATATCAAATTGATAAAAAATAATATCAAAAATCATTGGAAGAGAAGAAAGAAAAATATATCCTAATTTTATTGGATTAGTGAAATTAATAATTATTAATGCATTGGAAATCAATACTCCGAGATAAATACCTAAACATCTCGCACAAACCAATAATTGGAAACCATTACAGACAAAACTTCTCTCTGGATTTTGATGACAAACAGGAGTGTAGAATAACTTCAAAAGAAAATATAAATCAATTTGATTTTTGTTTAAGAATAAAGGACTTATTATTCCTAAAATCCAAATGACAATTAAAAACAGAAATAAAACTTTAACGGAATTAAAAATAAAAGACGACTTTTTTAATCTATTGAACAATACTCAATACTTTGATTTTATTAAATAAGAGCAAATAAATTTTATTATTAAATATCAGTGCTGATTTTATTTCAGAGAATTTTACATCAAGTACTTCAACAGGTTCGATTTTTAATGATTCATTTTCTATAATCAACTTTTGAATGGAATTTTTTGTAACAATAACATAATCATTAAAAACAATCCTGATACTCTTTATTTGATGATTAAAATTTACTTTATTTAATCCATTACCAAATGAATCGAAGATATTTAGAGTTTTGTCATCTGATACAAAAACTAATCCTTTTGAATCAACAGATAATGAAGAGGGGTTTTTCAAATTAAAGTTACCGCCGTCAATTCCCCCAAAACTTGTTAAGAAATTTCCAAACATATCAAATTTGATTACTCTCGTGTTTTCTCCATCGAGAATAAATAAATCTCCTTGGTTCGAAACAGCTAAAGATAAAGGAAAACCAAAGTTACTTTCAAAATCCTCGCTGCGAGATGATAATGATGAAATGAAATTTAAATTTCTGTCGAATTGTTGAATGCGATGATTATTTTTATCTGCAATGTAAACAGCCAATGGATTTGCAAAAATATCAACAGGCTGGTCGAATAATCCGCTCTGCCATCCGAAACCTCCAACATCTTTCAATTTATTTCCTAATGTGTCGAAGCTTGAAATTTCGTTTTTGTTTAAATCAGTAACGTATATTATTCCACTTGATGAAATAGTAAATGAGGAAGCATTAGAAAATTCACCGAATTCAAATATGAACTGAGTTTTAATTTGAGCAAAAGATAAAAAGCTAAGTAACGATAAAATTATAAATTTCATATTTGTATCAAACTTTACTGATAATCTAAAAAGATAAGAATTCAAATCAAATGAAAATTATTATTGGTTCTGTTTGAATACGTATTTATTTTTGCTTATGAAATTTGTCCCATGGTGTAACTGGCAACACGTCTGACTCTGGATCAGAAGAGTCCAGGTTCGAACCCTGGTGGGACAACCAATCAAATCTTTACTGCTTTTGAAATCTTTTCTTTTATTTCTTTTATTTTAGGATTTAGTTGGGAGATGTTCGGGAATTTTTTTTCTATAATCTCAAAAATCTCTAATGCTTTTGCTAATTGATTCTTTTTTATTAAAAACGATGAGAAATAAAATAATGCTGTGGGGTCTTCTTCAACTTTTTCATAATTCGAATTAAATAGAGTAATAGATTTATCTGTTAGATTATTTGTATCATAAGCTAATCCAAGTCTTTTAATTACTTCCATATTTTCTGAGAATTGCTTCAGAAGTTTTTCTAATAAATTAACCTTTAGATTAAAATCCGTTAATCCATCAATGATTTGAAGTATTGTTTCAAGACTTTCATTATTTATGATTTCAATAATAGATTCCAAATCATTTACGTTTATAGATTTTTTGTTTGATAAAAGTTTTAGCAGAATATCGTATTGATTTCTTTTATCATTTAATTTCGAATTAATTTCTAAAGAAAGTTCTTTTAGGAAAAAGTCTAAATTTCTTTTGTCGTTTAGCTTAAACGAAAGATTTATTCCAGAAAAAATTACTTCTGTTTTATTTAGTAGAACAGTTTGAAGATTTTCCTTTTGAATTTTATCAGCTCTTTTGTTTAATTCCAACGCCTTTTTATAAGCATTCAAAGCATTTGAATAATCTTGTTTACGTTGAAGAATTTTAGCATATAAATATTGATGAAAGGGCTTTTTGTCATTTATTTTAATAGCATTCTTTATATTGTTCTCAGAACCAACAACATCGTAATTATTATGACATATCTGAGCCAAATAATAATAACTTTCAGACTGTAAATCTTTTGACAAACCATTTGATGTTAAAGAGATTTTGAAAAACTTTTCAGCTTCGGTATAATTTTTAAGAATGAAATATGATTGAGCAATTTGAAAAGCAATGTATGGTTTTTGATTATTTGAATATTCTTTTAATAGTAATTTAAGATTTCTCTCAGCCTTTAATGATTTATCCTTTGAGGGAATATTATAGCCATAATGAATTATTTCAATGTCTGAGTGAATTAGTTTGTAATTATTCTCAATAAGAGATTCAGTTATCTGTTCGTGAACTTTTCCAATAAATCTTACATTTTCTGAATTTCTGAAAAAACGAATGTACCTGATTGTGTTATCCTGTTTAGAATATTCATCAATGCTTCTGACAGTGCAGTAATAACCAATTTTATCTGATGTTTCAGAGAGTTTTAATAATTCGTTTTTTGAATTATTGGAAAGCTCTTCATCTGCGTCAAGATAGAGTATAAAATTCCCTGAAGAATTTTCTAAAGCAAAATTTCTTGCTGCGGAAAAATCATCATTCCAGGTATAATTAAATATCTTAGCCCCGAATTCCTGAGCAATATTCATAGTATTATCAGTAGAGCCTGTGTCAACAATTACAATTTCATCAACTACATCTTTAACTGAATTGAGGCAGCGGGAAAGGGAGAACTCTTCATTTTTTACAATCATTGAGAGACTAATTTTAGGCACTATTAGTCTCCACTAAAGAATTATGATTTTTATCTATGCCTAAACTAGTATTAACATCCTCTAATGCCTGATTGGCTTGTAAATTATTAAGATCATTTTTAACAGCCCATTCAAACATTGTTTTAGCAGCTTGAAGGTTATTCTGTAAAAAGAAAATCTTACCAAGCCCAAAACAAGCTTGAGAAGAATTATTGTTATGTTGAAGTTCCAGCTCAAAATATTTCTTGGCATTTTCAAAATCGGATTGAGCAAGACAAATATTAGCAGCCATATCTAATAAATCAACTAAACTAATTATTGAAGCAGAAGATGAGTTATAATTATCAATAGCCAACTTAATATTTTCTTTCGCCAGAGATAATTCTTTATCTGCTATATTAACCTTAGTTCTATCAAAATACTGTTTGAATAAGTCTTTGTTGATGGGGTAGAAAATCTGATGAGGTTTAATTGTTTTATTTTGTAACCAGATTTCATCCGGAGTTGCGCCCCATTTTTCAACAAAGATTTTTTGATTTTTCAGAAGTCTTTCAGCATAAGCTTTTTC
>Ga0073932_1002968_pt1 | contig 24330 bp, 24 predicted proteins | sample DewCreD2012metaG_FD_76967 | JGI IMG/M metagenome (GOLD analysis project Ga0073932, IMG submission 76967) | Hot spring sediment bacterial and archeal communities from British Columbia, Canada, to study Microbial Dark Matter (Phase II) - Dewar... ...
ACCTCATCCGTGAGGGCAAGATTCACCAGCTTCCCAATGCCATCCGCACCAATGCCCGCTCCGGCATGCAACTGCTCGACCACTCGCTGGTGAGCCTGCACAAGGACGGGGTAATCAGCACGGATAGCGTTTACGCCTTCTGCAACGATCGGGAAGAGGTGGAAAAGCTGATTGCCAATATAGAGGAAAAACTCATTGCCGGTAGTCTGAGCTAAGGGTGCTCTGGCAGAAGAGCATCAGTAAAATGACGGCGATGGAGAAAAGCTTTTCACAGTACGTAATTATGAGACGCTCGGCGCGAAAGCGGCGAGCGGCGTGACAATCTGGGGGGAAGGGCGTAACGTGAAACATAGAAAGGAGCTCTTCGGTGAGATTCCCACGTCGCTCGGGCTAGCGCCCTCACTCCTCGGAATGACGGCATAGGGAAAATGGCGTGACAATCTGAGGATTAGTGCATCACATGGAATGGTGCAAGTTTCCCAATAAGTCATTGTGAGGAATTCGCCGCGCCGCGGCGAATGACGTGACAATCTATCCCTTTTACGTCATTCTGAGTCCTTCCGCAGGAAGGACGTGAGAATCTGGGGGTAGGGCGTAAACAAATGGATGCGCTTTGTTGAGATTCCCACGGCTACTTGACAGCCTTAACTGTCAAGTAGCCTCGGAAAGACGGCATAGGGAATAAGCTGGAAAGGCTCCTTGGAATGACGTACTTTAAAAAGTCTGGCTCTTTAATCTGGCGAATTTGATAAGCATAATATAACAAAATTCAGATTACCTTTAATTGTGGAAAATAAGTGCGGAAATAACCTCTATCTCTGCTCAGGAGACAATCAGCTTCAACCAGCGCATGGGCTCCGACCAGGAAATCCGCCATAACATGTTGCCTGAATGAGAACCTGGTGCCACAACTCTGGCAGGAATGCGTCTGTGAACTGCCGCAGGATGGGCAGATCAAGGAATCGGTGCGATTCTGTATAAATTTACGCCAGATTTTGCCTGCCAGGTAAAGCACTTTTTGGTTTGAAGATTGCAAACGGATTCCGGTCTCTGCCAGGAATTTATCCAGTTCCTCCTGAGATGGGAAGTGAGCGGCGAGTTCGGCATAGACGGCTTCACAAATGATCACAGCACCGTGTTCGAGAGAACGTAACAAAGCCTTTTCCGAGGAATCGCCATGCTGTGCACCAGGAATAAGGACATCCAGAAGAATACTAGTATCAACTGCAGTGATCATTTTCCCCGCATTTCCCTTACCAGTTGATCCGGGTCGGATCCCTCAAGGTTTTTTAAATAACCGCGGTAACGAATTAAAGGATTGGGAGGAAGATGCTTTTTAAGGCGAAACTCCTGGTTTTCTTCAACAAATTCCAGTTCATCACCGGGTCGCAATCCCAGACGTTCCCGCACAGTTTTGGGTATCGTGATCTGTCCTTTGGAGGTAACTTTTGCTTTATTCATTTGTGCCCCTCTGGTAAGGAAAATATTCCTTACTTTATTGTAAGATAATAAATGGCTTATTTCAATAGTAAAAGTTTAATCGTAAATTGCCGGTTGGTTTTAAGTTCTACGAGAAAGGGAAAAAGGCGGATGCCAGAATAGAGGCATAAAATTAAACATGGAAAGGTGTGTTTCGTTGAGATTCCCACGTCGTCCTTCCAGGTTCACTGGATCCTTCCAATTTCATTGGAAGGACTCCTCGGAATGACGTAATAGGAAGTCACTGTAAGTCCTTCCTTGGAAGGATCCCCATGACGTCATTGTGAGGAGGACAAGGCGCAAGCCTTGACCGACGTGACAATCTGGGGTGAGGCGCAAAATGAAACATGGGAACGAGCGTTTCCTTGAGATTCCCACGTCGTCCTTCCAGGTTCACTGGATCCTTCCAATTTCATTGGAAGGACTCCTCGGAATGACGTCAATAAAATAGTGCCTTCGCTTTATTGGTAGAGTGCCAGTCAAGGAATGCCTTTCCCAGAAACGTCACTATAAGGCACTGCTCTCAGAAACGTCATTGTGAGACGGTCACCGCGATAGCGGTGAACGGCGTGACAATCTGGGGGGATGTGTAAAATGAAACAAGGGAAGGTGCGGTTCGGTGAGGTTCCCACGGCTTTCTTCTATCGAAGAAAGCCTCGGAATGACGTAAAAAAGGAATGCCTGCTTTCCTAAGAAACGTCATTCTGAGTCCATCCTTCCCATTACGTCATTCTGAGTCCTTCCGCAGGAAGGACGTGAGAATCTGGAGGTGGGGTATAAAATAATACATGGAAAGGAGCGTTTCCTTGAGATTCCCACGCCTATTTGTCAGCCTTTACTGGCAAATAGCCTCGGAATGACGGCAATGGGAACAAATTGGAAGGATTCCTCGGAATGACAGCACAGGGATTGGGTAGAAAGTATACCAGGGAATGACGTTATGTGTAGTAATGCTTAAGCATGTGCTTAAAGAAAAAGATACCTGCCAGATCACTTGTTGCTCTGGCAGGCATCGTAAAACCATTCTTATGAAAATAAAATAAGTTTTATCTTACAAATTTCTCTCCATCCCATGTAAAATCTTTGTAACTCGCACTGGATATTGCTCCGGTTGTAGCATCGAATACATATGATCCTATTAGATCCTTTGTAACATAATCTCTCAGATCATCTTGATCAGTTGCAGGCGTACCGTTGTGATCAGCCATGTAGGCTGCTTGTGCAGTTTGAATTGAAGATACCTCGGTGTTTGCTGCAGCCAGATCTCCTGAATTAATAAATTTGCTGATATTTGGCACCACCACCGCCGCCAGCACACCCAGGATGGCGATGACCACCAGCAGTTCAATAAGTGTGAAACCCTTTTGCCCGTAGCGGAATTTCCTGATGAATCTTTTCAACATTTAGACCTCCTTATACCCTCTCCTTTTTTATTTATTTTGCCTTTTTACAGGTTCAGCAATGTTAAGTTTAGCATACCCTCTTCGATGGTCAATGCATCAATGGTCATGGTGCCTTTTTATGAGTAAAGTACTGATTCTGGAAAAGTCCAGAATAACCGTCAATATTCAATTATCGAAAAACTGTTCCATATTAATCTCCTTTAAACAGCTAAGTTAAGGCACCTGAGTATATTTAAATATACATTATACACCATTTTCAATGCCTTCTAATTATTTAGTCGCAATAACTGGGAAATTCACTTCGGGTATTACCACCTTCCCTGTGACCAGAGTACCTGTCCATCCCTTGATTTGACCTTTGATATGCCTCACAATGTAAAACATACATTAATCTTCCTCATCAGGGAGTGCTGAATAAACTTTGAACAGGATTGCTCTGCCAGCAAATTTATCTTTACGGCAATTTGTCAGGCATCTGATGCGTTATTTTTCAGGTTCTCAGAATATCGGTATCCTGTTGCTTATTTTTGTTTTCATGGGTCTTCAATTCTTCATGCTTGATCGCCCTTACAGCTTGCTGGGTGATGAAATCTACTACGTGCCGGAGGCAAAATCCATACTCAACCACAACGGCTTACTGCATCCAGAGCATCCGCCGCTCGGCAAGCTTTTCATCACTCTGGGAATCCGCCTATTTGGTGACACCCCTTTTGGCTGGCGGTTTTTCCCGGTGCTCTTCAGCTCCATCTCAATTTTATGCCTGTATCTGACCTGCCTTCGGCTAAACCTGCCCCGGTGGGCAGGACTGGCGGTTGCCTTCCTGTTTGCCTTTGAAAACCTGAGCTTTCTCACGGGAAGCATGGCTACGCTGGATGTCTTCATGCTGACCTTTATGCTGGCGGCACTGCTGGCTTTCCTCGACCGTAAGCTGGTGCTGGCAGGTCTGCTCGCGGGGCTGGCGGCGCTGGCGAAACTGCCGGGAGTCTTCGTGCTCGGTGTCTTTTTTCTTTATTGGCTGGTGCTGGAAAGGGAAAACTGGAGGTTGATTATAATCCCGGTCTTCACTTCCGGTATTACCTTCCTTGGTCTGATGACACTGCTGGATTTTGTGGTTGCCGGTGTCTGGCAGAATCCGCTGATTACTGTGCAGAATATGTTATCCTTCGCAGCCACTTTATCTTCCGATGAGGTTTTTGGTATTTCCATTAACAGTGAGCCGTGGGAATGGCTGGTGAACCGCGGTGTTATCTTTTACTCCTATTCTCCCCAGAGGATCGCCCTGGTGAGCTACACTGTGCTGTGTCTGGTTATTCCCGCGGTAATATATTCAATTCGTGGCTCTTTCAAAAAGGAAAAGCAGGCGGTGATAGCCCTAGCCTGGTTTGCCTGCACCTACCTGAGCTGGCTGGTGGTCAGCCTGATCTTCCATAGACTGATGTATATCTGGTATTTTTATCCTGTTGTGCCAGGAATATGCCTTGCCCTTGGATACGGTATGCAGCGTTTTACCGGGATGGCGCAGGATGCCGGAAATCACAGGTTGCTAATTTCCGTGAAAACAGGGGTATTATTATATCTGCTGGTTCATCTGGTGCTGTTCATCCTTTTATCGCCGGTGGGTATACCGCTTGTGAAATGGGTCTATACCGGATAACTGCTTGGGCAAAGGGAACGAGGAGATGAAAAAAAAGACTGCAGTTATGCTATTTTGTGGCGCTGTATTAATTTACAGCCTGATTGTGATTTGCCTCAGCTGGTCCGAAATCAGGGAAGGACTGGCTATTGGCAGAGGAGAAGAACTTTTAGCAAAAGGTCAATATGAACAGGCACTGACAGTCTTTACCATTCTCATTGACAGTAATCCTGATTCTGAAAAGTTGTATTACAATCGGGCAATGGCGTATCTGGGGTTAAAGCAGTACGAGAGGGCAATCTCAGAATGTGAAATCGGCATGGGAAAATCCAACTCGATTACTTCTTATTACAATTATCTCAATTTGCAGGCCATAATCTATACTCAAATTGGTGATTATCAAAGAGCGGGTGAGATTTGCGCAAAGGCTATCTCCGCGGTACCCCATTTTGCTCAAGCGTACTCTATTAGAGCATCGGTTTATTTTTACCAGCGGGATTATTACCATGCTCTGAAGGACTGCGAAAAGGCAATTCAGCTTGATTCGAGTAATACTCTGGCTTATAAAGTTAAGGGGTGGATTCATGCGAAAGCCGGGGAAATTGACAAGGGTGAATTGGAGAAGGCGATCGAAAATTTTAATCGGGTAATTAAACTGGATCCAGAGGATGTTAATACTTATTATAACCGCGGAATGGCTTTTTACAAAGAGGGTAAAAAGGAGCAGGCAATTGCCGATTTCAACCGGGTTATCAGCATCGGCACAGAACCAGAATTGAGCCAGAAATCGAGAGAACTGCTTGCTTTGATTGAAAAGGAAAATTGAATAGAAAATTATTATATTATTGAGTTACTAAAAATAAATCTATATCGAAAATCCGTAATTCTCCAGAGGAAAAGGTTTGAATCATGGGAAAATCTGTAATAATTTCTTCTATCAGAGAATAGTAATGCATATTGTTTAAAGCCATCAGTCTCACATTCATATCTATCACAAAAAGATTTACCCCGGCTTCAATCTGCTTCTGGATTATTTCATCTGCTGATAATTTGATAACTTCCAGCATTCCGAATGTATCGAAATAGAGAGATGATGCTGTTTCAGGTGAAAATGCTGGTAAAATCGGGTTTAGTGCGTAGATTTTCCCGGGGAATTGTTCTAAGTAATCAATTGCCTGTAAATATACATTCTCTTCAAAAGTAATTTTACCGGGTCCCATGAAATAATAGTCTTTTCTCTGAAAAAGAAAACCGAATATCGAGAGCACTAGTATGAGCATGACAATGAACAGATTTCGATAGATTTTCAGAGTTTGCCAATTTAATTTTGAGGTGATGGTCTTCATGTTCATTTCAGGCATTAAAGAAGCTGTGCCTAAAACCAGGATCATAAATGAAGGAACAAAATAACGGGTTTCTCCAAATTGATTGAAACAGGAACTGATCAGGGTGGAGACCAGTAATGTTATCGATAAAAATGTATTGCTCCGGGAGCTATCTTTCCTGATTAACATAATGAATAAAATGAAAAAAATCACGAGGATACAAATAGTGATGACTTTGTCTTCAAGGACAGCATGAGGAAACCTTTGAAATTTTGAGATTACAGTATGCCAAGTTCCTGTCAAACGATAGTCAATCTGGGTAAAAATTGTTTGATCAATGTATTCCTGCGGAGAAGTAATCAGGAAAAAACCGGAAATCAGAAAATAGCCGCTGATTATCCCTACACCAGGTAACCACGCTTCGATTTTCATCGGAATTTTCTGCCATTGAACAGGACGGGTGAAAAGCTGCTTAAACGAGAGCCAGCAAATTGAGATTATAATTCCAACAATGGGAGCAATAAATGTATGTTTGGTTGCCAGAGCCAATCCCAGAAAAAATCCACTCAGCCAGAGGCGGTATCCTGTTTTGCCTGATTTAATGAAGTCGGCAACTGTAAAGATTGCAAGCAGAACAAAGAAAATTGCCAGAGGCTCCTGGACTACTCTATACCAGGTGTAATACAGTCCGGGAAAAACTGAGAACAGGGCTGCACCTGCCAATCCGGCGGCTGGATTAAATAGTTTTTTCAAGATCAGGAAAACCAGAATTACGGATAGCAACGATAATGCGATAGAAAAATAACGCCCGAAGAAGAAATCGTAGCCGAAAATTCTGTAAATCGATGCCAGACACAGATCATATAGCGGAGGGTGCACCAGATAAAAATCCTTATAGGGAAGGTATCCTTCAGAAATAAATCGTCCGCCCAGCGAATAAACTCCTTCATCATAATCAGCGATCCATTTGAATAAATGTTTGATACCCCAGAGGTGAATAAAAGCACTCCAGCACAATATGAAAGAGAGAAAGAAACTCTCCATTTTCAGTCCTGATTTTAAAAAATTTTTTAGCACTGCTTTAAACCCGTTTTATTAGCTAAGTTTACTTAAAATAATCATTTTTCGAATATTCTACCAGAAAAATCATGAAACAATATATCCTGTTCTTTTGCCGTGGGAAATGGTACTTTAGGGCTATCCCCTTGACTATGCCCGGTTTTAACTCCACAATGTAAGCCATATGGAAATTTATCTAATGGTGGTTTTCGGTTTGCTGGGGGCGGTAATCGGCAGTTTTTTGAATGTCTGTATCGATCGCCTGCCGGAAAACCGGTCTTTGCTGGGTCCTCCCTCTCACTGTGATGCATGTCAGAAGCGGCTGGGCTTTCTAGACCTGGTCCCGGTTTTCAGTTACCTCTGGTTGCGGGGACGCTGCCGCTACTGTGGTGCCCGCATACCGGTGAGGAGTTTTCTGGTTGAGCTGGGCTGTGCCGTCCTGACTGCTTTTCTTTACCACTACAAAGGTTTAACCCTGGATTTCGGCATTATTGCTCTCTATTCTTATATCTATACCGTGATAGGTTTGATTGATCTCAAAACCGGTTTGATATTGAACAGGATTGTTTATCCTTCACTGGTGCTGGCTCTGGTGATCGCCCCGTTTTTCGTCCGCGGTGGAGGCGGGTATCTATCTAATCTGGTGAATGCGCTGATCGGCGCCGGCGTGGGGCTCGTGGCACTGCTGATACCGGTGGTGGCAACCATGGGACGGGGTATGGGCATCGGCGATGTTAAGATGGCAGCACTGATCGGGCTGACTACAGGCTTCGGCGAGGTGCTGGTGGCAATTCTGGGAGGTATCATTCTGGGCGGGCTGGCGGCTATTTTCCTGCTGGTTTTTAAGCTGAAGAAGAGGAAGGAAGCAATCCCCTTCGGTCCTTTCCTGGCAATCGGGGCGATAGTTACCCTTATCTGGGGTTCACAGATTCTGCACTGGTACCTGGGGCTTTTCCGGTTTTAAGGATCTGGTATTTATTTAATTCTCCTCTTCCACTTTTGAAAACCAAAATGCTATAATAGTATCACTTTATATCGTATTTGATAAAATTTGTTCCTCCGTCTTTTGACAGGTGTAGAGGATTATGCTAGACTATCGCAATCGATTTTTACAAATATTTTCACCGCTGTCTTGTGTGTATAATACCATCCCATTAAAATAGTTGCGAAAGGAGAAGACATGGAGGAGAAAGCATCCGGGAAATTCGTTTATACCAAACTGCATCATGTTGGATTGGTGGTAAAGGATATTGATAAAGCCATTGCCTATTTCGAATCGCTGGGCATCGGACCATTCCAGATCAGAGACGGGGTCAGAAAATTTACCATTCCCTTTAAAGGCGAACTGCATGGCAAACCTGCTGAGTGGAAGACCACCATCTCCAATGCCAAACTGGGAGATGTTGAACTGGAACTGCTGGAGCCTACCGAAGGACCGCAGGCTTTGAAGGAATCGCTTGATGCTTACGGCGAAGGGTTACATCACATTGGTTTCCTAGTGAACGATCTTGATGAGGCGATCGAGAGAGGCACGAAAGCCGGGTTGAAAATCTGGACCATGTCAAAAAGAACCGATGGACCGGGATTCCTCTATTTTGAGCCGACCGAAACCGGCAAGCTGGCGATTGAACTGCGCACACCTTAAAAGGAGATTTTCAAAATTTGCCGGGAAAAAGAATCCCTAATAGACAGGAGGCGAAATGAAGGCAGCCGTTATCAAGACCGTGGGGCAGTTTGAGGTGCAGGATGTCCCTGAGCCAGAAACTGGTCCCGATATGATCAAGGTTAAAATTAAATACTGCGGGATCTGCGGCACCGATCCGGAGATCCTGGAAGACCGCTTCGGACTGATGAAGGGCAGACCACCCCGCCAGGGCCCCTCAGGTCCCCGCATTATCGGTCACGAAGCCTGCGGTACTATCGTGGAAATCGGGAAAAACTGCAAGATGGGCTATAAGGTGGGGCAGAGAGTGGCAATGAACTTCCGTTCATCCTGCGGCGTTTGCTATTACTGCCGCAACAGAATGGAGCATTTCTGCGAGCATTCAATACCCGCCTCCGGCTCTTACGCGGAGTACGCCGTTTACCACGAAGCCGCAATTTATCCACTTTCTGATGATATTAGCTGGGAGCGGGGAGCACTGCTGGAACCAATCTCCATCGCGGTACACACCATGGATCAGGCTAATATCATCCCTGGAAGGACTGTGGCAATCTCCGGTGCCGGTCCTATTGGTTTACTGGCTCTGGAACTGGCGCTGAAAGCCGGAGCCGCGAAGGTAATGGTCTCCGAGCCAATTGCCGAAAAAAGAGCCGTGGCAAAGAAACTGGGAGCGGATATCACTGTAGATCCCATGAACGAGGATATCATCAAAATCGGCAAAGATTTTACGGGTGGACGTGGTTTTGATACCGTGATTGAAGCCAGCGGTAATTTGAATGCCGCAAAACAGAGCATCATGCTGGCGGATAAAGGTGGTACCGTTGTCTGGGCTGCGGTTTATCCTTACGACAGGGAAATTCCGGTGAATCCATTCTACATGTATGCGAATGAGCTGACCATCAGGTCAGTTTTCGTTGCTCCTTATTCCTTTCCGAGGGCTTTGAATCTGTTGCCGAAGCTGGAGCTGGATCCGCTGATCACCGATATTTATCCGCTGGAGAAAATCCAGGATGCGTTCGAAAACCATAAGAAAGGCAAATCAATCAAGACTTTAATTAAAATGTATTAGGATGGGGCTTGCCCCGTGACCTGAAATTAGAAAAGAGAGGTAACGAATGAGCGAAGAAATCAGATGTGGCAAATGCAACATGCTGCTTTACTTCGGGGAGGAGATCAAGCGCAGACTTTATATGCGTGCCATCCCCTCTGAAGAAGCGGTGCTTGGGTATTACAACAATGCCTGTCCACGCTGTGGCAATCCACTGTCTTTAAAAACAGTGAATATTAAGATAGAAGGGCGGTACGCAGATGGCGCATAGAGATGATTTGATCCGAGAATTGGAAGATAAGGCGGACAAAATCCGCCAGAACTGCTTTGACATTTTTGCCTCCACCCAGATGGGACACGTTGGTGGCACGATGTCCCTGATTGACATCATCACTGCAATGTACTTCCACCATATCAAGTTTGACCCCAAAAATTTCGATTGGCCGGAAAGAGACCGGGTGGTACTCTCCAAAGCACATTGCTGCGAGGTGATCTACGCCGCGCTGGTGGAATTGGGGGTTTATCCCAGGGAAACGCTGAAGACCTATTACTGTTTCGGCTCACCGTTCCAGGGGCATGCCGACCGCTGGTGCACTCCAGGAATTGATTTCTCTGGTGGCTCGTTGGGGCAGGGTCTTTCTTTTGCCGCTGGTATGGCTTATGCCGAGAAGTTGAAGACCGCCATGAATCCTCCGGGCATCGAGCAGGGTTTTCTTCCCCGCTACATCATCCGTTACGATCCCGTTTATCGAACCTATGCCATACTCGGCGATGGCGAATGTCAGGAAGGGCAAACCTGGGAAGCTGCGATGTTTGCCTCCAAGTATAAGCTGGATAACCTGATCGCCATCGTTGATTACAACAAGTTTTCCCTGGATGGTCCAACAAATGATATCCTGCCCATCGAGCCTTTTGCCAAAAAATGGGAGGCATTTGGCTGGTGGGTGACTGAGATTGACGGACATGACATGCGGCAGATAGTGGACGCGCTGGATTTAACCAACCGGCTTTACGGTGATAATAAGCCCAAGTGCATTATCGCCCATACAGTGAAGGGTTATGGGATCTCCAATTGGGAAGCTGCCCACATGCACCTTGGTCGGGGTGAGCACGTAATGAAGGGCGTACAGGAAGGAAGAAAGAAATATGGTAAAGTGGAATAAATACGTTCAGATTGAAAATAAACCTCAGATGGTAGCCACGGGTATAGAAAAGGCGATGATTGCCGCCGCCCAGAAAAATCCGAAGGTAATCGCCGTCCTTGAGGATATGGGGTTTCCAGGAATTGGCTGGTTCACCAGGAATGTGCCTCTCCAGATGGTCGAGGTCGGTATCGCCGAGCAGAACGGTGCGGGTGTAGCGGCCGGACTGGCGGCAGAAGGCTTTATCCCTGTGATCAACAGCTTCGTTTTTGCCGCTCTCGGTAGAGCCTACAATCAGGTCAGGCAGAGCATTCTGGTTGACCGCTTTAACGTCAAGATCATCGGTCGCGAAGGCGTCTGGGGTGAGACCGGCATTTCACATAACACCATAGAAGGTGTAGCTTCAGCCCGCGTTCTGCCGAACCTGGTTATATTGAATCCGGCTGATGCAGTGGAAGCAGAAAAAGCCACCGAGGCGATGATGCAGTACATCGGACCGGTGCTTCTGCGTCAGGAGTCCAGCCCGCCCAGCATTCGCATTTTTGCCGATGATTATCCGTTCGATATTGGCAGGGCTTTCTTCCTGAAGGACGGGAAGGATGCCGCTATTATTGCTACCGGCTACATGCTCACTGAAGCCGTCCAGGCAATGGATCTCTTTGAGAAGGAAGGGCTGGATGTGGCGCTGGTGAACATGTGCACTCTCAAGCCTCTGGACAAGGAAGCCATTATCAGAGCGGCTGAAATGACCGGTGCAATTGTGACGGCAGAAAATGCCAGCGTTATCGGAGGTCTTGGTGAAGGGGTGGCGGCGATTCTGGCTGAAAATTATCCGGTGCCGCTGGAAAGAGTGGGTGTTGACGATGAGTTCAGTCAGTCGGGTAAAATCACGCCTGAAAAAGATGAATTAAAAGAGCATTTCCGTTTGGATGCCAGAGACCTGGTGGCGGCGGTGAAGAAGTGCATCGCGAAAAAAGAGAGGCTGGCGAAGACCCGGAAATAGCAAATCGGCGATATTGGACAGACGTATAATCAGCACGGGCGACCAATCGGTCGCCCGTTTGCAGATCAGCCGAATAACAAAAATCGGGAGGGAAAAGCATGAAAGTACTGGTAATCGGAGGCAGTGGTCTGTTTGGCAGAAAAACGGTTGCCTACCTGCTGGCAGACCCTGAGATTTCTCTGGTGGTCTCAATGGATCTCGTCCCGCCCAGAGAATGGTTCATGAAGTCGATCCAGCAGAATGCGTTCAAATTCAAGTTTATCAGGGGTGATGTCTCCGAACTGGAGGATATTCTGAATGCCATGGCACTTTATCCGGTAGATGCCGTGGTGAACTGGGCTTTCCTGATGGGTGCGGAAGTCTTCACAGAACCCCGCCTGAGCACGAAGGTCAATGCGCTGGGCATGTGCAATGCTTTTGAAGCGGCACGGCTGATGGGAGTCAAGCGGGTGATCTATGCCAGTTCGGAAACCGTTTACGGCCCGCAGAGCATGTACGGAGACAGGGAGGTTACAGAAGATGACCAGACTAACCCGACCCATTCTTACGCGGTCTGCAAGCTTTTTGCAGAGATTCTGGCTGGTCAATATAGTACCAAATATGGGATGAACTTCACTGGGTTGCGTCCCACTATTGGCTATGGTCATGGTGGCAGATCTCCGGCACAGTACTGGTCGGACATGCCCTCGGCTGTAGCGGTGGGCAAGCCTTATCACATGGAAACAGACGGCACCAATCTTTCTTCACTGGTATCCGCTGATGATCTGGGGATTTTCACACGGAAGCTGGTCAAAGCACCTTCATCACCACATCCCGTTTATAATGTAGGTGGTCCGCCCACCAGTCCGCGTGACATGGCGGAAGCACTGCGCAGACTGGTGCCGGTAGCTCAGATTACCTTTGGCAACAAGCCAATGGAGATGAGAGGTGGAGGATTGCCGTGGAAGGTCAGTGGAGCAAGGGCAAAACAGGATTTCGGGTTTACCTGCCTGCCACTTGAGGAATCGTTGAAAATCCATATTAACGATGCCAGACTGGAAGCCGGTCTGGAACCTCTAAAATTTTGATAGTTGACAGGCATGATTTTCTTATGCTAATCTAAATTATCATTTCAGGAGACAGCATGAGCCTGATCATGGTTAATTTAAGGGTGGAGCAGATGGCTTTCATCTTTACCAGGCGCGAATGGTGCGCCTGGGGATCAGGCATGGCTCCTGTAAACTGTTAAAAACAGAGACAGGGCAAGAATAAAAAACCTCCCCGGGCGGGGAGGTTTTTTTGTGGGTAAATTGCCCAATACACAGGTGTTTAGAGGGAAAACAGCGGGTGGAATTGCAGAGATTAAAAGCAACAGATTTAACAGAGCAAAGTTCTGCCGAAAGTCTGATTGAGAGCTTTCAGGGAAAGGAAGAAACCCTGCCTCAGATTATCGTCAGCAATGCCCGCAGGTGGGGCAACCGCACTGCCATGTGCATGAAGCGTGCTGGTATCTGGCAGAGGTATTCCTGGCGTGAATATCTTGAGAACGTAAAATATTTCTCCCTGGGTCTTATCAGTCTGGGGCTTCAGCCAGGAGATGTTGCCTGTATCATTGGGGATAACGAACCCGAGTGGTTCTGGGGTGAATTCGGTGTGCAGGCGGCGGGGGGAATTCCGACGGGAATTTTCGTGGACAGCATCGCTTCTGAGGTGAAATATATTGCTTCTCATTCAGATGCCCGCTTCGCTATTGTCAATGATCAGGAGCAAACCGATAAATTCCTGGAAATCAAAGGTGAACTGCCCCTCCTGAAGAAGATTATTTACTGGGATCCGAAGGGCTTGAGGAATTATGATGACCCCATGCTGATCAGTTTTCGTGAGGTGATTAATCTGGGTCAGGAATATGAGAAAACCCATCCCGGTCTCTTTGAGGAGAATGTAGCCAGAGGAAAAGGCACAGATACGGCTTTTATCTACTATACCTCAGGTACCACCGGACTTCCCAAGGGAGCGATTGTTACCCATCATGCCCTTATCACCACCGCACGCTGTTTCATCACCCGTTATCCGCTAAACTGGCAGGATAACCTTATCTCAAACTTTCCGGCAGCCTGGGTGGGCGATAGCTTTTTCGGCACCATTCCTCATCTGCTGACCGGGGCAGTGTTGAATTTCCCTGAAGAGCCAGAAACGATCGCTGAGGATACCCGCGAAGTGGGCCCCAGCTTTGTAGTGTATGGTCCGCGGCAATGGGAGAGTCTGGTCAGCGATATCCACGTCAAAATCATGGATACCAGCGCTCTGAAGCGTTTTGTTTATCATCTTTTTATGCCGGTGGGGTACAAAATCGCGGATCTGAAGTTTCAGGGCAAAAAGCCTAACCTGTTCTGGAAAATAGCTTACTGGCTGGGATATTGGGCACTCTTTCGTCCATTGAAAGACCGACTGGGACTCAGCCGGGTGAAATTTGCCGTGACTGGTAGCTCGGTTCTCAGTCTGGATACCTTCCGGTTAATCCATGCTATTGGCATCGAACTGAGGCAGGTTTATGCCAGCACGGAAGCCGGGTTTATTTCTTCACACTGCGATGGGGAGGTGAAGTTTGAGACAGTTGGACGTCCGGCTCTGGGTGCGGAGGTCAGATTGACCGATGAGGGTGAACTCCTGGTAAGAAGCGACTGCATGTTCTCCGGCTATCTTAAGAATGAAAAGAAGACTGCCGAGGTACTGGTGAACGGCTGGTGCCGCACGAATGATGCAGTAAATATAGATGACGATGGTCATCTGGTGTTCATGGATAGACTGGAGCATCTCGGGGTTCTCAGTTCGGGCGTAAAGTATGCGCCCCAGTATATAGAAGGGAGATTGCGCTTCAGTCCTTATATAAAGGATGTCATGGTGGTGGGCGGCAGGGATAAAAATTTTGTCTCTGCCATCATCAATATCAATTTCAACATGGTGGGGAAATGGGCTGAAAAGCACAGATTGCCTTTCACTACCTTTGTTGACCTTTCGCAGAAGGACGGAGTAGCCGATTTAATCCGCCACGATCTGGAAAGGGTCAATGGCTTTCTCCCCGAACAGGCACGCGTAAAGAGATTTGTACTGATGCACAAAGAGTTCGATGCTGATGAGGCAGAGCTGACCCGTACGCGCAAGCTGAGAAGGGAATTCATGGAAGACAAGTACCGCGACCTGATAAAGGCGATTTACAGCGGCAGCACCGAGGTGCCGGTACAGGCACAGGTAACTTATCGGGACGGTCGCAAAGGGGTGGTTACCACGGTGATAAAAATCAGGGAAGTTGATCATTCTGGGGTGAAAGGACACAGATGACCGAATTAACACAATTCATAATCAGCGGACTGGCAATCGGCATGGTTTACTCGCTGATTGCGCTTGGTTTTGCCTTAATCTGGAAGTCCAGTAGTGTGGCTAACCTTGCACTGGGGCAGATCGTACTGCTACTGTCCTGGTTCAGCTACAGCATGCTGGTGGAAGTCCATCTGCCTATCTGGGCGGCTGTACCACTGGTGCTGGTGTTCGCTGTTCTGCTGGGCTGGGGCATCGAACGCTTTACGCTCAGACCGCTGATTGCCCAACCAATCCTTTCATTGATAGCAGTGACACTGGGAATTGGCTATTTTATTGACGGTCTGGTGAATTTGAAATGGCCTCAGAGTACCGGTGCTCTGCCGCCTATCTTCCCTGCTGATACCATCAGATTCGGTCACGCGGTAATTTCACAGGAGTATCTCTGGGTGGCGGGAATCTGCCTGGTAGTTTTTCTGGGATTAACACTTTTCTATAAATATCACCGTATGGGGATTGCCATGCGGGCAACGGCCGATGATCAGATGGCTGTACAGGCTTGCGGTATACCTGTTACCCGCATATTTTCCATGTCCTGGATCTTTGCCTGTGTGGTAGCGGCTATCGGTGGGATCCTGATCTCGAGCATTGGTGGTATCTCATACGGGCTGGTAGAAACCGGTCTGGGAGCCTTCTCTGTGGTTATTCTGGGCGGGCTCGATTCATTTGTGGGAGCCATGGTCGCTGGTCCGATAATTGGGCTGGCTGAGAGTCTTGGTGGAGGTTACCTGACCCCTTATGTCTGGTCTGGCATCAGAGAGATTGTTCCTTTCGTAATTATTATCATCGTCATCATGTTCAAACCTTATGGATTATTCGGTGAGCGGCGCATAGAGAGGATATAAAATGAGCAGTTTGCCGTGTGGTGTTCGTAATTACAGCTATGCAGAAGATATGGCGATCGTCCGTACCAGAACCCAGTGGGTTCTGTTTTGCGGGTTTTTGATCCTGCTTTTTACCGCGCCGCTGTATCTGGGTAACTTCTGGTTAAACAAAATTAACCTTATCGGCATCACTCTGATTGCCGCGGTAGGTTTAAATATCCTGATCGGTTACTGCGGTCAGCTTTCTATCGGGCATGCCGGTTTTATTGCGGTGGGAGCCTATACTTCTACTATTTTAAGCAGCAAGCTGGGGTTGCCGTTCCCGGTTGCTCTGGTCAGTGCGGGTCTGATGGCGGGTGCCATCGGGCTGATCTTCGGAGTGCCATCCATGCGGGTGAAAGGATTCTACCTGGCGATTACCAGCATTGCGGCTCAATTTATTATCGTCTGGATCATCCGACACTGGACGAGCATGACCGGCGGTAACTATGGGCTGACCGTTCCTTATGCCTCAATAGGTGGATTCGTCTTTAATACTGAAACGAGGCAGTTTTACCTGATTATCGGCATCGCAGCGTTATGTGTTTTCTTATCAAAAAACATCGCTCGTACCCGACTTGGCAGAGCTTTCATCGCGATTCGGGATAACGATCTGGCGGCGGAAGTGATGGGAGTTAATCTTTTCTACTACAAGTTGCTGGCTTTCTTCATCGGCTGTTTTCTGGCAGGCATAGCTGGCTCTTTGCTGGCGTACTGGACAGGGACAGTCAGCCCGGATAACTTCCGCTTCACCGATTCAATTTTATATGTCGGCATGCTGATTATCGGGGGATTGGGAACAGCACTGGGACCAATCCTGGGCGTAGTTTTTATCCGTTTGCTGGATGTGGGAGTTCTCCAGCTAACTCCAGCTCTGCAATCAGCTTTTCCTGGTATGCCCGGTGGTTTTACTACCGGCATCGCGCCCATGTTATTCGGGTTGGTGATCATCATGTTTTTGATTTTTGAGCCCAGAGGCATTGCACATCGATGGGAATTGTTTAAAGCTTCCTACCGTCTGTGGCCTTTCTCATATTAGAGTGAATCTCTGTCTGAGATAATAATAATTTAAATCTGGAGGAGAATATAACAAGATGAAAACGGGAAAATTCAAGACACTGATACTGGCGATCAGCCTGATCGTCACGCTGGCTGCAATTTTGCTGGCAGGGTGTTCGGGCGGCTCGTCCAGCAATTCAGCCAGCTCGCCGGTGATCACCGGTTCGCCGGTAGCTACCAGCTCAACGCCAACTGCGGGAAATCGGGTTTTGAAGGTGGGTATGATTACACCTTCCACCGGTCCTGCTGCTGAGAAGGGTGCTCCCGGTGGAGATGCCGTACTGGATGCCATGAAATACATTAACGAAGAACTTGGTGGTGCTGCTGGCATTCGTATCGAGGTCCTCTGGAGGGATAGCGGTTACGATGCTACCAAAGTAGTTACCAGCGTCAAAGACTTTATGAATGAAGGTGCCCTGATGTTTACTACCATGTCATCCAAGGAAATGACGGATGCCATGGGCAATGCCAATCGGGCAGAGTTTCCTGGCATGGCTACCTTCACTGCTCCCAACCTTTACCGTCCTCCCCAGCATATTTATGGGCAGATGCCTGATTATGGGGATGACTGGACGGCATTTGCCAATTATTATATGAAAAACATCTGGAAGGGTCCTGGCAAACCCAAAATGGCACTGCATCTTCTGAACAACAGCACTGGTGCGGGAGCCCGTGATGCTGCAAAGGCTATGGCTGAGAGCCTGGGTATTGAAATTGTAGCGGTTGAAGAGCATGCGGCTACCACAATTTCCGAATCGGAAAGTCTGACCCGCATCAAGGCGAAAAATCCGGATGTGCTGTTTATTTCTTCAACCCCTAAACCTACTGCCGTAATTTTGAAAAATGCCAGAGAACTGGGGCTGATCCCCGGTATAACCATCGGGATGGCACATGCCAGCTTCAGCAAGGCTTTGATTGATCAGGCGGGTGCTGATCTGGTTGAAGGAGTTTATGGAGTTTATCCCACCGTAACCTGGGATGATAATGTCCCCGGTATAGCGAAGGCCAAAGAATATGTTCAGAAATATCATCCCAACGATTATGGTAATATGGATTACCTCTCCTGCTGGACTACCAGCCTGGTGGTAGCTCAGATATTGAAATTGGCGGTAGAAAACGCCGGTTATGATGTTCTGGCTAAGGGTGGGGTGGATGCCTGGCGGGCGGTCGAAAAATACGGCATCCAGAAACTGAATAACTACAATGTTGAAGGTTTGCATGGACCCGTAAGCTACACGCCGGGTGATAACCGCCTTGATAAATACGTGAAGATTTACACAGTCAAAAGCGGAAAGATCACGCCTGTCAGTGACTGGATTGAAGCTCCATTGATCAAGTACGAAGAATACGACTGGTGGGGCAGCAAGTAGATCTGGTTTAATCTGTAGAGAGGGTGATTTCACCCTCTCTACTTTTTTGGGGAATGGGTGGAGATTTAAGCCCATTTCAGGTATGATAATGGTAAATTCAGGGAAATCCCATGCTGAAATTAAATAATATTGAAGTCACCTATTTAAATGTCATTCGGGTACTTCACGGTGTTTCGATGACCGTGGAGGATGGTCAGATCGTAGCCCTGCTGGGTGCCAACGGTGCCGGCAAAAGTACAACCCTGAAGGCGATTTCCGGTTTGCTGCATATCGAAGAGGGTGAGGTGACCGATGGCAGTATCGAGTGGAACGGAACTCGCATAGATAAAAAAAGTGCTGAGGAAATCGGTAAGCTCGGGATTATTCAGGCACTCGAGGGACGCCGTGTTTTTGAGCATCTGAGTGTGGAAGAGAATCTCAACGTTGGCGCTTTCTCCCGGAAAGACCGCCAGGCAGTGAAGGATGACCTGGAGATGGTTTATAATTATTTCCCACGGCTCAAACAACTCAGGAAAAATATTGCCGGTTACCTTTCTGGTGGAGAGCAACAGATGCTGGTGATCGGCAGGGCGATGATGGCACGGCCGAAGCTGATGATGCTGGACGAGCCTTCCTTGGGTCTGGCACCCCTGATGGTACAGGAGATTTATGAAATCATCCAGCGGTTTAATTCTGAAAGCCATACTTCGGTTTTGCTTGTAGAACAGAACGTGCGTATTGCACTAAGTATTGCCCGTTATGGTTACGTCATGGAGAATGGCAGAGTGGTACTGGATGGTACAGCAGAATTTCTTAAAAACAATGAAGATGTCAAGGAATTCTACATGGGCTTATCTGCCATGGGCACACGCAAAAGTTACCGCGAGGTGAAGCACTACAGGAGAAGGAAGAGATGGCTGTAGAGCAGGGGAAATATTTCGATGATCGGGAAACCATGCCTCAGGAAGCCCGGTTGAAACTTCAGGAAGAGAGTCTTTATCAGACAGTAGGTTATTTTTATCGTAATTCGCCCTTTGTCAAAAGGATTCTGGATAAAGCCGGTGTCAGACCCTTTCAGATCAGGACAATGAAGGATCTGGAGCTTTTACCTGTAACGCGTAAAAACGACCTGATCGAAGCACAGGCAGCCAACCCGCCTTTCGGAGGATTATTGGCTATTCCCCCGGAGGAATTGGAGCGCATTTTTATCTCACCAGGTCCAATTTATGAGTATCAACCTTCTTCGATCAAGTGGTTTGCCAGAACCTTTTATGCCGCCGGCTTCAGAAAGGGTGATATCGTGGTGAATACCTTTACGTATCACATGTCGCCGGCAGGCTTATTGTTCCATGAAGGTTTGCGGGAATGCGGAGCGACGGTGCTGGTGATGGGCACCGGCAACACCGATGTACTGATTAAAGCAATGCTTGATTTGAGGGTGAACGGGTTCGTGGGGACTCCGACCTACCTGATGAACGTGATAAAGAGAAGCGAGGAAATGGGTTACCGTTTCAACCAGAGCTTCAAATTGAGTAAAGCCTGGTTTACTGGTGAGATGCTACCCGCCTCCCTGCGCCGGACTTTTGAAGAAGATTATCATATTTCGACTTCTCAGGCTTATGCCGTTACCGAACCGGGAGGAGCGATTGCTTACGAATGTGAACAGAAATCCGGTCTGCACTTGATGGATGATTATATTGTCGAGATTATTGATCCACAAACCGGAAGACAACTTAAGCCCGGCGAAACAGGGGAAATAGTCGTCACCCCGCTGCACAACAAATCCTGGGGGTTGATACGGTTTGGAACTGGTGATTTGTCCTCACTGGTCACGGAGCCCTGCCCTTGCGGCAGGACTGCATGGAGGATTAGCGGTATCTCCGGCAGGGCAGGTGATGCGGTAAAGGTCCGTGGAATGTTTATCGTGGCTAAGCAGGTGGAGCAGGTTATCAGTAGTTTCCCCGAGGTTGCCCGTTTCCAGGTTACAGTTGATAGGAAGGGCAACCGGGACGAAATGACGCTCAAACTGGAATTAAAAGATGAAGCGGTGGATAAAAACCGCCTGATGGCAGAAATTAACCAGCGCTTTCAGAATATCTGTCGCCTCAAGCTCGATAATATCTGCTTCTTATCAACCGGAACACTGCCCGAGTCTTATAAAAGTCTGGAAGACATTCGGCGGTGGGATTGATCTCTTTTCTGATAAGACTGGCGACTGTTTAGCTGGTTGAAGCATCTCCATTTTCCTGAAAGGGCATCACATGCAAAAATACAGGATTCTGTTTATCTGCATGGCGAATATTTGCCGCAGTCCAATGGCTGAATACCTGTTACGCAACTTATGCGAAAGGAGAAGCCCTGGCAATCCGGTCAGTATTGAAGTTCGCAGTGCTGGTATCATGAATACTACGGGCACCGAAGCAAGCGATCAGGCGCTGATGGTAATGCATGAAAGGGGCATAGATATGAGCCGCCACAAAGCAAGGCGGGTCAGCAGCGAATTGATCGATTGGGCTGATCTGATCCTTTGCATGGAGCAGGCTCACCTTGAAGCAATGCAAAGAGAATTTCCTCTGGCGCGCGAAAAGATACATCTACTGACGGAATACTGCGGTAGCTCGGGTGATATAATTGATCCTTCTGGCAGAAATTACCGGTTTTTCAATGAATGTGCTGACCAGATAGAAAATTTATTGGGCAGGTTGCTTGATAAATTAGTCGCTACTGCCAGTCGTCCTTAAATGAGGTTCACCAATTTTATCACCCGTTCAATACCGGCAAGATCTTTAATTGCCTCGATTTTAGAATCCGGAAACTGCCGGTGGAAAAGAGATATCACCGCTGAACTCTGACCAAAACCAATCTCGAGGAGCAGGCATTGAAAACCCTGTGGTTTTTCTTTTAACTGGTAAGCTAGACGTGTCATTTCAAACAGCCCGTTTTCTCCCCCGTCCAGGGCTTTCACCGGCTCATAATTAGCAGATGGCATGCGGGCAACTTCCGCCGAGGGAACATATGGCAGGTTCGCGGTAATCAGGTCAACCTGAGCAGGTAGAGGTTGAACCAGATCTCCCTGTAACAATTTGATTCGCGTGCTTACCCCGTGCTTCTGGCAGTTCAGGGAAGCGACTTCAAGAGCTTCTGCAGAGCTATCCACAGCATAGATCTCGACATAGTGGGGCAGGTTAACGGCAAGACTGATTGCGATTGCACCTGAACCAGTGCCGATATCGGCAATTGATTTAACGTTATATTTATCGAAAAAGGCCAAGGCTTCCTCTACCAATGTTTCCGTCTCAGGGCGGGGAATCAGAACGCGGCGGTCAATATAGAAGTCAAGTCCGAAAAATTCGCGGTTATTCAGCAAATAAGCTAGCGGCTCACCCTGTAAACGCCTCTGCAGGAGATATTCCAGTTCTTCAATCTGAGATTCGGTTAATTCAAGATTGGGCTCCAACAGGAACTGCGGGCGGCTGAGTTTCAGGACATGTCTGAGCAGGACTTCGCTTTCAAGGAATGGATTATCAATGCCCTGATTCTCGCTGAGCTTTTTTCTCAGAAGAGCCAGCACCTCTCGCAATTTCATGCCGGTTGTTTTTCTCCACTCAGGGTTGCTTCCAACCGGTAGTGGGTTATCAGAGCTTCGATTATTTCATCAATCTGACCTTCCATAATCGCCGGTAAATTATGGAAGTTTTGACCGATGCGGTGATCGGTCACCCTGTCTTGAGGAAAATTGTAGGTTCTGATTTTTTCTGCTCGTTCGCCAGTACCTACCTGCGCTCGCCGCTCTTCCGTGATCTGCTCTTCCTGTTTGCGTCTTTCCGCATCCAGAAGGCGAGTTCTCAGCACCATCATAGCTTTCTGGCGATTCCTGAGCTGTGAACGTTCATCCTGGCAGACGACAACGGTACCGGTAGGGATATGTGTAACCCGGACAGCGGTGGCAACCTTGTTGACGTTCTGTCCGCCAGCGCCGCTACTGTGGAAGATATCTATTCTCAGGTCATCGGGATCGATCTCAATATCAACCTCGTCCGCTTCTGGCAGGACGGCTACCGTAGCGGTGGAGGTATGTATTCTACCGGAAGCTTCCGTCACCGGGACGCGCTGGACGCGGTGCACCCCTCTTTCGTATTTCAGGCGGCTGTAAGCACCCTTTCCTTTGATTTCAAAGATGATTTCCTTATAACCACCGGCTGCTCCTTCACTCACATCAATAATATCAATATCCCAGTTCTTTTCCTGCGCATAGCGAGAATACATGCGGAAAAGATCTGCAGCGAAGAGGGCAGCCTCATCTCCACCAGTGCCAGCGCGGATTTCCATGATCACATCTTTTTCGTCATTGGGATCCTTGGGAATCAGATCCATTTTCAGTTCTTCGAAAAGACGCTCTTTCTTCTCAAGCAGGTTTTTAATTTCCTCTTTTACCAGAGAAGCCATTTCCGCATCAAGATTCTCAGTTAGCATGGCTCTGGTTTCTTCCAGTGACTTCACGGTCGCTTTGTAGTCTGCAAATTTGGTAACAATACCCTCCAGATTGGCTCTCTCCTTGGCTATGGATTGCAGCTGCTTTGGATCGGTCAGCACCTCCGGAGATGCCATCTGATGTGTTAGTTCCTCATATTTTTTTTCGAGTTGTTCTAGTTTTTCTATCATACTAAATCACCCTTTCTATTATATTGCCAAAGGTGATTTCAGGTAAAGCTGCCGGAGGACGCCAGCCTCAGATATCAGGGTTCCTTAAGGTATCGAGCGGGGTTTCAGAATGCACGTGACAACTGATTAAGCAAATTACTGCTATCCCTGACTGGCAGGAGGCCAGATGCGGCTACCAGGGCCTAGACGTGTATTGCAGGTAATGGTAATGTGATCACCAAGAACCGATTTTTCCAGAACGCAGCCAGTTTGGAGAAGGCAATTATTGGCAATCAGACAGCCGCTGATGGTTGCCCGCGGTCCAGCAGTCAGGTTATGCCAGATCACCGATTCCCGGATCATGGTTTCTTCCTCAACCAGTGAATGCGGACCAATGACAGTCGGCCCCTGGATGACAGCACCACGCTTGATTACGCAGTTATTTCCGATGACGACTTTGCCTTCTATCCGCGCTTCCGGATGAATCTGATAACTGGTTCCTGGATATTCGTTATCCTGAGAATAGTGCTGGAGTTTACCCTCAAGCAGATCTTTGTGAAGTTGAAAATATTTATCTGGAGTTCCGATGTCGATCCAATACCCGGTGCAGGCATAGCCATAGACGGGGGCATCCTCTGCCAGCAGCGAGGGGAAAAGCTGACGTTCAAAACTATAGTTGGTCTGTGCGGGGATTTTGGACAGAATCTCAGGCTCAAGTATATAAATACCAGCGTTGATCATGTTGGTGGTTATCTCTTCTTTTTTCGGTTTTTCCAGGAATCGGGTTATCCTGCCCTGAAGAGTGGTTTCCACCAGTCCGAAAGCAGAAGGGTCTTCAACCGGTGTCAGGGCGATGGTAACTGCGGCTTTCTTCTCAATATGAAAGCTGAGCATTTGGGAAATATCAAGATCAGTAAAAATATCTCCATTCAGGACAACAAGTCTGCCTTTTAAAAATGGTTCCGCGTTTTTCACAGCACCGGCTGTGTTCAGTGGTATCTTTTCCAGCGAATAGGTTAATTTTACGCCAAACTGGCTGCCGTCCTGAAAATATCTCTCCATGATCTCCGGTAGATAGCGCTGGGCAAGGATGATGTCCCTGATCTCATGTCCCGCCAGGTATTTAAGCATATGCTCAAGGAACGGAGTATTCAGTACGGGCACCATTGATTTCGGCATATTGCAGGTCAGGGGACGCAGACGAGTGGCTTCACCTCCTACCAGTATCAGGGCTTGCATCTTTTACTCTCCTTATCTGTTTACGCCTTATCATAAGTCATGATAGCAGAAAACGCTTAAATCAGGAATA
>Ga0073932_1002976_pt1 | contig 24302 bp, 20 predicted proteins | sample DewCreD2012metaG_FD_76967 | JGI IMG/M metagenome (GOLD analysis project Ga0073932, IMG submission 76967) | Hot spring sediment bacterial and archeal communities from British Columbia, Canada, to study Microbial Dark Matter (Phase II) - Dewar... ...
AGGTTCGGCCGCCTTTGTTGGTCACAATGGCTGAGGCGATCTTCATGATCGGCTCCCAGTCCGGGTCGGTCATGCTCGTGACCAGGACCTGCCCCTCCTTGAATTTACTGATTTCTGCGGAGGTTTCGATGACGTTGGCCACTCCCTGTCCCACCTTGCTGCCCACGGCCGTCCCTGTGGCCAGGATCTCTCCCTTCTCAAGAAGGGTATAGGTCTCATAAGTGTTGAGGTTCCTCTGGGAGTGAATGGTCTCGGGCCGGGCCTGTACGATAAAGAGCTTTCCGGTCCCGATGTTGACCCCATCCCCGTCTTTGGCCCACTCGATGTCCATGGGCTTGAAATATCCCGCCTCTTTGCTGTAGTGGTCTTCAATGATGCATGCCCACTCCGCAAGCTTCAGGATCTCTTCGTCTTCCAGGACATAGCGGTGTCTTTCGCTGAGCGTGACCGCCACATTTTTCGTCGTGGCATCGTCTTCAAGGGAGTAAACCATCTTGATGTCCCGGTCTCCGACCTTGCGGTGGATGATCGCTCGCTTGCCCTGTTTCAGGGTCGGCTTGAAGACGTAATACTCGTCCGGATTCACCGCGCCTTGGACCACGTTTTCACCCAATCCATACGCCGCCGTGATAAAAACCGCGTCCTTGAATCCCGTCTCCGTGTCTATGGTGAACATGACCCCCGAATAAGCCGAGTCGCTGCGCACCATCTTCTGGACGGCGATGGAAAGGGAGACGTCAAACTGGCCGAACCCCTTGTCGTGTCGATAGGAGATGGCCCGGTTGGTAAAAAGGCTGGCAAAACACCTCTTGCACGCATCGAGCACGCTCATCCTTCCCCTGATGTTCAGGTAGGTGTCCTGCTGACCTGCAAAGGAGGCGTCCGGCAGGTCTTCGGCCGTGGCGGACGACCGGATCGCCACATCCAGGCTGTCCATCCCCCCCAGCCCGAACTCCTCTGCCAGCTTGTCATAGCCCAAATAGATCGCCTGGGTGAGATCCGGTGGGAACTCGGCATGCCGGATGATGTCCCTGACCTCCCGGCCCTTTCTCATGAGGTTGCTGAGATCAGAGGTATCCAGGTCCTTCAGGGTTTTCTTGATTTCATCTTCAATGCCGGCATACTTCAGGAAATACCGGTAGGCGTAAGCGGTGATGGCAAAGCCGTTAGGGATATTGATGCCTTCATGATGGAGTTTTTGGTACATTTCGCCCAGAGAGGCATTCTTCCCGCCCACCATGGGAATGTCCTCTATCCCCAATTCATTGAACCAAAGAATAAATCGCTTGCTCTTGTCCGCAGCCATCAGCCTTCTCCTTCCTTGAGAAGATAACAGGGTAAAACCATGATCACTTCCAGGAAACCTACTGATTTCAACAAATAAAGCCGGTGTTTTTTTACCATTCCCGGTGTGTATTGTCAATTGACAAAATATGATCTAGAAGGAGTGACGCCGGCTGAATTCGCAAAGCTTCCAATACTCTCTGAATCACACACGCGGGAAAATCAACATGAAAGACTTTATTTATCTCGACCACAATGCCACCACGCCCATTGACCCGGCGGCGGCACTGTCCATGACTCGGATCATGGAGGAAGAATTCGGCAACCCCTCGAGCGCCTATGTCCTGGGCGCCAGAGCAAAACAAAGGGTGGAGAAGGCCCGGGAACAAATGGCGGGTCTTCTTCTTTGCGAGACCGAGGAGATCGTCTTCACCTCAGGGGGAAGCGAGTCCAACAACATGGTCCTGAAGGGCATCGTTGATTTGAGAAGACCCGGGGATTTTCATGTCATCACTTCCGCTGTGGAACACCCCGCCATTCTGAATCCTGCCCTTTTTCTCCTGGAAATGGGAGTCGATGTGACCGTTCTCCCGGTGGATTCTTTCGGCCGAATCGACCCGGAGGACCTTCGCAAAGCGATCCGTCCCCATACGTCCCTCATTTCCATCATGCTCGCCAACAACGAGACAGGAACCCTTCAGCCCTTAGGAGATCTCTCCGGAATCGCACGGGAATACAACATCCCTGTCCATACCGACGCCGCCCAGGCCGTGGGCAAGCTCCCCGTGAATGTTGAAGAACTGGGCGTCGATTTCCTCACTGTGGCCGGGCACAAGCTTTATGGACCAAAGGGTGTGGGAGCGCTTTTCATCAAACAGGGGCGAACCCTCACCCCTCTGATCCACGGAGGCGGCCAGGAAAGAGGGCTGCGCTCGGGCACGGAAAACACGATTCTCACGGTAGGCCTTGGTGAAGCCTGCCGCGTTGCTCGCTCCCGGGTCATCGAAGACGGAATTCGCCTGGCGACCCTAAGGGATCGCCTCCAGCAAAGGCTTTTTGATGGAATCGACGGCCTGGTCTTGAACGGCCACCCAACGGAAAGGCTTCCCAATACGCTCAATGTTTCCGTCCCCGGGCTTGAAGGAGCCAAGATCCTTGAAGGGCTTCCCAGGCTCATGGCCTCCACAGGGGCCGCTTGTCACGACAGAACCGTGAAACTCTCCCACGTTCTCTCCGCCATGGCTGTCCCTCCGGAAATCGGCATGGGGGCTTTGAGGTTTTCCGTGGGCCGGAGCAACACGATGGACCAGATCGAGGAGGCGGCAGGCCTGATTGTCGAGAGAGTCAAAGACATGAGAAAATAGAAGAGTGGAGCAATGGAGTGATGGAAGAAAGACCGGTTCTTTTGATCATCGACATGGTGAAGGACAACCTCGACGAGGCCAGGCCCGTGCCCATCACCCCCCTGGCGCGAAAACTGTTTGACCCGATCAACCGTTTAACCGGGGTCTTTCGAAACGCCTCATGGCCGGTTGTCTTTGCCACCGACGCCTTTGAAACAGGAGATTTCATCTTTAAGGGTAAAATGAAACCTCACTCCCTGGCAGGAACGCCCGGTGCAGAACCGGCACCCGAGTTGGATCGCCGGCCTGAGGACCTCTGGCTTCCCAAACCCCGCTTTTCCGCTTTCTTCAGGACCGGACTTGAGGATTGGCTGAAAGCGAGGGGAGTCACCCTGTGCGCCGTGGCGGGGATCACCACCAACTTCTGTGTGCTCGCCACGGCCATGGACGCCCTTTGCTGCGACCTCAAGGCCGTGATCCTCGAAGACTGCACCACCGCAGCCACGGAAGACATTCACAAACAAACGCTCGACATCTACCGCAAGAACGTCCTCTATCCCCTTTTCAGAGTGATCCCCTCCGAGCAGCTCTTGAGGGAAATGAGCGTAGAGCGGAGACTGTAGAGCTGAGAGCATGGTGTCTCTACTCTTTGCTCTGAGCTCCCTGCTCTCTGCTCTGTGCTCCGTAGTCTTTTTTCTTTTTTATTTCTTCCATCCTGGCCTTGATTTCTTTTTCAAATCCCCTGCCTGTGGGCCGGTAATAGACTCGGCTTTTCACTTCTTCAGGCAGATACTCCTGTCTTACCCACGCTCCTGGATGGTTGTGGGGGTAAAGGTAGCCCCTGGAGTAGCCGAGTTCTTTCATCAGTTTGGTGGGCGCGTTGCGGATGTGCAGCGGGACCGGCTGCGCTCCGGATTCTTCAATCTCGGTCTTCACGGCTTTCTCCGCCACATACAGGGCATTGCTCTTGGGCGCCGAGGCCAGATAAACCGCCGCTTCCGCCAGGGCCAGTTCCGCTTCGGGCGGGCCGACCTTTTCCCACGCTTCAAAAGCGCACAGAGCCACCTGAAGCGCCTGGGGATCTGCGAGCCCGACGTCCTCGGAGGCAAAGCGGATCATGCGCCGGCAAATGAAAAGAGGATCTTCACCGGCCATCAGCATCCGGTAGAGCCAGTACAGGGAAGCCTGTTCATCGCTTCCCCGTAACGCCTTGTGAAAGGCGGAGATGAGGTTGTAGTGTTCCTCGCCGTCCTTGTCATGGGCGAGAGCTTTCCGGTTCAACGCCCGCTCCACACTCGCCAGGTCCAGGGTTCTGCTCCCACCGCCCTCGGCCGTCACGTAGTCGACGGCAATCTCCAGGTTGTTGAGCGCGACCCTGGCATCCCCTGAGGACAGGTCGATGAGGTGCTCCAAGGCGTCCGGCTCGATACGGACTTCAAAATTCCCCAGCCCTGATTCCTTGTCCCGGATCGCCCGATCCAAAATCTTTTTCAGGTCCTCCCGCTCCAGAGGCCGAAGAATCATGACCCTGGCCCTGGAAAGGAGAGGAGGGATGACTTCAAAGGAGGGGTTCTGGGTCGTCGCGCCGATGAGCACGATCACACCGTTTTCCACGTAGGGCAAAAAGGCGTCCTGCTGGGCCTTGTTGAACCGGTGGATCTCGTCCACAAAGAGGAGGGTGGGTCTGCCGGTGAGGTTGCGGGTTCTTTCGGCCCCGTCGATGATCTGGCGCAGTTCTTTCACGCCGGAAGTCACGGCCGAAAAAGCCTGGAAAGGATGTTGCGTATAACGGGCGATGAGTCTAGCCAGCGTGGTCTTGCCTGAACCGGGCGGCCCCCACAGGATCACGGAGAAGAGGTGGCCCGACTGGATTGCTCTCATGAGCACGGAATTCGGGCCCAGGAGATGGTCCTGCCCGACCATCTCCTCGATCGTTTCCGGCCTCATGCGATCGGCCAGCGGTGTGTAAGGACTGTCCATGCTAACCTGCAAGCAACCGGGATAACGCCCCCAGGGTGCCGGTCATGTCGATGGGTTTGCGAATGACCAGATCAGGCGCGAGATCCTTTTCCTTGGCCTTGCTCTCCTTGGGCTCCCCGGCCGTGATCCAGGCCACCCGCAGGCCGAACTTCCTCTTGATTTCTCCGGTCAAGCGTTGAGCGTTGATGTCCGGGGTTTCCGATCCCACAATGGCCAGGTCAAAGGATTTCCGCTTGAGGTGTTGAAGGCCTTCTCCGCCGGTGGACACGGCGCTCACCCGATATCCCTTGTGCTCCAGCATTTTGTAAAGAAGATCCCTGATCATCGGATCATCTTCGATCAGCAGGATGGACACCTCGCCGGCTTTTTTTCGCTTCCTGGGTCTTTTCGTTGAAGGGCCCGCCAGAGGCAAACGGATGGTCACCATGGTCCCCTCCTTCTCCTTGCTGGAAAGTTCAAGGGTTCCTTGGTGCCTCCTCGCAATCGCCCGGGCCACGCTCAGTCCCAGCCCGGGCCTGCCGTCCTGCTTGGTCGTAAAAAAAGGATCAAACACCTTGTCCAGCATCTCAGGAGCGATCCCCATTCCCCTGTCCTGCACATAGATATGGGCATGGCCGGCGTTCTCCTCGATGCTCAAATAGAGGTCTCCTCCCTGGGCCATGGCTTCCACCGCGTTGTGCATGACGTGAAAAAGCATTTCCCCGATCTCCTCGGAATCCCCTTCCACGGGAGACACGGACCTCAGGTAGGTCTTGAGGTTGATCCCCGTTTTCTGCTTTTCGAGATGGGCCTTGAGCATCGGGCTGACAAAGGCGACCGTCTCGCGGGCCACTTTTTTCAGGTCCACGAGAGACCATTTCAACAGATCCGGGGTCTCCCTGCTGAAGCTCTCCAGGGCTCTGCAGACCCTTGAGAGATCTCGATCCCCCCTCTCCATTCGCCCCAACGCCGGCCGATCAGGCTCTTTGCTCTGCTTTGAATTTTCCCCGGTGGAGGCAATCCCTTCCACCAAGGGATGAAACCGAACCCACATTTCGCGGGCCATTCGGGCAAGAGACTCCCTTTTTTTCGATTCCACCAGAGCGCTTTCTCTTTTTTTTCGCTCCTCGCTGGGCGTGACCATCACCAGAAACGCGCTTCGGCCGCTGCGGTGGACTTTTTTTACCCTCACATCGCAACTCAGGATTTCGCCGTTCTTGCAGACCAGGTCCGTCTCGTACTCTTCGGGCGCCCATTTCCCCGAAACCCGTCTCCTCTGGAAGTCGTTCATCACGCTTCTGAGCCGCGGATGAACAAAATCGGTGAAATTGCGCCCTACCATCTCTTCGCTCGAATACCTGAGCTGCTTCAGGATGAAGTCATTGGCCTCTATGATCTTCGATTGATCGAGGAGGACGTAACCCACAGGAAGGACATTCAGAAGAGCCTCTCGCTGGTCCAGGGTTTTCTTCACCTCATGGTTTTCTTTCCTGAGCTGAGCCACCTCCCTTCTCAAGAGCTCTTGCTCCGCCCACATTCCGGCAATCGTTTTGTCTGAAGGATCGTTGTCTCTCGTCGTCATGGCAGGCACGAAATCTTGAGGTTTCTGGAAGTATTCGGAGAAAGACCGAAAAGGGTTCCCCCTTGAGTGTTTTGTCGAACAGGATTCTTACGAGTGAGGAGAAATCACGTGTCGGGAAATTTACACCATGAACAATGCCTCGTCAATGGTCTCTTGAAAACCCCCTTGACTTTCGCCTCCGATTGAGAAAAAACTCCACAGGTATTTTCCAGATCACTGTAGAAAAAAAAGAGGCTCCTTTGGCCAGTTCCACCTCCTTCGTTCATCTTCACGTTCACACGGAATTCAGTCTCCTGGACGGGGCGATCCGGATCAGCCAGCTTCTGGACAGGGCCCGCGCTCTGAACATGGAAGCCGTGGCCATCACCGACCACGGGAACATCTTCGGCGCTGTGGAGTTCTTCACCAAGAGCCCGGACAAGGGCGTCAAGGCCGTCCTGGGCTGCGAAATGTACGTCGCCTCCGGCCACCGCAAAGACCGCGCCATGCCTCAGGATGGGAGCCCCAACGCCCACCACCTGACTCTTCTCGTCATGAACCGGGAGGGGTACAGGAACCTCTGCCGCCTGGTGACCCTCTCCCACCTTGAAGGGTTCTACTATCACCCCAGGGTGGATATGGAGATTCTCAGGGAATACCACTCCGGCCTGATCGCTCTGTCCGGATGCCTGAAAGGCAAAATCCCCTATCTCCTCAACGCCGGCCGCATCGAGGCGGCCAAAGAGGAGGCCAGGACTTTTGCCTCTATTTTCGACCGGGATCGTTTCTATTTTGAAGTCCAGGCCAACCAACTCCCTGAACAGGACAGGGTGAATCACCTGCTCAAGGAGTTGGGCCGCGAACTTTCCATTCCTCTGGTGGCGACGAACGACTGTCACTATTTGAACCGGGACGATGCCGAGGCCCATGACGCCCTGCTCTGCATCCAGACCGGAAAGACCATTGAGGACACCAAGCGCCTCAAGTTCTCCACAAAGGAGTTTTATTTCAAGTCCCGGGAAGAAATGGCCGCCAGCCTCGGGGAAAAGGACTTTGACGAAGCCTTGGACAACACCCTGGAGGTGGCCGGCCGCTGCCGGTTTGAAATGGATTTCGGCCATTACAAGTACCCGGTCTTTCAAGTGCCTGCCGGCACAAGCCTGGAGCAAATGCTCAAGGACGAAGCCCGCAAGGGACTGGAGCAGAGGCTCACCCAGATCCACGAGGAAGGAAAGCGGCTCTCCCCCGAACAGATCCGGGAGTATCACGAGCGTCTGGAGTACGAGCTCGTGGAGATCGTCAAAATGGGATTTGCCGGGTATTTTCTGATCGTGGCGGATTTCATTGACTTTGCCAGGCGCTCGGACATCCCCGTGGGCCCCGGCCGGGGATCCGCCGCAGGGTCTCTGGTGGCCTACTGCCTCAAGATCACCAATGTGGATCCCATCAAGTATGGTTTGCTTTTCGAGCGGTTTCTCAATCCCCAGCGCATCACCATGCCCGATATTGACATCGACTTCTGCATGAACGGCAGGGACGACGTGATCCGCTACGTGGCCGAAAAATACGGAAGGGAAAATGTCTGCCAGATCATCACCTTTGGGACCATGAAGGCCAAGGCGGTCATCCGGGATGTAGGCCGGACGCTCAATATCCCTTACGGCGAAGTGGACCGGATTGCCAAGCTGGTTCCCGCAGGGCCCAAGGTCAGCCTCGACAAAGCCATGGAGGAGGAGCCGGAACTGAGGAAACTGGAGCAAGGCGAAGCCCACCACAAGAAACTCCTCGCCATTGCGCGCTCCCTGGAAGGCCTCTCCCGCCATGCTTCGACCCACGCTTCAGGGGTCGTCATCTCCGATCGGCCTTTGGTGGAATACCTGCCTCTTTTCAAGGGCACCAACGAAGAAATCATGACCCAGTTCACCATGGAGCAGATCGAAAGACTGGGCCTGATCAAGTTCGACTTCCTCGGCCTCAAGACCCTCACGGTGATCAAGCACGCCCTCACCCTGATCGAGCACACCACGGGCCGCAAGATCGACATCGATAAAATTCCCCTGGATGACCCGGCCACCTACCAGCTCTGCAGCGAAGGCAAAACCACGGGCGTGTTCCAGCTTGAAAGCTCGGGGATGAAGGACCTCTTGAGACGGATCAAACCCGAGGTCTTCGAGGACCTCATCGCTCTAGTCGCCCTTTACCGCCCGGGGCCTCTTGGGAGCAACATGGTGGAGGAGTTCATTTCAGGCAAGCACGGAAAAGCAAAGATCAAGTACTTCCTGCCCCAGCTGGAGCCCATTCTCAAGGAAACCTACGGCGTCATTCTCTATCAGGAACAGGTGATGAAGATCGCCCAGGTCCTGGCCAACTACAGCCTTGCCGAGGCGGATGAACTGAGGAAGGCCATCGGGAAGAAGAAACAGGAGGTCATGGACAGGCACCAGGCCCGCTTTGTGGAAGGGGCCACCGTCCATGGAGTGAATCCCAACCTGGCGAGCAAGCTCTTCGCCCTCATCGAGAAATTCGGCGGGTACGGATTCAACAAGTCCCACTCCACGGCTTATGCCTTGATCGCGTATCAGACCGCTTACCTCAAGGCCCATTTTCCGGTCCAGTTCATGGCCGCCCTCCTGACCCAGGACATGGGAAACCAGGACAAGACCATCAAGAACATCGCCGAGTGCCGCGAGATGGGGATCCAGATCCTCCCTCCGGACATCAACGAGAGCCAGCCCGATTTTGCCGTGGTGGAAGGAGGAATCCGGTTCGGCCTTGCCGCGGTGAAGAACGTAGGCCTCAAAGCCGTGGAGTTGGTGATCGAGGAAAGGAAACAGGGCGGGCCCTTTAAGGACCTGGTGGACTTCTGCACGCGGGTGGACGGGTCCAAGGTCAACCGCAGGGTGCTGGAAGGCCTGATCCAGTGCGGGGCTTTTGATTCCACTGGGGTGGAACGATCCAGGCTTCTGGCCTCCCTGGATGAAGTCATCCGAAGGTGCGGGGCCGGTCAGGATCCCAATCAGCTCACCATCTTCTCCGCGGCTCCCGGAGGCCGTCTCCAGGCCTTTGACTTCTCGAACCTCCCGGACCATGTGGAATGGGACGAGAGGGAAAAACTCCGGAGGGAAAAACAGGCTCTCGGGTTTTACATTACCGGTCATCCCCTCGATCGTTACAAGGAGGAAGTGAGCCGCTTCACCACCTGTTCCATTCAGGATTTGACGCTTCTGAACGACAAGACGGTTGTGAACGTGGCCGGTGTGATCGAGGACTTGAAGATCAAGCGCACCAAGAAGGGCGACAAGATGGCGCTCTTCACCCTCGAAGACCAGACCGGGTCCACCGAGGTGGTGGTCTTTCCGGACCTCTTCGAACGCTCCTCCGCCCTTCTGAAAAGCGAAGAACCCTTGCTGGTCACCGGTACGGCCGAGATCGATGAAATGACGGCCAAGGTCATCGCCCAGGAACTCCAGTCCGTTGAAAATGTGAGGCAGGCCGCGATCCGCCTGATTGAGCTGTCCCTGCCCAGGGACGTCCTTTCCAAAGATCACCTGGAGGGGATAAAGGATGTGCTCTACCGGTACCCCGGCCCTTCCTCGGTCGTGTTCCGGGTGGAAACCGATCCGGGAAAGCGCATGGTCATCGCCGCGCACCCTCGCTACAATGTTTTTCCCTGCCGGGAAATGATCCAGGAACTTGAAACGCTGATCGGTCAAAAGGTGGTATGCCGTTATGGAGAAAAAAATTCGAACCATCGCCTCTCTCAGCACCCATAGCTTCTCCGCCTACCTTGACGAGGTTCTCTTCCAGAACAACGAGAAAGGCCAGAGAATCCGGATGGATCACCCTGAAGCGGCTGCGATCATCCCTTTTGTTTCAGACAGGGAAATCCTCATGGTCCGGCAGTTCCGTTACGCCCTGGGCCGGGAGACCCTGGAGATTCCGGCCGGCAAGCTCGACCCCGGCGAAACTCCCGAGCAATGCATTCGAAGAGAGCTCCTTGAAGAGACCGGCTATGAGGCAGGCAAAATCGAGTGGGTCTACACCTATGCCCCGGCCCTGGGGTATTCCAACGAGCTGATTCACATTTACTCAGGGCATGAGCTCAGGAAGGCGGGCACCGCCATTGATGAGAAGGAAATCTCCTCCGTGGAGAAAATTTCCATGGAAGATCTGAAATCCATGATCCGGGAGAAGTTGATCGTGGACGGCAAGACCCTTCTCGGCCTGTCGTGGTTGAGGATGATTCCCTAAGCGGCCTGCTTGGCCTGGGCGTCAATGAAGGTCTTGAGCTTCTTGAGGATGGTCACAGGGACCGGGCCTGAATTGGCATAGAGCTTCAAGATGGCGTGAGGGATCTTGGTTTGCTCCTGCACCTTGTCCCACCCGATTCCCTGGGCGTCAATCGTTTCCATGAGTTTGATCAATTCTTCTGATTCCATGTTCTTTTTCTCACCTCATTTCTGCGGGACTCCCAAATCAGGCGGATACACATACTTCGGATCCATCTCATAGGTCCAGGGAAGCCCCCAAAACTGCCACCCGGAGCGGCGTCGATGATCAAAACCGTAGATGTTGTTTCTCTTGGCAAGCTGCCGGTAGTACTTGTGCTTGTTGGGGTCCTCAAAGGTCGGGAACTCAGGCCCCTCAAAACCGTCAGCCACATCAAAAACATTCTTGTAACCGGCGGCGGCCAGCTCTTTTGCCGCCTGTGCGCTTCGGGTTCCGTCGCGGTCCAGGAGCAGAAGGTTGTCCGCCTTTCTGAAAACCTTGCCGATCTGTTCCAGAAAGGCCTTGTTCTTCGCGAGCTGGTAGGAAGGTTTCTCGTCGTCCTTTGCAAAGGTCGTGGTGAAAAAAAAGTAGGGAATGTTGTAGGCTTTGAAAGGATGGCCCACAAACTGGTATTCCGCCTGGGTCCTGAGGTCGATCAAGTACGTATCCGGCACGGTGTTGAGCATGTCAAAGGCTTCGATACTGAGAATCCTTTTAGGCTCCTGGGCATAAGCGACACCGGCGCTCTGCGACACCCACGCCACAAGCCCGAGGCACAAGAAAACAAAAGCCCTTTTCATCAGCAGCGCCTTTGGAAAAAAACCGGTCGATTTCCAGAAAAGTTTTGTTCTTTGGATTGACTTTGTTCATAATCTAAGAGCCGTTTCCATGTCAACGGAAAAATCCCCAAAAGGGGTCGTCTTTGTTGACAGGCAAGGCGCGACCGTTTAATATCCTCAGCCACTTGTTTGCCTTGGACTGATCCTAAAGCCACAGCGGTTTTTGAGAAATCGTAACAGGTTACCTCTTTGAAATGGATGGCTCGGGACATGGGGGTCTCTCTAAAAACAGAACAACGAAGAGGCCACACCTCAGTGGCCGGCTTTGGGCCATGGGTGAGGCGGGCGGAGGGCCACCGGGAAACTCGCCATCGAATTCCCAGCGGACAGGTACCGAGGAGACCCTGGTCGCCTCTGGCGCCGCCGAAGGCGGGTAAACTTCGCCGCCCGCCTTTGCTACCCTTCTCTGCGGAGTCTTTCCCGCACGCTCTTCGTTTTCTGTTTTTAGAGAGACCCCCATGGCCCTCTTGTGTGATTATTTCAAAGAGCTAAACTGTTACGAGAAATCAACCTTTCCATAAAGGAGCGGACTGTGTCAGCAAGCAAAGTGTACTTCGCGGACCTGCGGACCTCGGCAAAAGAAAATCTGCTGGCCAAACTCGTGCGCCTGGCAGACAGTCTGGACCTTCGGCAGGCTGTCCCTCCGCGCGGCCTCGTGGCGATCAAGCTTCACTTCGGAGAAAAAGGAAACACCGCCTACATCCGCCCCACCTTTGTCCGCCAGATCGTGGAGCGCGTCAGATCCCTGGGCGGGTTCCCTTTTCTCACGGATGCGAATACGCTCTATGCCGGCACCCGGGCGGACAGTGTTTCCCACCTCCACACGGCCGTCGAAAATGGTTTCTCTTTTTCTGTGGTCAACGCCCCCCTCATCATCGCCGATGGATTGAGGGGCGCCTCCTATTCCGCCGTGAAGATCCAACAGGAGCTTGTGAAGACAGCGTACATTGCCAAAGAAATTGCTGAAGCGGACGGCCTGATCAGCCTGGCCCATTTCAAGGGCCATGAACTTTCCGGTTTCGGCGGCACTCTTAAGAATTTAGGCATGGGCTGCGCCTCGCGACGGGGCAAGATGGCTCAGCATGCCGATGTCTCGCCCAAAATCACGCGAAAGAAATGCGTGGGATGCGGGGAGTGTGTCGAGCACTGTTCCCAGTCGGCCATTACCCTGCAAGAGGAAAAGGCATTCATTGATGCGAAGAAATGCATCGGCTGCGGGGAGTGCATCCTGATCTGCTCCAACAAAGCCGTCGAGGTCCGCTGGAACTCGGACATGACCCTTTTCCAGAAAAAATTGGTGGAATACTCCCTCGCCGTGTTAAAGGGTAAGAAAGGAAAGGTGGCCTTTCTGAACTTTCTCACCCAGATTTCGCCGGCCTGCGACTGTTATGGTCACAGCGATGCGCCGATTGTTCACGACATCGGCGTCATGGCCTCTGCGGACCCTGTGGCCATCGATCAGGCCTCTGTGGACATGGTCAACCGGCAAAAAGGCTTGGAGGGCACAGCGCTTCCTGCGAACAAAGAGCCGGGGGGAGACAAGTTCAGGGGCCTTTACCCGAAGGTGGACTGGACCATCCAGCTCCAGTATGCCGAACAAATCGGCCTGGGCTCGCGAGAGTACGAGCTGATCAACATCTAAAGCAGAGAGCGGAGAGCTCATACCCACATCTTTTCGGGATGCATTTCTGTTCAAGGGGGGTATTGATGTCTTTTCTGCAATGACTGGCGGGAGGCCTTCCTCATTTCATGGAGTTACGGAACGGGGGACCCGATGGCCCCGAGCGAAGGCGAGGGGAACAGCGAGGGGGGAGGCACTGCCCGCCGCAGTTGCGAGCCGCAAGGCGAAACGGGCGGGCTTCACCCGTCCGGAACCCCTTGAAATAAGCAGGCCGGGAGACTGGCCGCCTGCGGCGGCCATGGAACGAAAGAAAAGGCACCAATGCCCCCGGTCAGTCGAAACGCGTTCGATTTTTTTATCGGGGTCAGGAGCGACATGATCATCGCAGAAGATTTGACCAAGTATTACGGACTCAAGCCGGCGGTTCAGAATGTCTCTTTTCGCATCGAGAAGGGAGAGATCGTGGGCTTTCTCGGCCCCAACGGCGCCGGTAAGACCACCATTCTGAGAATCTTGACCTGCTTCCTCCAGCCCACCACGGGGAGAATCCTGGTGGACGGGCTCAACGGACAGACCCATTCTCTGGAGGTGAGGCGGAAGATCGGCTTTCTCCCGGAAACCGTGCCTCTCTATGATGAATTGACGGTGAATCAGTTCCTGGCCTTCTCGGGCACGGTCAAGGGGCTGACGGGACAGAGCCTCCATGGAGAAATCGATCGGGTCGTCTCCGACTGCAGCCTCTCGGAGCACAAGACGCGGCGCATTCGGCATCTGTCCAAAGGCCTCAAGCAGAGAGTCGGCCTGGCTCAAGCCCTGATCAGCAACCCGCCCATTGTGATCCTGGATGAACCCACCACGGGTTTGGATCCGGCCCAGATTGTTGAAGTGAGGAAACTCATCAAGGACCTGGCCGGTCAGCGAACCGTTCTCCTGAGCACCCACATTCTGCCGGAAGTCAGCCAGGTCTGCGAAAGGGTGATCATTGTCAACCAGGGCCGTGTGGTTGCTGAAGACACACCGGGTCGGCTCACCGGCCGCCTCCAAAAAGGGTTACGAACGATCCTGCTCGTGGACGGCCCGCCGGCCGAGGTTCGGTCAAAGCTGGAATCGCTTCCGGGCGTCACCAGGGTCCTTCCGGCTCACCGCGGAGGAGAGATCCTCGTGGAAAGCGCGGCCGACGACGGCCTCAGGCCTTTGATCGCGAAGACCGTGGTGGAATCAGGCTGGGGGTTGAAGGAAATGAGGGCCGGAGACCTGAGCCTTGAAGACGTGTTCGTTCAGCTGGTCACAGAGGAAGGAAAGGACTGAAGCCCATGCGCGGAATCTTCGCCGTATTCAAGAAAGAAATCACCATCACCTTTTCATCGCCCATCTTCTACGCCGCCACCTTCATGTTCCTGTTGGTGTCCGGCTATTTTTTCTACACCAACGCCATGCTCTACGTGATCCGCAGTTTTCAGGCGGGGCAGAACCCCTTTCTGGCGGAACGGTTGAACCTGGGCGACCTTGTGGTCAAACCTTTTTTTGGAGACATGGCTGTCGTGCTGCTGCTCATGCTGCCCCTCATCACCATGAGGAGCTACGCGGAGGAGAAAAAAATGGGGACCATAGAACTCCTCTTCACCTATCCCCTTTCGGACGGGGCCGCGCTGGCAGGGAAGTTTGCGGGCGCCGTCTTTACGCTCCTGGCCATGCTCCTGGGGACCCTCCTGCCCCTGCTGCTTCTCGAGACCTTTGCCCACCTGGATTGGGGGTTGATCCTTTCAGGCTATCTGGGGATCCTCCTCTTTGGATCAGGCTTCATCGCCCTCGGGCTCTTTACCTCGTCCCTTACGGAAAACCAGATCATCGCCGCCGTGCTGAGCTTCGGCGCCTTTCTCCTCTTCTGGATCATCGGGTGGGCCAAAACCTTTGCCGGACCCACCCTGGGTCCGGTCCTGGAACACCTCTCCGTCGTGGTCCACCTGGACAGCTTTGTGAAAGGGCTCATCGATTCCAGGGACCTCGTGTTCTTCCTGATCTTCATTTTTTTCTGGCTCTTTTTGACGCTCCGGTTTCTCAACACTCGGTTCTGGAGAGGATAGCCCATGGAAAAACCCTTTCAGAGATTGACCCTGTTCCGGATCAAAGCCTCCTCCAACATGACGGCGGCAATCCTTCTCATCCTGGTGTGCGCCGTGGTCCTCAGCCTCCTTTCCGCCAGGCACTATTTCCGGTGGGATCTCACCGCGTACAAAGAGCACACGTTGTCGGAACAGACCCTGCAGGCTCTCAAAACCATCCGGGAGCCGATCACGGTCAAAGCCTTTGCCAAGGAGCCTTCGGAGGAAGCGGCCGGCATCAGGAAACTGCTTGCCGCCTACACCTACCACCTGAAAGACATGTCCTTTGAAGTCATCGACCCGGATAGAAATCCTGGACTCACCCGGACGTATGACATCCGCGAGCTCAATACCGTGATCCTGGAGGGGTATGGAAGATCTCAGACGCTGAAAAGGCCGGATGAAGAAGCCTTGACCAATGCCCTGGTGCGGCTTTCCAGGGATCGGAGCGAAAAGGTTTACTGGGTCATGGGCCATGGGGAAAGGCCTTTCAAGTCCGGCGAACCCGAATCGCTTGCCACGATCCATCAGAGCCTGTCCAATCAGAGCTATGAGTTCGAAGAGTGGAACCTCGCCCAGAAGGACATTCCCTCCGACGCAGCGCTCGTGGTGGTTGCCGCCCCGGAAAAACCTCTTTTTCCTGAAGAGGTGGCTTCCCTGAAGCGCTTTCTCAATCAGGGAGGGAGCCTGCTCGTTTTCCTGGAGCCCTATCAGGACGGCGGGCTGAAGGAGTTCTTGCGGGAATACGGTGTCGTGATTTCCTCTGATGTGGTGGTTGACAAAATGAGCCGGGTCATGGGCGGGGATTTCCTCTTGCCCATGATTGTGACCTACGGGGATCACCCGATCACCAAGAATTTCCGCCTCCTGTCCTTCTTTTCCCTGGCCAGAACGGTCGAGTTGGACAAGGAGGTGAAGAAAAAAGGACTGACCCTGACCAACTTGGCTTTCACCTCGGAGGAGTCCTGGTCTGAGACGGACCGGGACGCCCTGAACAAGGGAGGGGCCCGCTTGGACCCGGAGGACAGGAGAGGCCCCCTTTCCCTGGCCGTCATTGTGGAATTGGACCCCCAAGAGGACAAGGGGACCGAGGAGGAAAAAATCACCGGCCAGGGGAAATTGCTCGTCTTTGGAGACGCTGATTTCGCCTCCAACAAATTCGTGGGGCTGGCCGGGAACAAGGATCTGCTCACCAACACGATCCACTACCTTGCAGGACGAAAGGACCTGATCGCGATCGCAAAAAAAGAACGTCCTGCGCAACATCTCATGATCACGCGAAACCAGGGCCTGCTCCTTTTCTGGGTTCCCGTGGTCCTGATTCCTCTGCTCGTCATCCTGATCGGCGTGGCGGTCTGGCGCCGACGGAGGTCCCGTTGAAAACGCGATCCACCCTCATCTACCTCGCCATAGCGGTCCTTCTGGTGGGCTTCTATTTATATGAAACCCGTCACGAGGAAGAAAAGAAAAGAGCCGAGGAGGAAACAAGCGCCCTTTTCAAAGTGAAGGCAGAGGAGGTGACCGGTCTCGTTTTAAAAAGCGGGGATCAGGAAATGAGGTTTGAGAAAAGGGACGGCACTTGGCAAATCCTTCATCCCGTGGCCGGCGGCGTCGATGCCTTTGCTCTGTCGCGGCTCCTCGCCCGGCTCACCCGCTTAAAGCCCCAGAGGCTCATGGCGGAAATCCCAAAGGACCTAGCCGAGTTTGGCCTGCACGAACCTGATGTGTCCCTCACCTTCAAAGCCGGGGATCATGAGCATTCTCTCCGGATCGGGTACATCAGTCCCATTGAAAAGGGCTATTATGCGGCCACAGGGAAAGACCCAAAAGTTTACCTGATCGCCGGCGACGACAAACGCGCCCTGGACCGTCCTCTCATCGAACTGCGGGACAAAAAGCTGTTCACCCTCAAGACAGACTTGGTCCGACAGGCGGTCCTTGAGCGCAAGGGGGAGCGATGGATCCTTGAAAAGAAAGACGGGAAATGGCTCCTTCAAGGCCATGAGGATCTGCACATCGACACTGAAAAAGTGGAAGCCTTTTTGCGTCCCACACTTTGGGCGGAGGCCCAGTCCTTTGAGAAAGAGGAGGCCGCGGATCTCAAGCCTTTTGGACTGGATGCCCCGCAGGCACGGGTCCTCCTTTCCGACGAGCAGCAGACCGAAGAAATCGTTTACGGCCATGAAGCGACTCCGGACTTGGTCTTCGCAATGGTCAAGGGCAAGCCTCAGGTCGTCACCGTGAGAAACCGGCTTCTTCGTGACCTGCCCCAAACCAAAGAGGACCTCGTGGAAAAACCAGAGGAAGACAAAAAACCATGAAAGCCTTTCTCCAAACATCATCCCTCAAGGTCCTGATTCGAGGAGGCGGGGACCTCGCTTCAGGAGTCGCCTGGCGGCTCCACCAGAGCGGCTTCAGGGTCGCCATCACCGAAATCGCTGCGCCTCTGGCGGTGAGAAGAAAGGTCGCCTTCTGTGAAGCCGTTTACGACGGCCGCTCTGTGGTCGAAGGCGTCAAGGCCGTTCTCGTTAGGAGCCCTGAAGAAGTGCACCGCATTTGGGATCAAGACGGTATCCCCGTCCTCGTAGACGCGAAAGCCGCGTGCCGGCACGCCATCCATCCCGAGGTCATGGTCGATGCGATCCTGGCCAAGAGGAACCTCGGGACCTCCATCACGGACGCCTCCCTGGTGATTGCCCTCGGTCCCGGCTTTGAAGCCGGAAAGGATGCCCACTTTGTGGTTGAAACCCAGAGAGGCCACTATCTGGGAAGACTTCTCGCATCAGGCTCCGCCGCCCCGAACTCCGGGGTTCCCGGCCCTGTCAAGGGCATCGCGTCAGACCGAGTGCTGCGCGCGCCCGCGGCAGGGACCTGGCGGAATACCTTGGAGATCGGGGACAGGGTCAAAAAAGGGGATCTCATCGGAACGGTGCAGGGAGAAGCGCTTCACGCCGCCATCGATGGCATCCTGCGGGGATTGATCCGTCCGGGCATCACGGTTTCAAAAGGCCTCAAGATCGGCGACATTGATCCAAGGGGCGAAAGAGGGCACTGCTTCACCATTTCCGAAAAAGCCTTGGCCATCGCAGGAGGGGTTCTCGAGGGAATCCTGCGCACCTACGGCCGCCAGCCACCTCATTGATCATTGAGCCGGTTCAAAGTGGCCCACTCCTATCATGCCCTTATAAGCATAAATGAAAAAAAATTAATTTTTTATACACATAATAGTTGACATATAGATATTTAATTATATATAATTTCTCCTAGCGTACTGGATGGTGTATTGGAGGGATGTCAACTTTCAGCGTCACCAGACATTGCAGGCAAAGTCCACCTAATAGCCAAAACAACCAAGCCGCTTACTTAGAACCTTCTTGACAAGAACCTGAGTTTATCCCTCCCCCGGCCAGGGGGAGGGATAACATTTCAAAGCAGGAGGGGGCGGATTTGCTGGTACGAAAAGAAAAGCGCAGATCCAAGAGGAGCAATGTCCGCTGGCCTGTTGCGGTAGAATCAGAGCAAGGCACCATTCAGGGAGAGACTCGGAACATCTCCCTCAGCGGAATTTATGTGCGTTGCGACGAACCCCTCCGCGTCAATGAAGACTTCCGCATGGCCATCATTCCTCCCAATCGCCAGGCCATCGGGCTCACCGGCAAGGTCGTGTGGGCGGACATGTACGGCATTGACCAGGACGAAAACGCCTTCGGCATAGGCATCTGCCTGGTGGAGATCGCCAAGGAGGACAAGGAATTCCTTCAGAATGCCATGTTTCCTCGTCGGGTTCCGGCCAAGGAACAAAGAAAAGCCCAGAACCTGGCCCACTGATCCTTTCAAGCCCACATCCCCGTGGGAAAATCCGATCAAGCCTACTGCACTGTAAACGTGATCTCCCTGGCATCCTTCGCAGACTGCGATTCGACCATTCCCTTGACCTTGTAAGTTCCCTTTTGTGCACTTGAAGGCAACTTCAGGGGGATGCTCGTCGTATAGGTCCCGTCCGCCTGCTCCACTTTCACTTCCGGTCTTCCCACAAGCTCTCCTTTGTAGGTGATCTCCCTGATTTCAGTCACCGCGATCTTGGTGGAAGGGGAATCGTGGAGGACCGCGTAGGTCATTTTCAGCTCCACCGTTTCCCCGGGACGTACGCTGGCAGGGGCCGCCTTCAGGCTCTCGATTCTCAGAATCGTCCCCTGGGACGCTTTGTAACTGTAGTTCTTGGCTGTTTGCTCTCTGGTTCTTTCCTGATCATACCCGAAGTGACCAATCGCCCCGCCCAGGAGGGCTCCCGCAAGGGTCCCGACCACCACGGCCCCTGTGCCGTGCCCGATGACCGCTCCCATCACGCCGCCGAGCGCGCCGCCGGCTCCGGCTCCCACTGCCGCTCCCCTGTGCTCCTCCATCACATTGGCGCAACCGATGGGAAGGGACATCAAGGAAAGACACAAAACGACAGCAATGATTTTGATTCTCATGCTCAAGCCTCCTTCCATGCTGTTTTGTTGCTTCCGCCACAGTACTACAAAACACCGGGAGGTTGTCAACTCGATAAGGAGCCCCCCACAGGGGTAAAAAAAGATTGTGCTTGACATGAACTGCCACAATGTGGGATATTTTCTCAACAGGATCATCCGCAAACGATCCGAGTCACCAGGGAGGGTTTCTCCTTGAGTCCTTTTCTTTTTCGTCTTTCGCCATTGCGCGACTCGTTTACCGCCAACGGGCCGCCCGTCTTTTTTCCCCGGGGGACATTCTGCTTATGGATAATGCCTGAGCTCCTCCGGGAGCCTTCTTCATTTATTTCATAATTCGCAATCCCTAAATTCCGTAATTCCCAATTCTGATGCGTTCGTAAAAAGTCAATAATCGCTCTTTTTTGTCATTCCCGCGCAGGCGGGAATCCAGTCTTTTCGAGCGCTTCTGGACTCCCGCCTTCGCGGGAGTGACGACCCGGGGGAGTTTTTAACAACCCATCAATTTTTATACTGGAGGACTCTTTGATGCTAAGAACCATCGCAGAAATTAACGACAAAATCCGATCCGGATCCGTGGTGGTGGTCACCGCCGAAGAAATCATCGACATCGTGCGCGAAAAGGGAATCCAGAAAGCCGCCCGCGAGGTGGACGTCGTGACCACGGGCACCTTCAGCCCCATGTGTTCATCCGGTGCCTTTTTCAACATCAAGCAGCCCAAGGAGAAAATGAAACTCGGCGGCGGTTGGATTACGCTCAACGGCGTCCCTGCTTACGCAGGGCTTGCCGCCGCAGACATTTACATCGGGGCCACGGCGATCCCCGACATGGACCCTCGGAACCACAACGGCCGGCCGGGAAAATTCCGTTATGGCGGAGCCCATGTGATCGAAGACCTGGTCTCCGGCAAGAAAGTGGTTCTGTCGGCAGGGGCCTATGGGACGGATTGTTACCCCAGAAAGAGCCGGGAACAGAAGGTCGGACTCGAAGACATGAACGAGGCTGTCCTGTTCAACCCGAGGAACTGCTACCAGAATTACAACGTGGCCGTGAACCTGTCCGAAAAACCCATTTACACCTACATGGGGCTTCTCAAGCCCAGGCTTGGCAACGCGAACTACTGCAGCGCCGGACAACTGTCTCCTCTGCTGAACGATCCCTTTTACAGGACCATCGGCGTTGGCACGCGGATCTTCCTGAGCGGGGCTCTGGGCTACGTCGCGTGGAACGGCACTCAACACAACCCGGATGTCCCCCGGAGCGAAAACGGGACTCCCCGCAAAGGAGCGGGAACCCTGTCCCTTATCGGCAATCTGAGGGAAATGGATCCCCGGTGGATCAAGGCCGTTTCCTTCACCGGATACGGCGTCAGCCTGAGCCTGGCCGTGGGCGTGCCGATCCCGATCATCGATGAGGAAATGATGGCCTTCGTTTCCGTCTCCGACGACCAGCTCTTTGCACCGATCGTGGACTACAGCCGCTTTTACCCGACGGGCGAGGGGGAAGCGCTTCTCGGCGAAGTCACCTACGCTCAGCTCAAGAGCGGTTGCATTGAAGTGAAGGGCAAGCAGGTTCCCACCGGGTGTTTTTCAAGCTACTCGAAAGCAAGGGAAGTGGCCGGACAACTGAAATCCCTGATCCAAAGCGGAGATTTCCTCTTGTCTCAGCCCGTAGCGCCGCTTCCGGGAACCAGGGAGGGTCTCCAATGAAAAAGACAAGAATCGTGCTTTCATTTCCGCCAAGCAATGTAGAAGAACCTATCACGTATCATCTGATCAAGGATTATGACCTTGTGGTCAACATCCTCAGGGCCAGCATTGATCCGGGAAAACAGGGCAGAATGGTTGTGGAGCTGCGCGGCGAGGAAAGCCAGATGGCTCTTGCCTTCAATTACCTGGAAAAGCTCGGAGTGACCATGGAGCCCCTCTCCCAGGAGATCCAGCACCTTGAGCAACGATGCACCGGATGTACGGCCTGCGTGCCCGTCTGCCCCACAGGCGCTCTGGATGTGGATCGAAAGAGCTGGAAGGTCTCCTACGACCCTGAGAAGTGCGTGGTTTGCCTCTCCTGTCTGGACGTGTGCATCTACAAAGCCGTCGAAGTCAATGTGGCCTAATCTTTTCCACCCTCCCCTGGTTCCCCTCCCCTCAAGGCTTGTCCGCCTCAGGAGGAGAGGGGACAGCTGAGGGAGCAAGGGGCTCTCTTATGCCTCAAAGAGAGGTGTTGCCCCAATGTCATTTCGAGGCCCCTATTCACGGGGGCCGAGAAATCCTGCCCTTGTCCTGAAAAACCCCACTGGATATCCCTTTCTCGATCTGATAAAAGAACCAAACGCTCCAAGCGCCGGCTTTGGAGGAAAAACTCGGATTCCTCATCCCGGTATAAAACGGAATCCAGGTGATACCTGGCGCGAGATGATGTTGGTATTGACTTGTCACTTCTTTTCATCAACCTGCCAGTCGAGGAGGGGACTTCATATGGCCAGTTACGCTACCCTGATCACCGTTGCCGCCCTCGGGGGCATTGCCGTGACCTTGCAGGGCCAATTCATGGGCTTGATGGACCAGCGCCTCGGCACCAGGGCCAGCGTCTTCATCACCTATGCGAGCGGAGGGCTTGTCGTAGCCCTGGCTGTACTGCTTTCAGGAGGTTGGAATCTCAAGGGGTGGCAGAGCGTTCCCTGGTATGCTTACAGTACAGGGCTTCTGGGTCTTTTCATCGTGGGCACAATCAGCTACACAGTCCCGCGCCTCGGTTTGACTGCGGCCTTTACCATAGCGGTTGCCTCCCAGTTCATCCTGGCAGCCCTGCTGGATCACTTCGGCTTGCTGGGAGGCGCGGTGCGGCCTTTGGATTTGTCCCGATCCTTCGGGATCGGGATACTTATTCTTGGAGTGTGGCTCATCGTAAAATGATATCTCTCACGGAGTGCGCAGAGGTCTTGGAGTTGTTTAAGCACTCATCAAGTCTTAACGGGTGATGTTCACCCTTCGATACCCTGGTCGCCTTTTACCGGCCTCTGGCTGGCTGGAGCAGCCGAAGGCGGGTAAACCTCAGGGTTAACGCTTTGAAGAGATTTTAAGTGCCTTATTTTCCGTTCGTGGTGAGGTATCGAACAGCGAACGGAAAGCGGCTGAGAGCTTTTTCGGGAAGCCGATCTGGGGTGGGACAATGAAAATCGCTATCATGGGGTCCGGGGGAGTCGGGGGATACTATGGCGGACTGCTCGCAGCGGCAGGTCAGGATGTGACCTTCATCGCTCGCGGAACGCACCTTCAGGCCATCAGAGACCAAGGGCTGCACATCAAAAGCGTGCACGGCGACTTCGCCGTGTCCCCTGCCAAGGCGACGGATCAGCCCGCTGAAATAGGACCCGTGGAACTGATTATCGTCGCCACCAAGACCTATCACACCGAGGAGGCCGCTCAGGCCCTCAAGCCCATGGTTGGGCCCAATACAGCGGTGGTCTCGCTCCAGAACGGGATTGACGCCGCTGAACGCATCGGATCCGCAGTGGGCATGGAGCACGTGCTGGGAGGAGCCACCTGGCTCTCCGCAGCCATTGAAGCGCCGGGCCAAATCGGCCAGTACAGCCAGTTCCGCCGCATCGTTGTGGGCGAACTGGACGGCAGCATAACGCAGCGTGCACAAGCCATCGCTTCAGTGCTGGCGACCACCCCTGCGGTGGTCGAGCTGGTGCCCAACATCAGGCAGGTGCTCTGGACAAAATTCGTGTTCATTGCGGCGATCAGCGCGCTCGGGGGTCTCACCCGTGTGGCCGTCGGAGAATATTGCCAGGTGCCTGAAGCCCGGGAGGTGCTGGCTGAGGCCATAGCCGAAGTCGTGGCTGTGGCTCAAGCAGGCGGGGTGCCTTTAGATGCGGACATCCTCGGCAAGACGCTTGCATTTATTGACGCCGGCGCCCCGGACCTCCGGCCTTCCATGCAGCGGGACCTGGAGGCCGGCCGCATGAGCGAACTGGAGTCCATGATCGGCGCGGTCGTTCGCCTGGGCAAAGAAAGGAGGGTGCCCACTCCGGTGATGCGCCTCGCGTATGCGCTCCTGAAGCCCTGCCATCTCAAAGCATTGAGCAAAGGATAGTGGCTGTCATTCCGGGCTTGACCCGCAATCCGATATTTCCAAAGGCTCTCACCCTCCTCATTAGGGGCAATCCCATCTCCATTTCCTCTTGACGCCGGGTCTTTGTTCCGACACGGCAAACCACGGCTCAAAGCCCGCACAACCACAAACCGGCGTTCCCGCAGGGGGGCTAAAATAACCGCCCGTACTGATCCTGCAATCAGCGGGGAAGGAAACCTCCGGATAGGGCTCGCATCTCGGCCCCTTGTATTGGATATGCATATTCGTCCCGCCGATCCACTCACTGTAGTAACGAAAAGCTCCATGAATCACCGTCCCGCCACAACTGCACCAGCAGTTCCCGGCCAAATAATTCGCACCAGAGCAATCTTCCTCTTCCACGAGAACCCAACGCCCGGAATTCGCCTCCCTCACGGACGCCTCAGCAACCGCTCCGCACCCGTCCCTAACCGTGATAAAGGCAGATCCACAAGCGGTATGATCAGCCCACAATGGCAGGGCTTGCCAGTCGCCATCGGTCGTTATAAACCCCGGGCCGGAGATGCCATCAAAATGAAATCCCCTTCCCGATACCTGCCACTGATATGGCGCGCAACCATGGTTATCCGACTCCACCCACACCTCGATATACTTTCCCCGGCTGACTTTATCATTGCTTGTATAAACCCCCAACACCGACTCACCCCATCCAGGGGGATACGTCACTTCCCCAGTGCCACTCGGCATAATGCATATCCCTTCCTGAGCCCA
>Ga0073932_1002977_pt1 | contig 24298 bp, 18 predicted proteins | sample DewCreD2012metaG_FD_76967 | JGI IMG/M metagenome (GOLD analysis project Ga0073932, IMG submission 76967) | Hot spring sediment bacterial and archeal communities from British Columbia, Canada, to study Microbial Dark Matter (Phase II) - Dewar... ...
AAAAAACGGTTGAGAAAAAGTCATGCAAAGAATTTACAGTCAAAAGTAGGCGAGGCTTACGCAACAACCCTTGGATAGGATTAAGAAGGGCGTTAAAATTGGGAGTAAGTAAACTAGACAACGTCACAAATCGCCCGTAATTTTTCTCAAAAATCAGGATATACCTGCTTCTTATTATTTATATAGATAAAGATATGGGTAATGGTCAGTTCGTAAAGAGGGGAAAGGGGAGATTTGAAACTACGTTGCCGGTTGCTGATTGCTGATTGCGAATTGGAAAAAAATTCCTCTACCCTGCGGGGAGAGGATAAAGGTGAGGGGGAGGTTGGAAAACCAAATAATTTACGATTTACAATTTAAGATTTACGATTGGAAAACATTGTTGTTAAATTTGGAAGATTTGGTAGATTAGAAAATATGGAAGATTTATAAATCAGGCAATAAGGCAATTTAACAAATCAGGAAATTAGAAGGATTTAAGATTTACGATTTAAGATTTAAGATTTATGATTTATAAAACGAAGAATTAAAATCGAAAAAGATATTAACAACCAGCAAACAGCAATAAGCAATTGACAATAAAATTGGTAATTTGCAAGATTTCCTGATTGCCAAATTTGCAGTATTTAAAAGATTAAAAAATTAGAAAATTAGGCAATCAGGAAATTAGGAAATTTGGAAGATTCAATTACTACATTGCTGATTGCTGGTTGTGGGTTGCCAATTAAAAAACAAAAAACTGGATTTTTCTTGGAATTTACACCTGAATAAAAAAGGGATAAATTCTATAAATCGAAAATCGTAAATCGAAAATTTATTTATTTTTCTTGACATTTAAAAATTTTATGGCTATATTTAATTATAGTTTGAAAGATTAAAAATCCTTTAAACTGGCTCTGCGAGGCCGGTAAGGAAGAATGAAATTTTTCCCTTCTTACTTTGTGCCTGTAGGAAAGAAGGTTTTTTATACCTTCTTATCCTGCAATCACTCCTTACCAGTTTTGCGCTGCCAAAAAGGCGGTGTATTATGGATAAAGATTTAAAAATTAAATCTGAAATTATGGATAAAGAAGCCATATCACGTGCTTTAATGCGTATTGCTCATGAAATTCTTGAAAAAAACAAGGGTGCAAACAATCTTGCAATTGTAGGTATTAAAAAAAGGGGTGATATCCTTGCGCAGCGTATAGCGGAAAACATAAAAAAGATAGAAGGAATATCAGTTCCTGTTGGTGCAATTGATATTACTTTTTATCGTGATGATTATTCTATTTCAGCCAAAAGAGAAGCAACAACAACGGAACTGAATTTTAATATAGATGGGAAGGATATAATTTTAGTAGATGATGTGCTTTTCACAGGCAGGTCAACGCGCGCTGCAATGGATGTTCTTATAGAATATGGCAGACCTAAAACAATTCAACTTGCTGTTCTGGTTGACCGCGGACACAGGGAACTACCTATACAGGCAAATTATGTTGGTAAAAATGTTCCAACTAATAAAAGTGAAGAAATTATTTTTGAACTTGGCGAAGAAGATAAAGTATATCTTGCGGAAAAGAAAGGGGGTAAATAAATATGGCTTTTAAACATTTAATCGGCTTACAGGATGTTTCCAAAGAAGATATAGAAGAAATTCTTGATCTTGCTGTTTCTTTTAAAGATGTAATTTTAAGACCTATTAAAAAAGTTCCAAGTTTAAAAGGGAAAACAGTTGTAAATATGTTTTTTGAGCCATCAACAAGGACAAGAACATCATTTGAACTTGCTGCAAAGCGTCTGAGTGCTGATGCTGTTAATCTTGCTATTTCTACAAGTTCAGTTGTAAAAGGTGAGACGTTGCTTGATACTGTTAAAACCATAGAAGCGATGCAGATAGATATAGTAATAATAAGACACAGCGTTTCCGGCGTTCCGCTTTATCTAAGCCAGCGTATAAAATCAAGTGTAATAAATGCAGGTGATGGTATGCATGAGCATCCGACGCAGGCATTGCTTGATATGTTTACAATAAGGGAGAAAAAAGGAAAAATTTCCGGTCTAAAAGTTGCGATTGTTGGTGATATACTTCATTCAAGAGTTGCACGCTCAAATATATGGGGGCTTACAAAACTTGGAGCCAAGGTCCGGGTTGTCGGACCTTCTACTTTAATTCCCAAAGACATAGAAAAACTTGGCGTAGATGTCTACACTGATGTTGAAAAAGGAATAAAAGATGTTGACGTAATAAACATACTTCGCATACAGTTAGAAAGGCAGAAAAAAAATTTATTTCCAACAATAAGGGAATATGCAATGCTTTTTGGAATAAATACAGAAAAACTAAAACTTGCAAAACCGGATTGTCTTGTGTTACATCCTGGCCCTATGAACCGCGGCATTGAAATTTCTCCAAATGTTGCAGATGGTGAGCAGTCAGTAATAGAAGAACAGGTGACAAATGGAGTTGCAGTGAGAATGGCTGTTTTATATTTGATAGGGGGAGGTAAAAAAGATGAAGAAAATACTGATTAAAAATGGTATTGTTGTTGACCCTGCTAATAATATCGAAGAAAAACTGGATATACTGATTTCAGATGAAAAAATAGAAAAAGTTTCAAAAAATATAAATGATAAAGATGCAAAAATTATTGATGTTTCCGGCAAAGTTGTAATGCCCGGTTTTATTGATATGCATGTTCATTTCAGAGAACCTGGTTTTGAATACAAAGAAACAATAGAAAGTGGTTCACGCGCAGCAGTAAAAGGTGGTTTTACAACAGTGTGCTGTATGCCAAATACAATACCCCCCATTGATAATCAGGCAATGGTTGAATTTATTAATCTTAAATCAAAACAGGTTGGTTTAATAGATGTTTTGCCCATAGGCACGATTACAAAAGAAAGAAAAGGAGAGGAGTTAGCGCCAATTGGTGAACTTTTCAAAGCAGGCGCAGTTGCGATATCCGATGATGGTAATTGTGTTTTAAATTCAGAAATAGTAAGACGCGCACTTGAGTATTGTAAGATGTTTAATATTCCTATAATAGAGCACTGTGAAGATAAAAATTTATCAGGTGAAGGAGTGATGAACGAAGGATATTATTCTACATTACTTGGTTTAAAAGGTATTCCAAAAGCAGCAGAAGAAACCATAGTTGCAAGGGATATTTTAATTGCAGGAGAAGTTGCCAGTAAATTACATATAGCGCATATATCAACACAAGGGTCCATAGAAATACTGGCTTGGGCTAAAAAGCAGGGTGTAAATGTAACAGCAGAGGTTACGCCTCATCATTTTACATTAGATGAATCAATGCTTACCGGTTATGACACAAATTACAAAATGAACCCACCTCTTCGCACAAAAGATGATATAAAGGCAATAAAAAAGGCATTGAAAAATGACATCATAGATGTTATTGCAACAGACCACGCACCACATGCAGAACTTGACAAAGATGTTGAATTTAATAATGCTGCATTTGGGATCATTGGGCTTGAAACAGCATTCCCCCTTATTATTACTGAACTTGTGATGCAGAATGTTCTTACTTTATCTCAGGCAATTTCAAAAATTACAATTAATCCAGCAAAGATTTTAAATTTAAAAAAAGGCACGCTTTCGGTTGGTTCTGATGCTGATATTACAGTTGCTGATATAAATAAGGAAATTGAAATTACTGAGGAATTTTTTGGCTCACGTTCTTCAAATTCACCTTTTATAGGTAAAAAGATGAAAGGTGCAATAGAGGTTGTGATAAAGAAAGGTAAAATTATCTATGAAGACAAATAATAATAATTGAAATAATAATAAACAATTAAATTGTAAAAATTATGAGGAGAGAATGAAAAAGGCAATATTAATGTTAGAAGATGGAAAAAGTTTTTCAGGTGTTTCAGTTGCTGCAAGTGGTGAAACAATTGGACAAATTGTTTATAACACTGCTGATGTTGGTTATCAGGAAATAATTACAGACCCGACATCAAAAGGTCTTGTGATTTGTTTTGCTTTTCCTGAAATAGGAAACTATGGAGTAAATCTCAAAGATAATGAATCAGAGAAAATTCAATGCGCAGGCATAGTTGCCAAACAAATAAGTAAAGTCACAAGTAACTGGCAGGCAACACAGGGTTTTATTGATTTTTTAAAAAAACAAAAAATTATCGCAATTGAGCGTGTGGATACCAGAGCAATTGTGAGGTATATCATAAAAAAAGGTGAAATGAAATGTATTTTATCAACCATTGATTTTGATTTAAAATCGCTTCGTTCTAAATTAAAATATTCAAAAAATATAAATGATATTGATTTAGTGTCAACGATTGCAACAAAAAAGTCATATAAATGGAATTTAAAAAATAAATTGCAACTCTTAAATGTATTTGAAAAGGGAAAACAATATACAAAATTATCTGATAATAAAAAAATTTTTAAAGTAGTTGCAATTGATTGTGGTATAAAAGAAAGTTTTTTACGTATGTTTGCTTCATGTAATTGCAATGTTATTGTTATGCCTGCTAAAACAAAAGCAGAAGAGATATTGAAAATAAAACCTGATGGTGTTTTTATTTCCAATGGACCAGGTAACCCTGAAAAACTTGATTTTTTGGTTGAAGAAATTAAAAAAGTCCTTGGAAAAAAGCCAATTTTGGGCATTGGGTTGGGTCATCAATTACTGGCTCTTGCATTAGGTGGCAAAGTTTATAAAATGAAATCAGGCCACAGATGTATTAATCATTCAATAAAAAATCTGGATACCGGTTCAGTTGAAGTTGTTTCTCAGAACCATGGATATGCAGTTTTACCTGATTCATTTAAAAAATCAAAATACAGAGTAAAAATAACTCATATAAATTTAAATGACCGGACAGTAGAAGGTATAGAAGCACCTTTAATAAAGTCATTTTCAGTTCAGTATCATCCACTGGCAAGACCCGGAGCGCATGATGCTCCATTTATTTTTAATAAATTTATTAAAAATATGAAAACTTTTAAGGATGTAAAATAGTATGCCTAAGAGAAAGGACTTAAAAAAGATTATAATAATCGGCTCAGGTCCAATTGTAATAGGTCAGGCATGTGAGTTTGATTATTCAGGAACACAGGCGTGTAAAGCATTAAAGGAAGAAGGTTATAAGGCAATTTTAGTCAATTCTAATCCGGCAACAATAATGACAGATCCTGAATTTGCATACAGAACATATATAGAGCCGGTTAATCCTGAATTCGTGGAAAAAATAATAGCAAAGGAAAGACCTGATGCATTGCTTCCAACTATGGGTGGCCAGAGTGGTTTAAATTTAGGCGCAATTTTATCTGAAAGAGGTATATTGAAAAAATACGGAGTTGAATTAATAGGTGCTGATTATACTGCAATAGCAAAAGCAGAGGACAGATTGCTTTTTAAAGAAGCAGTAAAAAAAGTTGGGTTGGAAGTCCCGGAAAGTGAATATGTTGACTCAGTTGAAAAAGCAATCAAAGCAACAGAAAAAATAAAATTTCCAATAATAATAAGACCTGCATTTACATTAGGTGGTGCAGGTGGCTCTGTTGCGTATAATATTGAAGAATTCAAAGATAAAGTTTTTTTAGGCCTTAAAGAATCACCAGTAAATAAAGTTTTATTAGAAGAGTCAGTTCTTGGCTGGAAAGAATATGAACTTGAACTTATGCGAGACCATAAAGATAATGTGATACTTATATGCACAATTGAAAATTTTGATCCGATGGGGGTCCATACAGGAGATTCAATATGCGCAGCACCTGCTCAAACATTTACTGCACATGAATCACAGCTTTTAAAAGATGCCGGAATTGATATAATGCGCGAGATTGGTGTAAATGGTGGTGTGAATATACAATTTGCAGTAGACCCGAAAATCGGAAAAGTAAAAGTAATAGAATTAAATCCGCGTGTATCACGTTCATCTGCGCTTGCTTCAAAAGCAACCGGCTTCCCGATTGCCCGTGTTGCAACAAAGTTTGCAATAGGTTATACCCTGGATGAAGTATTAAATACAATGACAAAAAAGACACCAGCGTCATCAGAGCCGGCAGTTGATTATGTTGTTACAAAAGTAGCCAGATTTACCTTTGAAAAATTTAAAGATACAAAGGATGTACTCGGTACTCAAATGAAGGCAATAGGAGAAGTAATGTCAATAGGAAGAACATTTAAAGAATCAATTCAAAAGGCAATGCGTTCACTTGAAATAGGAAGATTTGGTTTTGGCGGTGATGGTAAAGATCCGGATATTTCTAAATTAAGCATAGAAGAAATAAAAAATAAATTACAGGAACCAAATTCCCAACGTCTCTGGTATATACGCTATGGATTGGAAAAAGGTATGTCTCCGGAGGAAATAAATGATTTATCAAAAATAGATACGTGGTTTATTTATCAATTAAAGGAAATCGTTGACTACGAATATGAAATGAAGAAATGGGCAAGGAAAAACAAGACCATTGCTAAAAATAAGACAAAGGAAGCTGCAACACTAATAAAAAGAGCAAAGGAAGAAGGTTTTTCAGATGTGCAACTTTCAAAAATTTTCAATATTCAGGAAAACAGAATAAGAGATATAAGAAAGAAGTTTAAAATAAATCCGGTCTACAAGCATTTAGACACCTGCGCAGGCGAGTATGAAGCAAGCGCACAATATCTTTATTCCACTTATGAAGAAGAAAATGAAAACCCGGTTTCTAACGTGAAGAAAACCATAATTTTAGGCGGTGGACCAAACAGGATAGGACAGGGTATTGAATTTGATTACTGTTGCGTGCACGGTGTTTTTGCATTACGCGAAGAGGGTCATCAGGTATCTATGATAAATTGTAATCCGGAAACCGTTTCAACTGATTATGATACATCAGATAAACTTTATTTTGAACCATTAACACTTGAAGATGTGTTAAGTATTGCAGATGAATAAGGAAAAGATACTGGTTTTATAGTGCAGTTTGGTGGCCAGACACCACTTAAACTTGCAATGGAGTTGTATAAGAATAAAGTGAATATCATAGGCACATCACCTGTATCAATAGATATAGCAGAAGACAGGAAAAAGTTTGATAAAATACTTGCAAAGTTGAAAATACCAAGACCTGAAAATGGAACAGCATATTCTATGGATGAGGCATGGAAAATAGTAAAACAAATCGGATATCCTTTGCTTGTTAGACCTTCTTACGTTTTAGGTGGCAGAGCAATGGAGATTGTTTATGATGATGAAAGTTTTAAAAAATTTGCAAAAGAAGCTTTTATTGTTTCAGAGAAACATCCCATATTAATTGACAGATTTTTGGAAGATGCGGTTGAGGTTGATGTTGATTGTGTTGCAGATGGAGTTGATGTTGTAATTGCAGGAATAATGGAGCACATAGAAGAAGCAGGAATACATTCAGGTGATTCTGCGTGTGTATTGCCGCCTATAACATTGCGAAAAGACATAATAGATAGAATAAAAGATTATACATATAAACTTGCGCTTGAATTGAAAGTAAAAGGATTAATGAATGTGCAATATGCAATTAAAAATGATATAGTATATGTATTGGAAGTAAACCCAAGAGCGTCAAGGACAGTTCCTTTTGTATCAAAAGCAACTGGTACCCCATGGGCAAAGATAGCAACAAAAATAATGATAGGAAAAAGTATAAAAGAACTCGGTGTAAAGGAAAAACCCAATTTAAACTGGGTTGCTGTAAAAGAGTCAGTTTTTCCTTTTTCAAAATTTCCCGGTGTTGATTCTGTGTTAGGTCCAGAGATGAAATCAACTGGCGAAGTAATGGGTATAGATGTTGATTTTGGCAGAGCATATTACAAATCACAGATTGCAGCAGGACAAAAATTGCCGCTTTCCGGCTCTGTTTTTATAAGTGTAAAGAATAAAGATAAAAGAGATATGGTATTTATAGCGAAAAAATTTGAAGATATGGGATTTAGAATAATAGCAACAGAAGGAACTGCAAATGCATTTTTAAGTTCCGGAATAAAGGTAGAAAAAGTAAAAAAAGTTCACGAAGGCAGACCGAATATTGTTGATTTAATAAAAGATAAAAAAGTTGACTTAATAATAAATACACCTGTTGGGAAAGGCCCAAGAAGTGATGATTTTGAGATAAGACGAACTGCTATAATACTTGGTGTTCCTTATACAACAACATTATCAGGAGCACAGGCAAGTTGTTACTGCAATAGAGTCAGTAAAAAGAAAAGATGTTATGATTAAAAGTTTACAGGAATATTATATGGGTAAATGAGGTATAAATGGAAAACAAAGGAGTTGTTTATTTTAATAAAAAGATTAGTGATGCAATTTATCATTTAAGAATAAAAGTGCAAAAATCTTTTTTTGCTTTGCCTGGTCAGTTTATCAATATAAGGGTAAGCGATGATTTTATTCCGCTTTTGCGCAGACCTTTTTCTATATTTAATTATAAAAAAGGTTTTGTGGATGTTGTTTATAAAGTAATAGGTGATGGTACAAAAAAGTTATCTGAAAAGAAAAAAGGTGATACGCTTTATTTTTTAGGTCCTGCTGGTAATTCATATATTGATTTTTTATCTGAAACAAATATATCGGACAAGAAAATTTTTCTTGTTGCCGGCGGAACTGGTTTTGTTTCTATCCGTTTTTTTGCTAAGTGGCTTTTTTTAAAAAAAATAAATTTTAAATTATTTTATGGCGCTACAAATAAAAATGAATTATTAACATCATTTTTTAAAAATTATAATGCAAAAATTTCAACAGATGATGGAAGTGCAGGGAGTAAAGGGCTAATAACAGATTTTTTAAAAAAAGAAACTGATAAAGACACGATAATTTTTGCCTGTGGACCACAGGGTATGCTGAAATCTATCCAAAACTTAAATGCGTTTAAAAAATTTGCTTCATTTGAAGCATATATGGGATGTGCAATAGGTGTCTGCCTGTCCTGTGTAATAAAGATAAAAAACAACGATGATTTTAATTATGTACGGGTTTGTAAAGAAGGAACTGTATTTGATTTGGATGATGTAATATTTTGATAATGTGATTTAAAACAGGTGAAATATGAAAATTATAAATACAAAAGTTAAGATTGGGAAATTGATTTTAAAAAATCCGGTTATGACAGCATCAGGCACTTTTGGTTATGGCCTGGAATTTGAAAAATTCTTTAATTTAAATATTCTCGGCGCAATTGTTGTAAAGGGATTATCCCTTACTCCTGTAAAAGGAAATCCACCCCAGCGAATAGCAGAAACCCCCGCAGGTATGTTAAACGCAATAGGCCTGCAAAATATCGGAGTGAAAAATTTTATAGAAGAAAAATTGCCTTTATTAAAAAAATATAAAACACCTGTAATTGTAAATGTTTATGGCAGAGAAATAAAAGAATACATAGAAGTTGCAGATATTTTAAATGATACAGATGTCGCAGGTATTGAATTAAATATTTCCTGCCCAAATGTTAAAAAAGGCGGATTGCAGTTTGCATCTGATAAAAAAGCAGTAGAAAAAATGATAAAAGGAATTAAAAAGAAATTTAAAAAAACTGTAATTGTAAAACTTTCGCCAAATACAGGTAACATACAAGATATGGCTTTACATTGTGAAAGGTGCGGCGCTGATGCTGTTTCTCTTATAAATACAATAATTGGAATGGCAATTGATATTAAAAACAGACGTCCGGTTCTTGCCAATACATTTGGTGGGTTATCAGGTCCTGCCATAAAACCAATCGCACTTGCGTTTGTTTATAAAGTTTCCAAAAAAGTAAAAATACCTGTTATAGGTATTGGCGGAATAATGAATTATAAAGATGCTTTGGAATTTTTAATTGCAGGCGCAACTGCTGTGCAGATAGGAACTGCAAATTTTGTAGACCCATTAACGTGTGTAAAAATAGTAAATGGTTTAAACAACTATTTAAAAGAAAATAAAATAAAAGATATAAATAAAATAGTTGGTACATTAAAGGAATAAAATGTTTTTAAAAAAAATTATTTTAATATTTTTGTCTTTTTTAATATTTAATTTTTGTTTTTCCTTTTATGCCATACTTGAAACAAATTTAGTTAAAGAAGGCGGAGTATTAAAGATAAAAGTTGGAAATTACAGTGAATTAAAAGCAGCAGATATAATTTTTATGGATAAAAAATATCCTATTTTTTTTGTTGGATATAATTACAGAGAACGGGAATATGTATATAATACAATAATTCCTGTTCCACTTGATACAAAACCCGGAAAACAAAAACTGGAAATTAAATGTCTTTTTGAATCAGATGAACAACATTATCATAAAGAGAAAATTACTATTAAATCAATGGCAAAAGAGAAAGGAATAGTAAATACAGGTGGAAAACTAAAAAGTGAAACACTTACTGATTTGCAAAAAGAAAACAGAATAATAAATAAATTGCAGGATAAATTAACAACAATAAAATATGATTTACCTTTTATAATGCCTGTAAATGACCCTGTGATTTCAAGTAATTTTGGAAAAACAAGAAAGTACGATGAGATAAATATCGGCTGGCGCCATAAAGGTATAGACATATCAGCACCAGTTGGAACAAAGATAAGAGTAGCAAATCATGGCAGGGTCGTAGCAGCATTTGCCGGAAAAGCCTATGGCAATACAGTTATAATTGACCATGGTGGTGGTATATATTCGTTTTATTTTCATATGGATGATGTTTATGTAAGGACAGATGATAAGGTTTTTAAAGGTGATATAATAGGTACAGTTGGCAATACCGGCGTATCAACAGGTCCTCATCTTCATTTCCAGATAAATGTATTTAAAGTCCCGGTAAATCCGTATGAGTTGATGTAGTGAATCGATGTGAAATGTATAATTTATGATTTACAATTTAAAAACCAAAAGCAAAAAATAAAAAACAACAAATCGACAATCGATAATTAAAAATTCTTCTACCCTGTGGGGCTGTCCATTACCCATAAGTATCAAGAAGCAGGTATACCGCTTTATTTTTCGTAAAAAACGGTTGAGGAAAAGTCGGGCAAAGAATTTGCAGTCAAAAGTAGGCGAGGCTTACTCAACACCCCTTAGATAGCATTAAGAAGGGCGTTAAAATTGGGAGTAAGTAAAATAGACAACACTGCGAACCACCCGTAATTTTCCTCAAAAATCAGGATATACCTGTTTCTTATTATATTATATATAGAGATATGGGTAATGGACAGGATTCAGTCAGGGACAGGAATGACAGAAGAGAAAGAGGCGAGAAATGAGATTATTCAAAAAGTAAGTGTGAAGTATCAGCAGGTAACTTGCAATAAAAAACACCCCCATCCCCACCTTTCACCATAGACAAGGAAGGAGTATTTTGAAAATCAAAAAAAATCTAATATTGCAAATAAAGGAATTGTTATATATAATTAATTTAATAAAAGATATTTTAAGGAGGTGGGAAATATGAAAAAAAGTATTTTTACTATTGGTTTATTGTTTTTATTATTTGTTTTATTTTTTGCAGCTGTTTCAAAACCGATAAAATTAACTGTTATAAGCCCTGTATTTAAAAATGGTGAAATGATTCCTGTTAAATATACTTGCAAAGGTGAAGATATTTCTCCTGAAATAAACTGGAGTGGCGCACCAAAAACAACCAAAAGTTTTGTTTTAATCTGTGATGACCCTGATGCGCCAATGGGTACCTGGGTTCACTGGGTTGTATATAATATACCAGCAAATGTTAAAAAATTACAGGAAGGTTTTCCCAAAGATACTGAATTAAAAAATGGCATCAAACAGGCAAGAACAAGTTTTGGTAAAAGCGGTTATGGTGGACCATGCCCGCCATCAGGCACACACAGATATTTTTTTAAAGTTTATGCAATTAATAAAATGCTGACTCTTGACCCCCAAAAATCAGATAAAAATTCTGTTTTAAAAACAATACAAGGAAGTATAGTAGGATACGGGGAACTTATGGGGAAGTTTGGAAAATAATATTAATATTTAAAAACATTTATGTTTTACAATTTTAAAAAACCGAAAATTAAAAAGCGTATGCCGCAAATACTTTTCATAAATTGTAAATCGTAAACCGTAAATCGACAATTTATAGGTTTTTATGTTGTTGCAGAAGACAGGGCGGTTAATGCTTTTGGTATTTTTTCTTTATGATAGAAATATTTTTCCCATCTTTTTATATTTGCCTGTGTTATAACTGTTGAATAAATGAGATATTTTGGCTCTGTTGGTTGTTTGATAAGTGTCATACCAGATTCTTTTAAAGTCCTGTTTCCTTTTTTATTGTTACATTCAGGACAGGCAGTAACAACATTATACCAGTCATTTGCTCCGTTTTTGCTTCTCGGTATTACATGGTCAAGAGTTGGTTTTGTTGTATGTTTGCCGCAATACTGACACTGATAATTGTCTCTTAAAAATACAGACTTCTTTGAAAATTTTGGACGTGAATAAGGCCTTTTAATATAATAAATAATCTGGATAACTGATGGGATACGTATTTTTGCCCTGACTGTTGAAAGATAATAAGGGCTGTCTTCCACAGCATGTGCTTTTTTTGTAAATAAAAGTTTAAGAGCTCTGCGAACATTTACAATTGTAAGTGGCTCAAATGTTGAATTTAAAAGTAATACGCTACTACTGTCTCCATCCATTTTCACTCACCTCCAAAAATATATATTACATTTTATAAAAAAAATCTTTTAAAATCAAATATTTTTTTAAATTATTATTTGCTATTATCATAATCCGTTTTCAATTTTCTATTTACATTTTTCGTTTTAAAACATAAAGACATTTATTGCTTGTTATCTTTAGTTTTTCAAATCAAAAAACGTAAATTGTAAATCGTAAATTATAAAATATGAATCTTTTTTATATTTTATGTTATAATGTAAACCGAAATGAAACTTTAACGTCAAATAGTAAAAAGATATTTAAAATGATAAAAATTTAAGAACAAAGGAGAAATTTTTATGAAAAAAATATTGACTTTAATAGTTTTCCTTTTTGTCATTGTAGTTTTTAATTCCTGTGTTTATTATGTTTATCCTGATAAAGCGTATTATCAGGACTATGAAGATGCAGAATCATCAGCAAGTTATAATTATTATTACTCATACAATTATTCACCGCCTCAATATGCTGGTTATTATCCAACGCCAACTTTTACACCTGTTCCGGTTGCAACAACCGTTGTTATTAATAATACAGAAATAAATATTATTGTTTTAAAGGTTGTAGAAAACAAACACATTTTTTATCATAACAACAAGGAAATAGCTGTCTGGATATTTTATCCTGATGGCAGAGTAGAAAGAAAAGGTCAGGATATCAATGGTAAAGTTATAAGATATTATGATAATTCAAATACAGTTGAATGGGAGTTTGAATACAAAAATAATTTAAGATGGGGACCTTGCAAAAGATATTATAATAATGGTAAATTATGGGAAGAGGTTTATTATAATCAGGGTAAAAGAGAAGGATTATGTAAAATATATCATCCGGATGAAAAGATTAAAGAAGAAGTAAAATATAAAAATGGACAAAGATACGGTGAATATAAAATTTATTATGAAGATGGAAAATTAATAGAATATGGAAATTATAAAAATAACAACAAAGAGATAAAATTCAGGGATGAGAAATATTTTAAAAATATAAAAGATAAGCAAACCGAAGCAGCAATCATTTCAACACAGGTAATAAAGCAAGAACCAACACCCACGCCTGTTGTTATGCAGTTTCCACAAAATGGATTATTAAAACCAAAAAACACACCCATTGCAACTGTTGTTAACAAGGACAATATAAAAGAAGTAGAGCAGGGTGGTATGCAAAAAGATTTTGAACAGCAACAAAAACTTATAGAACAAAAAATAATAACTGAACAAATAACAGATACTGCTAAAACAGAAGAAAAAGATATAAAAATTAAAAAACAAAAAGTCAAAAAACATAAAAAAATGATTTTTACAGTTAATGATCAGATAAAAGATAAAAAAGTCGAAAAGGCAGACACTCCTGCTGATGTAACTGATAAAGTAAAAGATGAATTAAAAGATAGTATTAATGATAGAGGCAAAGACAATGATAAAATACAAGAAAATGAAAATGAGGAAAATAGTGATAAGCAGAAAAATTTAAAAACAAAACATAAAAATTCAAAAAAAGATAATAATCGTGATTAATAAAATATAACAGGAGATATATTATATGAAAAAAATTATTGTAGTAATTATTATTTTTGTCTTTTTGTCTGGCTGCGCAACGGTTCAAAAACAAAAACAGGAAATAAGAACAAATCAATTTCAGAATATGCTTGGTTTTATAATTGCTGGAGCGGGATTAGCATCAGGTGCGTATATTGGCTATCAGGCAGCAGATAAAAATAACCAGGGGGAAAGTTTTTCTTATGGCTTAATTGGTGGACTTTTAGGTGGGTTGCTTTCAGGGGGAGCTTATTATATTGCTATGCAGTTTATAGCAGAAAAGATTGATGTCTCTGATAGCATAGAAGAACCAAAAACAGATGAAACAATTTTAATGCCCAAATAAAGGATGTTCGCTACGGAGTTCATTAATGATGTTCACTAATGATGTGCGCTACAGATGTTCTCTACTGATATTCACTAATGATGTTAGTTAAATAATTGTTTTAAAAACAATAATATTACATTAGTTTTATACATTCATTATTAAATAAAAGTTAGTAAATAAATAGATATATTTTACGTTTTTAAGTGTTAAAAAATATGAATTTATGTTTTCATTTTTTTGTTCTACTCATAATTACAACTGCAAATGACTATCATTGCTGGTTTGGGGAAAAATATATTTTGAATAAGTAAAGGGTTTATGAGCCAAACGAAGTAATCTTGCTATTAAAAACGTTTGAAATATAGTAGCAAAGAACAAAATTGCTTCGCAAAACATATTTTAATTTGCAAGATTTCCAGATTGCCAAATTTGCAGGATTTAAAAGATTAAAAAATTAGTCAATTAGGCAATGAGTAAATTAGAAAATTTGGAAGATTCAATTACTACGTTGCCGATTGCTGGTTGCGGATTGATAATTGCATTGCCGATTGGTGATTGCTTATTGCTGATTGGAAAAAAAAACAGCAAACAGCAAATGAAAAGAGCGAGAGCGAGAAATGAGCAAGAGAGCGAGAAATGAGCAAGAGAGCGAGAAATGAGATTATTTGTAGGGGCGACCCTGTGTGGTCGCCCATAATTTGAAAATAGAAAATCGAGAATGGAAAACGGAACAAGGAAGCCAGACTTACTAACTACATTGTCGATTGCTGGTTGTCGTTTTCAAATTGGAGAAACAAAAAACAAAAAGCAATAAGCAATCAACAATTGAAATAAATCAGGCAATAAGGCAATTTAGCAAATCAGGAAATTAGAAGGATTTACGGTTTGAAAAAAAGAAAAAAACGTATATATTTTATATGTTTTTAAATTGAAAATTTATAATCAAGTAAGGCGAAATTATTTATTGACTTACTTTTTTGTTTGTTGTAAGATAATATTTAGAGGTGAGAAAAATGCATAAAATTACAGTAACTCAAAAAGGACAAATTGTAATACCTGCAGAGATTAGAAAAAAATTAAATATAAAAAAAGGCACCAAATTATTAATTAAAGAAGAAGGGAATAACATTTTAATGATACCTGATAATAAAATGCATATATCACATATGCGTGGAGCACTTAAATCCAAAGAATCAATGATTGAATATCTATTAAATGAAAGAGCAGCAGAATATGCTAAGTTGGAGCGCGAATGGAAAAAATAGTTCTTGATACATATGCAGTTATTTCTTTTTTTTATAATGAAAAGGGTGCTGATGATGTGGAAAAAATTTTAATAAATGCCAAAGAAAAAAATATTCCAATTTTTATATCTGCAGTAAATTATGGAGAGTTATTCTATGCTGTTTTAAAAAAGTCAGGTGCAGATGCAGCTATGAAGGCAATAGAAATGATTGATTTAATTCCAGTTGAGGTAATTGAAGTTGATCGTAATTTAGCGCTTCTTGCCGGCAGTTATAAAGCAACAAAAAAAATGTCTTTTGCTGATTGTTTTTCAGCTGCTCTTGCAAAAATATTTAATGCTGCAATTGTAACTGGTGATAGAGAATTTTTTAAAGTTGAAAAAGAAGTAAAGATTTTATGGATTTAAATTTAATAAATTAAAAAAGAAAGGATGATATTATGCAATATAAAAAAATCTCAAAGAACAAGATTTACTGTCTGATAAACACAAATCCACTTTTATTGATTTCCACTATTTCAAAAGATAATAAATATAATATTGCGCCTATTGCATGGGTTTGTCCACAGGAAATTATGCCACCGAGATTGCTTTTTTGTATTGATACTGGACATCAAACATTTAAAAATATAAAAAAAACAAGAAATTTTATTGCATGTATTCCGCACATTTCACAGACAGATATTGTTAAAAAAACAGGTAGCATCTCTGGAAAGGAAGTTGATAAGTTTGCAAAGTTTAATATAAAGACATTTATTGGTAAAAAAATAAAATGCAAAATACCAGAAGGTGTAATAGGTTATCTTGAATGCAAATTAAAAAAGATTATAAAAATAGACACAACAGCAATTGTAATTGCAGATATAATAAATGCTGCTGCTGATAAAGATGGTTTTAATGGTGAGCGTTTATGTCCTGAAAAAAATCAGGGAAATTGTATTTATCATTTAGGAAGAAATATTTTCGGAACACTGAAAAAGTAAATATTAAACGAATAAAACTCAAATTTCCTATTTGGATAATAGAAAATAGGGTAAATATTTAATAAGAGAAAAAATAAATTAAACGGTTAAAAACTTGACTTTTAACGTTTTTTCTTGTATATTTATTATATAAATAATAGTGCACGTGCGCAAAATTGAAATTATTTTCATTGCTCTTGAAATAATATAATGGGGTAATAAGAACTTTAAAGGAGATTTTTATATGAAAAATAAAAAAAATTTAATACTATTATTATTAATCTTAATATTTACAATCAATTTATTTTCAGCAACCTGTAATATAAATGGAAATACTACATATCAAACAATAAGCGGGTTTGGGGCATCATCAGCATGGAGCGAATGGAGTGGATGCTCCTGTGGGACAAATAGTTTTTTAGTAAATAATGCTGCTCAGTTTTTTAGTACAACAAATGGTATTGGGCTTTCAATAATTCGTGCAAGGATTCCACCTGACCAGGGGCAATGGAGTTCTACTCTTGCACCTTTGCAAGCAGCGCGTGATCAGGGAGTCACACTTATTATGGCAACTGCATGGACACCACCTGCAGCTTGGAAAAGTAATGGAGCAGTTGATAATTCTAATGGAGCATATCTTTTACCTCAATATTACCAAAATTATGCAGATTATCTTGTAAATTATGTGAATACATTAAGGAATAATAATGTAAATTTATATGCAATTTCACCTGCAAATGAGCCGGATTATCAGGTATCTTATGACGGTTGTTCATGGTCAGGTGCACAACTTCGTGATTTTATAAAGAACAATTTAGGACCTACTTTTGCCTCAAATAATATCACAACAAAAATTTTGGTTCCGGAATCATATAGAAATGATTGTTCTTATGCAGATACAATCTTGGGTGATGCTACTGCTCGTAATTATGTATTTGGAATAGCACAGCATTTTTATGGAGGAGGGCCGACTTTTTGTACTGCTGCTGGAACCTATAACAAAGAATTTTGGCAGACAGAAAGGTCAAGTTTTGAAGCATACGATGCTACAATGACACATGGACTAACAACCGCGGGCTGGATACATAATTGTCTTGTGAATGCAAATTATAATGCTTTTTTATACTGGTGGCTTGCTGCAGACCAGAATAATGAGGGGTTGCGTGGAGTTAATAATGGTGTTCCAAAAAGATTCTGGGTAATGGGAAATTTTAGCAAGTTTATAAGACCTGGATTTATAAGAATTGCAGCAGATGCAAATCCGGCAACAAATGTCAATGTTTCAGCATATAAAAGTTCTAACTCGGGAACATATGTAATAGTTGCAATAAACAGAAATACATCAGCAACGAGTGTGACATTTTCTTTGTCTAATGTTACTGCTACTTCATTCACCCCATGGATTACTTCTTCTTCCTATGACCTTTCACAGCAGGCAGCAGTCTCTGTTTCAGGAGGTTCTTTTACTTATAATCTTCCGGCACAAAGTGTTGTGAGTTTTGTTGGCAGCGGGGTTGTAGGAACAGCAACACGTACACCCACAAATACACCTTATGCAGGGACACCCACATTTACGAGGTCGCCTACTTCCACGCCTGTGAGTGTATTACTTGATGATATGGAAGATGGAAACACGACAAATAACTGGGGTGGTGCGTGGTATTCATACTCCGGAACAGGAACAACGATAACACCAAAACCATTTGTTATGACAGCGGGTGGAATGACAGGCTCTGCTTTATACAGAGCACAGATTCAGGCAACAGTAGCTGACTATGCAGGAATGGGAACAAATCTAAATCCATCTGAGACAGCGGTAAATCTTACATCATATACTGCGGTGGAGTTCTGGGTAATGGGAAATGGTGGGACATACTGGTTTCAATTCACACAACCATCCATAACAGACGGCGATCATTTTGGCGTTACATTTACTGCGCCAGCCACATGGACAAAAGTAACAGTGCCAATAGATGCAAGCGCATTAAGTCAGAGGGGATTTGGAGCGGCATCTACTTTTACGCCTGGCTCAATCATAGCACTGCAATGGGCGAGTTATTCAAATGGTGCACTTGATATCAGGATAGATAATGTTCAATTTTTAACATACAATCCACCAACACCAACAAGAACACAAACTTCTGTAATGCCGTCTGCGACAAATACGCCAACCAGGACTAGAACATCGACGGCTACATGGACAAGGACAAATACACAGGCAATAACAAATACGTTTACAGCAACGCAGACAAGGACAGTAACAACAACGTCCACAAGGACAGGAACACCCACATATACAAGGACAAATACACAGGTAATAACAAATACGTTTACGGGAACGCAGACAAGGACAGTAACAGCAACGTCCACAAGGACAACCTCACCTTCGTCTTCGGTTACGGTGAGTTTTTCAAATACAGCAACAGCGACATGGACGTTAACAAGGACAGCAACACAAACATCCACAGCAACACCGACACTGACTTACACAGGAACACCTACACGAACAAATTCGCCATCGGTTTCAGCAAGTCCTTCGAACACAGTAATGACAACAGTAACATGGACATCAACCCGGACAGCGACATTGACATTTACAAGAACACCGTCTTTAACTTATACAGGAACAGGAACGCGAACAAATACAACGACATCAACACCAATATCATCAGGCACACCAACAGGAACAAACACTCCTGTTTCTTCTCCAACTTTTACGCCTTCAAGAACTTCATCTTCTACTTATACAAATACTGCTTCGCCTACTTTTACAAGTACTTCAACAAGAACTGCAACATCAACATGGACAAGAACAATATCTCCGACTCATTCAATATCACCCACAATAACACAGACACCTACAGGCATACCACCATCACCAACAAATACAATAGTAATTGTGCCAACAGGTACAATTACAGCAATAGGGACATATACAAGAACAAATACATCAACTTCAACAGCGACATGGACGTCAACAAGGACAGCGACACAAACTTTTACTGCAACACAATATCTTACTTATACAGGGACAATGACGCAGACATATACATCAACGTCAACAATAACAGTAAGTTATACAAGGACAAACACACCAAATTACAGTGCAACAAGCACACCAACAGGAACGCAGCCAACATCAACAAACACACCAACAAGGACAGTAACGCAAACATTAACATATACAAGAACAAGGACATCAACAAGCACAACGACAGACACAATAACAAGAACAAATACACCAACGTTTACGTTTACTCAAACTACAACAAATACATCTACAAACACAGCAACAGGGACATCAACAATGACAAGGACAGTAACAAGAACCTGGACAATGACAGCAACGCTGAGTTGGACACAGACAGTAACGACAACAATAACAAATACGCCAAGCATAACAGCAACATATACAGTAACGCCAACATTTACTGGCACAGTAATACCAGATAAAGAAGAGTATAAGATAGAAGATGTAGTAATAATGCCAAACCCATATATTCCAGGAAAAAGAGATATAAAAATCGGGTTTGAAATAACACAGGCAAGCAAAGTAATAAAGGTGCGCATATACACATCAGGTTTCAGGTTAATAAAACAGATAGCACAGGTAGGAAATTACGTAGTAGGGAGAAATACGATAGAGATAGAAAGCAGATATCTTAAAAATTTAGCAAATGGGACGTATTATATAGTAATAACAGCAATAAATAATAAAGGTGTAAGTGTAAATAGCAAGCCTGTTACTTTAATAATTTTAAAATAAAACATAATATATTTTATTAGTTATCATATAATGCAGGTATATCCTGAATTTTGAATAAAAGATATTAATATATTATATTTTTATCATATTAAATTTTTCCAAAACTAAAAATATTTCTTAATAGTAAATCCAGCGATTTCATATTAACAATAAAAACTATACATTAATTGAAGTCAATTATATTTTGTGAAAAAATCAGAGATATACCTGGTTCTGTAAATAGTATTTATCACATTTTCTGTAGATGAAATAAATCAATAAAACCGTTTTTATCCCTGATTTTTTGATAAAAAACACTTGACATTTTTTTAAAATTATATAAAATTTTATTAAACCGATTTGATAAAAAGGGAAAAAAGATGAAAATATTGAAACAAATTAAATTTATATTTATTTTATTGTTTTTGCTGTTTCATAATTATAATTATATTCATTCAGCAACAGCAAAGACAGTATATATACCAAATGCATTTTCTACTGACCCTGCATTGAGTCAATGGTCATGGGACAGATCATATCAATCAGATAATTTTGTAATTTTTTGGGGACCTGTTGTTGGAACAGACCCTGCAAATTACTCAGACCCAAATCTTAGATTTACACCTTCACAAATATGTTCATACTTAGAGGCGGTTTTTGTTAAATATATAAATGAGATACAATTTGTATCCAATGACCCAGCAACAAATTTCGGAAAATACAAAACAATAGTTGTTATGAATGATACATGGGGTAGTGGTGGACCATCTGGTTGGGCATTTGGAGGTAATTATGATAATATAATTGCAGCAATGTGGGTTCATCCAGATGCCACAAGAGATGGTCTGGTTGTAGCACATGAATTTGCACATGGTTGTCAGAGTATGCAATCAATACAGGAAAACAAAGTTGGCGGTGGATTTGTAAATTATGATCCGTCAGGATTTTTCTGGGAAGGCCATGCTAATTTTATGCGCTCGCAGATGTATCCAAATAATGCAGGAGAAGATTATCCAAGATGGCTAATGACAAGACATTTTCATTTCAGTTCAACACGTCATCATTACTGGGGACCATTGAGATTATTACTCACAATGCAGGAAATAGAAGGGATTACTATGGTAAACAGATTATGGAAAGAATCAGTAGCAAGAGAGCATCCACTAGTAACATATAGGAGATTAAAAAGTTGGACACAAGCACAGTTAAATGATTTCATATATGAATATGCAAAAAGAGAAGTAAATTGTAATTATAATGTTACAAATTATGGTGGAACAACAAATTTAGGTCAGGTATTAAGAAATGAGATTAACAGATTAAGAAACAATGAGCCACATTATTTGTGGCGAGAATATACAATGTTAACAAAAACTTCAAATACTCAAAACAGATATTTTTGTCCTGAATATTTTGCGCCGCAGGATTACGGTATTAATATAATTCCTTTATATCCTGATAACATATCCCAACTTGTTTGTGTAAAATTTAAAGGTCATACAGAGGTAAACAGTTATGCTGGGTGGAGATATGGATTTGTAGCGGTAAATTCAAGTGGTAATGCAAGATATGGAGATATGTATGGAGACAATGAGAGAGAAATAACATTTCAATTAAACAGCGGAGAAAATTTATATTTAGTAGTAATTGGGGCACCAACCGCACATACATCATATGTATGGGAACCTGGTTGGCCAAAGATATATAGATTCCCATATGAGATTTGTATAAATAATGGAGTACCAGAAGGTTATCAAACAAATTTCAGGCAGGATATAAAAAACAAATATGCAGGACATACACATTCAAATGGTGGTGGTTGGGTAGCAAATACAGCATCAGTAGCATCAAGCGTGTATGTAGGACCCAAAGCAGTGGTGCTTGGAAGTTCAAATATAACAGGCAATGTCAGGATAGATGGAACTGCATGGGTAGAAAATGCAACAGTTAGGGATAATGTTATAATAGATGGAAATGCCAGGTTGCGCGGAGGAACATATAGCAATGATGCGAGAATAACTGAAAATGCAATATGTTATAGTTGTACAGTTTCCGGAAGTCCAACACTAAAAGGTAATATGTTTTCATGGGGGGGAAATTTTAGCGGGACAGCAGTAGTAGGTGGAGATGCGGAATTATCATCAGCTTCAAGCGGGGTTTATTTACAGACACCACATCCTAACAATGGTAGAACAGAAAATGATGGTAAAGGTGCAAATGATCCGTCAAATATAGATATAAATGCTGTTGTTACACCTTGGACAGATGCTCAATTTGGTAATTGTTGTTCAGGCACAACTCCATCAACACCAACATATACAAGAACCAGAACTCCGACATTAACATTAACAAGGACTTCAACTCCAACATTTACACGAACACTTACAGGAACACAAACTCCATCATATACACGGACTGTAACTTTTACAATGACAAGGACGAATACAGTGGTAATAACAAATACAAACACAGTAACAGCAACACGTACAAACACACCAATAAATACACCGACACAAACAGCAACATATACAAGCACAAGAACAAATACGCCACAGATAACTGCGACATATACGGGAACATTGACAGGGACAATGACGCGAACGAACACAGTGCAACCAACAAATACATACACAGGAACAGCGACGCGGACAAATACGCCACAACCAACAAGTACATACACACAGACTGTAACTTTTACAGGCACAAGGACCAATACACCACAGCCAACTGCAACATATACGCGAACACTGACAGGGACAATGACGCGAACGAACACAGTGCAATCAACAAATACAAGGACGCCGACGCTGAGCTTTACAAATACCGTTTCATCAACGCTAACATTTACAAGAACACCCACATCAACCTGGACAAGGACAGCAACACCGAGTTACACAAATACAAATACTCGCACACAAACGCCAACATATACATATACAGACACGATATCATCAAATACACCGACAGTAACTCCTACTTATACAAGGACGAGCACAAGGACACTAACAATGACAACTACAAACACGTCTACACCTTCGTTGACGTTGACACCTACGCTTTCGGTTACGACTACCCAGACGCCGAGTCCTTCAAATACACGTACACCGACATTGACGTTTACCGACACAAGCACACGAACGCCAACATACACATTTACAGACACGATATCATCAAACACACCGACAGCGACGCCAACTTATACGATGACAGGCACAAGAACAGCAACATTGACAGATACAGTAACAAATACAAGGACAGCAACAAGGACAATAACACAAAGTTATACCGAGACAACGACAAATACAGCAACAAACACAGCAACAGGAACAAGGACGTCAACGCCAACCTGGACAATGACAGCAACGCCGAGTTGGACAAGGACAGTAACGACAACAATAACAAATACGCCAAGCATAACAGCGACATATACAGTAACGCCGACATTTACTAGCACAGTAATACCAGATAAAGAAGAGTTTAAGATAGAAAATGTAGTAATAATGCCAAATCCATATAATAAAAGAGGAAGTGATTTAAAAATCGGGTTTGAAATAACACAGGCAAGTAAAGTAATAAAAGTGCGCATATACACATCTGGTTTCAGGTTAATAAAACAGATAACACAGGTAGGAAATTACGTAGTAGGGAGAAATACGATAGAGATAGAAAGCAGATATTTGGATAAATTAGCAAATGGGACGTATTATATAGTAATAACAGCGATAAATAACAAAGGTGTAAGTGTAAATAGCAAGCCTGTTATTTTAATAATTTTAAGATAGTCATAATATTTTTTAAAATATAAAAATTTTTAAAACGATTAAAAAAACTTG
>Ga0073932_1002986_pt1 | contig 24219 bp, 22 predicted proteins | sample DewCreD2012metaG_FD_76967 | JGI IMG/M metagenome (GOLD analysis project Ga0073932, IMG submission 76967) | Hot spring sediment bacterial and archeal communities from British Columbia, Canada, to study Microbial Dark Matter (Phase II) - Dewar... ...
GCCGGCGCCGCGGCCTCGACCACCGCCGCCGTCTGGGCTGCAAGGTCAGACATGGCGCCTCACTTGGCCAGCAGACAAACCACCGCCGCAAACAACGCCACGCCCTCGATCAGCGCCGCCGCGATCAGCATGCTCACCTGAATCTTCGGCGCCGCCTCCGGCTGGCGCGCAATGGCTTCCATCGCGGCCGAGGCCAGCTTGCCGATGCCATAGCCCGCCCCGATCGTTACAATCCCCGCCCCGATCGCCGCCACCGAACCGCTCATTCCCGGCATGTCGCGCTCCTTCTCGCTTTCAATGTTCCGGATGATACCGCTGACCGATGAAAATCGCCGAAAGCAGGGTGAAAATATACGCCTGCAAAAAAGCGACCGCCACTTCCAAAATATAAATCATCACGCCCAGCAGCACGAAGGGCAGCGCCTTCGCTCCCAGAATCACGACCAACCCCAGAATAAACAACAGCACCAGATGCCCCGCCAGCTCGTTCGCAAACAGGCGGATCGTCAGGGCAAAGGCCTTCACCACCAGCCCGGCCAACTCGACCGGCACGAGCAGCAGCAGCACCGGCCAGGGCACGCCCGGAGGCATAAACCCCTTCAAGAAGCCGACCGGCCCATGCCGAAACATCGCGCCCAGAATCATGAACCCCAACGTGACGGCCGCCAACGCGCCGGTGACGCTGATGTTCGCTGTGGCCGTGTACCCGCAAGGCACCAGCCCGACCAGGTTCATCAACAAAACGAACACGAAGAAACTGCAAAAGAGCGGCGTCATTCGCCGCCCGTCTTCCTCCCCAAAATACGGCCGCACCATGGAGTCTCGAACGAAGACCACGAAAAACTCCAGTAGATTCGCCAGCCCCCGCGGAGCTCCGTCCCGGCGCGGTCGGCCGCGGACCAACACCAGCACCGCCAGCAACGCCGCCAGCACGACCATCAGGCCGTGCAGGCTCACGAAGTTCGGCAACGGCAGGTGCAGATAGGGCAGGCGCAGCGCGCTCTGGTCCGCCAGATGGTGCAGGATGAACGCCTGAACCGCCTCCGCCCGCTCTTGAAAGCCCGCCGCGGCCTGCGCCGCGGGCCCGCTGATCTGCGCCTCATTCATGTCGTACAGAGTCCGCTGCCGCGTGGCGGTACAGCCACACCACCTCCGCCGCCGTGAAGCACAGGAACCCCACCACCACCGTCACGGCCAGCGCGGCCAGACGCGCGCCGCGAAGCCAGCGGCTGAAAAGCAGCACCATAGCAACCGTCACGAGCAAGCGCAAGATGCTGCCCAGCACGCCCCAGGCCATGAACCGCGCCGCGTCGCTGCCCAAGGCCCGCCGATGCAGCCACGTGCCCAGCGCCCCGTTGAGCAGCGACAGCGCCCAGCCCAACGCCATTTCCCCCCAGAACCAATCCCGACAGAACACCGGCATGGCCCCCAGCGTCACGACCGCCATGGATCCGCTCGCCGCCAGCCACAGTTTCCATACGCCGCTCATGTGCGCCCCTTCCCAGCTTGTCCTGGCCCAGCTTGTGCGGCTTTCAAGCTGCGCTCCTCCGCCTCGATGGCGCGCACGGTCTTCCACACCTCATAGGCCCCGTATGCCAGAGCCAGCAGCAGACCGCCGACCGTCCAGAACACGCCCGTGCCCCGCCGCCGATCCAGCCAGTAGCCGCCCACCACAAACAGCACCGTGCCGGCGAGCAAGTCCGTGCCCAGGCCCACGGCGCGCTGCAAGGCGCGCCGCGGCTCCCGCGCCCGACCGCCGCCCGCTGGTTCCACCGCCGGCGCCTGGTTGTCCATCCCGCCGATTCAAGGACGGATGGGCTTGATTGTCAAGGAACCTTGTGTACCATGACTGTCGAACTAAGGAATCGAGCGCCGTGAACCATCTCAAGCTGATTCAGGATTACCTGCGCTCCCATGGCACCGTCGCCGATATTCCCGCCACCGGCTTCCCGTTCGTCACCATCTCCCGCCAGGCGGGCGCCGGCGGCCACCTGCTGTCCTATGTGCTGCTGACGGACTTTCTCAAGGAACCCGACCGCAAGCTGTTCGAAGGCTGGCATGTCTTCGACCGCCAGCTCTGCGAAGTGGTCGCGTCCGACCCGCAACTGCAGTCCTCCTTTCAAGCGCTGTTGACCGAGCGCTACCGCTCCGAGTTCGCGGAATTTATCGAGAGCCTCTTCACCGGCCGCTCGCGGCAGTACGAAGAGTACAAGAAGACCTCCGAAGTCGTCCGGGTCCTGGCCACGCTCGGCAAAGTCATCATCGTCGGCCGCGCCGGCTGCTGCGTCGCGCGCGATCTGGCCGGCGGCGTCCACGTCCGGCTCGTCGCTCCCGAACCCGCCCGCGTGCGCTGGATGATGAGCAAGCTGCGCCTCTCCCAGGAAGAAGCTCGCGCCCTGGTCCGCGAGCAGGATCAACAGCGCCGCCGCATGCTCAACACCTTTTTCAACCGTGACATCGACGACCCCTTGCTCTACGACGCCGTCTGGAACACGGACCGCGCGACGCCGCACGAGATTTCGCAATCGATCATCCAGATGCTGAAAATCCGCGCCGCTCAAGGCCAGCGCTGAACGAGAGGAGACCCCCGACCATGCAGTGGTACTACGTCAACGCGGAAGGCCAGTCCGTCGGTCCCCTTTCCGACAACGATTTTCGCGCGGCGATCTTTCGCGGCGCCGTTTCGCGGCAGACGCTGGTTTGGCACGCCGGCTTGAAGGAGTGGACGCCGTATGGCCGCATTCCGCCCGAAGCCGCCCCCGGCGGCAAGCCGCCCCTGCGCCTGGCCACCCCCGCCCATCCGGCGCCCTGCGCCCGTTGCGGCCGCACCTTCGACGCCACCGAGATGACCGAAATCGAAGGCGCCCTAGTCTGCGATGAGTGCCGCCCCGTGGTCCAACAGGCCGCGCAAGCTGCCGTCTTTGCGCCGCGCTATGCGGGGTTTTGGATCCGCTTTCTCGCCAAGATCTTCGACCACATCCTGCTCAGTCTCCTGCTGGGCATTCTGGCCGCCGTCATGCTGGTCGGCGCCGGCCTTCGCGGGCCCGCGCCGGCCCTGCGCCGGCTCTTCGCCTTCTGCGTGCTGGCGCCGGCGCTGGCGGCGCTCTACGAGGTTTTCTTCGTCGGCCGCTTCGGCGCCACCCCGGGCAAGATGGCTTTAGGTCTGCGCATCGTTCGCTCCGACGGCCGCCGGGTCGGCTACGGCCGCGCCCTGGGCCGCTGGGCAGCCGAGATTCTCAGCAGAATGATCTTCCACCTCGGCTACGTAATCGCCGCTTTCGACCGCCAGAAACGCGCCCTGCACGACCATCTCTGCGACACGCGCGTCATCCGGACCTGAGCCGCGCCCAAAGCGGGCTTACGCCCGAACATCGAACGTCAGACTTCCGAACTGCGACGTTGGATGTTCGATGTTCCCTGTTCGATGGTCGTCCGAACATGAGGCACGCTTTTACGTGTCATGTCCCGCCGAACCAATCTAAACCGCCGTCCAGGCCCCGCGCGCCTTGGAACTCTTCACCGCCGCGGCCACGAAGCGCATGCCGGCCAGCCCGTCCTCCACACCGGGGTGGGGATAGGGCGCCGGAACCTTCTCGCCCCGCCGGCGCCGAATCATCCGCTCCAGCGTGCTGTGCAGATTGGCCAGCGCCTCGATGAAGTCCTCATGATGGCCGCCTGGCAGCCGCAGATACGAGCCGATGCTCGGCGGAATGAAACCTCCGCCGCCGATCCAGTACACCTCATCGCGCTCGCCCAGGTTGAGCACCAACCGCTCGGCCCGCTCCTGGCGCCACTCCAGGGAGCCCTGCTCGCCGAAAATGCGCAACCCATGGTCGTTCTTATGCCCAACCGCGATCTGCGTGGCCGTGATGATGGCCGTGCCGCCGTTGCTCAGCTCCCCGATCGCGTTGAAATCGTCGTCGAGCACCCGGCCCTTCACGAACCGATTCAACCGCGCCGAGACCCGAGTCACCTGCAGCCCCGTTACCCAAGTCGCCGCCTCGAACGCGTGCGTGCCGATGTCGCCGCCGCAATTCGAGATGCCGCTGCGCTTCGGGTCCGTGCGCCCCACCGCCTGCCGCTGGCCGGTCCGTTCCAGCGGCTGGGAGAGCCAGCCCTGCGCGTACCAGGCCTCCACCTTGCGCACCCGGCCGAGCTTGCCCCCGCGCACCCATTCCCGGGCCAGCATCATCATCGGGTGGCCGGTATAGGTGTAGCTGACCAGAAACGGCACGCGCGTGCGCTTCACCAAAGCCGCCAGCTTCTCGGCCTGCTCCACGCTGTAGGTCAGCGGCTTCTCGCACAGCACCGGCAACCCCGCTTCCACGCAGGCTTTCGCCGCCGCGTAGTGCGCCACGTTCGGCGTCGCAATCACCACGTAGTCCAACTCCACCTGGCCGCGCTGCCAGGCGCGCACCATGGCGCCCACATCCGGAAAGCCGCGGAGGCCCCATTCCTCGGCCGCGGCCAGCGCCTCGTCCGGCCGGCTGCGCAACACGCCCGCCGTCAACTCGCGCGTGCCGTCCAGCGCAATCGCCTTCCAATGCACCTTGCCGAAGAAACTGCCCGGCCCGCCGCCGCCCACCAGCCCGACCTTCAGTTTCTTCTGGGACCCGCCGCCCGCCACCGTCGTGCCTTCGATCATGGCCTCTCCTCCTCGCGTTGCTTTTACACGTAGATCATCTTCCGCGTCATACCGCCGTCCACCGTGAAGCAGGCCCCGGTCACGAAACCCGCCTGGTCCGAAACCAGAAACGCCGCTCGTGCCCTTCCCGCCGCCTCCGCTCCGCCCGTCTCCAGTCCGATGGCCAAAGCATAGCGTCCGCCTCCCCTTCTGTCCACCCCCGCTTGCGCCAGTTTTGGCAGACCAAGTCGGTTGACGAGAACGGACGACGAGAGCGGCTGACGATTCGGGATCGCACGTGATCCGCCCTCGTCGCCCGCTATCGTTCACCGGTCTTCTTCTTTCTGGCGTGTGGGGGCTGAGTAGTCACGAAAGCTTGGGAAAAAAGGTTGGTGAGCCGTGCCGGATTCGAACCGGCGACCCGTACATTAAAAGTGTACTGCTCTGCCGACTGAGCTAACGGCCCACGCGCAAGCAAAACTGTAGGCCAAACGCCTGAACACTGTCAACGACCGGATGGCCTTGGCGCTCGCCCGTGGGTCATGCCGGCCGTCAATCCACCTTGACGCCGCCACGGCCGCGGCTATGCTTCGAGGCATGAGTTCTCTGCCCGATCCCCTCCCGCGCGGTCGGCACGGTATCCGGCCGGCCGGCAGTCCCCCAACCCCATCGTTCCCAGCCCGCATGCGACGATGTCCCTGCCCTCTCCGCGCGCGGGCCAGGAGCTGCGCATGACCGCCCCCGCCGCCTCGCCAACCCCGCCGGCAGCCGGCGCCGAGCCCGCCCCGATCTACTTTGGCATCGCCGGGTGGTCTTATCCCGACTGGGACGGCTACGTTTACGGCCCGCGCACCCGCGACAAACTGCGCTTCATCGCGGCCTATGTGGACGCCATCGAAATCAACAGCACGTTCTACCGCCCTCCCGACGCCCGCACCACCGCCTCCTGGCAGGCGCGCACCGCCGACCTACCCGCCTTCTTCTTCACCGCCAAGCTGCACCAGGACATCACCCACGGCGGCCGGATCGAGGAACCGACCGCGCGGGCCTTTCACGAGGGACTGCGGCCGCTGATCGAAGCGCAACGACTCAAACACCTGCTCGCCCAATTCCGCTACGACTTCGCCGACACGCCCGCGGCCCGCGATCGCCTCTCGCGCATCCGCGAGCGCTTCGGGGAACTGGCCAACTTGACGCTCGAATTGCGCCACCGTTCCTGGCAGGCGCCGGCCGCCCTCGAATTCCTCCAGTCCCTCCGCGTCAGCGTCGCGCACCTCGATTACCCGGCTGCCGCCAACTCCTTCACGCTGCGCCTTTGCCCGGTCGGCGAACACGCTTACTTCCGCCTGCACGGCCGCAACGCCCAAGCCTGGTTCCGCAAGGACGCCGGCCGCGACGAAGCCTACAACTGGCTCTACTCCGCCGCTGAAATCGACGAGATCGCCCGCCGCGCCGCCGACATCGCACGCCAGAGCCGCTCGCTGACTCTGATCGCCAACAATCACTACCAGGGCAAGGAAGCCGTCAACATCCTGCAGCTCAAAGCCAGACTGACGGGCCGCAAAGTTCCCGTTCCTCCCCAGTTGGCGGAGAAGTACCCGGAGCTGCGCCCCCTCTGCGCCGCCCTTCCGCCCGCCTCCGCCCCCGCTCCGCCTGCAAGCCCTTGAGGGCCGCATTGGCCCCCTGCCGCGCATTGATTCGCCGCGCGCCGAAGCGGGTGGCCGGGATGCCATGCGCGGAACGGGCGCCAATTCACCTTGTTTTCGCGCGCTCCCTCTGCCATGCTGAGGCTGGCGGCGCAACGCAAGCGTCCGTCCGCCGGGCAGAACTCGCCGCCGCGAGGACCGGTCCATGCGAGCCATGGTGTTACATCGGCCCGGGGCGCCCCTGGCGCTCGAGGAGCTGCCCGTTCCCATTCCGGGGCCGGGCCAGGTCTTGCTGAAGGTTTCCGCCTGCGCCGTCTGCCGCACCGACCTGCACGTCTGCGACGGCGAACTGCCGCATCCCAAGCTGCCCTTGATTCCGGGCCATGAAATCGTGGGCCGGATCGAGGCCTTCGGTCCCGGCGCGTCCGGCCTTCCCCCGGGCGCGCGCATCGGCGTGCCCTGGCTCGGCTGGACCTGCGGCGCGTGCACTTTTTGCCGCGCCGGACGCGAGAACCTTTGCGACCACGCCCGCTTCACCGGCTACTCGCTGGACGGAGGATACGCCGAATACGCCGTGGCCGACGTTCGCTATTGCTTCCCCCTTCCGCCCGGCTGCCCGGACGCGCAGGCCGCGCCCCTGCTTTGCGCCGGACTGATCGGCTACCGCGCCTTGCGGTTCGCCGGCGACGCGCCGCGGCTGGGGCTATACGGCTTCGGGGCCGCGGCCCACATCGTCGCGCAAATCGCCGCCCGTCAGCAGCGCCGCGTGTTTGCCTTCACCCGCCCCGGGGACCGCGAGGCCCAAGCCTTCGCGCTCGCGCTGGGCGCCGTCTGGGCCGGCCCGTCCGATCTTCCCCCGCCGGAGCCGCTGGACGCGGCGATCATTTTCGCTCCCGTCGGCGCGCTGGTTCCCGCCGCGTTGCAGGCCGTGGTCAAGGGCGGCGTCGTCGTCTGCGCGGGAATTCACATGAGCGACATTCCGGCCTTCCCCTACCGCTGGTTGTGGGAAGAACGCACCTTGCGCTCCGTGGCCAACCTCACCCGGCAGGACGGCCGCGAGTTCTTCGCCGCCATCGCGGACGCGCCGCCGCGAACCGCTGTCCGGCTCTATCCCCTGGCCGCCGCCAACCAGGCCCTGGCCGATCTGCGCGCCGGCCGGCTGCAAGGCGCGGCGGTTCTGCGGCCGGACTGAACGAGCAGAGCTCGCTGCCAGGATCGCCCCCGCCGCTCAGCCCGACCCCTTGCGCGCCGCGTAATGCAGCATGATCTCGTCGGTCTTATGCAGCCGGCGGCAGGCTTCACGGGCGATGTTCAGCATCAGGATGCCGAACAACGCCGGATCTTCCCTGTAGAGTTCGTGCACGGCCCGCACCGGCAAAACCAGGGCTTCGGTGTCCTCGAGCGCCAGGGCCGTGGCGGAATGCGGCAAAATGCCGATGGCGGATGTCTCTCCGAAGCATTGCCCCGCGCCGTACTCCACAAGTTCCATGGGCCGCGCGTCCACGTCCACCACGATCTTGACGCGGCCGCGGCGGATGACATAGATGCAGTCCGGCCGGCCGCCCTGCTCGAAGATTCTCGTGCCGGCCGGAAAGCGCGCCCGCCGCATTTTGCCAAGCACGGTTTGCAACTGCGCTTCGTCGAGTCCGCCCAAAATGGAGACCCGGCCGAGGATCGGCAACACCTCGGCCAGGTCCGCCGGCGTTTCTCGGGGACGCTGCTCCATTTCAGGCGCTCAGCCAAACCCGCCGTCCCGCCAACCGGCCGATTCGCCGCTCAAGCCGGTTTCGGCAAGTTCTTCAGGCATTGCAGAGACTTTTGCAACTCCGCTTCCGGCAGGCTGTAGTCGGAGAGTTTGCCGTCGAAATACGCCTGGTACCCGCTCAGGTCCATCAGGCCGTGGCCCGACCAGTTCATCACGATCACCCGCTCCTTGCCTTCTTCGCGGGCGCGCTTGGCTTCCCGAATGGTCTGCGCGATGGCGTGCGAGGTTTCCGGCGCCGGGATGAAGCCCTCGGTGTGCGCAAACTGCACCGCCGCCTGGTAGCACTCCAATTGCGGAATCGCCGCCGCTTCGATGAGTTTTTCGCGGCAGGCGAAGCTCACCAGCGGCGCCATCCCGTGGTAGCGCAGTCCGCCGGCGTGAATCGGCGCGGGCACGAAGGCGTGCCCCAGCGTGTGCATGGCCAGCAGCGGCGTCATCATCGCCACGTCCCCGGAATCGTAGGCGTACGGGCCGCGCGTCAGGCTGGGGCAGGCCGCCGGTTCCACCGCCACGATTCGCACGTCCCGGCCGTGAATCTTGTCGCACACGAACGGGAAGCTGATGCCCGCGAAGTTCGACCCGCCGCCCGCGCAGCCGATGACCACATCGGGATAGAGGCCCAGTTTTTCGAACTGCTTCTTGGTCTCCAGGCCGATCACGGTCTGGTGCAGACAGACGAAATTCAGCACGCTGCCCAGCGAGTAGCGCGTCGTCTTGGACGGATCGGTCACCGCCGCCTCGATCGCTTCGCTGATCGCGATCGCCAGGCTGCCCGGCGTGTCCGGCGTTTGCTTCAAAATCTCGCGCCCGGCGTTCGTTTCCGAACTGGGACTCGCCACGCAATTGGCGCCCCACGTGGCCATCATGATCTTGCGGAATGGCTTTTGGTCGAAGCTGATCCGCACCATGAAGACCTTGCACTCCAGCCCCATCAACTTGCAGGCCATGGCCAGCGCGCTGCCCCATTGCCCTGCGCCGGTCTCCGTGGTGAGCCGCTTGATGCCGAAGACTTTGTTGTAGTAGGCCTGGGCCACGGCGGTATTGGGTTTATGGCTGCCCGCCGGCGAAACGCCCTCGTTCTTGTAGAAGATTTTGGCCGGCGTCTGCAGGGCCTGCTCCAACCGGCGCGCCCGCTGCAACGGGGAGGGCCGCCAGACCTTCAGCATTTCGAGGACCGGCTCCGGAATGTCCACCCAGCGTTGGGTGCTGACTTCCTGCTCGATCAGGTTCATCGGAAAGACCGGCGCCAGCGCGTCCGGGCCGATGGACTTGCCGTCTTTTCCGAGCGGCGGGGGCAAGGGCTTCGGCAAATCGGCTTGCAGGTTGTACCACTGGCGCGGCAGTTCGTCCTCTCGCAGCACCACTCTCACCGGTTCGCTCATCTGCGCCTCCTCCGTTGCGATCGTTAACGCTCTGGCCGGTCCGCCAAGGACCGGGACTACCGGCGGGCACGTTAACCCGCCCGCCGAGCGCTCGTCAAGCCGCGTTTCGCCGCGCATGCGCAACGGCAACCCGCCGGAGCCCTGCAGACTCCGGCCCGCAAGACCACTTGTCGTGCGGCCTTGTCGTTCGGGTGGCCGTTCGACACCGCACGCGTGCGGCGGTCAGCGCGCGACGGCCTGGGTGAGGGAAAGAATGGGCAGCAGGACGGAAAGCGTGACCAAGAGGACGAACCCTCCAATCAGGAGGATCAAGGCCGGCTCGAGCACGCTGAGGCAGCGGGCGGTGAAACGGTCCCATTGCGCCTGGTAGCGGCGCGCGGCGCTGTCCAGCAGCCGCTCCAGCGCGGCGGCGGCTTCGCCGATGCGAATCCAGCCCGGCAGCGTCTCGGCCAGAGGCGGAATGCCGCGCACGGCCTCGGCCAGGGAACTGCCGTGGCGGACGCGCTCGGCGGCGGTTTGCGAAAGTTCGGCGGCCCAGACGCTGCCGGTGGCGCGGCCGGCGAGGGGCACGCTTTCCACCAGGGGCACGCCGCCGCCGAGGAGGATGCCCAGGGTGCGCGCGAAGCGCAGGTTGACCAGCAGGCGATAGCCGCGGCCCCACAGCGGCAGACGGAAGAGGCGGCGATCCCAGGCCAACCGCGCCTCGGCATCGCGCCGCAGGCGCCGCCGCAGCCAGGCGGCGGCCAGGGCGGCCGCCACGACCGCCGGCAAACCCCAGCGGGCCAACAGGGCTCCGAGAGCGATCATGATGCGGGTGAGCAGCGGGAGGGCCACCTGTCCGCCGGCGAGGATGTCGCGCGCCCGCGGCACCAGCAGGCCGAGCATGACGATCGCCACGCAGACGCCGACGCCAAGGACGATCAGCGGATAGGTCAGCGCCGCCTGAACCTTTTCCCGCAGGCGTTCCTGTTCTTCCAGAAAGTCGGCCAACCGTTCCAACACGCTTTCGACGGTGGCCGAGCGTTCGGCGGCTTCCAGAATGGCGGTTTCGAAAGCGGAGCTGGAGCGGCTGACCTCGGCCAGGGCGGCGGCCAGGGAGCGCCCCTCGCGGACGCGGTCACGAACACCCGCGAGCAGGCTGTGGGCGGCGCCCAGTTCGGGGGACTGCAAGAGCGTTTCCAGCGCCCGCACCAGCGGCACGCCGGCGCCGAGCAGGACGCCGAGTTCGCGGTACACCAGCGCCCGCGCGGCGGGCGGGAACTTGAAGCGGACGCCGAGCGGCGTCAGGCGTTCGACCAGCGTGCCGGCCGCGGCCAGCCTGGCGCGGGCTTCCTTGGGGCCGAGGGCTTCGACCAGGCCGCGGGCGGGGCGGCCGGAGGCGTCGAATCCGCTGTATTCGAAGGTCTTCATGGCGGCCGGCGTCCGCGCGGGACGCCTCAGACGATGTTGGCGACTTCGGCCAGGCTGGTTGTTCCCTCGCGGACCTTGGCCAGCGCGTCGGCGAGCAGGCTGCGCATGCCGCGCGCCTCGGCGGAAGCGCGCAGCGCTTCGACGCCGGCGCTGCCGGCGCGGATCAGGGTTTGGATTTCGCGGTCCACGATCAGCAACTCGAACAGGCCGACGCGGCCGCGGTAGCCTTCCAGGCACTCGGGGCAGCCGCCGGCTTGCCAGACCGACTCGCCGCGCAGCGGGGCGAAGGCGGGGCCGTAGGCGCGCAGATCGTCTTGCGTGACGCGCGCCGGGCGCCGGCAGCGGGGGCAGAGGCGGCGCGCCAGGCGTTGAGCCAGAATGGCCCGCACGCAGGCGGCCAGCAGGTAGGGTTCCAGGCCCATGTCCACCAGGCGCAGCACGCCGCCGGGCGCGTCGTTGGTGTGCAGCGTGGTGAACACGAGGTGGCCGGTCAGCGCGGCGCGGATGGCGATTTCCGCCGTTTCGGCGTCGCGCGTTTCGCCCACCAGGATCACGTCGGGATCCTGCCGCAGGATATGGCGCAGGCCGTTGGCGAAGGTGAGGCCGATCTTGGGTTTGACCTGCATCTGGCCGATGTTGGGCAGTTGGTATTCGATGGGGTCCTCGATCGTCAGGATGTTGCGGCGCGCGGCGTCGAGCCGGCTCAGGGCGGCGTAGAGCGTGGTGGTCTTGCCGGAACCCGTGGGGCCGGAGACGACGATCAGGCCGTTCGGTTCGGCGAGCAGGGCGGAGAAGGCGGCCAGGACGTCGTCGGGCATGCCGAGGACGGTGAGCGGCAGCAGGGCCGAGTCGCGGTCGAGCAGGCGCAGCACGACGCGTTCGCCCTCGGCCACGGGGAGGGTGGAAACGCGGATGTCGATTTCGCGCTCGCCGACGCGGACGCGGGCGGTGCCGTCCTGGGGCAGGCGTTTTTCGGCGATATCCATGCGGGCCATGACCTTGAGGCGCGAGATCAAGGCCTGTTCCAGATGCTTGGGGGGGGCGGCCTGCTCGTAGAGCACGCCATCGACGCGGTAGCGCACGCGCAGCCGGTCCTCGAAGGGTTCGAAGTGGATGTCGGAGGCGCGGCGCTTGACGGCTTCCAGCAGAATCAGGTTGACCAGTTGCGTGACCGGCGCCTGTTCCGCGCTTTGGAGCAGGTCGTCGGAGCGGGCGGAGGCCGGGGCGTTGGCCGGGCGGGGTTCGGCCAGGGTCTGCAGAAAGCTCGTGGGGGTATCATCCTTGCGGTAATAGCACTGCTCGATGGCGCGCAGGATGCGGTCGCGCGGCGCGAGCACGGGGCGCAGTTCCAGCCCCAGGAGCATGCCGAGGTATTCGAGTTCCGCGACTTGGCGGGGATCGGCGGTCAGCGCGCAGGGTTCGCCGGCGAGGCGCACGGGCAGCAGGGCGTGGGCGCGGGCCCAGTCCACGGGCAGGCGGGCGACCAGCGCCGGGTCGAGGATTTCGGCGGGCGGTTCGGGCAGAAACTCCAGGCCGTACTGCGCCGCCAGTTCCCGCAGCGGCGCGGCGGCGGGTCTGTCATCGGGCGTCTGGGACGTCGCGCTGTTCATCGGCCGGCAACCCGCTGCGCCGCTCCCAGCGTTCGGCGACCGCCTGGGCCGCGGCGGGCGAGGAGACAATGCGGGGGGTGACGAAGATCAGAACATTGGTGCGTTCGGCGCCATCGGTCGTGTGGCGGAAGAGCCAGCCCAGCAGCGGCAGGGAACCGAGCAACGGCACGCGCTGGACGATCTTGGTGCGGTCTTCGCGCGTGAGGCCGGCGATGACGATGGTCTGGCCGTCCGGGACGGTGACCGTGGTGGTCACATCGCGCCGGGCGATGGTGGGGGTGTAGGAACCGCTGGGGCCGGGGTCCACCACGGCCTCGATGCTGGGGTTGAGCTTCATGCGCACCTGGCCGCCCGGGATGACGGAGGGGGTCAGCTTGAGTTTGATGCCCACATCGATGCGTTCGATGTTTTGAATCACGTCGCGCGAGGCGCCGGAGCCGCCTTCGATGGTGGACTTGAGGACGGGAATCTGGTTGACGATGTTGACGCTGGCCTCCTGGTTGTTCTGGGCCATCAGCGAAGGATTGGAGCGGATTTTGACGCGGCTGTCGCGGCGCAGGGCGTCGATGTTGACGATGCCGGGATAGCCGGAGACGATCTTGCCTTCGCTGTCGAGCTGGGCGCCGCGCGCCAGGCCCACGGAGATGCCGCGCGGGAAGACCTGGTTCTGGATGGCGGACATCAGGTTTTTGTCCGGCTCGCTCAACATGCTGCCGGCCTGCAAGACCGTATCGCCGACCGCGCTCGGCAAATCCAGGGCCGCCATTTCGACCCCGAGGTTCAGGGTGTCGCTTTCGCTCAGTTCGGCGATGACGACTTCGATGTGCACCTGTTCGACCGGCTGGTCGAGTCGCTCCACGAGCTGGCGCACCGTTTCGAAGTCGCTCGGCGTGGCGTCCACCAGCAGGGCATTGCTGGCGGGCACCGCTTCAATGGCGATGCGGCCTTTGGCCGGGCCCTCGCCCTTGGCTTCCGCCGGCTTGCCGAGCAGGGCATTCAGGCTCTTGGCCGCCTCCTCGGCGGAGATATGCTTCAGCAAGATGGCATTCAAGCGGCCGCGGCCGGCGGTGGACTCCACGTCCATGAGGGCGATGAGCCGGCGCAGTTCGGCGATCTGGCCGGGCGTGCCCAGCAGAATCAGGCTGTTGGAATGCGGCGAGGCCACGACGTTGGCCCCGCGCGCCGAGGCCAGGCCGGCGCCCTCGGGCGCCGGGGGCAGGCGGCGGCGCAGTTGTTCGGCGCGGGTTTCGCCTTCCGCCAGGGCCGCGTTGATCTGGGCGGCCAGATCCTCGGCGCCCGCGAAGCGCAAGGGGACGACTTCCGTCTGCCGCGCGGTGCCGGGCTGATCGATCTCGGCCACCAGCTTCTCGATGCGGCGCACGCTGGCGGCGGTGTCGGTGACGATCAGGTGGTTGGTCTCCTCGACCGCCGCCACCGCGCCGCTCTTGCCGCCGCTGACGCGGCTTTCGAGCAGCTTGCGCACTTCCGCGGCGGAGGCGTTCTTCAGGCGGAAGACTTTGGTGACGACGCCCTCGGCGGGGGTCGGCTCTTCGGCGCCGACGACCGGCGCCAGCGGCGTCAGCCGCTCGGCGAGCAGGACCACGCGTTCGATGTCCCCGTCGCGGAGGACGGCGCAGCCGGCGGATTCGAGGATCGAGAGGAACAGGGGATAGACCTCGCGGCGGCTGACGCGGGGGGAGACGACGGTGATTTTGCCTTTGACGTCCTCGGCCACGGCGAACTTGCGGCCGGTGAGGTCGCCGACGAGCTTGACGAACGCGGCGATGTCCACCTGGTCGAAGCTGAAGTTGACGTAGCTTTCGTCGGGGGGCGGCAGCGGAATTTCCGCGCCGGCCAGTCGGGCCGGGTTGGGGCGCGGGGTGGGCTCCGGCGCGGCGGGCGGCTGGGCCGGCAGGAGGGCGGCGTTCAGGGTCAGGATCAGCGCCGCGCCGAGGGGCCAACGGCGGGCGCTGGGGATCGGCCGCCGGCCGCTGGGCCGCCGCTCTCGCTGGGTGCGTGCTGGGGAGCGCATTACGCCTGCTCGTTGGTTTCGGCCTGGAGTTCCTCGCTGCGGGACTTGGTGATGCCGCGCTGCGAAGACTCGACGAACGCCAGGAGGTGGTCGAGTTCCGGACAAGAGGGAATCTGCGCCCGGATGCGTTCGACGGCCTGCCGCGTGGACAAGCCCTGCCGGAACAGAATCCGATACGCTTCCTTGAGGCGCTGCACGGCCGCCGGATCGATGCGGCGGCGCTGCAGGCCGACGGCGTTGAGGCTGCGCACGGCCGCGGGGTGGCCTTCGACGATCATGAACGGCGGGCAGTCTTTGACCACGCGGGTGTAGCCGCCAACCATGCACGGCCGGCCGATACGCACAAACTGATGCACGCCTACCATGCCGCCGATGACGGCCTGATCTTCCACCGCGATATGTCCCGAGAGTTGGGCGCCGTTGGCCATGATCACGGCATTGCCTACCTGGCAGCCGTGCGCCACGTGGCAGTAGGCCATGATCAGGCAGTCCGATCCCACGCGCGTGACCTCGGTTTCGGTGGTGCCGGAGTTGACGGTGACGTATTCGCGCAAGGTCGTGCGGTCGCCGATTTCGACGCGGGTGACCCCGCCGGCGTATTTCAGGTCCTGGGTGCGGGTGCCCAGGCTGGCGAAGGGGTACACCAGGCACTCCGCGCCCAGGGTCGTATGCCCGTCCACGACCACATGCGACATCAGGCGCGTGCCCGGACCGAGCCGCACGTGTTCTCCGACGACGCAGTAGGGGCCGACCTCGACGTCCTCGGCGAGCTGGGCGCCGGCGGCGATGACGGCTGAGGGATGGATGCGGCTCATGCGGCGTCCTTGCCGGCGGCGATCATGCACATCATTTCGGCCTCCGAGACCACCGCGCCGTCCACGCGGCAGGTGCCCTGGAAGCGGGCCATGCGGGACCGGACGTTGGTCAGCTCCACTTCGATGCGCAGTTGGTCGCCGGGTTTGACGACTTTGCGGAACTTGGCTTTGTCGATGGACATGAAGTACGGCACGCCGGTCGAGGAGCCCCACAGGCGCATCAGCAGGATGCCGCCCGTCTGGGCCATGGCCTCGAGCTGCAGGACGCCGGGCATGACGGGGGAAACCGGAAAGTGCCCCTGAAAATACGGCTCGTTGGCCGACACGTTTTTGAGGCCCACGATGCGCTTCTGATCGTCGCATTCGACGATGCGATCCACCAGGATCATCGGGTAGCGGTGCGGCAGCAGTTTTAAAATCTCGTCGATCGTTAACGTGGCCATGTTGTCACCTCTTGCATCGCCGTTACGGCTGGCGGACGTGGGGGCGAGATGCACCAGCGCGGGAAGCTATCAAATCCGGTCGCGGTTTGAAAACGCAAATCGTCGGCTGTCGGTTGGGCTTGCAGGATGGGGTCGGGAAGGGGAAGATGAGTCTGTGGTCGGAGGAGTTGAACGCGCGGCGCCGGGTGCAGGGTGCAGAAGGGATGCGAGGATGAAAAAAGCGGATGAGCGATTCTTCCAGAAGTATTTTCCGCCGCAGGAATTCGCGGCGCGTCGGCAACGGTTGCTCGACGAGGTCGGGCCTGCGGCAGACGTCCTGTTGCGCGGCCGCAGCGAAACGTGCGGTCCGCGGTTTCTGCAATCCAAAGTCTTCTTCTATTTCTCGGGCATCGAGATTCCCGGCGCGTTGCTGCTGATCTCCGGGCCGGAGCGCAAGACGACGCTATACTTGGCGCACCGGGACCCGGAACGGCATCCCGAGGAGACGGGTTTGGGAGTCGAAGACGCCGAGGAGATCAAAGCCGCGACCGGCGTCGACGAGGTGTGCGACCGCGCCCTGCTGACGGAGCGCCTGAGAACGGTGCGGACGCTCTACGTGCAGGACGCGGAGGACGAACTGCCCTGCCGCACACGGTTTGAGGCGGCCGCGGTGGCGCAGCGGCGCGCGGCCGATCCGTGGGACGGGCGCCCCTCGGACACCCAGCATTTCATCAGCCTGCTCAAGTCGCGCCACAGCCACATCGAGATCAGGGGCTTGACGCCGATCGTGAGCGAAATGCGCCGCGTGAAGAGCGCGCGCGAAATCGAGATGCTGCGCCGGGCCGGCTATCTGGCGGCGCTGGCGACGACCGAGGCGATGCGCATGACGAAGCCGGGGCTGCTCGAACGCCAGCTCGCCGCGGTGGCGAGCTATATCTACTTGACGCACGGCGCGGCGGGCGAGGGCTATCCCCAGATCGTTGCCGCCGGCCGCAACATGCAGTTCGGTCACTACTCGCGCAACGATGCGCGGCTGATCGAGGGGGACATCGTGCTCATGGATTCCGCGCCCGACTATGGCTACTACACCAGCGACATTGGCCGGATCTGGCCGGTGAACGGGACATACGCGCCGTGGCAACGGGAACTTTACGGGTTCATCACCGCCTATCACAAGACGCTGCTCGGGTTGCTCAAACCCGGCGCGATGGCCGAAGACGTGGTGCAGGAAGCGGCGCAGATCATGGCCGGCGTGGTGCGGAAGACGCGGTTCTCCAAGGCGATCTATCGGCAGGCGGCGGAACGTGTGCTGCAGTCCAAGCATCCGCTCTCCCACCCGGTTGGCCTGTCCGTGCATGACGGTTCTCCGTACCGGCACAAGCCGCTGGAACCCGGGGTGGTGCTTTCGGTGGATCCGATGTTGAGCGTGCCGGAGGAGGAACTCTATATCCGCTGCGAGGACACGGTGCTGATCACCGCGGACGGAATCGAGAACTTCACCGCGGCCGCGCCGCTGGAGCCCGAGGCGATCGAGGCGGCCATGAAGGAAGCCGGCCGGTTTCCGTTGTACGACACGGCCTTGGCATGGGATGCCGGCCGGAGGCCGTAGCCGGCGGCTGTTGACCTGCGGCGCTCGCGACCGGATTCGTCTCCAACGGTTGCGCAGGAGGCAAGCTGCCTCGTCACGGCCTCAGACTCCCCGGCCGAAGAAGTGAGCCTGCCAGGAGCAGTTGGCACCACGAAGAGCACGAAGAACACGAAGCCAGAGCTGGCCGTCGAGGATCTTGAGAGATCGATGACGCGAAGAACGGCTTTCCCCTCCTGGGTGAAACATGGCGGCACACGGACGGGTTGGTCCACACCGCCAAACGGCCATCTGTTCCGATCCCTTCGTGGCGCTTCGTGTCCTTCGTGGTGAATCAACGGCCGCGTTTAGGGGTGAGTGAAGGAGTTTAGACGGTTCCGATTGGACCTGATACGCAAAAGCGCCGCATTTTCTTTGGCGCATAGAGACCCGACAAATGACGACGCCGCGGGAGCGGCGCGCGATGGCGATCCGCGCGCTGTCCCGCGGCGTTTGCCGGATCCCGGAGGATCGGCTTGCTAAACTACTCGGCGGGTTTCTCTGCGGCGCCGCCCTCTGCGGCTTGCCGCTGCGGTCCGCGCCGGCCCTGGCCCATGGCCCGGGCGCGCTTGGCATGCGCCTGCTGCATCTCTTCGAGCGTCAGCGCCCCGTCGGCGTTGGCGTCCATCTTCTTGAAGATTTCCTCCGGCGGGGGCATCTTGGCGGCGCGCGCCTCGTCCCACTTATCGCCCAGTTGCGCTTTGCGTTCCGCAATGCGCTTCTCGTGCGCCGCCTTGAATTCCTCGAGCGAGACGGCGCCATTGGCGTCCGTGTCCATGGCCTTGAACATTTCCGCCGTGCGTTCCGGCGAAGGAACGCGCGGTTTCTGGGGCTGCTCCGCCCCTTCCTCCGCGAGCGCCACGCCGATTCCCACCGTCGCCGCCGCCGCCACGGCGGCTCCCGCCACTTTCCACTTGCCGTTCATCGCTACCCTCCGCTCCTGTCCCGAAACCTGACGTTCGGAATGCCGCCCGTCGGCATCCCCTCGGTCGCCACCATACAACGTTTGGCCGCGCGATATATTTTCGCTGTGCGGGGGGGGATCAGCGGATGAAGATGCATTTTGGCTGCCGGCGGCGCAGCGCGCGCAGGGCGCGGAGCCAGAGAGGACGGCGGATTCCCAGGGCCTCCACGGCATCTTCGAGCCGTGTGAGCGGCCAGCGCAGCCAGCCGTAGAGCCGGGCGCGCCAGGGCCAGGCGAAACGCCGTTGCCGGGCCAGCGCTGCGATGTCGGTGCAGAAATCGTTGCGGCTGTGCCGGACGATGGCGAAGTAGCGCAGGCGGCCGCGGCGGCGGTAGCGGGCCAGGTCGAAGACGGCGGCATAACGCTGCGCCAGACCGGCGATCTCGATCGTGGCCAAGGTGCGCAGGCATTTTTCGCATTGCGAGCAGTTGCCGGCGCGGTCGGCATGGATGCAAACGTCGAGCGTTTGCCAAGTCTCTGGAATATCGGCCAGGCGCAGGATCTTTTGCACGCGGGTGTAGGCGCCGCCGGCCGAGAATAGTTCCAGGCGGCCGCTGCCGAGCAGCGGCAGGAGCAGCGGTTCGTCGCAGGTTAAGCCGCTGGCAGGCGTGAGAGCCGCCCGGTCGTGCGGATAGGTGCTTGCGGACAGATAACGGCCGATGCCCCCTTGCAGCAGCAACGCCACGGCCGCGTGCCGCAGGGCATGGGTGTGCAGATAGCTCAGCCGCTCGTCGTAGAAATCCGCGAGATTGGAAGCGACCAGAACCAGGGGCAACCCGATGCGCTCCGCCGCCGGGGCCAGGCGCTGCGCGCGTTCCCGGAACAACCGCTCGCCCCCGGCGCCGTGGGAGCCGACGTGATTGAAGACCAGGTGCGTCAACTTGAAACCTTGCGGCGCGGCGGCAAGGTGGTGGTCCGCGATCACGCACCAGGAGTCGATGCCGCCGGTGAAACCCGTGGCCACGCCGGCCGGGCGGGGCCCGCTGTCGCGCAGCTGGCGCGCGTCGATGCGGATGGGATGCAAACCGCGCAGCAGGCGCTGCAGGAGCGGTTGGCAGCATCCGGAAAGCTGAAACCAGAGCCGTTCGGAAAGCGGGCCGGCGACGCGCGTGTCCGTCCCGGCGGCCATCGCCGGAATGAGCAGGGCCGCGAGGGCCGGGTCGCTCAGGTCCGTGAGCAGGCTGGTCCAGCGCGAATCCACGCGGAACCACAGGGCGGGGGGGCCGGGGAGACCTTCCACGGTCACGCGCCACTCGACCTCGGTGCCCGCGCGCCGGATTTGGGGCGGATGAATCTGCATCGTGTGTCGGCCTCCCGCGCCCGACGGCGCGCCGACCGCCGCGCCGTCGAAACTGTGCCAGAACCGGCGCGGGGTTGTCCAGAGGCGACAAGCAGGCAACAGGGGCACGGGCGATGAAGCAAGCGATAGGCGACAGGCGACAAGGGCCATTTTCCCGCCTCACCTTTTCCCGCCTTTGCCCTGCTGGTCTTGACCGGTTTCTGCTGGCTGGCGCGGACATGTTCTGTTATGGTGCGTGGCGTTTTCAGAGCCGCCGAGGTTGGACAATGCGCGCGGCAGGGCGAAGCGGGAAAGGACGCGCCACGGCGATGGCCAAGGGAGAGCGATCTTGCCCAGGAGAAGACCCATCTGCGACAGGCACCCGGAACTCGGTTTGCCGGAAGATGGCCCGCTTTGGGAGACCGCCGGCCTCTTCTCGGACCACTACCTCAACACTCGACTGAAACACAATGCCTGGTGGCCTTCCGACGAGCAGGCCCACCCGCACTGGGAATTCTGCCGCGAGCTCTACAACCGCCGCTATCTCGCGCTGGCGCGCGGCAACGAAGCGACCGTGAGGCAGGAACTCCTGGACAAGGTGCTCAAGCAGCTCGGATTCGACTGGATCGACAATCTCAGTCTGCCGGATGAGGATGCCTAACCCGATTATCTGCTCTTCGGAAACGCGGCCGAGAAGGAAGCGGTGGTGGAAAAGAGCGCGAGCGAGCGCTATCGCGCTGCCGTTGCCGTCCTCGAAGCCAAGCGGCTCCATCACCCGCTTTCCCAACTCAGCAAGCACCAGCTTCGCTATCCCCACCAGCAGATCCGCGACTACCTGCTGGATGCGCAGGTGCTGGGATGGGGCATCCTCACCAACGGCAACCTCTGGCGGCTCTACTGCCGCGACGCGAAACGCCACGAGTATTTCGAGCTGAATTTCGAAGTGGCGATCCAATCGCTGGATGGGTTCAAGTGTTTCCTGGCGTTTTTCAGCCCCGAGGCCTTTCGCCGCGACGCGACCGGGCGCTGCCGGCTGGACGAAATCCGCGAGCAGGCCGCGAACGTTCAGACGGAACTCGAGGACAACCTTCGCCAGCGCGTCTTCAGCATCCTGGCCGATCTGGCAAACGGGTTCGCCGACCGGCCCGAGAACGGGATCGGCGAGGGCGAGCTTGACACCCTCTACCAGAACTGCCTGATCTATCTCTACCGCCTGCTCTTCGTGCTCTATGCCGAGGGGCGCGATCTCTTGCCCGTGAACCGGCCCGACCGGAAGTACCTGAAGAACCTTTCGCTGGCCAGGCTGCGGCGCGGGTTGCAGAACTTCAGCGATTACGACGACCGGCACCTCACCCGCCTGTGCGAATCCCTGCGCGATCTGTTCCGGCTGATCAACGGCGCGAACGAGCGCATGAACCGCGACTACGGCGTTCCCCGCTACAACGGCGGACTGTTCGATCCCGAAAAGTACCCGTTGCTCGAAAGATGGGTGATTGCCGACGCCGACCTTGCCACGGTGCTCCGCGGCCTGATGTTCAGTCCGCCGCCCGAGCGCGATAAGCCGGCCTTGCCCATCCAGACGGTGGACTTCGCGGACCTGCGGGTACAGCACCTGGGCTCGATCTATGAGGGATTGCTGGAGCACCATCTGGTCAAGGGCGAAGACGGGCGGCTGCGCCTGGACATTGACCGCGCCGAGCGCAAGGCCACGGGCACCTACTACACGCCCGACTACATCGTCAAATATATCGTCGAGAACACCGTCGGCCCGTTGCTCAAGGAAATCGAAGAGCGCGAGCCGGTCAAGGCGGCCGTGGCGGCGCAGGAACGCAGCAACGCCTTCGCGGAACGGGCGCTCAAGCTCAACATTCTCGACCCCGCCATGGGCAGCGGCCACTTCCTCGTCGAGACCGTTATCTTCATGGCCGACCACATCGTGCATCATCCCACCACGCGCTATCTGGACGGCGAGAAACGCGGCGAACCCAAAGCCGAACAGGAGATCGCCTACTGGCGGCGCCGGGTGGTCGAAGCCTGCATCTACGGCGTGGACCTCAATCCGCTCGCCGTGGAGCTGGCCAAGCTCTCCCTCTGGCTCGTCACCATCGCCACGGACAAGCCCCTGAACTTCCTCGACCACCACTTGCGCTGCGGCAACTCGCTCATCGGCGCGCGGCTGGACGACCTCAGCGAACTGCCGGTGCGGAAGACGCGCGCCCTGCGCGAGAGGCCGGAGCAGCACGTGCTGATCATCGGCGAGCGCTTCCAGCGGGCTGTGGCCGAGGTGCTCCGCGGCATTCACGCGATCGAGGAGCAGGACAGCGACGATCGCGAAACGGTGAAAGACAAGGAAGAGCGCTGGCGCGCGGAAATCGAGCCACGGCTGCGCCCGTTCGGCGACGTGGCCGACCTCTGGACCAGCGCGTTCTTCGGCAACGAAATGGATGAGGGAACGTACATTGCCCAGGCTCAGGCGATCCTTGCGGGAGGGACGGCTGCCACGCCGTCCGAGCAAGATGGCCCTGGAGGGCCGACCTCCGTGTCGGCCGGAAGCTCGGACGCGACGGAGCGCGTCCCTCCAGCGGATCCACCCGCTTTCCGCGCCATCGCCGAATCAAGGCGTTTCTTCCACTGGGAACTCGCCTTCCCGGAGGTGTTCTTCAACGACGACGGCACCCCCAAGGACAACCCCGGCTTCGACGCCGTGATCGGCAATCCGCCGTATGACGTAATCTCCGAGAAGGAACAGTGCCGCAGCGTTGCCGCAGAGAAAGCATTTTACGAATCACAACCATGTCTCGAATGTGCAGTTGGGGGCAAACTCAATCTGTACAGGCTGTTTGGCGCGACGGCAGTTCGTCTACTTGCCAGAGGCGGACGTCATTCATTCGTCGTACCAATGGCTCTCCTCGCTGATGCACAGTCACGTCCACTTCGTGCAGTGCTGCTAAAACAGTACGGACTGGAGAAGATTGAAGCCTTCCCTCAAAAGGATGATCCGAGGAACCGTGTATTCTTTCAGGCAAAACTGCCGACTTGCATCTATGTGCTGCGCAATCGACCTCCGACACGTTTTGTTGTCCGCATTCATCCTGGCAAAGACATTACTGACACATCTCCGATTCTTGACGTAAGCGCGGACGATATTCACGTCCTCGACCCCGACAACCTAAGCATACCTAGTGCCCCAGACAGTCGTTCGGAATCGATACGTCTCGCGATCAAACTACGAAACGTGAGCGGACAATGCTTGGGTAAGTATGCGCCTTCCCAGCAGGGTGAAGTGAACCTAACAACACACGCTCACTTTCTGAGCAACAAACCCGTAGGACCGGTGGTTCTTCGCGGGGCACATGTAGGCCGGTACATACTTCATCAGGTGGCGAAACAGGGCGAACCAAAGTACCTGCATGTGGATGAGTTCCTCGCGGCACAGGGTCCTGGCACAAAGGCCCACGACTACCGATTCCGCCGGATCGGTTACCAGCGTGGCGCGGCGATCGACAACTGGCGCCGGATCATAGCGACGATTATCGAGGCCGGCTGTCACTGTTCCGACACTGTGAACTACATCCTACCACCTCACACCGTAGACCTCTTTGCTGTCCTGGCAATTCTCAATTCGGCAGTCTCCGAATGGCGGTTCCGGCTTACGAGTACCAATAATCACGTGAATTCGTACGAGGTAGATGGGCTGCCTTTCCCACGCTTCGCCTTCACCACCCCTGCCGGGGAGCGGAAGAGGCATGGCGCGAAGGCCCGGCAGGCGTACGAGCGCGGATTGAGCGACGGCGACGACACTGCGGCGCTTACCCTCGTGGACGAGCACCTGAAGGCCGCGCGCACCGACGTCGTTCACGACCTGCTCGCGTTCCTGGCCGAGCGGATGATGGCGCTGAACCAGGAGAAGCACGAGGCGGCCAGGGGGTTCCTGACGGACCTCAAGGACTTCCACGGCGTGGACGCGCACAGCCTCAAGCCCAAGACGCGACTGGACGAGTTCTGGAAGCTGGAAGCGACGGACGTTTTCGCTCACCTCAAGGCCAACGCCCGCGCGCTTGCGGCGCAGGGCGTTCGGCTGAGAGAAGCGGACGAAGAGAAGATCCGCAGCCGTTTCCTGAAGGCGAAGGACAGGATCGTTTCGCTGGAAGCCGCGCTGTCCTTCACCGACCGGCTGATTGACCGGATCGTCTATCGTCTCTATGACCTGACGCCGGATGAGATTCGGATCGTGGAAGGCGAACAGTGATTCCACCGGGCGGGCTTGCCGCCTAAGGTGGAGGCGCCATGAGCAAGGATGTGGTGCCGGCGGAACGGATCGAGAACAAGATCCTGCGGCTGCGCGGACAGAGGGTCATGCTGGATCGCCACCCGGCCGCGCTATACGGAGCCAAGACGCGCGCGTTGAACCAGGCCGTCAAACGCAATGCCGACCGTTCCCCGCCGGACTTCATGTTCCGACTCACGCGCGAGGAAATGCTGAAAACGCCAGCGGCAGACGGCTGGGACGGAGCCCGACCCTCCAGGATGAACAAGAGACCGCCCGTTGACCGACGCTGGAGGGACGGCCTCCGTGCCGTCCGCTGACGTCCTCCGTCGGAGCAGAGGCCGACTTCGTTCTCTCGGCCAAGGGCAGATGAATCCGC
>Ga0073932_1002990_pt1 | contig 24191 bp, 17 predicted proteins | sample DewCreD2012metaG_FD_76967 | JGI IMG/M metagenome (GOLD analysis project Ga0073932, IMG submission 76967) | Hot spring sediment bacterial and archeal communities from British Columbia, Canada, to study Microbial Dark Matter (Phase II) - Dewar... ...
GACCCGGCCGCGATAAAACCGAAGCCCCTGGCTATTCAATTGCTCCCGCTGCGTGGTCCATTTGCCGTCGATCTTCACGTGGCCGAGGGCCTTGTGGGCAGCCTCATGGTTCGGATCCAACTCGAGCACCCGCTCCAAATGCGCCCTCCGATAGGCAGCCAGTTTCTTCTCCTTGCACCACTCGGCCAGGTTCCACTGCCCCTCGGTCGTGTCGGGATACTGCGATCGGATGGCCTGATATTCGACTTCCTCGGGCTTCGGACGCAAGACTTGCTTCACCTGATTGGAAGCAAGCGTCAAGACAACGCCCTCCGGGGTCTTGACCGCATAGGATTGCCGGGGGGACTCGTCGGGATTGAGAAGCTCGCCGACGAGTTCGCCGCCCTGGGTCAAAATGAACACGTCGGCCTGGACGACGCGGGGGCTTGCGCCAAGCATGGCCGCAACCCCCACGGCGACTAGCAAGAGGAATCGACGTCGAACCATACCCATGCCCCGCGACCAAGCGGCCCTGCCTCGACCTCTCCAGAATGCAGGCCGCTCCGCGCAACCGTTCACGGCGACCGCCGGCAAGGGGACCCGGCACATTGTTCGGTCGGAAACGGCCCGAAAAATCGTAACCGTTCACAGGCCGGAAACTGGCTCGTTTTTCGGGCCGTTTCGCGCCGAAAAATGTGGCCAGGGGGACAGTCCCAATTTCGCGGACTTCGCCGCGAAAATCGGGACAGTCCCCGTGAACGGTTACGTAAAATCAGCCAGACCCCTGCCCTGGGAACGGTTGCCGCTTTGCAGCTCTTCTGGTCGGATCGTCTGCTCTCGGATTGACGGGACCCTCTCCCATCCTCACATTAAAGTATACTCATGGGTTTGGCGCGCGTGCAAAACAATTTCCACAGGAACGAGGTAAATCGCCCCCCCAATGCCAACCGTACCGGAAGCGCACCGCCAACAATCCCCGACCGTGGTTCGCTGCGCCGTGATCACCGTCAGCGACACGCGCACGATGGAGACCGACGTCGGCGGGCAGACCATCGTGGACATGCTTAGCGCCCACGGCCACCAGGTCGTTGAGCGGCGGATCGTCCGCGACGAACCGGGACCGATGCGCGATTGGTTGACCCGTTTGAGTCAACGACCGGAAGTCGAAGCCATTCTCTTGACCGGGGGGACGGGGTTGGGAAGCCGCGACCAGACTTTCGAAACCCTCAACCAACTGATCACCAAGCCGCTTCCTGGTTTCGGAGAGTTGTTTCGGATGCTGAGCTACGCGGAGGTGGGGGCGGCGGCCATGCTCAGTCGGGCGATGGGCGGCCTGCTGGGCCGCACGGTCGTGCTGGCCATGCCCGGCTCCCCCGCTGGAGTCCGGCTGGCCATGGAGAAGCTTGTCCTGCCCGAGTTGGGACATTTGGTTCGCGAGGCCCGTCGCTGAACGGCTCAACGGCAACTTCGGGTCGGGCGAGATGCGAAGACGCCGCCGATCGCATCTCGCCCAGGCGAGTTGCGGTCGCTATCAATCGTGCGTCTGAAGACAAGCATTGCGTCCCGAGGGGTCGCGGAGCGGGCCGGAATTGTCTTTGCTGTTCGGCCGGGAGAGCCGAAAACAACGAAAAGCGCACCGGCCGAGCCCATCCAGCCGTGTCTCGCCTTGCTGGCCGGAATTGCGGAACCTGGACACGGCCGGTTCAGACCATGCCGCACGGGCAGGATTTGCCGGATGTTCAAGTTGATCAGATCGATCGTGTTGATCGGGATGGGGTTTGGGGTCTGGTACTTTTTCACCCATTTTCGGGTGAGCGGGCTGGAAAACATCAAGATCCAGCCGCGGACGGCCGCCCCCGCCGCCGCGGCCAGCGGTGGTTTTGTCCCCTTCGCGCCCCAGCCGGGCAAGAAGACGATCCGCATTGCGGCGGCCAACTTCGGGCCGTTGGATCAGGCCAAATTGGCCCGGCCGCAGATCGTGCAACGCGTGGCCCAAGTCCTGCGCCAGTTCGACGTGGTGGCCCTGCAAGACATTCAGGCCCGCGATCGCGGCCTGTTGGTGCAACTGGTGGAGCAGGCCAACGCCGGGGGGCGTCGTTACGACTTCGCGGTGGCACCGCAAGTGGGGCGAGAGCCGACGCAACAATACAACGCCTTCGTCTTCGATGCCGATACGATCGAGATCGACCGCCGGACCGTGGCCTGGGTCGATCCGCGCAGCGCGCCGTTTGCCCATCCGCCGCTGGTCGGGGCGTTTCGGGCCCGCGGCCCGTCGCCAGGCGAGGCCTTCACCTTCGCGCTGATCAACGTCCAGATTTCCTCCGAACGCACCGCCGAGGAATTGGCCTTGCTGGCCCACGTCTACCGCGCGGTTCGCGACGACGGTCGGCATGAGGACGACGTGATTCTGCTCGGGACGTTTCGCGCCGAGGACGACCGTCTGGCCACGCTGGGGCTGATGCCGAACGCCGCGTGCGCGATCTCGGCGACGCCCACAACCACCCGAGGCACGCGAACAATCGACAATCTGGTCTTCGACCGCCGCGCGACCATCGAATATGCGCATCGCTCAGGCGTGCTGGACCTGCTGCGGCAGTTCAACCTCGGCCCGCGCGAAGCGGCGGAAATGACCGAACACCTGCCCGTCTGGGCCGAATTCAGCGTCTTCGAGGGCGGAGTTCCAGGCCAGGCGGCCGGACCTTAGCGGCCCTAGGCGGCCTGGCATCCACGACCATGCCGATTTCCTCGCGATTTGCCGACGCCCTGCTTTTCGCCGCGCAATTGCACGCCGGCCAGGAGCGCAAGCTGACCGGGGCCCCGTATCTCGCCCACCTGCTTCGCGTGGCGGGGATCGCGCTGGAGCACGGCGCCGACGAGGACGAGGCGATCGCCGCGCTGTTGCACGACGCCATCGAGGATCAAGGCGGCCCCGCCGCCAGACAAGCCATTGAGCGACGTTTCGGCCAGCGCGTGGCGGATATCGTCCAAGGGTGCAGCGACACCGACCAGACGCCCAAACCGCCGTGGCGCCAGCGCAAGGAGGCCTACCTGGCCCGGCTCGCCCAGGCCTCGCCCTCGGTCCGGCTGGTCTCGGCCGCCGACAAGCTGGACAATATACGCTCGTTGATCGAATCCTATCGGCAAAGGGGCGAGACCATCTGGCAACACTTTCGCGGCGGACGGGAAGGAACGCTATGGTACTTCCGCAGCGTGCTCGAAGTGCAGAAGCAGGCGGGCCCCGACCGGATTGTCGAAGAACTGGACCACGCGGTGTCGGAACTCCACCGCGTGGTCGGGGCCGCGTGAGGCGCGGGCCTCGCCGTTTTGCAGTCGCCTGGTTCTGGATTCTCGCGGTCACCGCGCCGATTCCCAGCCATGGCGGAGAGAGCCCGACCGCCATCGGTGTGAAGGCGGCAATCTCCGTCGATTCCACCTTTCCCGGCTATCGCATCGACGTGCTCAGCGACGGCAAGTGGATCGAGCCGGGCAAGGAGTTCCAACACGAGTTCGGACACCCCGACCGGCTGGGCAACGGCGGCAACACCTGGGTCTCGGCCGACACGGAGGCCGAGCACTGGATCCGGCTGGATTGGCCGCGGCCGGTGACGCTGAACGAGGTGGAGATCTGGTGGAGCCGCGATGAATGGCAGCCGCGGGCTTTTCGCGTGGAATGGCTCCGCGACGGCCAATGGATTTCCGCGTCCGGTGCCGAGCCTTGGCTGGCGGCAACGGACAGGCAGAGCATCGTTCCCATCGGCCCGCTTGCGACGCAGTCGCTCCGGATTCTCCAGGCGCGGGGCGGGGGCGGGACGCGAAGCCTCATGGCGGCCCAAGAGGTGCTCGTCGCCAACCGCCCCGGCGGCGCCCGGCCGATGTCGGGGGCGCGTCGCCTCACAACGGCCGAATTGCGCCGGCTGGAAGGCCGCGAGCTGGTGCGGAACATCGCCCGCCTCGAATGTCCGGGCGCTTCCGCCGCCGTAATCTGGCTGCCGGGCGATCGGCAGATTCCCGCCGAATGGCTCGCCGACGGCGACGTGAAGACAGCATCCAAGACGGCGGACCCGGCCTTGGGCTTCGGGGTGTGCTGGCCCATCCCGCACGTGATCGACGGCGTGTCGCTAATCTTTCCCGGGGAATTGCCCGATCCGGCCGCTTTGGCCATCGAAGTCCACGACGGCATCCGTTGGGTCGCGATCCGCCAGAGACTCCGCGCCGAACGGTTGCCCGATCAGCGTCGGATCGTTTGGTCTTTCGAGCCCACGGCGACCCGTTCGGTCCGTGCCCGGTGGACCTCGGACGCCAAGTCCCCGCCGCCAAGCGAAATCGAAGCCTACCGCTACCTGCCGCCCAAGAAAGACGTCTGGCCGGAACGGCTGATCAAAAAGGAAGGGCTCAAGCAGCAAGTCCTCGGCAGCGGCGAGGAGCCATCGTTCGAGGCGCTTTCGCTGTGCGCCTTGCCGATGATTTCCGCGAGGGCGCTGTTGGGCCTCAAGGATGCGCCGCACGAAATCGGCGTGGCCTGGGACGGGACGATCATCGGCCGCGAGACGCTGCGATTCCGTTTCGGAAACGAGCAGGACTCGCTGGCCGATTGCCGCGACACGGTGCGCCGGCGGCTCATCGATGGTTGGCGTCCGGGCACGGTCGTCGAAGGCCAGGTCGGTCCTTTGGCCGTGCGCCAGACGGCGTTTGTCGCCCTCGCCCAACAAGACGCGGCGAGACCGGCCTTGTGGGTTCGCATCGAACTGAAGAACCTCGCCGAGACGGCGATTCCCGCTTCGGTCCACGTTCAGGTCACAGGCCAAGGGGCGCCCGTTCGTTTCCACGAATCGGCCCTGGTGCGCGGCGATCAGGTGGTGCTCCTTTCGCAGTCGCCGGCCCAAGCCGAGCCGGACGGGCGCGGCCTGCGCGTCGATCTGACGCTTGGAGGAAAGCAAGAGGCCCACGCCGATTTCGTCTATCCGCAGACCGCCGTGGCCTGGAGGCCGGCCCTGGAGCCCTATCGCGCGGCGTCCTTCGATCAGGCCCTGGCGTGGTTTCGCGCCTCGTGGGACAAGACATTGGATTCGGCCGTCCGGGTCGAGGTTCCCGAGCCGCGGGTCGGCCGGATGCTCAAGGCGGTCTTGGCCCAGATCTTCATCAACGGCGACGGCGACATCATGCGCTACGGGTCCGAGCCGTCGGTGTACCGCGAGGAGCTGTACGGCATCGAGGAGAGTTACGCGATGCTCGCCCTGGCCTTGCTGGGGTTCGGGCACGACGCCCAGCGCTATCTGGACGGCACGTATCTGACGCCGGAGTTTCTCAAGAAAGTCGATGTCTACAAGACCTACGCGGATCGGCACCAGCAGTACCGCAACGGACTCCAGCCCCATTATGCCGTCAGCGCCTACCGGCTGACCCGCGACAAGGATTGGATTCGCAAGCACTTGCCGCTCTTGCGCGAGTGCGCCGAGTGGACGATCGCCCAGCGCCGCCGCACGATGACGCCGGGCGACGACAGGCCGCTCCACTGGGGCCTGTTGCCGCAATGGGCCTATGGCGGCGATATCTCCGATGTGCAGTGCTACGCCCTTTACGCGAACTACTGCTGTTGGCGCGGGCTGGTGGACACGGCCTGGCTCTTCGCCGAGCTGGGCGACGCGGAGTCTGCCAAACGCTACGCCGACGAGGCCCGGCAGTACCGCGCGGCAATCGACCGGGCCGTTGACGGGAGCTACAGGAAAGATCATCGCCCGCCGTTCCTGCCGCTGCGGCTCTACGCCGATCGGCCCGACGAGCAGATGGACTACTACCAGCTCTTCGCCGGTTGCATCTTCGACTTGGAGCCGTTCGAGAAAGGCAGCCGGCATTTCCGCTGGATCGCCGATTTCCTCGAGGCCGACAACCGCACGTTCTGTTTCCTGCCGCGATTCCGCCGCGACGTCGGACCCGGCGGCCTCGACGCCCTCTACGGCAAGGGCTATTTGCTCGGGAAGCTGCATGAAGACGAGGTCGAGGAATTCTTGCTCGGTTTCTACGCCTTCCTGGCCTTCAACATGGACCACGAGACGTTCGCCTCGCGCGAGACGAACGTGCTTTACGCCAGCGACCTTCATGTGCGCTCGGCCTACGAGGTGCCGGACATGAGCGACCCGCTGCCGTGCTCCAGCGCGGTGGCCTTGCACCTGCTGCGGCACATGCTGGTCACGGAGGAACGGGCAGGGCCCGGCGAATACTCCGGCAACCTGCTGCTCTTGCCCGCCGTGCCGAAGGCGTGGCTCGCCGACAGCAAGACGATCCGCATCGCCGGGGCCCCGACGCATTTTGGGCCCCTCTCATTCGAGGTCCGCTCGGAAGTGAACTCGGGCCGAATCGAGATCACGGTCGATCCGCCGCGGCGCAACCCTTGCCACGCGATCAAGCTCCGCGTGCGCCATCCCGAGGGGCGACCCATCCGATCGGTCACCGTGGACGGCAAGCCATGGCCGGAGGTGGACCCCAGTGGCCCATGGATCGTGCTTCCGGCCCCCGGCGCTGAGCAGCGCATTGTGGTGAGCTACGGCGCACGCGGATAACGGCGAGACGTTCTGAAATCGTGGGCGTGGCGCGCATGGGGCAACCACCCTTCGCACAACGTCAAGGCGAGGCCCGCCGCTGGCGCCGCGGCTCAGGCGGTGTTTTCGCTTCAGTATCCCACGGCGCAGCCGTCGAGGCGCGGGTCGGAGCCGCCGAAGTAGCGCAAGGGGGCATCCTTGCGCCAGATGCCCTGGTAGCCGCCGTGGACGCTTGTGCCCGGCTGGACCTTGTGGCCCATTTCGGAGAGTTTTTGACGGACCGCGTCGGGGATGTGGCGTTCCAGGCTCACGCTGCCCGCGCCGGTCATTTTGCGGCCAGTGGGCGTGGAGCTTTCGGCGTGGGCTGCGCGCGGCTGCTCGCCCGCCTGCTGGACCGACATGCCGAAGTCGATCAGGTTCATCACCACCTGCGCCTGGCCTTGCGGCTGGAAGTCGCCGCCCATCACGCCGAAGGAGAAGACCGGCTTGCCGTCCCGGGTCATGAAGGCCGGGATAATCGTGTGGAACGGCCGCTTGTGCGGCTCCAAGCGGTTGAGGTCCTTGGGATTGAGCGAGAACAACTGGCCGCGGTTTTGCAGGCAGAATCCGAGCCCGTCGGGCACGTAGCGCGAGCCCCAGCCGTGATAGATGCTCTGGATCAGCGAGACCATGTTGCCCTCCGCGTCGGCCGCGGTGAGATAGATCGTGTCGCCGCCGCGCCCGAGCCGCCCCGGCGCGACGTGCTGGGCGGCCCGCTTGGGGTCGATCAGCTTGGCGCGTTGGCGGGCATAGTCCTTGGAGATGAGTTCGGCAAGCGGCACTTGGGCAAAGTCCATGTCGGCGTAGTACACGGCCCGGTCCTCGAAGGCCAGCTTCTTGGCCTCAAGGAACAGGTGCAGGTGCTCGGCCGAATTGGGCCGCAGCGAGCCGATGTCGAACGTCTCCAGCATGTTGAGGATCTGGAGCGTGGCGATGCCCTGGCCGTTGGGCGGAATTTCCCAAACATCAAAGCCGCGATAGTTGCTGGAAACCGGTGCGACCCAATCGGCCTTGTGATCGCGGAAATCGCGGAGGGAGAACCGCCCGCCGTTGGCCTGCGAAAACTTCACGATCCGCTCGGCGATTTCGCCCTGATAGAACACCGCGGCCCCGTCGCGCGAAAGGACTTCGTAGAACCGCGCCAAGTCGGGGTTCTTGAAGATGTCGCCGAAAGCGATTGGCTTGCCGCCGGGCAGATAGGTTGGAGCCATGAAGCGGTCGCGCTGGGGGTCGATGCCCCAGCCCGCGGCAATGATTTCCGACACCGGAAATCCCTCGCGGGCCGTAGCGATCGTGGGAGCAAGCACCTTCGCCAGGCTCAACTTGCCGAACCTCTTGAGCAATGCGTCCCAACCGCTCACGCACCCCGGCACGCTCCACGAAAGCGGACCATAGTGGGGAAGCTCCTTAAGGCCGAGGGCTTGGGCGTCTTTCAGGCTCCAGTCGTAGGGCGACCGGCCGCTGGCGTTCAGCCCGGCGAGCTTCTGTTCCTTCTCGCTCCATACGATGGCAAAGAGGTCCCCGCCCGGCCCGCAGCTCATCGGCTCGACCAGGCTGAGCATGGCGTTGGCGGCGATGGCCGCGTCGACGGCGTTGCCGCCGGCCTTGAGCATTTCCACGCCTGCCATGCTCGCCAGCGGCTGGCTCGTGCAAACCATGCCGTGCCGCCCGATCACGGTGGACCGGTTCTGGTTCCGGTCCCGGCTCAACTGCCGGTCCAAGAGCGCCGGCTCGCGGCGCGGCGTTGTCGCCTCGCCCGCGAGTGAGGCGATTCCCCCGCCGCACCCCACCGCCGCGCATGCACTGCCGGCGAGTCTCAGGAACGAGCGACGTTTCATGTCGAATCCTCCTCTCAATCGGAAGCGGTGACCACCGTCCAACCGGTGGCGGGCACGCGCGCGAAGTGGAACGTGGCCGGCTTGCCGGTGGCAAAGTCCACCGCCCGGGCCGTGCCGCTGGCGGACGCGGTCCACAGGTCCATCAGCCGGCGGAAGGTGGAGTGCAACGGCAGCGAGGTCAGACGAGCTTTCGGGCTGGGAAACTCGTAGCGGTCGTCGGGATGCGCCACGATCGTATGGTTCGCGGTGACCACGAAGCAGAAGCCTCCCGATCCGAGCGCCAGCCGGTCCATGCTTGCGCGGAGCTCGCGGAAGTAGTCCATCGCCAGATCGGCCGTGACCACGCCAGCAAACCGGGCGTCGCGTTCCAGCGGCGCCGAGAACGTCACCATGGGCATTCCCTCCGCACCCGGACCGACGTACGGTTCGCTCCATGCGCCGGCGCGCTGGTTTCGAGCAGCGCGATACCACGGCCACTGCCGATAGTGCGGCTGGTAGGCGGGCGGCACCAGTTGCTTCAGCGTCAACCCCTCCCGGCCGCGGAACACGTAGAGGGCGAAGTCCCGGCAGTCGGCCTCAATCGCGCCAGGCTCACCGGCCACGCACAGGCCGAAAATCCGCGGCGATCTGGTTAGCATTGCCGTCACGGCTCGTTCGAGCTGAACTCGGTCGCCGCCGAACCCTTGTTCCATTAGCGCGGCCGCGGCCACGGGGACGGCCGCCAGTTCACGCAGGTCGCCGTCGAGCCGTTGGGCGATCTCGCCGGTCAGCGTCTGGAGCAAGCTTGTCTGGGCCCGCGCGACCTGTTGCCACGCGGCCTCGGTGCGCGCCAGCGCGCGTGCCAAACGGGCGTTGTAGCCCAGCACCAGAGCGAGGATCGCGGACACGGCCGCCGCCGCCACGGCCAGCAACGCCGCGGCGCTGGGGTGGCGGCGGCACCACCGCCAGCTCCGCTCCGGCACGCTCGACGGCCGAGCGCGGATCGGCACGTTCGCCAGAAAGCGCTCCAGGTCGTGCGCCAGTTCCAGCGCGGTCGCATAGCGGCGTTGCGGTTCCTTGGCCAGGCACTTCAGGCAGATCGTCTCCAGGTCGTGCGGCGTCTTGGGCTGATACTGCCGGGGCGCCACGGGCTCCCGGTTCGCGACGAGCTGGAGAATGTCCCACGGATTGTCGGCCAGGAACGGAGGGCGGCCGGTCAGCGCCTCGTACAGAATCACGCCCAGCGCGTGGATGTCGACGGCGGGACCTTGCGCGGCGGGCCCGCCGCGCGCTTGCTCGGGGGCCATATAGCCGGGCGTGCCCGCGACGGTCCCGGTCTGTGTCACCGCAAGGTCGGCATCCAGGCAACGCGCCAGGCCGAAGTCGCATATCTTAGGCGTTCCATCGGGCGTCAAGAGGATGTTGTGCGGCTTCAGATCGCGATGCACGATGCCGTGGCGATGCGCCGCGTCGACGGCGCGCGCCAGCACGGCCAGCAGTTCCGCTGCGCGCCTCGGCGGCCAGGGCCGCGCCGCCAGGCTCGACGCCAGGCTCTCGCCCGCCACGTATTCCAAGGCCAAGAACGGACGCGATTCCTGCTCGCCCACCTCGTGGATCTGCACGATGTTCGGATGCTGCAATTGCGCCAGGGCCTTGGCCTCGCGGAGCAGCCGCCGCCGAGAATCGCCACCCAGCCCCGCTTGCGGCAGAATCATCTTCAGGGCCACGATGCGATCCAGCGCGATCTGCCGCGCCTTGTACACGACCCCCATCCCGCCGCGCCCAAGCTCCTCCAAGATCTCATAGCCCGTGACCACCGGCCGGGGATCGACCGGCTCCGGCTCGGCGCCGTCGCAAGGCGGCGACCAGACGCAGGTGGGCACGGGGCACGGCGGACCGGCATCGTCGGGTTCGGGCCCCAGCGCGCCGTCCACCGCGGCCAGCGCGCGCAGGCGTTCGCGCAACGCATCGACCTGGGCGGGACGGTCGCGGCAGAGGTCCTCGGCCGACACCGCCTCGCCCGCGGTGCGCCGCTCCTCCCACTCGACGATCAGGTCGAGCAACGCGCTGTCGTCCGTCATGGCTCGTTGGCCCGGGCCTCGTCGGCGTGGAGCGGCCCTTCGCACTCCGGCAGGGTCCCGCCGAGAATCTTGTGCAGGCGGACCCGCGCCGCCGCCCAGCGCCGCTTGATCGTGCGCTCGGACACGCCAAGCAGGCTCGCCGCCTCCGCTTGCGAGAGATCCTGATACCAGAGCAAGTCGAACACCTCGCGTTCCTCGGCGGGCAGGCGGTCCACTTGCGCGTGGAACTCGGCCCACGCGGCCAAGCGCGCGGGATCGCCGTCGCCGGTCGAGGCCAATGCGTCGAGGGCATCCGGCGGTTCGCCCTCCGCGCGGCTCCGCCAGGCCGCCGTGGCGTGGTTCGCGCCGATGCCTCGCGGTCCGTAGTAGTGCTTCGCCAGGTCGTGCAGCTCGCGGCGGACGTGAAGCGCCGCGAGACGGAAGAAGCCGACCCCGTCTTCCGGCGCGGTGTCGGACAGCGACCGGTACAGGCGCAGCAGGGCGTTTTGCAGCACGTCATCGGTCTGCTCCCAGCGCTGCACGCGCGGCCAGCAGCGGAGCATCTTGCGCGTGAGACGTTCCAGCCGCCGGCACGCGCAGCCGATCAATTCCTGCCGCGCCGACTCGTCCCCGGCGCGAAGCCGCTCCAGGTTCCGTTGGATCAGCGTGGTCGAACCAGCCACCGACAACATCACAACACCCAATGCCTGCCAGAACGCCAGCCCACGGCAACCGCCCCGGCGCAAGGAAACGGTGGAGGCGTCTCGTTCAAACATACCTCAGGCTTGCGTCCGCGGCCCATTTTTCGTGGCCCCTCTCCGCAGCGACCCTCGCTAGGCAGATTAGAAGCGGTCACGCGACCGCACAACGCAACCTCAAACACGAAAGGACTTTGAGATGAACGCAATCGTTGGCATGGGCGCGGGTTGGGACATCAAGAACTCCTGGGGGCTCATGAACCACTCCTGGCCGCGGGGGGATTCCGGGGTGCCCTGTGGGCCTGTGAACAACTCCTGGGGGCGTGTGAACAACTCCTGGGGGCACGTAAACAACTCCTGGGGGCCTCGCTGCGGGCGGACGGAAATCCAGCACGTCTCTCTCCCAAAGGAAGGGATTTGCCGCCCGATGAACCAACCTCAGCAGGCCGGATTTGAAGCGTCCGGTGCTGAGAATGCGGCGAAGGGAGGTCACATCGATTTTCGGGTCTAAGCGCGAGAAGCCAGCGACATTCTCCTCTGGCAAAGATGGATTAACCCCCAGAGCAGGGCGTGGCCCCCAAAAAGCACACTGCCCGCGGCTCCAACCGCCTCGTTCGTAGTCCCGCCCTCAGGCGGCTCGCTGGCGGAAAACCGTCTCAAGCCGGAACTACGAACAAAACATCAGTTGATGCCGCGGGCAGTATAGAATGTCCCCCTTTGCCCTATCGCCTTTTCTGCGTCATTCTTCTCGTTCCAGTTTCCGTTCATCGATCCCGAACATGTACGCCTTGACCGCTTTCTCGTTGGCCTCGACGATCTCGACGGTGAGCTTATGCTTGCCCTCGGTCAATTCGTGGGCGCCGAGCGGGACGGGGGGATCGATGCGGATGACGCCGTTGTTGAACAGGTCGATCGGGCCGCCGAGCTTCTTGCCGTCGAGATAGAGTTGCACGATGCCGTAGTCGACGGCCTTGGTCAGCACCGCGCTGACCTTGGCGAGCACGAGCGGGGGCCTCGCGTCCGGCCGCCCCCCAGCCCGCAGGTCCACCGATGCAGACAATCCGCCGGTTGGGGATCCGCTTCAGGCCGTTCAGCGCCCACAAGCGCCAAAGCAGCTCGTCGTTTTCGTCCACGACCACGTCCTGCACGTCCAGGTTGCCCGGCTTCTGGAACGCATCGGTCCGCTGCCGCAGCAATTCAGGATGGGTGAAGATGTAGCCGCGGCAGGCGTTGACGCGCTGAGTGTAGCACCGCAAAAATGCCTCGTAAACAGCCCGCAGGCGCGGCGCCGTCGCGCGGCTTTCCGCGCCGCCGGCCGGCTCCAGTGTCTTCAGCATGACTGCCAAGGAGGCTCCCAGAACCATGAAACCGATGGCCTTGAAGACTGCTGTTTTGCGGATGTGGTTGCTTGTCTTGTTCGCGGGTCGGCCTGGTTTCGTGGCCGGGCACGAAGTATTGGCGGACGGTTCGAGCAAGAATGCGAGGACACCAGCAAGTGCGATTACCCAGCCAATCTCCTTCGACACGCCCGAGGCCGACAAGATCCTGGAGTCTCTGCAAGTCTTCCCGGCCGACAATCCGTGGAATCAGGATGTCTCGCAGTGGCCGGTCCATCCCAATTCGGCGAACATCATCAGGTCCATCGGGGCCGACAAGCCGTTTCGCCACAACCAGGACATGGGGTTCATCTTGGTGCCGCCGGATCAGAAGAAGCTGCCTGTGAAGATTGTCGCCTACCCCCACGAGTCGGATGAAGGGCCGTTCCCCATCCCGGAAAATGTCCCCATTGAAGGATGGCCGGTCAACTACCAGGGAAAGAACCTGACGCTCGACGACGTGCAGCGCGACAGGCTGCGCGAGGGGGGCGACCGCCACGCGATTGTCGTCGATCCGGTGCGTGGAATGCTCTATGAATTCTACCAGGCCCGCAAGACGGATGCCGGCTGGCAGGCGGCGCAGGCGTCGGTCTTCGACCTGAAGTCGAACAAGCTTCGCCCGGACGGCTGGACCTCGGCGGACGCGGCGGGGCTGCCGATCTTCCCCGCCGTAGTCCGCTACGATGAGCTGAAACGGGGGATGGTCCAGCACGCGATGCGGGTGACGGTCCGCAGGACGCGTCGCGCCTACGTTTTCCCCGCAACCCACTATGCCAGCCGCCTGACCGACCCCGACCTGCCAAGGATGGGCGAGCGGATCCGGCTGAAAGGCGACTACCCCATCGACGGCTTTTCGCCGAACGTCCAGGCGATTCTCAAGGGCTTGAAGAAGTACGGGATGTTCGTGGCCGACAACGGCCTGGATTGGGCCATCTCGGTGGCCCCCGATCCCCGCATTCCGCCGATGCACGAGGAATTGCGTCGGATCAAGGGCTCGGCGTTCGAGGTGGTTGAGCGTCCGCGGTGAGTTCAGTCCCCTCTTTCCGCGGCGCGGCCGCTCGGCTCAGGCGGTTTTTTCGCTGACGTTCAGCCACTCGATGCCGGCCTTTTTCAGGGCGTAGCCGGTTTCGCGCAGGTAATCGCCGTAGCCCAGCATCCAATGGAATCCGCCCATTTCCCGGGCAAGGCGGGCGCCGTCGCCCTCGATGGCCACATCCAACTGGGTCGTGCAGACGTCCAGCGTCGGATGGTCGAGGATGCGGCCGCGGAATCCGACCCAGCGGGTGTGGGCAAAGTTGGACGCGATCGCGGTCAGCTCCTGGCCGCGGCGCATCGCCACCCGCGGCGCCGCGCCGAAATCCGACTCGAAGTGCGTCCGAATGAACACCGGTTCGAGGTTCTTTCCATCCATCTTGCGCGGCGCGGCGCAGTGGGCAAAGGTCATCACGTTGCGGTGCGGGAAGGTGGGGTTGCAGAAGAAGACGGGCCTGCCCGAAATCCCGTGGAGCAGAAGGCCCGTGGGAATGGCGACGAAATCGGATTCGCAAAAAGCCAAATAGCCCGAGTCGTTGAGGAGCGTCAGCGCCAGGCACGCGGTGGTCTGCGCGATGGGGAGGATGGCGGTCATGCACTCGGCCACGGTGATGGCGCTCGTCTTGTGCTCCTCCATGAGATCCAGAAAGACCTCGGCAAGCACGAAGGCCCTTTCCACGAACCCGCGCATCGCGTCGAGCGTCGCCGCGCGTCCCTTGCCCGCCAGAAGCTCGGCCGTGGTCAGCTCTTCCTGCAAGGGCAGCAAGGTGACGCCGGGGGCTTCGAGATACGTCCGGGCCTCGGTTCGGCACCGGTCGACCCGTTGGGGTTGGGCCATCGCGGCCTGGATCCGCGCGCCGAGTTCCTGGTGGGGGACGGTGAGGTATTCCAGTCCCCAGCGTTGGCGAGCGAGGGCGGGGGCCTCGCGTCCGGCCGCCCCCCAACCCGCGGGTCCACCAATGCAAACAATCCGCCGGTTGCGGATCCGCTTCAGGCCGTTCAGCGCCCGCAAGCGCCACAGCAGCTCGTCGTATTCGTCCACGACCACGTCCTGTACGTCCAGGTTGCCCGGCTTCTGGAACGCGTCGGTTCGCTGGCGCAGCAACTGAGGATGGGTGAAGATGTAGCCGCGGTAGGCAGGCCCGCTCCGATGCCGCGTGAACTCGACGTTCAGCTTGTTCGCGTCGAGCAGGGCCATCAACGTGGAAATGCCGCCGTAGGGGTTGCCTGTGTCGGTCGCATGGTACAGGATCACCCCGTCGTGGTCGGCCGCGGCCACCTGCCTGGCTTCATCGGGGTTGCGCACCGAGACCAGGGGGAGCACGTCGAGGGGAAAGTCGCTCTTGGCCGCCATGGCCTGAAGTTCGGCGCGAATGCGGTTTCGTTCCTCGTCGGCGTGGGCCTCGGTGATCAGACCGGACCATGTTCGCCAGCTCGTGGCCTCGCGCCGCTGGGCGATCTTGTATACGAGCACCGGCTGCATGCGCAGCGGTTTCGGAGGAGGGGGATTGGACCGGGCAAGACCGCGGGCCGAGTCGGCGGCGCTGCCCAACGCCCCGCCCAAGGCCAGCGCGCCCGCACCGACCATGAAACTCCGCCGCGTCATGTCCGCCGCCCAGAGGGCGCCGCAACCCCGGGAGCAACAACCGTGCCCGCGATGTTCCTGCTCGCTCATCCCAAATGCCTCGATCTACGCGGTCTGCGCCGGGATTTCCCTGCGCGTTCCACCCTGACTCGTAACCGTTCCCACACCGGGGACTGGCTCATGTTCGGGCCGTTTCGGGCCGAAAAACGTGTGTGTCCCCGTACCGCCGAAGGGGGCGATCCCATTTTCGTGGACTTCGCCAAGGAAATCGCGACAGCCCCCGCCAACGGCGCCCTGAATCTACCAGGATCGGGCGGCTGGTCCAAGAGGCGCGGGCGTGGGGTTCCGCAAGAGGCCCCAGACCCGCGCGACGCGGCGGCCTGCTCGAAACGAGAAACAGGTAGTTTGTATTTTTTTCGCCAAAAGGCGGCAAAAATCATCCTTCCGCCTGATCCCAGGTTGACACCACCGACGGCGGCCAACATAACCAAGGTAGCGAGATCCCGCGCGGCCTTCGGTGGCCGCAGTCGTCGGGTCTTCAGGGCGCGTGCGATGAAGCATTCTCACGAAACAGACAAGACGCTCGCGGCGAAACCGGCCGCGGAACCTTCGGCTGCGCGCGTCGATGGCCAGCGGCGCGGGCTGTTGCGCGCGATGTTCGGCTCGGCGCTAGGGTTGGGGTTCAGTGCCTTGGGTCTGGCGAGCGGGCTTTGGGCCGCGGCCACGGCCCGATTCTTGATGCCCAACGCGGTCGCCGAACCGCCCAGCCGGTTCAAAGTCGGCCAGCCCGCGGATTATCCGCCCCACACCGTGCGGACGACGTTCAAGGAGCGCTTCGGCATTTGGGTCGTCCACGGCTCGTATCGCGGCAAGAGCCAGATCTTCGCCCTGCGGACGGTTTGCACGCACCTGGGCTGCATTACGCTTTGGCAGGCCAACGAGCGGCGTTTCAAATGCCCTTGCCACGGGAGCGGATTTTCGGCCGAGGGGATCAACCTCGAGGGGCCCGCCCCCCGGCCCCTGGAACGCTGCGCCATCCGCATCGCCGACGACGGCCAATTGGAAGTCGACACGAGCAAGACCTATCGAGAGGAATTGGGCCAATGGACCGATCCGGGCTGCTACGTGCCAGGATGAACGGGGAAGGATCGAAAAGGGAGTCGCGTCGGCGATCGGTTCGTCCCGAAGCCTCAAGGAGGCCGTAGGATCGCCGGGCGGGCGCGTCGCGTGGGCGCGCTCAGGTTGTTTCCCGTTCTTGGTTCAATGCCCCTCCCTCAACCCGCCTCTTTTCTTTTTGCCGCAACGCATGTCACTTCGCGACAAGGTCCGCCAATCGCAGTTGTGGAAGAGCATCTTCCGGCATCCGGCCCCGATCGACCGGCGGAACCGCGTCCTCGTGATCCTCACGAACTGGATCCTCCACCTCCACCCGGTGGCGATCCCCAAACACGCCGTTCGGCTCCAGTACACGTGGTGCATGGGCGGGATCACGTTTTTCCTCTTCCTGGTCGAGACGATCACCGGCGTGCTGTTGATGTTCTACTATCGGCCGACGGTCCAATGGGCCTACAACGACATGCTGGCCCTGCGCGACGTGGTTTCGCTGGGCGTGCTCCGCGAAATCCACCGCTGGGGCGCGCACGCCATGGTCATCACGGTCTGGCTCCACATGCTCCGCGTGTTCCTGACCGGCAGCTACAAGCCGCCGCGGGAGTTCAATTGGGTCATCGGCGTGGTCCTGCTCGTCCTGACCTTGCTATTGTCGTTCACCGGGTACTTGCTGCCCTGGGACCAGTTGTCGATGTGGGCGGTGACGGTGGGATCGAACATGGCCAAGGCGGCACCGCTTTTGGGGCACGAAGGGCCCGGACAGCAACTGCTTACCCTCGACGGCGTCGATCTGATCACCAGCGGCTCCGACGCCCGATATGTCCTGCTCGGCGCGCGGACCGTGGGCGAGGAGGCATTGAACCGCTTCTACGTGCTTCACTGCATCGCCATTCCGCTGGCCGCGGCGTTCTTGATGGCCATTCATTTTTGGCGCGTTCGCAAGGACGGCGGAATCAGCGGGCCGCTGTAGGGGCGCCGGGGAGGGAGAGGACGGAGCGGGAAGCAGGGAAAGAACGTTACACCCAGAACGTTACACTCAGGCAATCCGGAATTCATCGCGGCTTGGAATCATGCACGTGGATGGGCAGGAGTTCTTCGAGGAGATCGCGGCCACGCTCGTCGGCCTGCACGCCCTGGCGGCGGCGATGAACGCGGCGGCGGCGTGTCGGGGGCTGCGCGCGGGGGGCGGCGCGCGCCATCGGGCTGGAGCCTGGCTGGCGCTGGCCGCGGCGTTCGCGATGTTTGCCGCTTGGGCCGGAAGAAGCGAACCGCCCGGCCTGCCCGCCTCGATCAAGACCGCGATCGACGCCGCGCTCGGGCCGGTGACGTTCTTTTTCGGGTCGCTGGCCGCGTTGACGGTCCTGTTTCTGGGCCGGGAGTTCTTCGTGCGTCCCTGGGCGGCCTGGGGCCTGCTGAACGCGGCGATGCTTTTCCTGAACCTGTCGCTGGCCGATCCGAATTTCGCCCAGATCGTGCTCAAGCCCGACAACGTGCCCATCGTGGCCATGATCTTCCTGCTCGGTTTCTTCACCTGGCTGGGCGCGGCCCAGGCGGTGGAGAACGACCGGCGGCTCCGGCAGGGGCGGCCCCCGCGCGAAAAGGACTTCGGCGAGAAGACACTGGTCTGGCCCGACCTGGTGTACATCGAACTTATCTGCATGGTGGCGTTGACGGCGCTGTTGATTGTCTGGGCGCTGCTGCTGCGGGCCCCGTTGGAGCAGCCCGCCAACCCCTCCGTCACCCCCAATCCCTCCAAGGCCCCGTGGTACTTCGTGGGCTTGCAGGAAATGCTGGTCTTCTTCGATCCGGCAATCGCCGGCGTGGTCCTGCCCAGCTTGATCATTCTCGGCCTGGCGCTTGTGCCCTTTCTGGATTTCAAGCCCGAAGGCTCCGGCTACTACTCGATCGCCGGGCGGCGATTCGGTTACGTGGTCTTCATGTTCGGCTTCCTCCAGTTGTGGATTTTGTTGATCCTGGTGGGGACGTTCCTTCGCGGGCCGAACTGGAGCTTTTTCGGACTGTACGAGCCGCGCGATCCGCACAAAATGCCGCTTTTGGACAACGTGAAACTGGCCGAGTTGTTTTGGACGAGCTGGCTGGGGCTTCCCGTGCCGCAACCCTCGGCCGACGGCGGGCTGGCGCAGTTTGCCGCGATTGTCTGGCGCGAAATCGCCGGCATGGCGGCCCTGGTCGTCTATTTCGGGGGAATTCCCTTCGCGCTGGGCCGCACGGTGATGCGGCGCCATCTGGCGAGGATGGGCAAGGCCCGGTTCACCGCCATGATCCTGCTCTTGATGATGATGCTCGCCCTGCCGATCAAGATGCTCCTCCGCTGGACATGCAACTTGAGCTACGTGGTGAGCATGCCCGAGTATTACTTCAACTTCTGACGTTTGGGACGGCGGCGGCTTGCCGCGGACCGGGAGACGCCATGCGGACCTCGACCGAGACCTTCTACAACATCCGGCGGCTGCACGCGATTTTCGCGTCCGCGTCGCTGGCGATGTTGGCGGTCACGGTGTGGATGGTGGCGGCCGACCACCGGCGGGAATGGAAACGCTATCAGCGGGCGTTCCGCGACCAGATCGAACCGGAGGCGGTCAAGGCGGCCGCGGCGCTGGAGTCGGCGCCCCCCCAGGCGAACGCCGACGCCGCCCCGAATCGGCCCGCTGCGTCGGAAAACACCGCGTCCAGGCGGCCGTCCGCGTTCGCCAAATGGTTTCTCGGTTTGCCGTTTATCGACGCCCTGGGCCGGCCGCTGGCGATCGAACAGATTTGGCTCCCCGACCTTCCCATCGATTACAACTTCTGCCAGGCGCCCCGCTTCGACCGCTGCGTGACGTGCCATCAGGGAATCGCCAGGGCGTGGCCGGAGGAAATCAGCAGGGCTCTGCCGCAGCCCCACCGGCCCCATCCGCGGTTGGATCTGTATTGCGGCCCGCGAAGCCCGCACCCGGCGGCCGAGTACGGGTGCACGATTTGCCACGACGGGCAGGGAAGCGCGACCGAGTTCCGGTTCGCCTCCCACACGCCCAACGATCCGCGTCAACGGGCCGAATGGCGCCGGTCCCATCGGTGGTTCTGGAACCACGATTGGGATTTTCCCATGCGCCCCAAGCGGTTTCTCCAGAGCAATTGCCTGAAGTGCCATCACGAGGTGAGCGATCTGGAGCCCAGCGCGCGGTTCGCCGAACCGCCGGCGCCGAAGCTTCTGGCGGGCTATCACCTGGTGCGGCAACTGGGCTGTTTTGGGTGCCACGAGCTGAACGGATGGGACGCGTCGGGACGGCGCATCGGCCCGGACCTCCGCTTGGAACCCAACTATCACGAGGCCGCGTTGGGACTCTTGGCCGACCCTGGGCTCGAGCCCGCCGAGCGCCGTCTGGCAAACCGCCTGGTTGCCCGCCCCGACGACGCCGCCACGCGCCGCCAATTGGCCAGCGCGCTGCAAGGATCGCCGCGGCTGCGGAGCGGGTCGCGGGCTCTGGCAGGGATCCTGGCGGCGGAGCACTCTCGGCCAGGCACGATGCGCAAGGTGGGACCAGGCCTCCGCGACGTGGCCGAGCGGCTCGATGCGGCGGCGATTGTCGCCCGGATCGGCGATCCGGCGGGTTTTCGTCCCGCGACGCGCATGCCGCGATTGTTCGGGATGCACGAGCATCTTGACGGGGCAGCCCTGGACGCGGTTCGCCGCTTCGAGCCGGTCGAGATCCGCGCGATGGCCGAATACCTGCTCGCGGCCAGTCGGCCAGTCGCGGCGACCGAGGCGGCGGCCGCGGCGCCCTCGGCGGAACGTGGAAAGCGATGGTTCCGCACCCAAGGCTGCCTGGCGTGCCACCGACACCGAGACTTCCCCGAGGCGCAAGCCGCGCAGGGCCCCGATTTGTCGCATCTCGGGACGATGTTCCGCGGCCGGAATGCGGCGGCCTGGCTGGCGAGTTGGATTCGCGATCCTTCGCGGCACGCGCCGCGAACGTTGATGCCCAGCCCCCTGTTGGAAACGCCCTCGACTTCGGCCTCTCGACCGGCGGGGCAAGAGGCGGGCCGCGAGACGGTCCCGCCGCACGCCGAGGATCCCGCGGCCGACATCGCGGCTTACCTGCTGTCGTCGAAAGACGCGGGGCCCCCGGCGATGGCGCCGTTGGTCGAGTCGGATTTGGACGAACTGGCGTTGCTGTATCTGGCGAAGACGTTTGCGCCGGAAGAGGCTGCGCGGCGGCTCCGCGAGGGCATTCCCACCTCGATGGCGGCGGAAATCCCGCCCGACGCGGCGGAACTGCTGGGCCCGATGACGCCCGAGGACCGGCTCGCCAAGAAACTCCGCTACGTGGGCCGGCAAAGCATCCGCAAGCGAGGCTGCTTCGGTTGCCACGACATTCCGGGCATGGAAGACGCGTTGGGAATCGGGCCCGCCTTGTCCGACTGGGGCCGCAAACAGCAGTCGCAACTGGCGTTCGAACAGGTGGGGGCGTTCCTGGATCAACGCCAAGACGTGGCGGACGGGGGGGAAAACGAGGAGGGGTTTTATCGGGAGGCGGTCCGCGGCGGCCGACGCGAGGGATTTCTCTGGCAAAAGCTCCGCGCCCCGCGAAGCTTCGACTTCCGCAAGGCGGCCGACAAACCGTACAACGAGCACCTGTTGATGGGTCGATTCTCGCTCACCGAGGCCGAGCGGGAGGCGATCATCACGTTCGTGCTGGGGCTGGTGGCCGAGCCGCCCAAGCCCCCCCACGTCTTCCAGCCGGACGAGCCGACCAAGGCGATCGTCGAGGGCCGGAAGGTGCTGGACCAATACGGCTGCGTCCAGTGCCACACGATGGAGATGGAGCGGTGGACCATCGAGTACGACCCGGCCCGATTCCCCAATCCGCCCCCCATGCCCGAGCACGACTTCATTTTGCCGAAGATTGACGAGCGGCAACGGGCGGCATCGCTCCAGGTGGACCGGCGAGGGCTGTCGCGCGCGGAACTGGTGGGCATGCCTCAGGTCGACGCGCAAGGAAACTTGGAGGAAACCGAGGACGAAGACGGCAACCCGCAGTACGTCTTCACGCTCTGGGAGCCCGCGGTCCTGGCGGGAAAGGTGTGGCCGGTGGGGGGCGCGGGCGTGCTCGTCTCGCCCAAGCAGATCGCGGCCCGGCGGCCCCCGCGCGGCGGCGACTTCGCCCGGCTCCTCTATCCGCTCGCTTTGGCCGAAGCGAAGGCCGCTGGCTCGACCGCCGCTGGAAGCGAAGCCTGGGGCTGGGTCCCGCCGGCGCTGGTCCATGAAGGCCGCATCGTGCAGCCGTCATGGCTTTACGACTACCTGCTCGACCCCAAGGTCATCCGCCCGGCCTTGCTGCTGAGAATGCCGAAATTCACCCTCTCGCCCGCCGAGGCCCGCAAGCTGGTCGACTTCTTCGCGGCGACGGCGGGGGTGGAGTTTCCGTATAGTTCCGTGCCGCGGGCGCGGGTCGCCCAGGGAGCGGCGGGCAACGCCCGGCAAGCCGAGCGCATGGATCGCGCCATGCGCTTCGTCACCGACCGGACGACGTACTGCGCGAAGTGCCATCTGGTGGGCGATTTCAGTCCTGGCGGGGAGATCCGCACCACCTTGGCGCCAAACCTCCAAGACGTCGCGGCGCGGATCCGGCCTGAATACCTCCGCCGCTGGCTGGCCAGTCCCAAGTCGGTGCTCCCCTACACGGCCATGCCGGTCAACTTCCCGCCCGACCAGCGGCTGGGCCAGGACATTTATCCCGGCTCCAGCGTCGAGCAACTCGACGCGGTCGTGGAATTGTTGCTAAACTACGAGGAATACGTGCGGAGCCGCGTTTCGATTCGGCGGATGATCGAAGCGGCGGAAAAGAAACCATGAGAGCCTGTTGCCGGCCGTCCGTGCCGCGCATGGCGGACAAGCGGCGGTGGCAGTGGCGGGACGAGATGGCAACCGGAAGGCAGGGAGTCGTTGGATGACGCGGATCGGTCGGCGGCGGTTCATTCAGGGTTCGGTGGCGGGCGTGGGAACGCTGGCCGCGGCTTGGGGGGTCCCGGCCGTGCTCCGGGCGTCGGCGGCGTGGGGCGACCTCGTGGGTCGCTTCGTCTACGACGGCAAGGCCCCGGAACGTAAGAAGCTGAAGGTTGACAAGGACGTGGACTGCTGCGGCAAGTTCGACATCCGCGACGAATCGCTGATGGTGGGAGCCGACGGCGGCCTGGCCAACGTCTATCTCTATGTCCGCAGCCGCAAGGTGGAGATCTGTCCGGAGATCGAGGCCTCGCTCCCCAAGCAAGTCAAGCTCGACAACCGGGATTGCATCTTCATACCGCACTGCCTAAGCATCTGGTACCCCAAACAGGAGTTCTACACGGTGAACTCCGACCCGATCGCGCAAAACATCGATTTTCGGCCGCTGGGGGACCTGCCGGCGAACATCATCCTGTCGCCGGCCCCGGGCAAGAACGTGGACGCCACCTGGAAATTCAACAAGTCGCAACTCGTGCCGGTGCCCATCGCCTGCAATTACCATCCCTGGGAAAGCGCCTTCATCCTCCCTCGCGACAATCCGTATGTGGCGATTTCGGGCTTGGACGGGGCGTTCCGGATCGCCAAGCTGCCTGTCGGCAAGATCGAGTTCCAGGCCTGGCACGAGCGCGCCGGATACCTCGACGCGCCGCAGTGGCCGCGGGGGCGCTTCGAGATGGAGATTCGGGCCGGCGTGAACGACCTAGGGACCATCAAGCTGGCGCCCGCAAGATTCGAGAAGTGAGCGTGGGCGTGGCCGTGATGAGTCCCTCGTCGTTCGCCCTCCGCCTTGCGCTGGCCGCGGTGGTCCTCGCGGCGGGTTGCGGGCGTTCGCCGCCGGTCGAGTTTCCCTTGAATCTCGAGGGGCGGCCGCCGGAGAGCGTCAGCCCCAAGCAGGCGGCGGCGATCCGCCAAACCCTGACCCAGCTTTTCGGCACGCCCAACGAGCCGCGCGTGCCCGACGGCGCGCCGCTCGATCCGGAGCGGCTGGCGATGGCGGCCGGGGCCGTGGCGGGCGATGCCCAGGGCCGCCAGCGGGGCCTGTATCGGCGCCACTGCGTCACGTGCCACGGGATCGCGGGCGACGGGGCCGGCCCCGCCGCCGCCGTGCTCGATCCCTATCCGCGCGACTATCGCCGCGGGGTGTTCAAGTACACCTCCACCCGCTCCGGCGCCAAGCCGATCCGCAAGGACCTCCAGCGCACGCTGTACCGGGGCGTGCCGGGCACGGCCATGCCCTCGTTCGCCCATCTCGCGCCCGAGGAAAGCGAGGCCCTGATCGACTACGTCATCTATCTGGCCATCCGCGGAGAAACGGAGCTTTATCTTTTGCAACTGGTGGTGGACGAGCAGTCGTATCTGCCTCCGGACATGGAGCGGGTGAGGGAAGAAGGCGTGCTTTCGGCCGTCGAGTCATGGCTTCTGCCCGAGCGGCGCGCGGCGGAGCTGGTGGTCGAGCCGCCGCCCCGCCCGCCGGTCGACCGCCCGGAGGCGCTGGCCGCCTCGATCGCCAAGGGGCGCGAGCTGTACCTGGCCAGGGACTCGCAATGCGTGAAGTGCCACGGTCCGGAGGGCGACGGGAACGGCGAGGAAAAGGAACTGTACGACGATTGGAACAAGTCGAAGAAAGGGGTCACGCCCGAACAGACGGCGGCCCTCGCCCGCCTCTTCAAACTCCCCTTGCAGCGCTTGCGACCGCGCGATTTCCGCAAGGGGGTTTTTCAGGGCGGCTCCGGTCCGGCCGACTTGTACTTGAGGATCTGCGTGGGCATCAAGGGCACGCCCATGCCCGCCGCCGGCCCCGCGCCGGGCGTCCCGGGGCCCTTGAAGCCCGACGAAATCTGGCACGTGGTGGATTACGTCCGGGCGCTCGCCGCGGGGCAGCAAGCGCCGAGATAGGAACGGTCCGCGCTTCAGGCCCCGGCCGACGGGTGCGTCCCGTTTTCCGCGAAACC